>Ga0208405_1000027_pt1 | contig 28300 bp, 28 predicted proteins | sample ETNtaG_32_FD_185766 | JGI IMG/M metagenome (GOLD analysis project Ga0208405, IMG submission 185766) | Marine microbial and viral communities from oxygen minimum zone, Eastern Pacific Ocean - ETNP201302PF84A (SPAdes) (version 2) | ecosystem: Environmental > Aquatic > Marine > Oceanic ... | reverse complement strand
TAGTAGTTGTCCTGTGTTACCTAGGTCTCCGCTGAGATCTGTGACCTTCGCATAGAGATCTCCGCTAGTGTCTAGCAGTGCAGTCTCTAGTAGTTGTCCCGTGTTACCTAAGTCTCCACTGAGATCTGTGACTTTCGCATAGAGATCTCCGCTGGTATCTAATAGTGCAGTCTCTAGTAGTTCTCCTGTGTTACCTAGGTCTCCGCTGAGATCTGTGACTTTCGCATAGAGGTCTCCGCTGGTATCTAATAGTGCAGTCTCTAGTATTTGTCCTGTCGTTTCTATATCACTGTATATATCTCCAGTGATATCTTCAACATAATCTGTTAGAAATTGACCAGTTTTCGAGAGATCGTTAGAAATACCCAAGAAGCTTGATAGAGTTTGACCGCTTACAGAAATTAAATCACCACTAACAATATCGATATGTTCATGTAAATGCTCACCAGTAGTGTCAAGGTTGACTTCTAGGGTATCAGCTTGACTTTGTAATAATGTGCCTGTAGCTATCAGGTCTCCGCTGATAGTATTGATATTGCCACTTAAAAGATCAACCTCTGATTCTAAAAGTTGCCCTGTATTATTTAGTGAACCACTAAGAGAGTCTAGAGATTGCTCTACAAGATTACCAGTTAAAGCAAGATCATCTAGTACCGATAAATAGTTGGCCATAGCTTCCCCACTAACATCGTCCAGATCTTCATTTAACTTATAAAAATTAGTTTCTATTTCAGATCCTGTGGCAAGTAAGTCTCCGCTAACAATATCGATATGCTCATGGATGTGCTCCCCAGTTTCAATAAGATCCCCGCTTAAAACTATATCTTCTAGGGTATTACCCACAATTGCAGCCCGAAGTTCGCCACTGGCTGTACTAATTTGAGATTCTAATAAATGTCCAGTGTTTTTAAAATCACCGCTAAAATCAGAAACCTTTGCATATAAATCTCCGCTTGTATCTATTAGTGCAAGTTCTAGTAGCTGACCTGTAGCCTCTAGCTCCGAGTCTAATACGGTAATGCCACTTAAATCCGTTATGTAGTCATTTAAATAGGTGCCCGTTTTTTCAAGATCATTTGAAAGCCCTAAGAAACTTGACAAGGTTTGACCGCTTAAAGAAATAACGTCTCCACTAAGTATGTCTAAATGTTCATGTAGGTGCTCTCCAGTAACAATTAAATTGTTTGTAAGTGTGTCAACTTCTAGTTTTAATAGTGAGCCTGTAGTTATTAGATTACCGCTTATAATGTTTAATGATCTCTCAACCAATGTGCCCGTTAACGATAAGTCATCGGAGACTGAAAGGTAGTTGGCCATAGCCTCCCCGCTAATATCAATAAGATCATCGTTAACTTCAATAATTTTAGACTCGAGGCTTTGACCTGTATTTTTGAGGTTTGTCTCTAGTAGTTGTCCTGTGTTACCTAGGTCTCCGCTAAGGTCTGTGACTTTCGCATAGAGGTCTCCGCTAGTGTCAAGCAGTGCAGTCTCTAGTAGTTCTCCTGTGTTACCTAGGTCTCCGCTAAGATCTGTGACCTTCGCATAGAGGTCTCCGCTGACAGTATTGATATTGCCGCTTAAAAGATCAATCTCTGATTCTAAAAGTTGCCCTGTATTATTTAGTGAACCGCTAAGGTCTCCTAAAGATTTTTCAACTAGTTTTCCTGTGAGAAATAAATCATCTGAAACTGAAAGGTAGTTTGCCATGGCCTCACCACTGATGTCAGTGAGGTCTTTGTTGAACTTGCTAATTTCAGACTCTAATGTTTGACCAGTATTGTAAAGGTTTGTTTCTAGCAAAGAGCCAGTGTTTAATAGGTCGCCGCTAACAATATCGATATGCTCGTGAATGTGCTCGCCAGTTTCAATAAGGTCTCCGCTTAAAACTATATCTTCTAGGGTATTCCCCACAATTGCAGCCCGAAGTTCGCCACTGACTCTAACTAAAGCACCTGATAAATTAAACCCAGTAGCTTCTGTGTTGCCTGATAATAATTCGCCTGTAGCATCCAATTCAGATTGTAATACAGATTGGCCACTTACATCTGTGATGTAGTCATATAGATAGGTTCCTGTTTTTGAGAGGTCATTTGAGAGACCTAAGAAACTTGATAAAGTTTGTCCGCTTAAATTTGTTAAATCTCCACTAACTAAATCTATATGTTCATGTAAGTGTTCTCCACTTAAGTTTAGGTTTGTTTCTAAGGTGTCTACTTCAGACTGTAAGGATTGTCCTGTAGAAACTAAGTCCCCGCTGACTTGGTCTATGTGTTGATGTAAGTGTTCTCCTGTTTCAAAAAGATCATCTAATACGGACAGGTGATTAGCTGTTGATTCACCGCTTACATTAATTAAATCAGTTTTAATGATACTAATTTTATCCTCAATAATTTGACCAGTATTGTAAATTGTGTCACTAAGTTGTTGTCCAGTGTTTAGTATATCTATTTCTAGTGTTTGCCCTGTATTATATAGGCTTGTTTCTAGGTCTGTTCCTGTTAAATAGAGATTCCTCTCTAGTTTAGATCCAGTAAAAAACAAATTGTTTTCTAATTTTGAGCCAGTTGCTAGTAGATCTCCGCTAACTATATCAATTTTTGTTTCTAATAAATAACCAGTATCGTTGAGATCTTTACCTAAACTTAAAATACTTGCTCTTGTAATCCCGCTAAGGTTAACTAGATCCCCGCTTACTTTGTCTATATGCTCGTGTAGGTGTTCTCCTGTTTCAAATAGATCATCTGTTAGAGAGAGATAATTAGCTGTGGATTCACCACTGACCAATATTAGGTCGCCGCTGACTTTATCTATTGCGTCATCTACATCTCTACCGTTTCTACTTGTGGATATAAAGTTATGAAAAACACCAGTATGCCCGCTTATTGTGCCCGTTACTGTAGCATCTATGACTTCGTTGACATGTGTGGTGCCGCTAACAAAAAGATCTCCTTTTACATAAAAAGTGTCAAATATTCCACTGGCTCCACTGACATAATTTTCGTCAAAATCATATATAAAATGCTCTGACCCTGAAAGTTTAGGTCCGTTAAAGGGGTCTACTTTGTGAAATTGAACATGCTTCTCTAGTCCCCCAGGGTGACTGCGTCCTTCTCCTAGCTCTGCAATTTTTTGCCAATCAATTAAGTTGTTTTCACCAGTTTTTTCGTATAAAAAATTAGTTGTAACATCAAGGTAATGTGACCCTCTTATACCAGCAGCTTTGTCACTCTTACCTACTCCAGTAGGAGGGCCTTCGTCCCATATGAATGGCTGCCTAATACCGAGATTGGCACTTACAAAATCTTCAAATGGTAAATTAGCCCCCATATTAATCCTCTTTCACTAAAAATTGAGCTGGATGTCTTACATCAGCATTTGAGGCTCTTGATAAAGAGTCTAGGTTAAAAAGAAAACTACCGTTTACAAGTGGTTCACCTAAGCTGTCACAAACAATAAACTGATCATCGTAATCTATATTAAAAAATACTTTATTTACTATTGAGCTATTGAATGTATAGTTAGTTCCTCCGTTTGGTCCATCGCCAGCTTCACTTAAGTTTTCGAAAGTAACATTGGTTGGTACTGTAACTTGAGTTCCAATGTCTGCAAGCCCACCGAAGAGTGAATTTGGATGTACCTCTAGCTTTCTCTCTGTGAAACCTTCAATATTGTAATCAGTTGGGTTTGTGGCTGTTGTCTCTATCAAGGCAAGATTAAATATACTCAGCCCAAAATCAAATGAACCTTTAGTGTGAGTGTCATCTACAAAAATATCGTATATTTGGTGGCTTGTGCCTTCAGATATTTTGGTTAAAGTAGATGCTACTGTTTGAGCTGCCGAAATAGACAACGCAGGAGTTCCACTAAAAAGCTGGTCAGATGATAGAGTAAATCTATATGTTTCTCCTGAGGGTGAACTTAATAATTTAGACGGTAGATTTAAAATTGTAGCATTGATTGGGTCATTTGCAATGAATACGGTTGTGGTGTCTGAGGCAACCATTCCGTTTGAACTTTTGATTACTGTTATTTTAAAATTATTTTCTGATACATTATAACCACCAGCAAAATAGTTTACTATTTTAGCTGCACTATATACATCTAATGGAGCCATGTCTAGTTGGTGATTTGTTAGGGCGTTTGGTTTTGAATATTCAACTTCATCATGGCCATTGGCCGATGTATTCACGGTGGCAGACTCTCCTGATTTTATAGCTTGTTGCCCAGCTGGGTAATCTATAGAGTCTATAGTACAGGTTGGTGGTACATTGTCAACTTCTATTTGGTCTACAGAAGAAAACTCATCACTGATTGTTCCGTACTCGTTTTCGGCTCTCATATGTACTCTTTGTATTCCATTTCTGGATATTAGGTCAGTCACATCTACATCAATAGTATACTCATAAAGATCTCCGCCGATGGGGTTTGGGTTTGTGGTCCATCTTTGGAGAAATGAGGTTTGTGTGCCATTAGATATTCCATTATCTAATATACTGAACAATACTTTATTTGGATCTGAGCCTTGTGTGTCTACAGTTACGGTGGTTCTTACAGTATCCCCTCCTTTTATATCTGAGGTGCCTATTCTGTGTGGGGCTGTGGCAGATATGGCTGGTGAAATAATATTTATACTTGTTATCTCTGGGGCATTGGCAATTTTAACTTTACTTTCATCTGTAGATATACTTCCGTTAAAAAACCGTGTGGCTCTGATTGAAAGATTTGATTGGTCTACATATATACCAGCATTAAATCTTAAAGTTTTGGGGTTTTCAAAAGTATCGGGATTGTCTATTATAACACTTGTTCCATTGTATGATATAAAACTGTATACAACAGAATCGACCATTGGGTCCCAATTATTTATTGTATTTGTTAACTCTGTTGTTTCTCCTTCTCGCAAGCCATCTGTCCGTCCGTTGTAGGAAGTTGGCCCATCAGGAGAAACTGTGATTATGGGGTAAGCTTGGTCTAACAGCCTTGAGTCATCAAAGCCAACGAAGTCAATGTTTGATACGGCATAATCTCCTGTTGCGCCAAACTTGTTTGAAGCCCTTACGGCTACCCCATGATCACCGTTTCTGTTGGAAACTGTAATTGGTATAATTGTTCTTTCAAGGCCGTTAGCTAAGATTATAGGGTTGTATGCCAGCCAATCGCTACCATCTGATATACCAAAATCTTTAACTTGTAATCCTGTAATTTCTTGCCTGGGATCTACCGCCTTTTGTGGGTCAAAATCAATGAAAATATTTATAATGTCACCCGCTTTTAAGGCATCTGTACCGACTAGGGTTCCAGGTAGGGGTGTTGCATTCGCTAAATCATCTATGTAAAGCTCTTCTGGAAATGGATCTGGACCAACCTCCTCTAGGGTGACCTCTCCTGATACTCCATATCTAGATAGTCCATTTACAAAACCATTGATACTAGTTGATCCTTCAGCATTTAGGTTGTCGATATGCCCCTCGAATCTACGTGTATGGGATCCAAGTTCTAGTAGGTTCTGGTCTGGTATGGGAATATCGTTAATGTAGCCAGTTCCAGCGTAGCCGTCAAATGGACCATCCCATCTCATTGAAACATTTAGGTCTGTGGCTAAGTTAACTGTTACACCTGAGAGATGAGTGTTTGGAGTTGGGGTGTCATAGTAGGTTTTGACGCATGGGCCGTCATTATTAAAAATATCATTAAAAAAGACAAAAGTATCTGGCAATTTGTCAATTTTTTCTTCAAGAATTTGGCCAGTCTCATAAAGGTGACCGCTTAAAGTATCAACGTTGCCGCTAACAGCATCTATGTATCCACTTAAATCATCAAACCTTTTTTCAAAGGCAGACATATCACCCGTAGAGACCGAAACACCTGATATGGTTAGTGTGTCTAAAAATGTACCACTCTGTGTGTCTATTGAGCTAAATTCAGCTACATCATTATATAGTAACCTGAAATTCTTGTCTGGAGTAGCAACTACAAAGTTATGACTTCTTTCTGGCTTAGAAAGATCAAGCTCTGTAATTTTTCTATTTTCAGGAGGCATGGATCAACCATTTTCTAGGTCCGAAATTCTTTTACCGAGAGAATCTATTTGATCCTGCTGGTCTTTGATGCACTCTAGAAGAACTGGTATGATCTTGTGATAGTGTACTGCAAGTTCTGAATTAGAATTTAGCCCAACGGCTTCTGGTAAAACTTTTTGAACACTTTGAGCGATAACCCCAACGTCTTGTTTGTTTTTTAGTTGAGGAGATGCAAGATCATTCCATTTAAATCTCACACCGTCTATAGATTCTATTATAGACATCGGGGATTCTATTTTTTCTACATTAGATTTGAGTTTTTCATCAGATGTATAGAGTGCTCCGTCGGTCCAGCCTTGCCCATAATCCTTAATCCTTAGTCCAGCTGCTGTTTCCTCTAAGCCTCCATTGGGGTCAAGCGGTGGACTGGTTTCTATTGTAATCTCTGTATTGTTATTTTGGTTTGCTGTAAAAGTACCAAGTGTCACATTTTTATTATCTTTGAGAGTCAGGGTTCCGTTACCTATCTCGTTTACTTTTGCAAACCGAATACCAAGACTATCGTGGATATCATCTTCAACTACGGCATTTCCTCCGACGTGTAGTTTTGCTGTTGGGATATGCTTTCCTATTCCAACAAAACCGTGTGTAGTGGACTCGTTTTGAATTATTAAATTTTCTTCTGTGCCATTCCTGTATGACCTTATCCAGCATCTTTCTGATAATGCATCTACTCCAAAACCTAGATAGTGATCTGCTCCACCATCGTTTGCTCCAATTTTAACTAATTCATTATTTTGGCCAAGTGGATTAGGGGTACCTTGAATATCAAGTCTTACAGCAGGATTTTTGTGGCCAAGCGCTGTATTACCTCTGCAGTTAACCACAAAGCATGGATCGTTCCCGCCAGCTAAACCTTCATCAATCTGTAATAGGGGTACATTTTCATCGGCACCTGTCCTTGTTCTGGAATTTATGTATAAGCCGCCTGGTGAGGAATTGAGTGCTGCATCTATTACTTGTCGAAAGCTTTCTCCGTCTGCATTTTCCTTTGTAGATGGATACTGTGTTGACCCTACCGTTAAGCTGTTTTTAACCCAGGAATCGTCTATGTCAGATGTTTTTGAATAAAGATGTTCTAAATTACATGTATTACCTTGAATATGTGACTCTGAATATATAGTACCAGTAACAGTGAGGGTTTCTTTGAAAAATGCACCTAGGTCTGGTTTAATTGAAAACTTAGAGTCTCCGCTTACATCCATGTTGATACACCTGTCGTCTCCTGTGTCAAAAATTCCAAAATGAAGGCATTGATCGTTACCCGAGAAGGGTATTGCCCCACCAAATAAAATTTGGCCCACTTGTTCGCTCATCTCAACGAAATCAAGCCTGTAGTTTTGTGTATCAGGCTCGGCATTTTCACCGCTAGCTATAACAAAATAGGTATGGGGATCGCCTAGGCCTGTAAATTTTTCAAATTGTGTTATTTTTTTGTCTGCCATATCAATTAGTTTATTACACCTAATTGAACAAAAATACAGACTTTATTCTGAATAAGAGAATTTGATTTCGTCTTTTTCTACATAAAACTCAAAAAATACTTTAGATTCAAAGCTATTGCTGAAGAAGCATTCGCATATCTTATCCTCTATATTCGATCTAATTATTCTATCTAGAGGTCTGGCTCCTAATTTTTCTTTTGCAGCTAGTGAGCACACATCATCAACAAATTCGTTACTAAATTTAACATGAATATTTTTCTTTCTTAGTTTTGACTTAAGATTTTTTACTTTTAAGTTAAATATATTTTTTAAGGTTTCTTCTTCTAGGTTATTAAATAAAACTACATCATCTATTCTGTTATATAGTTCTGGGCTTAATATTTTTATTGATTCTTCCCTTATTATGTCTGATTTGTCATCAGAGCCTGACGGATTGAAACCTAAGCTTGCTTTAGAAAGTAGGTGTGCCCCTATATTTCCTGTTAAAACAATGATACAATCGTTAAAGTAAGCTTTTGATCCCATGTTATCCTCTAGCTCGCCCTCTTCTAGTATTTGTAGCAATAACTGCTGTACATCTGGGTGAGCTTTTTCAATCTCGTCAAAAAGAATTATACTATGGGGCATCTTTTTAACTTTTTCTATTAAAATACCGCCTTCGTCGTATCCGACGTAACCTGGCGAAGAGCCAATAAGTTTGCTTGATGAAATTCTTTCAGAGTATTCGGACATATCTAGTCTAATTATATTAGATTCTGAGCCAAAATAGTTCTTTGCTAGCATTTTAGCACAATATGTTTTACCTACACCTGTAGAGCCTAAAAATAGGAAAGAGCCTACGGGTTTTTTGAAATCTTTAAGGCCCATTTTGGACCTAGATATTGCTTTCGATATAGAATCGATGGCTTTTTCTTGGCCAGCTACCTCTGTGTTAAGTGTTTTCTTGAAAAATTTAGAATCAAATATAGAATTGCAAGAAATATTTTCTACAGGTATTTTTGATTTTTTAGATACAATAGAATGTATTAATTTTGATGAAACTTTGGACTCAATTGAGTTTTTCCATTTTTCATATTCTGTTTCATACTTTTTTAAAAGCAAAGTCTCTTCTTCTTCTGAGCAGTTCATCCCTTTATCGTATAATTCTGCCTCAATCTCTGTTACAATAGTCGGTGCAGTCATATTATGGATCTTTAACTTAGCCCCGCACTCATCCATTATGTCTAACGCTTTGTCAGGAAACCTTCTGTTGGGGAAATATAGGTCTGATAGATCTATAATTTCTTTTATTGTTTTTTGGGTATATCTAACTCCGTGAAACTTTTCGTAAGAAGATTTTAAACCTAGCATGATTTTGTAGCACTCGTCTTTAGAGGGTTCATCAACAAAAATGCTTTCAAATCTCCTTGAGAGGGCGTGGTCTTTTGATATACTTTTTTTAAACTCTGGATAAGTTGTTGCTCCAATAACTTTGATGCTACCCCTTGCTAGGTAGGGCTTAAGTATGTTCGCTGCATCCATCGTGCCTTCACTACTACCCGCACCAATAATAGTATGGGCTTCATCAATAAATAATATAACATCTTTATTTAGGCATTCTTTGATTAAAGATTTTAACCTTTGTTCAAACTGGCCCCTGTATTTTGTTCCAGCTATCATTGATGCCATATCAACAGAATAAACAGTATGACCAGTTAGGTATTGTGGGCAGTTGCCTGACGAAATAAGCTTAGCTAACCCATCTACACAGGCAGTTTTACCGACACCAGGATCCCCAATTAGCATTGGATTATTTTTATTTTTTCTAGCTAAAACCTCGCAAATTCTTAAAACTTCTTCGTCTCTTCCTATAATTTTATCAATTTTACCTTGTTTGCATAAATGATTTAGGTTTACACAGAATTGATCTAAGCTGGTTTGAGAATCTGGATTGTGCTGGGGGTGTGTAGGGGGTTCGGCAAAACTTTTTGATGAAAATGTGTTGTCCATATCATGGAATTTCAAGGAAAGAACGTAATCTTTAATAAATTTTGTGCTATTTATTGATTGTGTTGCTAGATAGTTAACCGTTGAACCTTTTTTAAGATTAATTATACTAAAAAACAGATGTTCTATACCTACATATTCGTCGCCTAGTCTGTCAGAAAAAAGAACAGAATCTTTTAGCATCTTCTTGAAAGCGGGGGAATACTCTGGTTCATCATACTTTTTACTTTTTTTATTGAGGTTAGAATATGTTATAATAAAGTCTATGTAATCAAATATATTTATTCCATAGCCCGATAAAAAATCTAAGACTGGCATTTCACCAGACTGTAATATCAAAAGTAGAAGATGATCCTCTTTGATAGTGGGGTGGTTAAGTGATTTTGCTAGGTCTTTGCATTGAGCTACAAAAAACTGACATTTGGGTGAGAAGTTCGGAGATAGTTCCATATACATTATTTACACAGAATCTTGCTTGTATTCAGAAAGTTTCATGTAAATCATTTCATCTAAAACTTTCATCCTATCTATGAAAATGGCATCTCCATCTCGTGTTTTTTGCCCAAGTATAGTGACTATACTGCCTTCTTTGGGTACTTCGTTGTCCTTTAAATAGTCCGTGCATTTCTTGCCTCTGGATGTATCGCATAGTATTGCATTTAATGATCCGACTTCATCCTCTAACTCTAGTTTAATGTACAAGTTTCCGTTTCTTGATTTCTCTTTTTTAGAAAAAGTAACTACAAAAATATATTTTAGTGAGTCTCTGCTAGTACAATCTCTAAAATCCTTTGAGTCATGCAATGGATACTGAGCTGAGCTGTTAAATACATTTTTTAACCTAGTTGAATAGCTAAATCCTAATAAGTTTTTCTCAAAGTACCAATTTGCAAATTTTTGTGACTTACTATTTTTGTAATATATAGCTTTCTGTGGCTCATATTTCTTTTTAATTGTTTGATACCTAGAATCTTTTACTAAAACCCTGTTGTCATCTCCCCTTAACTCAAAGTTAGATTGTTTAATTTCATTAAAAATCTGAAATAAATCTTTCTTTTGTAATTGGGAAATGGATATGAAGTTTCGTTTTTCTCTGTCAGTTAATAGATTGAAAAGCTGGGCTTCGAGGACACATTTAGCCCTATCTTCGTCCATGCTGTCGCTTAATGCACCAGCCTGTATCAAGGAGGAGAGTGTGCCTATGTTTATTCCGCAATGCTTAGCGGATAAAAAGATTTCAAAGTTAGATACAGCCTCTTCGCCCCTAAAAAGCTTTAGTGGTTCTATTGTTTTCTCACTAATACCCTTGATACTAGATAGTCCATACCTAATATTTTCGCCATCTATAGAATAATCAAAGTCTGATTTAATTAAGTTTGGCGGTAGTAGTTTTATATCAAAATTTGACAACTCTTTGCTGATATTTGATACTTCTAGTTGTGGGTTTGGTTCGTAATTACTCATCCTTAAGAGGGATAAGAAAAACTCTTGTGGGTATTTAAACTTTAAGTATATTGTCCAAGCAGCTAGCATTGAATAGCTAATAGAGTGACTCTTGTTGAAGGAATAGTTAGCACTATCTTCTGCTACTTTCCAGAGTATTTCGCCAACCTCTTTGTCTAAATTATTTGCCTCGCATTTTTTTTCTATTTTTTTCTTCCACTTAGGCATTTCTTTGACTTTTTTCTTGCCAACAATTCTTCTCAACTGCTCAGATTCGTCAAGGGTAAACCCGATTCTTACAGCCATCTTCATTAACTGCTCTTGATATAGTGGTATACCACCAGTATAAGATAGTTCTTCTTCGAAAATATCGTGAACAAGTTGGAAGTTGGAGGAGTGTCTATATTCAGAATAACTGTCTACGAAATCTAGTGCTCCTGGTCTAGCTAATGCTATGACAGCGCTTAGTTCTTCAATATTCCTTGGTTTAATTTTTCTACATACCGAATAATTGGTGTGAGCTTCAATTTGAAACAATCCATGTGGGGAATCTAATTCTGCTAGAGGATAAAAGGTTTCATCTTCGTCTATAGATATCTCTTCTGGTTTAATTCCTATTAGGTTGCATGTATTATGTATGACACTAAGAGTTCTTAAGCCTAAAATATCAAATTTAACCATAAGTTCTGACACCCAATTCATATCATATGCAGTAACCAAAGAACCCTCGTTGGTTGTTTGGGTTGGGCATATGTCAGATATATCCTGACATGATATAGCTATGCCAGATGGATGAACCCCGCAGTTTTTATTCAAACCCTCTAGTTTTTTACAAATACTAAGGGTTTTTTCATTAGAATCAGCCCACTCTTTAAACTTGGGGCTGGTTTCTAGCGCGTCATTAATTGAGCAAACTTTACCAAAATTCTTAGGTATATGAGAGGTGATAAAATTAACATCAGTTTCATTCAATAACCCTACAATTTTACCACACTCCCTTACACAAAGCTTACTACTTAAGGTGTTTAGTGTTAAAATTTTAGCTGTTTTATTGGGGTATTTTTCTTCGATATATTTAATTACTTTATCTCTGTGTTCGTAGGCAATATCATTATCAATGTCAGCTAATAGAGAACCATCTAGGTATGTCTTACCGTTGTATTCCGTTTTCTTGGCTCTACTTTCACTAACAAACCTTTCGAAGAATAGATCATATTTGATTGGATCTACCTTTGTTACATCTATTAAAAATAGTACCAAAGACCCTGCAGCCGAACCTCTTCCAGGGCCTGTGGGTATACCTGTATCGTGGCAAAAATTTAAAATATCCCAGTTTAGTAGGATGTAGTCAATAAAACCTAGCTTTTCTAAAATTCTTAGTTCATACCTTAACCTTTTTTTATACTCAGGCTTTTTGAGGTCTATTGATTTTTGTTTAGCCCCGAACTCACAAAGGTTCTGTAAGAACTCAAAATTCGTAACATTTTCGTCACAATTAAAAAACTTGTACTGAGCTGCTGATATATTAATTTTTGGTAATAATACACCTGGTGGTATGCAATCATCATAAGATGAATATTCTTCGAAAATTTTACCCTGCATTGTCTATAATAAGTTGTAGTTCTGTATAAATCGAGTAAACTTCTTCTGGGTGGTTCTCCCAGTAGTCTTCTTTTTTAGATAAGAAGAATTGTATCATTTTTAAAAGGCTTTCTAGTTCTGAGTCTTTCATATTTCTAGGTCCCATATCATTTTCTTGAAAACATCAAAGTTTTTAGTTATGTCGTACAATGCGTCATGGAGCTTTGATGGGTCAAAGTCCACATCATATCTCTTACAGCAGGACGAAAGAGCTAAAGAGGTGCCTCTGTGCCTGTATGAGTTGAGTTTAAATTGAAATAATGATAAGTGTTCGTTTTTCCTGTACTCTATGTTTTTTTCTATGGATTTAGCTATCGATAGTGTGTCAATAGACCTCTTGATGTAGCTGTAATCAGTTGGTAGTCCTAAATTTTTTCTAAAAATATTGTGGACATATATGTCAAAGCCAAAAATATTATGACCCAAGTTGATGTAAGACTCATCGTATAGGTATTGTTCGAAATGATTAAGCACTGTTTTGGCATCGACTTTATCTCTGTCGTATTTAGATCGAGAGAAGCCAGTTATCTTGGCGGCTTCTGCTGAAATATTAAGATCGTCCCAAGCGATGTAGTAATCATGTTTTTCTAAAACCTTATTACCTTTAGCAATAATAAATGCTAGCTGCCAAGGTTTGTTGTCTAGGGATGCTAAGTTTAGATTGCAGGTTTCAAAATCAAAAATAATATACTTTTGATCTTTTTTAAATCTTAGTAATTCTTCGTTCATCTAGATCTACCTTCCTCAAAAAATTCTTCGACCTCCTTTATAAATCTTTCCTTTTGGTTAGATGGAACTTCTGAGTACTGCTTTTTAATCTGTCTTAAAACTTTTTTTTGCTGAGGCGTGTCAGCGAAAGACATGGCTTCTTTGATTTTTTTAACTTGCTTTTTGTTCATAACTAATTCGTATCGTATGTGACATTGTTATCCTTGAATGCTTCTAAATCTTTACCTCCTGCATAAGAAATTGAGCTTTGTAAATCTTGTGTTATCTCCGCTAGTTTCTGACCAACAGTCATGTTGTTGCATGGAATATTTGTTAGTTTTCCCTCTATGTTGTTATTGTGTCCCTTATTCTCTGCGCTTGCAGACCCAAAGTAAGCTTTGTGGGTTACATTATCTATGGTGCTGCATGCGGCTGGGCTATCACTGCAAGAAGCAAACATGCCGCCAGCCATAACCATAGTTGCTCCTGCGACAAGAGCTTTCGCTATGTCTCCATTATGCTTGACCCCTCCGTCTGCTACAATTGGTATTGGACTGTGCGTTTGGTCTTCCCAGCAGCCTCCGTATAGGTTACTGCAAAGTTTTACACAGCTAAACATTGGCATTGTGAAGCCAGTTTTGTATTTAGTGGTGCAAGGTGAGCCTTGACCTATACCAACCTTTACTGCATCTGCCCCCCATTGATGTAAGTCTCTAACAGCAGTGTCAGTACAAACATTTCCAGCAATAATTTTAGTGCTAGGCATAAATTTTTTGATACATTGAATGGTAGACTTCATTCTTTCGCAATGACCATGAGCGATATCAACCGTAATATAGTCAACCCTTTGCTTGTACTTGGAGAGCGCTACTATATCTTTTTTGTCATTCATTTTTATACCCACACTAACAGAGATCACACTCCAGTTTTCTTCGTTCATTTGGGTAACTACATCTCTTAATCTGTTCCCAAACCTATGCATGATATAGAAATAGCCGTCTTCACTCATATTTTTAGCTAAATCAATATCTATAACAGACTTCATGTTTGCGGGTACAACTGGTAACATAAATTTTGTACCTAGGAAATCTACGCTTGTATCTGCATCTGCCCTACTGTAGAGCTCGCTGTAGTTAGGTATTAAATCTATATCTGAATATTTTAGGTTTCTATGCATTTTCTAAATAGCTTTCTAAGCAAAATTCTCTACTACCCATGTGATCTAAGTTTGGTTTGTCTAAAGATGATTTTTTTGCGCTAAATGAGTTTCTTGAGCATATAAGTTTATAACATACAAATGCATCAAAGTCAACTCTTTTATTGTAGTAGATACTTTTCCCTTCAATTGCGTTGAATGAATTTTTGTTGCAATACTCTTTGATGTAATCTAGTAGAAGGAAATCATAGGGTAGTTCATTCTGTTCTATAATAAAAGTTGGGTCAAACTTAGAAAGATCACAGGTAAACGAGTTAAATAAGAAGAGATTTTTAAATAAAAATGAATCATAAAAGGGGACAAAAAGGTCTAAGTTTTTACCGTCCCAAAGCTCATATAAATCTTGAGTGCCAAACGATTCGTTTGACTTTGACTCTGAATATATTTTATATAAACTTTTGCAGCCGTCTGAATTTTTGGCGAATACAATTACCTTATGGGAGTTATCTTTTGATTTTTCTTCAGGCTGATCTTCATGGATATCTATTCTAAGCCCAAAGACTAAGTTTAGTCCTAGTTTGTTGCAAGACTGGTTAGCTTGCAAGAAACCCATGAAGGAGTCTTCAACAATAACGATTTTATGGTTTAGTTTGTCTTCTAGTCTAGCCTCCGTATATATATCAAAGATAGAGTCTGATCCTTCGTCTTCTGATTGATCGGACAACGTTAAGATTGATTTTCCTATCGAGTAATGACTTTTAAATAATGGTATTATCACCCTATAAGGGTAACATAATTAGGCTCGTAAGTCAAGTTATTTTTTATTTCTGTCGATAAAGTGATCAGCGATACCACCTTCGTCTAAATATTCTTCTAGCTCCTCTAATAATTTATTCCTAATTTCTTTAACGTCAGCTGGAAGCTCTTTCTCTTTCATGGAAGAGTATGTAATTGTTGCGGCAATTAATAAAAGAATAGCAAGTGGATCAAAAACAAATATTAGTATTACTATAACGATTCGAACAGCTTCGCTTATATCTACTTCAAGGCCAATCCAGTCTTGTAGTACGCTTGCTATATATTTTACGGGTCCAATCTCTACTTCTAAGGCTCTGAGTTTGGCACCATAATCAAATCTTTCGGTTTCAAGTTGATCAATTTTATCATAAGAGGTTTCTACCTCAGCTCTTGTTTGTTCTATCTCTGTGTTATCAGTTGAAACAATAACCTCATCTTTTTGTAGGCTTATATCATCTATTTGCTCTCTTGTTTTAGATATATCTTCGTCAGTCTTATCTATAATTGATTGTATTTTACTTTCTGCTTCAAGTTTTCTTGTAGATAATAGGTTTCTTTCTTCTTTTTGTGACTCTAGCAACTCTTTATATTTTTTATTGCTAGCAAATAGCCCTGATTCTTTTGAAGATTCTAAGGTTTCATCTAGCTCTTTTAGTCTAGACTGGTAAGATTCTATCAACTCTCTTTGTCTAATAAGTGATGTCTCTGATTCTTCTTTAATTTGTGTTACCCTTAATTCTAGTCTACTAAGTGTTTCATCTTTAACATCTGTAGAGGAACCCTGTTTAGATTCTAGTTTAGATAGTTTATCTTCTAGTCTTAATATTAATGAGTTCTCTCTTTCTATTTTAGAGTCAATCTGGGCGACTATAGCTTGTTCTTTATCTACAGATGCACTGTGTTCTACATGTGACTTGGATAAAAAACCAAATATACCCATACTTGTAATGCCACTTAAAACAATAACAGCAGCCAGTAGGTATGCCCTTAAAAACTTAAATGTAGTATGCCAGTTTTTGTGAAGCCAAACTGCAGCCACAAGTTTACCTACCTCTAGCACACTCCCCATAATGACAATAGCCTCCATAGAGCCTGGGAACATAGTTGCTAAGCCAACTATACTAAAATATGCAGCGACCAAAGATATGGCGATGCCCGATAAAAAAATAAGACCTGTTAAAAACATTTTAATATTCTCCTGAGTTTTCTTGGGAGGCTATGCTTTTTTTATTTGAATTTTTTTTTAAGTTAAAATGAACTAAGATATAATATTTTCCAAATTTTTTTATATCGTATAAGGAATAATTGTATTTATGCAAAAAATAAGAAAGCTCTCCCAAGTAGTGATTTTGTATATATATTATAATCTTATGAGGGTAGCCTTCTGGGCTTTCCTCTTGGGAATATAATATATCATCGCTGTATTCACAGCAAATACTCTTTATAGTTGCGTTCATTCATAATAATGTACACAACAAATTAGAAAATATCATCACTTTTTGGTGTTGGCTTATTCCAGTGGGGACAACCAGAATAGTGCATGTCTTCTACAAATTCCCCTTCATCTTTGTTCGGTGTAAGGTTCTCTTTGTCCTCTAGGAAAACAGATTTAATTATCTTTCCGTCTGAATTTTTGATTACAGAATAATCTACAGGCTTTCTGTATGGGCAAATGTAGGCTACAACCTTATTTCCGTTGGAGTCTAAGAGTGGTTGTCCTTTAGAAATTTTGAATCCATCTTTACCACACATAAGTGGGCCACCAAAGGTTCCATCGCTAGGATAACCTTGTGATGCTGCAAAGTTTGAGGTTGCATCTTCTTCCGAGAAATTTTCTAAGTAAGATTGTATTTCGGTTAAATAATGCTCTATACCTTCTAGCTCAAAGTCTGATAAATTTCTCATTTTAAGGTTGCCATTAGAATTTAAGTCGAATTTTAGGAATAAAAATTCTACCTGCCTAGTTGTGAAATGGGGAAATAATTTTTTAACAGCTAATGTATATATGAAGTCCTGTAAATTATCGGTAACCTCTTTGCCTTTAAATACTTGTTTACTACTCTTAAAGTCTCGTATTACAGCTGTAGAGACCTCTTCGTATAGAAATAGTTTATCTATAAAACCTCTTATTCTGTATAATTTTTCACCTTCATCTACGGTTATATCAAAGGATTGCTCCGATATAGCTTCTACTGGTTTGCCTTTTGAATTTTCCCCGAAGAAATCAAAGTGAAGCCCTGCTAATGTCATGTCGTCTATAAGTTTTAAGTTCTCTGCATCATTAACATTAAGTTTTTTAGCATGGTACTGTACTAGTCTTTTGACAGGTTCACACAAAAAAATAGAGTCTTTAAGTATGATTTCGTCGTAAATAGCTTTGTGTCTCTCACTTCCTAGTAATTCAAAAATTAAGTGGCATATCCATCCACGGCTAGCACCATCATTACTGCGATCTGGAACTTTTAGGTGATATGTAGCCCAATAGCTCCATGAGCAACTTTGTGCCTTTTTAATTCTACTTGCAGATAGGGCTGTTTTTAACATTTTAATTAAAAGTTTTTTCTATTTTTTTATAACAAGTCGAATTGATGTCACCGCTTTTAAGGAGAGACTTACTCTTTAACACTATGTCACTAGACAAATTTGAGGTGGTTGGTTTTTTTTCGTCCCAAGCAAATATTTCAGCCGTATTCATGTCACCAAAATCGTTTTTAGTTGGTAAATGCATTGATAGCTTATGTTTATCGAAGTAATTGCACATTTTAGATAGGTTTTTTATAGCCCCAATCTCCCCACGGTTTTTATCTTTATCAAAATCATTATTCAATGATATGTGAACCATGTCTAGATCTAGAGAAAGTAAGAAGCACAAGAGTTTTGATGATATTGAGGTTCCAAAAATTGGAACACAGTTAAAAATACCTGCGGAATGTAATGCGAGTAGATCGCCAATACTTTCTATCAAGAAAACTTCTTTAGACTGGCGTATTGACTCTAAAAATTTAAACTCACCATCGCATTTAACAAAACACGGATATATCCAGTTGGTTTTTCTACCAACATGTTTCCATTTTGGCCTTTCTTTGCTAGGGTTTGGATTCATGTCTCGACCACTAAATCCGTGGATCTGTCCTAACTCATTATATATTGGGAACACATACCTCTGAAGCATGCTGCCTTCTGTTGCGAGTCCAGATTTTAAATTAATTAGAACATCCTTATCTATACCTCGTGACTCATAAAAAGAATAGTGGGGAAGTAATCTTTCTAAAACTGAGTCTGGAAAAATTTTCTCAGAAGTTATTTTTTCTACATGAGCATTTGATAAAGTATCTAAGGAACCGTTAATGTATTTAGAAATATCTGCAGAATCATTGCTTTTGATTGTTGCGGAAACTAACTCTTTAAAGGGCATGCTGGGTGTATTTTTAACAAAATCTGTCCAGACCCCGCTATCTTTATATATCAAGAGAGCTGTAGGGTTTTCCCCGCCTCTATATAAAGCATTAGTCCTCCAATGATTACCAAAATCTTTTAATCTGTAGCCCATTTTAATTAAGGCAGAGTGTATATCTGAGGCTTCCATTATAAGTCCATGAAATCTCCTTGGGGTTCGGTCTCCAATCCAGCATCGACCTGTGAATCAACCATATCCTGTAAATCTCCGACCTCCGTAATTAAGAAGTTTTCAAAATTTAGATTAATATAATTCTTTTTTAGGTCTCCATTTCCTAGCCTAACTGGCTGCATTGCCCTGTGGACATTTTCCCCAAGGTGCCTATATTTAAAGCAAGTAAGCTTGTGGGTTCCGAAACCCTCTTCTTCAGCTAATTCGTCCATAGTCTTCTGTCTTAATCCAAAAAGATGCGAACTAAACTGTGTGATTCGATCAGAGAGAGAAACTATACTCTCATCTTCAACTAAGCTATCCGATCTTCTGTTATTTGTAATACCAGTTCTGTTGCTTTGCACACTTGTGATCATAGAAACCACTGGCTCACCGTCAAATACTAAGTCTGATTGAATAAGTCTTTTGAATTTGTCCACCATTTCCCCTACAACCTGAAACTCTTGTTTGTTATTTGAGGACTCAGAGGTTGTTTTAATATAATCGAAAGAGAAAATCATTGGGTTTCCCCTGCCAACTTTAGAGTAATAGATGTATTTTAACTTCTGTATCATTTTGTCTACAGAGAAACCACCAACATTAAAATAATAGAATTGATATTGTTTTATTATATTCCAAACATTCCTAACTCTGTCTACGATATCATTGCCCGCATGTCGCCATTGACCTGTTTCTAGTAGCCTAATGGGCACTTGAGATAAAGCTGAGCACTGTCTCATTATTAATTCTTCTTTTGACATTTCTCCGTTGTCGAAGTGTATCACTGGTATGCTGTGTTCAAGTGATACTTTGGTGCAAAAGTCCATAACGAAATTAGTTTTACCAACACCAGACCTAGCAACAATAGTAGTAATGTTACCTGGCCTTAGGAGCGAGCCAAACATCTCTTGTAGTCTTGGGTGTGGACCAGAAGGGCCGAACTCTGTGATGTTGTTATCCCCTCTATCTTCTATGATGTTGGGCATTTCTTTAAAAATATCACAAACACCCTCATCGGAATTATCAAATTCGATTAATTTCTTGTGATATATGTCGTCCGCACTATTAAGTATCTCGTAAAAACTGGCATCCGCAGGTAATTTCTCCATGGCTTTGGAGATATCTGAACCAATACCCTTAACTTCTCTTCGTACAAAAAGTTTTTTCAACTCCTGAGCAATAGAAAGTACTGAATTTTCGGACACCTTTCTTAATGATAGACTAGATAGGTAATCGTAAATATTTATGTTATCTTCAAAGGAAATTCCAGATAACTTTATCTTTTCAGATAAAATAACAGCATCTGCTGAGTCCCCTTTGTCATAAATATTCTTTATAAATGAGAAAATTGTTCTATTTGATTCGAAGTAGAACGTCTCCGAGTTAATGTGATCGCATATTTCAAAATATTTTTGCCTATGCTGTAGCAATGCAGCTATGAGCTGCTGCTCAAGTTCTAATGAATACATACTTGTTGCTCCTTTATTCTAATTCTGGTCCATCTGATCCGTCAGGGGGACCGCCGTACATACTTTCGGTCTCCTCTAACTCAATTAAATACTTTTCAAGTGCTTTCCTTAGGCCCATTTCGGTTATTTGGTTCTGTGCTCTAGTAAAGACTAGTGGTTTCCCTTCTTGTGTGGAAAATGCAAGTATAAAACCTTTTGTGTGTTCAGCCTCTCCGCTAAGTTCATATATCTTATTGAGTAGGTTTTCGGGCATTTTGAAGCTAGAAAAGCTTTCTGGATCTATGTTTTCAGACATGTTAATATATACACTATTAAAGTGTGATTCCGAAAGAAATAAATAATTCTTTGTTTATTTCATCTTTCGGGTATACCTCTACCATAGGTATGTTGTTTAGTTTGCAAAAATTCAATTTATCGTTGTCTCTTCTTATCTGACTAACAAATTGAGATTTAGCTTTGCCATGAAAGAAAGGTGTATACTTGAGGTGCTGGCCACCCTGTACCTCTACCATGACGTTTTTGGAAGAGTTATAGAAATCGAAACTTAGTTTTGTTCCTACCATTGGAAACTCTTCGAAGACGAAATCGTCTTCCCAGTATTGTTTAAGAAATTGTTTAACTGCATATTGTCTTTTACTTCTGCTTGGTTTGCCCCATTGTACTATGTAATTTTTGGGCTTAGATAATCTTTTTTTTGATCCGTTTAGTGTTTTAAAAATCATTGTTCACAAATCATTTCTTTGAAATGACAAATCAAGTGAGATATTAATTCTGGATTTAATTCTAATTCTTTATATAGATTGTTTTCGCCTTGTATTTTTTGCGGTAATTCAAAACCGTTAGACTCCAAGTGTTTATGAAAGTCGTCTGATAGGTTTATCCAGGCTCCCTTCCTGGTGATATATCCCCATATGTATAGCATATCTATAATTTCTCTTTCCACCCATATGGAATTACCACCAGTTCTTCCGTATTTAACGGGATATTCTAAGGTGTAGTTGGTTTTTTCATTAGGGGATTTTTTAACTGTAATTTTAACCATGTGACCAAGTATTTTATTTTTCTCTTGATCTATCGGTTGCGTTTGATTCTCTAATATTAAATCTTTCTTGAACCTTGGTTCAAACTCTAATATGTAATTCGCAAAGTGAAGTAATGCATTACCACCTGTCGCACTCGTTTGCCTAACTGGAGCTTTACTGTAGGGATCTAGTTTTATATCAGCCCTGACCTGAGAGATGAAAATAGCCATGTGACCTCTTTTGGCTAGGGCGATGCTCATTTTCTGCATAAACTTAGCTCCTAGTAGTGCTCCGCCAGCAACCTTGTGAGCATCCTCAAAGCTTTTCTTGAGATCGTCTTTCATTATGAGTCCATCTAGGGAGTCAAGTATGAAGCAGTATTTTGTCTCAGAGGGGTTTCTGGCTATGAGTACCCTCATTAAATCAAGAACTGTTTCATATATGTTAGAGTCAAATATAAAGCAATTTCCATCTTTCCATTCGTCCTCTGTAAATGTAAAGTCTATTCCGCACCTCTCCCTCATTTCCTGAGAGAGTCTACCTTCAGCTTTAATATAAACACCTCTAGTGTTTGGTTGTTTAAGGAAATTTTTCATAACTTCCAAGGCTTCAGAAGACTTACCGCCTTCATTCATCCCCACAAACCTATGAAGCCCTGGTCCAAAGCCACCGTTTAACTCGAAATCAACTTTTAAGCTACCACTAGAGACTTTGTAATCTATCTCTTCTTCAAAATTATAATGGTGATCTTCGTTTTGCTTTAAGAACGATTTTAAAGCATCATTATTAGTCATAGATTCTGTAGGGCTCATTCAAAAAATTTTCTAAGGGTTCTTGTTGTTTGTGGGAGCTTAAGGTCTTTCCCGAATTTTCTATCATGCAAGGGTATTTCTTGCTTGCTTGGTATTATATAATTAAATTTCTTATATTTCAACCTAAGTGTTTCTGCATAATACCCAGACCTTAATAGTAAAAGCGAGTCGAACTTGTCGGGGAACTCGAGTTTGTTCCAAAAGTTTTGATCAGGATATTTTTCAAGCAATATGTTTAAAAATTTTATTTCTTTTGCCCAAAAAATTCTTTTACCTTTTTCTGGAACGTCTACTAGTTTTTCTATAATTTTTTTCTTAGCAGCATGTTTCATTTAACATACATCATAACACAAGGTTACTGATAAGTCAAGTATGTTTTTGAAATTCTCTAATCATATGGTCTCCGTCATTCTTACCTATTCCACGTTCTATGTCAGAATATGTTTGATGAGTTTTATATATAATTTTTTCTGGAATAAAACATTTATACTGAGTTGTTATTAAATTTTTTAAAATTAAATCTGTAGCTCCGAAAGTCGGTAGTGTTGATCCGTTTTTAAATATTGTGGAGAACTTTGAGTCGAGATACTTGTAGGCATTGTCGAAGTTATTAGCAAATTGAGAAAAGAATGAGAAGAGTTCTTCGTTAAAGTTATAGGCTATAGCATGGCTAGCTACGATATTATTATTTAATTTATACATGTAGTCGGTGTGTTTTTCAAGCTTGCCGTCAACTAACCCTCCTAACCATAACGCATGATAATCTTCTTGTGATTCATAAAAAAGGAAAGTAGCTGGATCTGTAAAGTTTGGTACTGCATCATCTTCTAGTATTAAAATTTTTTTATAATTATTATTTAAGCTATCTAGAAATGCAAAGCTGTAACTTTCTAAATGAGAAGCCCTTAATATATTATGAGTAATTTTTTTGTGAACACAGTCACATTTTTCATATTTTAATATTTGTTCTGAGCTTAGGTTTTGTAAGTAATCTAAGCCATTAAAAGCTTCAATCCTTTTTAGTTTTTTGTGATCTATGATAGAATCATTATTATCCTTAAGGAATTGGTTGTTTCTATCTTCTCTTGACTGTAGATTTATATAGTATACAGCATCAAACGGGTCACTAATTCTAGCCATGAATTTTATCTTCTCTTGCTTGGTACTGCATAAAAACCTACAACCATAAAACAAAGGTCCATAAACGACGATAGGAGTAGTCCTCCTGTTAGCTCTACAACGCTCCAGTCTTTGCCTCCAATTAGCCAGCTAAAAAAGCCTAAGCCTCCACCTTCGCCATTAGGTACGATGATTTGGTAGGTTATGTCGGGATTGTGAGCGTAGTAAATCATTAGATAGCACATTGTGAATGTGATAGACATAAAAAGTATCCTTCTTGTAATTTTTACAAACGGGTCTTTTGATTGTTCTGATTGATTATTTAAATACGCTGTTACGATTTTGTCGTCTCTGGCTGCAAGCATCATCTGATCTTGTCTTTTTTGCTCTAACCAAGCATTAATAAGGTTGCAAGCTAGCTTAATTCCTGCACCAAGAATTGTGTTTAATATAGGTCCCATACATACTATTACACGTTGTTTTGTATAAAAGATATAATGATTGGGTCTTTTTTGTTATCTGGGGCATAGTACCATAACCAAGGATAGCTGTTATGTATATTGTCTATTTCCTTCTCTGATTCTAGGATACTGTCTTCTAGTGCATCTATACTTTCGTAATCTATATTAGATAAGTCAATCTTGAGATCGTGGGCTATAGATGTTAAACTGCTGGCATCTTTATTCTTCTTGGCTTCTACCGCATTTTCCAATACATCCCTTGAATCTTCGTCCTTGGTTTTATCTGGATGTGTTAAAATAGATATTTGTCTAAATAACTTTTTAAAACTATTGCTTAGTTCTTCTTTATCTTCTTCCTCTGGTGCTTTTATTGACTCTAATGGGTTTTCTATATCTTTCTTAGAACAATATTCATGTAGGGCTACGCAAAAACCTGTAACAGCTAAATCATAAATTGATTTAGTTTCTCTTAGTTCAGTTAAGACTTCTTTGGACTTTGCTTTAAGTCGTCTGACTAGGGAGTCTTTGTAGGCCACTTAAAAGTCGTCTTCTAGTGACCCGCTTTGCTGGTACTCTCTAACCCTTCTTTCAAAGAAATTACCCATAGCCTGAACATCAACTACTTCACCTAACCAAGGAAAAGGGTTATGGTCACTTGGGAACCTGTAGTCTAGGCCTATAGCTTCTAGTCTACGATTACCGATGTAGTGCATATAGTCTATGAACATATCAGCATTAAGACCTAAAATACCTGTAGGTAATACATCTTTTGCATATTCAATCTCTAGTTCAACGGCTTTTTTAATGTGCTCAATAAACTCTTCCTGTATAGACTTGGTCCAGATAGATGGATTTTGATCTATAATTTGATTGATAATATAGACACCAAAGGAAATGTGAGAGCTTTCGTCTCTCAATGTGTATTTAATTTGATCTGAAATGCCTTGTAGCTTGTTTTGTCGACCTAGCGCGAGTAACATAGCAAAACCACTGAAGAAAAAGGTACCTTCGCACACCACCCAGTATGTCAAGAAGTTTCTTAGTATTTCTTGCTTACCTTCTTTGGTGTGTGGGTTGAAGTCCTGCCTGTTAATATCCGTTGTGATGGTCATTAAGAAGTCATCTTTAGCTTTAATACTTGGAATTGTTTCGTATGCGTTAAATACTTCGTCGATGTCAAGATCTAAGCTATCACATATGTAAACTACCGTAAGGTTGTGAAGGCTTTCTTCAAAAGCTTGACGAAGAATGTACTGACGACATTCAGCATCCGTAACATATCTGAAAGCAGAAAGCAAAAGGTTATTACCGACCAAAGACTCGCTTCCAGCAAAAAAACCAAGACACCTCTTGACGAGGAGTTTTTCGTCTTCTGTGATTTCATTATTTTTCCACTGTTGAATGTCAGACTGCATTGATATCTCTGTGGGCATCCAGTTATTTGCACAACTTTTAAGGAATAAATCCCATGCGAATTTATGTTTATGGGGTAATATCCTGTTGACCCCTGAGATATTTTTTGAGAATATTTGTCCTGTTTTGTCTTCCATAATTTTTATTTGTTTGATATTATACAACGATACTAGACTAAAGTCAAGATCTTTTTTTCTTTAAAAATTTTGAAATATATGGAGAAAGAGAGGCAAAACAAAGTAAAAATATAATAAAAAGTATAATTAATAAAACCTGCCCAGGAGAAAAGTAGTTTGGATTAAATATGTTTACGTCTGACTCACTAACCCCTAGTATAGTTTGGTTTACATCTGTTTGGATATCTACTTTTTCTGGTATTGGTTGTTTTTTTTGTAAAATCACTGACTTGCAAGAAGTAAAAAATACTACAATTAATAATAATAATTTATTCATTTTATATACTTATACGAGTTTATTGCTGATATTATAAAGTTTAAGTTTTCACATGTTATTCTGTCTATGTTTAAATTGCCACCCTTATTGGATATATAAAAACCATGTTCATCTTCGTGTTCTAGTATTAAGGATGAAATAAAGTCGTGTGCTCCGTGGTTTTTTAGCCATTGCCAGTAAAAACTTCTTGTACCTTTTTGACATTTAATTAAAACATCATCAAAAACAAAGGTTTTGCCATATAAAGTTATGTCTCTAAAGCAAGATATTTCACTGGGAGGCTCCGAAAATAGGGAGTTGATTATTAAATTCACATAAGGAGTTACACATTCTTGTATCTTTTTATACCCCACCATACATGTCTAATGAGTCTTGAAAGCTTTTTTACTTTATTCCAATCTCCTTTAGTTCTACTTTCTTTAATAGTTTTCATTGTGTTTGCCAGTTTCCTGCAAACTTTATTACGTTGTGAGTAAGGTAGTATCCAGCTGGGTCTTCTGTCTTTTCTGTTATTCATAGCCAATGTTTATTTATTTGTTTAAAATTATTTTTTTTTAACCGCCAAACTTGATAGCAGGTTTTATTACTGCCGTTCCAGTTGCAGACATTTTGTGTGTAAAAGAAGTCGTCTATATCTTTATCATTATTTAAATAATAGATGCCGCAATCTGCTACAAGTTGTTCTTTGTCAAAGGATCTTATTATTGATAAAGGTTTGTTTTTTTGTAATCCGCCTACAATTCTTTTATAGTAAAGCAATGTAAATTTAGGATTTTTAGTCATTTTAATTTTATCCAGTTTTACTTCAGGTTTATCAACCCCAGTTAATAGCGAGCAGTCTACAAACTTATCATGGAAAGAGTGTATTCTTTCCGTAAAAAAATGTTCAGCATCTTTAAAAATGTGTTTTTCTGGAGCAAAGTCTTGCATTGTTTTTTAGAGCTTTTTTGTATTTAGAAAGCTCGCTCTCAAGCCTACTTATTTTTTTTATATATTTTAGCTTTTCTTTCTTGTTTAATTTATTCATTTTGTAAATCGTGTTCGAGTTTTTTGTCCCAATTTACATCGCCATTATTGTCTATATATGGAGGCTCTGGAATTTTTGGGTCCAGAGCCTCCGAATTGGAGCAAAAAGAAAGTGTAGTCGCTATTAAGATGATGCCTAGCATTACAGCAAATACTATCCAGGTGACTTTTGGGGTGAGCCAAGGCTTTTTTTCTGGTTCTGGCTTAGGCTTAGGTTCTGGCTTGGGCTTAGGTTCTGGCTTAGGCTTAGGTTCTGGCTTAGGCTTAGGTTCTGGCTTAGGTTTTGGCTCAGGAGTTGGTTTGCCTGTTGATAAAATTCCGTCAACATCTATGATTCCAAATCCCCAATCGTTATCCCTGCCAATTTCACCCATGTCATCTGCTGTTTGATGCAATTCTTTTCTAATATGCTTGATTGTGAGTGTGTTGCCTTTAGCTTTAGCGGCAGACATTCTTAACGCAATGACCCCAGCAACAAATGGGCAAGCCATAGATGTACCACTAAGAGAGGCATAGGTTCCGTTTTTATATGTACTAAAAATTCTAACACCAGGAGCAGCTATCTCCACTTCTTTTCCTCTAGAGGAGAAGTAAGCTATTTTTTTATTACTCGAATAAGCTGCAACAGCTATACATTCTTCAAATGCAGCTGGGAAATTAACACCAGAAAGACCACTATTTCCAGCCGCACAAACAATTGGTATATTTTTATTGTATGCTTTCCTGATGGCAGCTTGAACCACAGGTGTTGGGTTGGGTGATCCGAGTGACATACTTATAATATCAACACCTTGATCAACACAATATTCAATAGACTTAGCTATGCCGTCATTTGAACCGCTACCGCTATTACTCAAGCCTTTAACACATAAGCATTTTGCTTTAGGTGCCACACCGACCATCCCGAGATCATTATTTTGTGCGCATATAATTCCAACGCAGTGTGTTTGGTGTCCGTGTTTGTCTTCGATAGATTCATTTGGGATGAAACTTTTACCTGCAATAGCATTATCTCCTATATCAATGTGTGTTGGCAATCCCGTATCAATGACACCTATAGTAATACCCTCGCCTTGAGTATTCTTCCACCATTTTGGAATATTTAAGTCAGCTATATTCCACCCAATTGTTTGGGAAAAAGTATTATACTGATCTTCTATTTTAAATTCTGGTAACTTAAAGTCCTCTTTCATGCTAATCTTCCATTAAATAATCTCTATAATGTATTATACAATCTAAAACGAGATTATCAATTAAATATGGAAAACTTTCTATAACATCAAGACTAAACCAGCCAGACTCTAGGTGCTCTTCGTTTAAAAAAACATTTGGCATAGAGTGGGTACGGGCAAAAAAGATTGTGAAGATGGACTTGTCGTGCTCTATAGTTTTTGATGGTATAAGTTGATGGTTATCAATTTTTATACCAGTTTCTTCATAAAGTTCCCTTATGGCACAACCCGCTTCGCTTTCTCCAGGCTCTATAGCACCACCAAAGATTGACCAGTAACCGCCAAATTCTATAGGTTTATTTTTCCACTTATATATCCTCTTACCAAGTAAGATTGAGTTTCCATATATTAAGCCAATTCCTGCTGCTTTTGTTATTGGCAACTCTCGCATGTTTCTCCATTCCTCATTGCTTCTATACTACACGCAGA
>Ga0208405_1000025_pt1 | contig 31024 bp, 15 predicted proteins | sample ETNtaG_32_FD_185766 | JGI IMG/M metagenome (GOLD analysis project Ga0208405, IMG submission 185766) | Marine microbial and viral communities from oxygen minimum zone, Eastern Pacific Ocean - ETNP201302PF84A (SPAdes) (version 2) | ecosystem: Environmental > Aquatic > Marine > Oceanic ... | reverse complement strand
CCAATGTTTAAAAAATATGCTGAGCCATCTGCTTCTAAATGATAAGCTTCTTCTTTGCTTTTTCTCCAAAAATAATTTGTAGCTTCTTTTTCTGCAAAGATTGGAACAATAACTCTTACGGCATAAGTTGGATCGTAGTCAATATGTGGTGTAAGTGTTTTACCCGGATCTAATCTTACAAGTCTAACTCTAATTGCATCTGCATTAAAAGAGTTTACAACTTCTTCGAAATAAGTTCCTTTGTATTGTTCAGTTGGGGTATTATAATTGTGTTCATTAAGTGCTGGGTCTAAGCTTTCTCCACGTCTTGATTTTAATTTGTATTTTGCAATTTTACTAATCGACTCATCACCTGTTCCCGCTGTTTTTCCTAATGCTTCACAGCTTTCAACAGTTGGTGACTCTGCACTCGGATCAAATTCAGTTAAGTTAATTTGTTTGAAGTGTTTGTATACACTCATAACTAATTCGTGGTTATTAGAACATAATGCTTTGTTAGTTTCCATTACGTTACCATAACTGTTTCCTAATTTTAAAGCTTCTTCTTGAAGTTTTTTAATGTCAAACTTCTTGTTAAACTTCCACATTGTAGGTAATTGATATTTTTTTCTAATTAACATATTATATAATCTTCCCCAATTTTAATAGTATTTATGTATTTGGTAGGCGATGTAAGACTCGAACTTACGACCTTTCCGTTATCAACGGAATGCTCTAACCAACTGAGCTAATCGCCTATAATTAGTGTACAGATACAACTTCAAAGTCCTCACCAAATGATGTAAATCCATTTTCTTTTACAACATTCATTATCGAATTAACTCTTCCAGTTAATTCATCTTTGTGAGAAATCAAGAATACATTTTTCTGTCTTTCTCTGGTCAGTTTTTTCAATATAGCCATACTCGACTCAACACCTTGAGTATCCATACCACTATCAATTAATTCATCTATAAACAATAAGTTAATAGGTACATTCGTAGACTCGTATATATCTCTAAATGCCCAACTTAAACCAAGTATAAGTCTGTTACGTTCACCTCTACTTAAATTATCAAAGTCTAGCTCTCTTCCAAGTTCAGTTATTTCAACACCTAAATCACTTTGGAATACAACTTCGTGTGGTAAACCTAAATCTGTTAGATATGTATTAAGTCTCGAATTCAAATAATTTAAGTTTTGATCAATTATTTTCTTTCTAATAAATGAATCCTTGCTTGTCAATAATCTATATAAAAATTCTTGATGTTCTTTTAGTTTAGTTAGATTATTCATCATAGTATAATCTATTTGTTCTATGTTTTTACTTTTTAATGTTTCTATTTGTTCTGTGTGCGGATTCTCTTGAGTGTTTAATCTATCAAGATCTTGCTGTAAAGAACTTAAATTCTGTTTGTGTCCGTATGCTTTATCTATATCGTCGTAAAATGTAGCAGGCTTAGGTCCAATATCGCCGAGTGTGTGTATGCGATTTTTTGTATGTGTCATATTTTTTTGTATGTGTATGTGTTTTTCTTCTGTATGCGTTATATTATTTTTTGTATTTGCGGCGATTTTTTCGTGGTCCTTGACGTCGTGTAAGCTTTGTTTACACGTAGGGCATACTTCCTCCTCCAGGCTCTTCAACTCCTCCCTCAAATTCTCAAGGGTCGTTTCCAATGACTGTTCTTCACGTACATCATAATCTAGCTGTTTGTTAAGTGTAGTAAGCTCTTGTGACTTCTCTTTCCATTCAGCTAGTGCTTTGTGCTGTTCTAATTCTTTGTCTATGTCTGTTTGCTTTAGTTCGTTTACTGCTTGTTCCAACTGCTTTATTTGTTTTTCTTTATCTTCCTCCCAAGCTGTACTTTTAATTTTAAACTTCCTTATGGTTTCTTCTATACGTTCATTGCTTTTCTTGACTGCTTCTATTCTAGCTTCTTCGTTGGTAATATCCGCTTTAGTTAAACGTATCTGCTCTTTTAACCTGTCTGCTTTATCACTTAACTGCGTTATACCTAGTAGCTCTTCTATAAGCTCTCGTTGTTCTGTGGGCTTCATTGCCAAGAAAGGCATATTGTACGTGTTGAGTGCGACTAGGTGTTTAAACAAGCCGTGGCTCATACCAAATATACGATTGATCTCATCTTGTGTTAGTCTGTTTTCACCCTGTGCTTCGTCGGTATCCTTTTCATTGACCACTTGGTCATCGCATATGAACTTGAAGTGATTTGGCTTACGACCACGTTCTACCCTGTAGCTGTGTCCGTTTACTTCAAACTCACAAGTGACGTTCATATTCTTTTGATTGGTTTTATTGATCAAGTTATCACGTTTGATGTTTGTTATTGCATCTCCAAACAGTACAAAACTCAATGCATTTATTATAGTAGTTTTACCAGTACCGTTCCGTGAGCCTTCGCCACCTAAATCTAAATTGTTTCCTAATACTAAAGTTAGTCCAGGTTGATCTAGTTTCACTACCTGAGTTGCGGCACCCACACTCATAAAGTTTTTTATGGTTAACGTTTTTAACTTTATCATAATCTATTATAAATCTCTATTAGCACACTATTGTCAAAAGTATCACTTTCAACTTTAGCTAGTTGATCAAGTACAATTTCATCTACTGACTTGAATGATATTTCTCCTTGGAACTCCATTTCTTCTTCAATTTCTTTGTAAGGCAATAAGCTTATTTCTCTTAATTGATATGTGTTTTGAAAGTTTTCTTTTATAAAGTTTGCTTCTTCATAACTGATGTCCATATCAATTTTAACTCTTACGTTACATTCAGCTTCTAAATAATCATCTGGTGCTTCTAGCAATTTGCTCAATGGTAAAATTCTATACTTGGGTCCATCTGCCCATATCTTGTATTGTGGTTCTTTGTCCCATTCCAACAACATACAACCTCTGTCGTTATCCCACGCATCTGAATAATTGTGTGCAAATGGATTTCCGATGTAGCTTATGTTTCCTTGATGTTGTCTTTTATGGAAGTGTCCAGTAAACACTTTTTCAATATTGCTAAAGTGACTGGCTTGTATTTCTCCGTGGTCTGGCATTTCTACCATTGCATTCATTTTAAAGTTTGGTAATTCAAAATGTCCAAACATATACTTGGCTTTTATTTTTTGTATCTTTTTCCATTCGTTTCCAATTAACCAAGGAACAATAGCAACATCATCCTTTACTAGGATTTCGTTTACTACTTTTATTTTTGGAATCTCATTGGCAAACACCACAGAGGATATTTCACGTTTGTCACGATAAAATAGATCGTGATTCCCTACTATGAAATATACCTGTTCAAAATTATCACTCAGACGTTTGAGATTTGAGATAGAATAATTGAGTGTACTAATGTTGATTGAGGATCTATGGTGATGCCAATCTCCTAAGAAGATGCAAGTCTCTGCACCAAACTCTTTTGCTTCTTCTATAAACCACTTGGTAAAATTTTCACAGTCATTGTTATGCTGTCGACTGTTATTCTTTAAACCAAAGTGAATATCCGTAAAACAGGCCGCTTTTTTAAACATAAATTTCTATCTCAAACAATTAGTAATTGTATTACTTTTTTGCTTTTTTGTCAACAAATTTATTGGATCCCCAACCTCGTTTTATAGTAGGTGGAATCATAGGTTCTTCGCCCATAGCCTTGGATTCATTTTCCATTTGTCTTGTAAATGAAGGCGTTTGTCCGTGTGCCTGTAATATGTCGTCTCTTAAGGATTGGTGTTTCTTTTCTACGTTTAAAATTCTGGTAAAAGAATTGGTAATGGCCGCCGTGTAATATGCAAATGGATTTTCTGATTTTGATTCATCAAACTGCAATCCAATTTGTGATAACTGTAATAGTGCTTGTGATCTCATTTCATCATTGTAGGTATAGCCACGCCAGTTACCTCTTGATCCATAACGTTCACAAAGTTTCATAAACATCAATGCTAACTTATTTGTCATCTTTCCGTGATCCAAACTGAAATGTCCATTTTCTAATCCATTAACCCAATGGCTTCTTCCTACTTCAGTCCACACATCATCTTTCAATACATAGTGCTTGAAAGGAATAAAATTTAATTTTACTTTTGTGTCTGCCACAGTCTTTGGTTTGGCTTTTCTATCTGGCTCGTCTGGAATATGATCGTATGTATAACATCTGACAACTACATCTTCAGCTGGAATTTCTTTTAACTTTATTTGTACTTCAGATACTTTTCCACGAGATAAACCTAACTCTTCTGCTTTTAATTTAGTAAGTCTATCTGCTCTGTTTCTTCGAGCTTGTACGACTTTAGCTTTAGTCATTTTTCCAATTGGATCTGTTAAAATGAAGTCATATGCTGAGTATTTTGGGTCTACATAGTAGCAATAACTACTCTTGCTTTTATGGATTTCCTTTAATATATCTTTATTATTTAGGTAATTTACTCGCTTCATACTTGTAACATACGATTTTCTGGCAAAATGGTCAACCTCTTTATTAAATAAAACTATATATAATTATCACTATAAATATTAGTATGACAGTCAAAAAAGATTTTAGAGCTCGTATACAAGCAAAGCCAGGTGCTAAAGATCGTGTTTATGGAAGTAAAGATCCACACGCAAATTTAATTGCACCTTTGTGGCAAACTAATGGTATGTTGATGCCATATACACCTGCGATCCAAGTGACTCACACGTCAGTTGAATATGCACAATATTCATTGCCACAAACACCATTTGATTACTTTGCTTTTAGTAAGAGAAATTCACCAATGTTGTCAGTAACAGCAACGTACACAGCACAGAACCAAGCAGAAGCAAGATATGTTTTAGCTGTACTACATTTTTTAAGAGCTATTACTATGAACTATTATGGTAGACAAAATGGAGAATTGAGAGGAATAAATCCACCAACATTATTATTCAGTGCTTATGGTCCATATATGTATGACAGAGTTCCGATGCTAATCAGAAACGTGAGTTTTGGTTTAGATCAAGATGTCGATTACGTTAGTTGTGGAACTTCGGGTGTATCGGTTGCTGATGCAGGATACGGAATGTATTCTAATGATGCTCCGTACTCCGCTGAAAGAGATTTAGATGTATCAGGGGCTGAAGCGGCAATGATCGGTGGTACAACTTTTTCTGATAAACAAATTAATCCACCAGCTCATTTAGAAGATAAGATTGCACAAAGTTATGTGCCATCGGTAGTAGCGATGTTTATGGAATTAGTATACGCACCTACTCCTGCAAAAATGCGAGATGAGTTCGACTTAGAAAAATTCAAGAGTGGCCAATATATTAATGACACAGATGAAGGAATAATATAATGTCTAGAGAACAAAGAAAAAGCTCTCCATATTATAAAACACCATTAGTTGGTGACTATAGAGATCTTTTAAAATTACCAACTGTTCCTCAATCTGAAAACGATGAATATTACACAATAGAAAATAAATTCGACAGAAGACCAGACTTACTAGCAAATGCATTATATGGCAGTACAAGATTATGGTGGATATTTACAAAAAGGAATATGAATTTGATACAAGATCCTATTAATGATTTTCGTGCTGGAAAGACAATTAGAATCCCACAAAAATCATCTGTAGCAAATTTAATAGCATAAAAAATGGCAGGCGAACCACAACTTTGGAATATAATTGAGAAGGACGCTTTTTTAGAAAATCCTTTACACGAATATGAAAGAACTTCATATGACGTCTCTCTGCATCTAGCTAACACGTTTGACACTAAAGCTTGGCAGAAAGCTGAAAGAGATTTAAGAGGTAGAGCCGCTGATGAAATTAACACTATTAACTCTAGTATTTTTAAAGGAGGTGTAGTTACACTTTTAGAATCAGCGTCAACAATTACTACAATGACTGATTTAATGATCGAAGGTATTACTTCACCTAATAGTGTAACGGATACAGGTTTCTCAACTAAATTTAGAATGAGTGTTGTACAACCTTTAGGTGTTAGTTTAGTTGCAAACATATATAAGGCCGCGGCAATACTAGGAATTAAAAATCATTATTCACATCCATTCTTTTTACAAGTAGTATTAAAAGGCAGGAAGGCAGATGGAGAACTTGATAGCGAGATACCAGGTACAAGAAGATTGTATTGTGTATACATAAAAAATATTACATACCAAGTCGATGTTGGTTCTGCAAACTTCCAAATAGAAGGTATCAGAGCAGGTGACTTAAACAATGCTGATGATCATTCATTAGTACAAAAAACTACTCTAACAAACATTGATACATTTGATGATTTCTTAAATGAATTTCAAAAAGAAGTTAATAAACAAGAAAGACATAAGCTTGGTTCAACAAAAGCGATACTAGATCAATATGTGTTTAGAGTTGACTCTAATGAAGATGATATATCAGTACAAGATATTGCTGATTCACCGATTGCATCAGACCCTGATTCAAAAACAAATCCAAATAACCAAGATACAAATACTGGTGCAGTAATGTCAGAGATACAAAGAAATACACCAATCAAAGCAGTACTTGAAAGATTTATGTCTCGTAATAAATTTATGCAGGAAAAAATTTCTGCAACAAGAAAAAAACTTACTACTTCTGAATTTACTGAAAAAGAAATTGAAGATCTAGATGTGAAAAAACATCTATTTACAATAACATCACACAATGAATTAATAAAGTATGATTCATTAAGACGTGATTATGCAAGGAAATTTGTTTATACAATAACAGTATCAGCATATACTTCTGTTACAGCGGCAGTAAGAAAAGAATTTGATAAAGTACCAGCATATAGTAAAAAACGTGTTGATGATATGATAGACAGAAAAGTTTTAGTGAAAAGATATGATTATTTTAACACTGGTATGAATCTTGATGTATTAAATTTTAATATCAATTACAATTATCAATATGTTTATGGTCTAGATACAATGGTAGGTTTGTTTAACAAGTATTCTGAAGTTTTCAATACAATTATAGATCAACAAGTGAATTCAAGTGAAGATAGACAAAATGCTGTTAAAGATGGTATAGAAGCAAATGCAAAATTCAATGAATTTTTAGATGAGGATAGTGAAGGTGGTAGTAAGCTAACCACACAAGAAAAATACTGGATCAAAGTGATGCAGGAAAGAAACTTAAAAAATGTTAAAAACTTGTATGACTCGGGTGCAGTAGAACCAGATGCAAATACACTAGAAGCCTACAATGCCTTAGTAAAAGATTATAATGAAGATTTTAAAAATTATCAACACCTTGGCGGACAAAAAGCTGATGATTATCATCCTATAGTATTTCCTAAAACATCACCAAAATTAAATGCTTTGGATTCTTATACATTCCATCCTGTCACAGGTTGGAACTTACCTAGATCAAATATGGACAAATCTAGCGGAAAGCTAGGAGGTCAAAATATATTAGGTGAAAATATTCCTGATGAGATGTATGAAGAAGCATTAAAAGAAGATCAAGGTGGTACACAATTTCCAGTACAATTTTACGAAAGATATGTTGACCCTAGCCAAGAAGGTATGATTGAAGTATCAACAGCAGATGCATCGGGCTTTACAACAATATTAAGAAATGCTAAAGTGGGATCAGCTGAAATGGTTAGAGTTACTATGGACATTATTGGAGACCCATATTGGTTAGATCATCCATCATATTATCATAATGAAAATCAAGGAGAGAAATTTCCATCGATGGCTGACTACAAAAAAGAAAATTGTGTTTTATTTTGTTCAATGATACCAACAGAAAAAGATGCCAATTCGGGTTATGAAAAAACACTAGCTCAAAGAAATAATGAATTTTTAACTGCTGTATATAGAATTTGGAAGATAGAACATAAATTTAGTAATGGTCAGTTTACGCAAACTTTACATATGGTTAGAGATGCGATAACAGATTTAAGTTTACTTACATCAGGTGATATTAAAAAACGTAAGTCATCATATAATGCTGAAATAGAAGATGATTTATATAGTTTTAAAAATATTAGTAAACAGGATCAAAGCAATAAGAAAACTACCGAAAAAAGAATAGACACTCCTGTTCAACCTAATCCACATCTTACTTTTGGTGGAATGTCAGTTAAAGATGTTGCACTAGATAAAAAAATGGCTTGGAAATATCAAGACGTTCAAGGAACACTGGTAGGAGAAAATGTTGCTTCGGGTAAATTGAAAAAAGAATTCCTTGAAGAAAAAATAAGAACAGATATAACTGATTTAAATAATAATGAAGGATTAGAGATAACTGTGGATTTACCAGCTACCCAAGATATTTTAGGTTATAATCACGGTGGTGCTATGAGTATGTCTGAAAGAGCCGCATATGATGGCTTTGATTATAACAATGACGGGCAGGTTGATTTTAAAGAAATGAAAGATTATAAAGAATTTTTAAATTTATCTGATGCTGAAAAACTTAATTACAAAAGAGAAAGAGAGACTAATAACTAATGGCTACTAAAAACGACTCATCGGTATTTAATTTTAACAAGCAGGCAGGACTAAATGTCAAAGGTGGACTTACAACATCGGTGCAGTTAGCTGAAGTTATGGACAACAAGGACCACGCAAGACTTGGTCGACTGAGAGTTTTCTTACAAGGTAGTCAAGCAGATAAAACAGATCCTAACAACTGGAGAACAGTTTTATGGACATCTCCTTTTGCAGGTGCAACAAATCCCAGTTCATTAATAAAAAGTGATGATGCCGAAACTGAAAATTTATATGCGGCTACACAAAAAAGTTACGGAATGTGGATGATTCCACCTGACGTAGGAAATATTGTTGTAGTTGCTTTTGTCAATGGACAAGAAAACAACGGTGTATGCTTAGGTTGTGTATTCCAACCAAGTATAAATCATATGATACCAGGTATTGCTAAAGGTAAAACAACTACACCAAATGCACCAACAGTTCCGGTAGCAGAAATAAACAGAGTTTCTGCTGAAGCTCAAAATATGAATATTTTTGAAAAGCTTGATAAAACAAAAATGCCAGATCACTTATCTAAGGGTACATCAGATAATGTCAGACGTCCACCACACACACCTTTCTATGATAGATTGTTAGTGCAAGGTTTAGAAAATGATAACATAAGAGGTCTTACTGACGCAAGTGCCAGAAGAGAGTCACCAAGTAATGTATTTGGTATATTAACACCAGGTGGTCACCAATTTATAATGGATGACAAATCAGGTGGTAGCCATATGAGATTCAGAACGGCAGGTGGTGCCCAAGTATTAATGGACGATGAAACTAGTACTGTCTATGTCACAAACACAAATGGCACAGCTTGGGTTGAATTAACAGCAGATGGTAAAATTGAATTATGGGGTGCTGACTCAATAGCAATGAGAACAGAAAAAGATTTCAATATTAGGGCTGACAGAGATGTTAATATAGAGTCGGGAAGACATATTAATATTAAAACGCATTCAACTAAATCAACAAGCCCAGAAACACAACCAAAATCAACTGTAGATCTTGAAGATATTTCAGGTAATGTACACTTTGACGTTGCTGGTAGATTTAAAGTTGTTTCAACAAACGGAACAGATTTAACCACAGCACAATCAACAACTATATTTTCTACAATGAGTAATATGATTACAGCGGATACTGGATCTATGCATCTTAGTTCTAATCTAGGACATTATGAAACATCAAAAGTAATACATATGAACGGACCGGCGGCAGTAAAAGCCACAGCAATATCTGGAATAAGTTTACAAGTTGATACAGAAGGTAATCTATTGTATACAAATGTACTTGAAACAAGAACAGCCGAAACACCAATATACTCACCAAGAAAAACAGAAACAAAAATTGGATCAATATTAACGAGGTTCCCAACTAGAGAACCATATCCAGATCACGAAGCAAAATCAATCGAGAATGCTACGGTTGTTGATGAAGCTGTTACAGAAAAAGATATCGACGATGCTAAACAAACTTATAAAGAAACAGTAACAGCAACAGAAAACGAAATGGTAGCTTTAGTGAAAAAGATAGATGCTCAAACCAACTTAACAGAAGCATATAACACTCTAGTAGACGAAACTATAGGTGAAGTAAGTGAATCGTTGAAAGAAGCAACTAAAGAAATAAAAGAATTAATAACAAAAAATATTGATTTAGTTAAAGATTTAGATTTATCAGATCCAAACAAGAAAAAAGCTTTTGATGATATAATCCTAGTGAATGAAGCTTTACAGAAAAATACTGTCTTACCAAACTTAAAGGCAAAAGATTTACTGCTTAAACATTCTCCCCAGTCAGTTACAGAATCATCTAAAAAAGAAATAACAAAAATAACTGCTGACTTTAAAAATTTCAAGGACGCCTAATAGAAAAAGGGCGATTAAAAAACCGCCCTTAAAATAATTTAAATTTAAATTACTGTGCGTCTGTTGGCACTTCAGCTGGTGTAAAAACACCTGATGCGTATAAGCCTACTACGATGATAATCGCAACACCGACCCAAACCCATTTGTTTTTAAAAAAATCCATTGTTGTTTCTCCTTTTTAGATAGGGCGATGTTTAAGCGTCACCGCCCTAACTTATTTTTGATTACTCTATATATTGATTATTTTCTATTATAGATGTGGTACAAGATCCAAACAGCAACTAAACCTAGTAATCCTTGATCACTAAATCCGCCGATGATTGATTGTACATTTCCTATTACTGATATATTAGGCCAAAATGGAATTCCTTGACCTGAAAATAAAACCTCAAGCACTATACCTAAGGCAATTAAACTTACTCCGACATCTGCTAGTGCTGACGCCCAAGATCTAATTTTACTTATAATATCCATAACTTCCTCCTTTAACAAATTGTTTCAATAGTCTGTTATGTTAATTGTAGTAATATTTTATACTAATTAACGCACCCTATCAACCGGTTAAGTACCCATATTTTGTTTAACGTTGTAAAACAGCGATTATTTTGGCAAAATTTGTTGATAAGTCATAAAAAAAGGGCGAGTAAAACCCGCCCTTTAGTGTTGTAACGTTTAAGGTCTAATTACGCAACTTTGTTAATTAGAGTTTTGCCACTGTCTTGTAAAAGACTGATGACAGAATTTTTCATTCCTTTTGCTACTTCATAGTTTCCAGTTCCAATTACTCTTACTGAGAAATCGTAACCTTTACCAATCAAGTTAGTAGTTGGTGTAGATCTTTTCATTTTCAAGTTTTTGTACTTGATTACACCACCGTTTACGTTACCGTTTGTGTCAAGAGTATTTTTAGCTTCTTCTAGAAAAACACCTACTTTGTTTTTCACGTTGCCTTTTACAAATTCTCTTGTGTATACTACGTATTGTTTAGTTCTAGCCATTGTATTGTTACCTCCAAATAAATTAGCTAATTTATATGCTATATTTTTAAACATAATATACACATAATATACTAGAAGTTGTTATATGTCAACCGGAAAAGATCTATTATTTTTCCAATTTTATTCCAACCTTTTCAAAGACTTCTTCTGGGTTGGATTGTAATTCGTAAGATAAGTTGGATAAATTATTGTCAATTTCTTCAAATAATTCTAAGCTTTCATCTGATAGAGGATTCATATGTTGGATTTGAGTCGTATACATTTCACCAATTAACTCAATTAATTGGACAGCTTTGTCACGATCCATATACCACCAATCTTTACCGTTGGTAAAGTTTTTTAATTCTTCAGCCATACTATTATAATATATGATCTGCTATGTTTAAGTCAAGAAGCTGTTTTGCCGTAAAGTATTGATCGCTTGGAGAATCCAATTTTTGTTTTACTTTCGCCATTGTCATTCCAGTTGCTTCTTTCAATATTTTAAAGCATCTTTCTTCGCAATTTTGATTCTCCTGCATTTGGGATTTCATATCGTGCATCTTGGATTCCATCGCATCAGAGTGTTGATGGTTCATAATACCAGTGTTATATCCAATATATCTTTTACCCTGTTTTCCACTTGCAAATATTAGGAAAGCGGCACTCATTATGGCACCAACTCCAATAGTGGAGATGTCGTGATGACTCTTTTTCATTACGTCGATTAGGGCAAATGTTTCGTAAAGATCTCCACCAGTAGAGTTAACATAAAGTTGTAAAGTACGTTTGGGCTTTTTAACTAGGTTGGCTGACAGTATCCACTTGATTGCTTTGGATACATTTTCCTCAGTGATTTCTCCAGACAAATAATGTACATCATTGTCTAATAATTTCAGATCGATTTGATCCTCAGCACCCCAATTTTCATATTTTTTCATCTTATTATTTGCCCAATCGTTGCTCGATATTATATACAACTATATTTAGCTGTCAACAGATTTTCAAATAATAAGTATAATTATAGTAGCATTTAAAAACCACTATAAATATTAGTAGAGAAGTAAATTATGGCATACAATAGTTCAAACAGCGGTGAAGTGCAAATCAGCACATTTAGTGGTACAGGCTCCAGTGGTGCGACCTACAAAGGGTTCAGCACGGTAGCAGGTGTCAAATCCAACCAGCTTTATGATCTAGATATTATCAAACAAGATTTGATTAACCACTTTTATACTAGAAAAGGTGAGAGGGTTATGAATCCAGATTTTGGTTCAATTATTTGGGACCTATTATATGAACCATTGGACGAGTCAACAAAGGAAGATATGGTTGAGGATTGCAAAAGAATTATCAATTCAGATCCGAGAGTCCAATTGATCTCTACAAGCGTCGAAGAATATGAAAATGGTGTGGCTGTCAGAATTTCAATGAACACTAGACCATTCGATAAAAAAATTAACTTGCAATTAGATTTTGAGAAAGAAACATTATAATGAGTCAGATAGTTAGACAAAATAATTTATTTTCAGCAGAAGATTGGCAGACAATCTATAGAACATTTTCACAAGCAGATTTCAAAGCATATGATTACGATTCAATTCGTGATTCAATGCTAAACTATATTCAAATAAACTATCCGGAAGACTTCAATGACTATATTGCATCGAGTGAGTTTATCGCTATCATAGACTTACTTGCTTTCTTAGGTCAGAGTTTAGCTTTCAGAACAGACTTAAACTCTAGAGAAAACTTTTTAGACACAGCTGAAAGAAGAGACTCTATAATTAGGTTAACAAAATTAATTAATTACAGACCAAAAAGAAATGTTCCGGCTAGAGGACTTTTAAAAATTACAAAAATTAAAACTAATGAACCATTACAAGATTCTTCAGGAAATGAACTTACCAATGCAAACATCAATTGGAACGATGCAAACAACACTGATTGGTATGACCAATGGTTAACAATTTGTAATTCAGTATTCAATCCAACTAACAAGTTTGGTACACCAACTAAATCAGCAACAATCAATTCTATCAAAACTGAAATTTATAATTTAAATTCTTCACCATCACAATCAGTTGTTAAAAACTTTTCACAATCAGTTGACGGTGTTGATACATCGATTGATGTTGTAAAAGCTGATATACATAAAAATGGTTACTTGTATGAAAGATCTCCAGACAGTTCAGAAGCATATAACTTTGTATATAGAAATGATAATCAAGGCTTTGGTAGTGTTGATACAGGCTTCTTTATGTATTTCAAAGAAGGTGACTTAGGATTCCAAGATTATAGTTTTGCAAATCCATTACCAAACAGAACAGTTGATTTAGATTTTTCAAACATAAATGACATTGACGTATGGGTACAAAAAATTAATACAAACGGTGTACCTACAGAGAAATGGGAAGCTGTTCCAGGATTATTTGGACAAAACACAATCTATAACAGTTTAGCATTAAACACAAGAAATATTTTTGCTGTAAACTCTAAAAATAATGATCAAGTGTCAGTATTGTTTAGTGATGGTAATTTTGGTAACGCACCAAAAGGAAGTTTTAGAATTTATTATAGAAGAAGTAATGGTTCAGGACAATTACTTAAAAAAGATAGAATTAAAAATCAAGAAATTAAAATAAAATATGTAAATGCAAATCAGCAGGAGTATACTGCAACTGTGTCATTAACATTGGCAAGTACAATTACAAATTCACAGGCGGCAGAAACAGATGCTGATATTAAAAACAATGCACCTAAATCTTTCTACACACAAGATAGAATGGTTAATGCTGAAGACTATAATATTTTCCCATTAACACAATCTACTACGATTCAAAAGATGAAAGCATTAAATAAAACACACATAGGACATTCAAGATACATTGACATCAATGATCCAACTGGCACAGTTAAAAGTGTGAACGTATTTGGTGAAGATGGTGTATTATACAAAAATCCAAATTTCACTTTAAGTACAGAAGAAATTACAGGTACTATTGTAGATACAACAAGTTATACATATATTATTGAAAATGTATTGGCACCATTATTGAAAAAAGTACAATTACAGAATTTTTACTTTGACACATATAAAACTGCTATCGAATCAGGACACGATGCTAATCAATTTACAATGAACCTTGCAGGTCAAAAGATATTATGGCAACCATTTGCTGTAGCAGGAAAATCAGACACAGGTTTCTTTTATATTGGTAATGCTCCTATAACAGTTACAGGTAGACCAAACGAATCGCAACTGATCACAGTTTATAATAATCCAAATGGATCAGATGAAAAACTTGGTTTCATTAGACCGGGTACTAAACTAGAATTTGTAGATGATTACACTACACCAACTACAATTACTTGGGCTACTGTAGTAAGCATAAGCAATGATGGTACAATATTATCAAATGAAACATCAGGGTCTATCGTTTTAGATCAATCAATCACAGCAGGTTTGAAAGTAAGGAAAATACTTCCAAACTTAAGAACAAAATTAAATGCTTCTGAAAAATCTTCAATACAAACTGAAATGGAAAAAGGAGTAGACTTCGGTATTGGTTTCCATTACAGAGATGCAAGTACAAAAGCAGAAAAATGGTATCTAATTAGTGATGACTATATTGATTTAACTAATAACTTCAGTATAGCAAATAATCAATCACACGGTGGTTCAACTACCTTGGCAGGTGATACGTCTTGGTTAATATATGCAAATTATATTCCAGCGGCAGACTCGGCAAGTAATCCAAGATATGAATTTAAAATTAGAGGACTGGATTATGTATTTGAAAGTGACCAAGAAGTTAGATTCTATTATGTTCCAGAATACAAAAATATTGATAGTGCAACTGGAAAAGCTGTTAAAGACACTATTGAATTATTAGACATCAATAAAGATGTTGCTGTATTAGGTAATCCTTCAAGTACAACTAAACTAAAAAGTAAAATAACTTTTAGTGTTAGCGACAGCTATGTTGAAACAGATGGATTTGTTGATACTAGAAAAATAAAAATTACAAATATGGATTCCGATGATGACGGTATGCCTGATAATCCTATCGCTCACGAAGATGTAATCAATAATACAAACAGCATATTCTTTGTAAGCTATGATGACTATGACGGATATACATATTTTAAAACTACAACAGGTGTTACGGCGGTTAATGCATTAACCAACGTTGGTGTTGAATTCTTGACAACTACAAATAAATTTTATAATGCTGGTGTGCTACAAACAACAACAGGTTCAGATGGAGCATATCAGGCCACGATAGGAACAACAATTTACAAATCATTTATTGGTAGAGCATTCAATACTGCAAACAAATTTTATTTCCAATATAGACATTCCGCACCAAGAGATCAAAGAATTGATCCTAGTGTGTCAAACATTATGGAACTAGTAGTATTACAAAACGAATATTACACAAATGTACTAAACTGGAATTCGTCTGGTGACACATTGGCTAATTTTCCAATAGCACCAACATCTCAAGAAATTAAAAATAATTTAGTTGAATTAGAAAAATACAAATCAATCAGTGATCAGTTAGTTTATACTTCTGCATCATTTAAATTATTATTTGGTAGTACCGCTGATGAAGTCAACCAAGCTGTCTTTAGAGTAGTTAAAGTAATGGGTTCAACATACACAGACAACCAAGTAAAAACTGAAGTGGTAAGAGCAATCAACGCCTACTTTAGAATTACAAACTGGGACTTTGGCGATACATTTTATTATAGTGAATTGGCCGCTTACATACACAGACAACTGTCAGCACAAATTTCATCAGTTGTTATTGTGCCAAAAGATGCGGAAGCAAAATTTGGTGACTTATTCCAAATTAAAGCGGCAAGTAATGAATTATTTTTCTCAACAGCTTCAGTAGATGATGTTGAGATTGTGTCAGGACTAACAGGTGCAAACTTAAGATCAACTGGTAGTGCAGGTGGTTCAGGCGGTAGTGGCTCCGGCGGCGGAGGCGGGGGATATTAATGGCTTATGGAAGTTCAGGTGGTAGTGCAAGTGGTGATGATATAGAATTCAATTCATCAAATGCAACAGTAAGTGAATCAGTTTCAACAACTGATGACAAAGCTAAAGCTATCACTTTTTTACCTGAGATATTACAGAACGAAAAGTTGAAAAACTTTTTCGATGGCACAGTCGAGCAGGCTTTTAGTAAAGCTAATGACACTAGGGTAACTGAATTTATTGGTAGGAAATCCAATGTTAACTACAGACCTTCCAAAGACAATTACAAAACTGAAAAAATTAAAAATAGAAAAACATATCAGTTAGAGCCAGCTGGAATTATTAAAGATCCAGACAGTAAAATTACAACTGATTCTATTTTCTATAGTGAAATATTAAATTACATAGATAGTGAAAATGGTAAGACAATCGATCAAAACAGATTGTTTGGACAAAAACATTACACATTTACAGCACCAATAGATTATGATAAATTTATCAATTACGAAAATTACTATTGGTATCCAAGTTTAGATTTAAACGTACCTGCTATTATATTATCAGGTCTCGTTGAATCGTTTGAGTCTGTTGCAAACTCAAAAACTTTTGCATTAACATATTCAATCGCTCCCAATGACATAGTAGAAGTCAATGGTGTTGCAACAAGCGATTATGTAGCAACCGGTTTGGATTTATCATTTGCCACCAGTTCAATTAACGTTGTAACTGGAGATAAAATCACGGTTAACCATAGAGTTGATCCTAACAATATTATTGGTTCAAAATCTTATACTTCTCCCAATGGTGTGACACTCAGCTCTGGTATGTTAGTGCAATTTAGTGATAACTCACTAGTTGGTACAGATTATAAAGACAAGAAAGTATTCATAGAAGGCGTAGGATCTAAAGAAGGAATTTCTTTAGTCGAAACGTCAGATGTTGAAACAGAATTATTCTTAAAGGAAACTTTTATTCCTTGGGATAGAGCTGACACAATAGGACAAGTAGATACTACAAAAGGTTTTGATAGTGAACGTTATGATACAATACCAGACGTTGCAACAGCAGATTATATTACAATTAACAGAGGTTGTAAGGACAAGAATCCTTGGTCAAGAACGAATGGTTGGGTACATAAAGACAATATTACAAACTATAGAACTTATCAAGAAGAAGTGCCAGAATTCCATCCTTTTGATTCTATAACAGATTCTATTAGAGGTTGGGATAGTGGATACTTTGACTCAACTACACTTTTAAGAGAAACAGCATTTCAATTATCACAATCAAGAAAAGGTCAAAGACCAATTATTGAATTTAATAAAGACATTGAATTATATAACTATGGTGCCGAGCACATTACTACTGTTGATGTACTTGAATCAAGTGCATCTGTAAGTGATATAGAAAATCAATCATCATACAGAGTTGATGATATATTACTAGTAGAAGGCTACAGAGTTTTATTTGTAAATCCAAACTCACAAACTGAGCTAGTTACTTGGGACGCAAATGCTGATCCTTGGGATAATGATTCAGACGGTGACGGAATATCTGATGCAGGTTGGGACGTTAAGTCAAGTACGTTTAAAGCTTCATCATCAGTATATGAAGTAAAATTTGTAGGCGGCGTAATTAAATTGAGAGCTTTAGATGACTCAACTTATTATTCAGGTAGTGAATTAAAAGTAAAAGATTTAGATAAAATTACAGTAAGACTCGGTTCAAAAAATGCAGGTAAAGAATATTACTGGACTGGATATGAATGGACACTAGCTCAACAAAAAACAGGTATAAACAAAGCACCTAAATTTAATTTGTATGATACCGACGGCAATGAATTAGGAAATACAAGCATCTACAGTTCTTCAACTTTTTCAGGAAATGAAATTTTTGGTTATACTGTTGGTACAGGTACTGATGATGAGCATTTAGGGTTTCCTTTAAAATATACTGATTACACCAGTTTGAGTACAATCGAATTTAAGAATTATTTAAACAGCGAAACAAACGGACCAGCCGGTTTCAAATATTATAAAAAACACGATTACAAAAATATATTACAGGACACATATGAATATAAAGTAATTGTACAACCAGCAGAAGGTGGTCTAACAGGTAATAGATATTATGTTGACAATGTTGAACAACAAAACTTAATTTTAATTAGAGGTAACAAATATATCTTTAATTTAGATGACAGTTCATTCACATCTAGAGGATATTCAGGAGTAGTACATCCATTCTTATTAAGTACTACGAACAATGGTTCTCACGCAAGTGGTACATCTTATACTACCGGGGTAAAATATTTCCATAACGATGTTGAAGTGACTGAAGCTGTATATTACAGCTCAACATTTGATAGTACAACTGTAACAAAAAGATGTATAGAGTTCACACCAACAGCAGGAACACCTGATCAGTTATATTACTACTGTAAAAATCACAGTGGTATGGGTGCTGGCATTAGAGTCGTTGATAATAATGTAAGCAATCTAGCTGATGGCACAGTTACTACATACAACAACGAATGGCTACCTGTTAGAACAAAATCATCACAATGTCTAGTACAAGAATATGATGTTGAAGAAGAAATAAGCAATGAATTATTTTTACTCGAATCAATAATTGCTGATGATGATAGTGTTCGTGTTTATATTAATAATGTTGAAAAATTAAAAGATACGGATTTTGAAATACAAAGCAATCAATTTATTAAACTTAAAACACCTGCTAACAGCACTGATCATATTTTAGTTAAGTTTAAAAGTTTTGATACAAGAGACTTGTATAGAGCATACTATGAAGTACCAAAGAACTTAACTAATAATGCACTAAACTCAGACGTGACAACTTATGATTATGGTGACTTATTGAATCATTTTTCAAGTGGTATTTCAAATCAAAAAGGATTGACTGGATTAGCTTTAGGAAATAACAGCTACAGAGATACAGAACAAGATTTAACTTTAAGTGAAAATATTTTACAACACGATGCTCCATTCTTGAAGTTAGCATCACACGTTAACAGTGATGACAGAGATGTTATTAAGTCAATAAGATTTGCTGAAACAGATTATACAAGATTTAAATTAAAATTTTTAAATAAAATTTTAGATCTTGCAAGAAAAAATGATGTTAAAACTTGGAATGATACTAAACTCGTTGATACAGCTTTAAGAGAAATCAATCAAAATAAAAAAGCAAATGAGCCTTGGGCTTATAGTTTAATGTTATCATATGGTGAAACAAAACAAGTTTCTAATGTTACAATAACAGCAACAAATAAAACTTGGTCATCTGATACTAAAAACTATCAAACTCAAAGTTACCAAAGTGAACTAACCGATTCATCAGCTGGTGGATTAATAACAACATACGCATTTAGTCCTGTAAATGATAAAGATTCAAAATCTTTATATGTTTACAACAATGACAAGCTTTTAGTAATGAATCAAGATTATGTTATTACTAATGCAACAGATAATAGAATTGTGTTCGTTGGTGCTAATAAACCAGAAGTAAATGATGTAGTCAGAATAGAGTTCTTTGATAAAAAGCAACCTGTGTTTATTCCACCTACGCCATCAAAACTTGGTTTATACCAATGTTATGTTCCAGGTGAAGTAATAGATGTAGATTCGTATAATAAAGGTCCACAAACTTTTATACAAGGACACGATGGATCTTTAAATGCAAAATTTTTAGATGACAGAGATAGAGCTTTATTAGAACTTGAAAAAAGAATTTTCAATGATATCTCAAATAAATTTATTGATCCAGATTACGAAGCACCTTTATCATATGAGAAAGTGGTTAGTAACTATTTCAACGTAAAAGATTATTCATATTTAGAATACAATCAAATATTTAGATCACACGTATATCGTTGGATGACATTTAATAATGTCGATTGGCAAACTAACGATCCATTACTTGTAAGCGACACAGATTGGAGAACTTGGAACTGGTCAGCGATTAGAAATATAAAAGACACAGTTACTCCTGGTCACTGGCGAGGCATCTACAAAAAATTCTATGGTACGGATAGACCACACAGCCACCCTTGGGAAATGTTAGGTTTTAGTATGAAACCAACTTGGTGGGATAGCACATATTCTTGGACTCAGCCAGATAAAAGAGATAAATTGTTAGCTGATATTGAAAATGGTATTATACGTTTTGGTAATAGAGAAAACTTTAAAGATTTATCATATACGAGTAGATCAAACATATACAGAAGAGATGGCTTTTCATCTTACCCACCAGTGAACTTCCAAGGTGACTTACAGAGTCCAAAAGATATTGGATTGTGTGTTAAAGATCCAGACAGAGTAGAAGGACATTTAAATTGGGCAATAGGAGATATTGCGCCGGCAGAGAAGGCCTTCTATATCAGTAGTGCTATGCCATTTGCTTTGATGTCAGCTTTATTTGTAATGAAGCCAACTGAGTTTGCTGAGCTGATGTTTGATACCTTAAACATTGATAATAGTAATGTAAACAAATTACAAAAATTTGATAAAAACACAGGTAAACGTCATACCAATAATGTGTTTGTACATAGAGAAACTGCTAACACATCTATTGCAGTTGGTACAGGTTATCAGCAATATATCAGTGAAAGATTAGTTAATCAGAATAAAAAATTAGAAACATTATATGGTGGTGTGGTAAGAAATATTACTCCACAGTTAGCACACAAACAAGGTGCGTTTATTGACTTTGGTTCTTATAAAGCACAGGCTGAAGCTTATTCACCAACGTCAAAAAGAACAAGCATATACATACCTGATACAAATATTAACCATCTGTTACATATTTCTCCTTCGGTACAAAATGCAACATACTCGGCTATTATAATTGAAAAAACTATTAGAGGTTGGGCAGTACACGGCTATGACATTGGTAAAAATTATTTTAGAACTACAGTAAGTTTAGAAACAGGTCCTAAAGCACCTATACAAGTTGGTGGAAAATATCTTGACATACCTTACTATCAACCAAACAGAAGTTTGTTAGTTGGGGAATATATTCTATATGAAGGTGCATATTATAAAGTTACAGAAGCACACGTGAGTGGAGATTCTTTTGATCCAACTAAATTCCAGTCAGTTAAAGAACCACCAATGGAAGGTGGTGCTAGTGTAATGTACTACAGAGCAATCAAAGAAAATGAAACTGTAGATGTAGAATATGGAAAAGAATTTACAACGGCACAAGAAGTTTTTGATTTTATAGTTAACTATGGTAGATATTTAGAATCACAAGGTTGGATATTTGATACAATCAATAACAAAATACAAGAAACATATAATTGGTTATACTCTGCAAAAGAATTTTTATTCTGGAGCTTAGGTGAATGGCCACCTGAAAGTATTATATCATTATCGCCAGCGGCAAACAAAGTTAAGTTCAGACCTTTAAACGGTATCGTTGCAAGTGTTGAAGATATCATTGGTAGCTCTTACTCAATTTTAGATAAGAATGGAAAACCAATTGATCCGAGCACTACAACTGTTATACGTGATGGTGCGTCAATACAAATTACGTCAGATGAAAACAGACCAATCTATTTTGTAAATTTATATGCAAGAGAAATTGAACACGTAACAGTATTTGATAATGTAACAACTTTTAAAGACGTAATTTATGATCCAGCACTAGCAATTAGACAGCCAAGATTAAAACAGACATTGTTAAGAACAACTGACTGGAATGGTAAGCTAGAAGCTAATGGATACTTGATTGACACTCAAAGAGGTATTATATCAAACTTTGAAACTTCAGCTAGTGATGTTACAACATATCTTGACATTGATAAAACAACTAATAACGAAGAATTAAACAAAGCAGGTTTACGTACAATTGGTTTCCAAAATAGAGAAAGTTTAGAAAACTTAGAAATTGTTGATGAAAGCCAAACTAGATTCTATCAAGGTTTTGTTAGACAGAAAGGTACAAGAAATGCCGTTGATAAAATTTTAAGAACTGATGTAATTAGTGAAAGACAAGAAATTAATTTATATGAATACTATGCATTCAAAGTTGGTGAGTTCGGTGGTACTGAAATTAATCAGTCTATGGAATTCAGATTAGACCCTGCTAAGATTAGAACTAATCCACAGATAGTTAAGTTCTTACCAAGAATAGATAATGTAGTTACTACTGATGTTGACACAGATGATATTATTACTATCGATGCAGATGACAGTAAAAATTGGACTAAGAAGCCAACAGGTTCAAAACTATCAACTGAAATTTGGCCTACTAGATCTGAATCATTTGATTTACCAACAGCTGGTTATGTACACATCAATGATACAAACTATCAAGCATTGACAAAAGCAGATTTAAAATCACAGTATGGTAATACAGTTGCAAGTAATGTTGAAGTTGAACTAGGCTCAACAAATTGGGTAGCCAAAGATGACAACGGCGATTGGAATGTATATAGATTAACTGATACAAATCACGGAATTGAAAACGTAATTACAACTAATCCATTAACAGTAGCAATGAACGAGACTGCTGGAAAATTAGTGACGACTGCAAATAGTACTGTTGATGCTGTCTTGCCAGATTATAAAAGTGCAAATGCAAGTACAATTACAACAACTACATACGGAACAAAAACTTTCCAATTATCATTATCTGATCAGATGATTGAGAAAACAATTTACTTCACAGACTTTGGTGGTGCTAATGCTAATATTTCAGTGGCTAATGTTGCTGACGGAGTATCATCGATGGTTGTAACAACAGCAGGATCAGGATACTCAGTTGGTGATACGATTGAAGCAGAAGGTAATGGTGGATCATCTGCATCAGGTGAAGTTGCAACAATCAATGGTAGTGGAGGTATCACAGCAATTACATTAACAAATCCAGGAGGTGGTTTCTATGGTGAACCAGGAAATGTATCAATTAAAACTGGAGGAACAGATTCAGCTGGTAGTGGTGCTGTTATTAGATTCAAAGGTAATAATCCAACTTACCAAATTAATACAACATTAACAAGTGCAAGTACACCATTTACATTTGGTGAAACAATAACACAGGCAAATACAAGTGCAACTGCTAAAGTAATAAATGTATACACAGATGGTACAAACACAATTTTGCACGTATATGATGTTGTAAATAATTTTGATAACACAAACCAAATATCAGGTGGATCATCAGGTGCAAGTACAACTGGATCGCACACGGTCACAGCAAGATCCGGATCAGCATACGGAGATAGTACATTTGGTGCAATATTAAGTTTAGCAATTAATAACGGTGGTACAAATTATGTAGCACCATCGATAGCTGTAGAAGGTTCAAGTCCAGCAACAGGTGTTGTTAGTGCGACAGGTGGAGTTATTGATAAAGCTTATGTTGAGAATGGTAGCTTTGGTTATAGAAAAGAATTTACAGTCAATCCAACAATCGGTATCACAGTTAAAGACACAATCACAGATAGCGATAATAAATTTATTGACTTCACTGATCAATTGATCAAACCAGATTCAATAGCTAATGTACAAATTGTAATCAATGACACATTTGATGGATCGAATCCACAATTTGATATTGGTACAACATCTAACCCAGCAAGTTTAATTTCAAATCAAAGTTTATCAACTAATGCTGTGGTAACATCATTTGGGACTCCAATTACGGATAGAGCAAATGCTACATTAAGAATTAGATTCGCAACAACAGGATCAACTACTGGTACTGCAAAAATTTCTGTAAATTATAAGAAAGCAATTTACAATGTATTTGACTTGCCAGAGAATGGTGTAGCGGCACCAACTGTTGTTTCAGCATATTCAAGTACATATTTCGATGGTACGAATAAACATCCACTTTACACATATAAAGATGTTAGATTGGCAACTAGAAATGCAGGAATTGATACATCAAATATAGGTGCTGATCTAAAAGCAACCGTTAAAGATTTTGTTTCAAATGTATCTTCAGATATAACATTCGTTGATGGTGATAAGATTTGGTTAGATAACGGTGGCGACACTTATTGGTACACAATGAGAATGACTTCTAATGCAACTATTAGAGCACGTCACGATGATTTATCATTTAACAAAGGAGTTGCTTCAAAAGGTCCAGTAACAAGTTTAACAGTAGACAATGTTGGACAAGGTTACTTGTTAGCACCAACTGTTACAATTACACCACGAAATGGTGATGACACAGGTTCGGGTGCAACAGCAACAGCAAAAATTGACTTAATATTGAATACTAATTCTGCAATTACAGTAGTTACAGGAGAAACTATAACTCAAGCTACAACAGGTGCATCAGGTACAGTGGTTGCTGGAGTTACAGGACAAACTACTGTAACACTAAAAGACTTAAATGGTATTGCATTTGATTTAAACAAAAATAATAATTATAACCTTACTGGTTCAACAAGTGGTGGTTTAGGAACTTACTTAACTAATGCACGTGGTAATCTTGCCGCGATAAATGGTCTGACTTTAACAGCAGGTGGTAATAATTATCAAGCTACTCCTACTGTAACAGTTACACCACACGCAGATGATCCAAACAATCCAAGCGGATCAAGTTATTTGAATCCTGCAGATAGACATTCAACAGCATACAGTATTACAGCGGCAGTTATAACATCTGTTGGTGATGATATTGGTAGTATTAAAATTGGTTCTAATTATTGGATCATACATTCTGATGTTGATTACGATCAACCAAATGCAAGTATTAGACAATCAATTTATGATAGTTCTGTAAGAACTAATAAAAAGAATTCACAAGTTAATACTAAACTGTTTTCTCAATCTAAATTAACATTAATTGATACAAACGATTATACTAGCGAAGTACCGTTTGAAGTCATCGATCCAGTAAAAAATTTAATACCTGGTAATGCTCAAAGAGAAATCAATTATATTACACAATCAGATCCAGCTGTATATACTAATCATTCTAGTACAAATAGAGTAAGTATAAATTCTCCGTGGGACGCTGATCACGTTGGTTTAACTTGGTGGGATACATCAACTCTTAGATATATAGAATACGAAAATTTCAGTGATGAGTATCGTCAAAATAACTGGGGTAAATTATTCCCAGGTTCAACTGTTGACATCTATGAATGGACAGAAAGTTCAGAGTTACCTTCATCATACTCAGGCGATGGTACAGTATCTAATACTACAAACTATTGTACAATCAGTAAAACAAGCAAAGATGGTTTTGTTTCAACAAGATATTACTTCTGGGTAAAAAATAAAACAACGGTAGCTGATTCTAAATATAGATCACTGTCAACTACACAGATAAGCAGACTAATTAAAAATCCTACATCTTATGGTATTAACTGGTATGCTCCTATATCAACATCATCTTTAGCTATTTCTAATGCCACAAAACATATTACTAACGATTCGGTGTTTAGATTGAACTATAGAAAAATTGATAAAGACGCTCCTGTACATAAACAATGGCTAATGATCAAAGAAGATGATCCTGATACTGTTGTTGATAAAAAGATTTGGAATAAATTTACTGATTCAATTTCTGGAAAAGATGCGGCAGGAAAAGCTGTACCAGATACAACAATATTAAGTAAGTATTCACAGTACGGTAACAATGTAAGACCAAGACAGACCTGGTTCAAAGATATTAAAGAAGCTAGAAGAATATTTGCATATACTCTAAACAATATATTGAAATCAACTAACCTTGATGTAGATTACCCAGAGTGGGAAAATACATTAACTGATAAAACGTTATATGACAAATCAAACTTCTTTGTAAGTGGTTATGATGACAGTATAATTGTAGACAGAACAGTCGATTACAAAGCAAATATTGATACTTCTACTTTAACAGATTATGAAGTAATCAAAGTAAATTATGATTACAATAGTAAGTCAGCAATTTATGTTTATGGTGATAGAGATGTAGTATTAAACGGACAGGCTCCTGTTGCCACTGCAAATGTTGATAGTACTTCTAGTACAGCTACAACAACAACAGGTACATATTCTTCTTACTCAGGCACGACAGCAACTACTACAACAACAGACACTACTGTAAGAACATTTACAGGCAAAGCTGACAATCCTGAGCTTGTAAGAATTAGTAGTAATACTTCAACTGCACAATTAAATAATAAATTCTGGACAACTACAGATGATATTTCAACAGGTGTAAGAGAATGGATGAATGTTTTATACACATATCTATTCTTAGGTTCACAAAAAAGTTTCTTAAACAAATTATTGTTTGCGGCAGTTAACTTTATTTTTGAAGAGCAAGATAACATCGATTGGATTATCAAGACAACATATTTTGATGCTGTTCAAAAAGATTTATCTTTACAACAATCAGTTTCATATGCACCTGACACATTTAATTATGTTAAGGATTACATTAATGAAGCTAAACCATATCATTCTAAATTAATTAATTACACTAGTAAAAAGCAAACACCAACTGAAAATGCAAATGTTAATATTGTTGAAAGTAGAGTGAGTAAAGAAACTTTAGTGTTTGATAGAATTAGTAAACAGATTGAATTGGTTACTGAAAATCATCCAGATGGTGATACGTATACAAGTTTTGATGAAACTACTGGTACATATACTTCAAAAATAGTACAAGTATTCAGTGATGATAGAACTCAGTTAGTTGAATTGAAGAAAAAGAAAACAAGTGCGAACATTCAGAAAGATGGTGGTGCTGGTGATTTGACTTTTGGTTCAACTAATAGTGCAATTGAAAGAATTGCAAAATATCATTTTGCAAATGAACTAGCGGCACTTGATGTAGATTCAACTGATCAAGTATCTGAGTTTATGAGAAAATTAAGAGTTAAATTATCTCCATTTAGAGATATTGACTTCAACTCAATGATATCAGATGGATTTGCTACTGCAACAGACTTCAATATATCAAGTTATGCAGATGATGAAACAGTCGAAAGCTTAGGTTTTGATATTTCTGATTTTGATACTTCACTGAAGTGGGACGAAGATGCCGTACAAGATTTCTTTAATACATTATTCCAGACATCATTGTATTGGACACCAAGCACAGATTATACGCCAAAGATATCTATAGATGGCAATGATCAGATTACAACAAATAACTTTGTTAAGTTTAACGATATAAGCCACTTCCCTAGTTGGAGTGCTATAACAGAATACAAAGTTAAAGATGTTGTACAATATCAAAACAAACTTTATAGATGTAACGTACAACATAAAAATCTTTCAGGGGAATCTGGAATGCAGTTTTCTAGATGGGATCTAATTGATGAGTACGTTTACTTTGCGGCTTCAGAACATACAAGTACATCAAACTTTGCAACTGATTATGCGGCAGGCAAATGGAATTTAGTTGTAACTAAATTCGATGGTGGTGGATTCTTAAGACCAATGCAAGAAGATAGACCAGAAGAACAATTCTTGATGAAAATGAAAGAAACATTAAAAATTACAGTTATCAATTATCAAGAAACGGCGGCGGATACAAAAGATTTAGACAGTGACGGAGATACAACAGAAACAATGGGCTATGGTGATCAATATGCGTTTAGAATATTCTACGGTAGTGATAACAAAGCATCATTTAAAAGATTACCAAAAGTTTGTGAAACAGCTTTAACATCTAACATTGATTTAACTGTAAATGAAATTACAGTTGCTAATGCTGATGTATTATATGATGCTGTTAGTGTTCCTGATCCAGATACAAATTACGATTCAAGTGGTAACCCTACTACACCAGCTCTTGGTACTATACCTACAATTATAACAGGATCAGTTAGTGATAATAATCCTGGATATATTTGGATTGGAGACGAGCTAATAGAATTCAGTGAAGTAAGTGGTAATACCTTAAAGAAAATACGTAGAGGTGTTTTAGGTACACCTATTACAAATCACACTACAAGTGAAGTTATTCACTCTGCAAGTTCACAGCACGATATACCAAATGCTGAAGCATCTGCTAGATGGTCAGCTTTTGATCCAGCAGGAACACAATTGATATTCAAATCAGTTGAAGCTGGTTGGGATTCAGTTGGTTGGAGTGCTAGTGATACGTTGGAATGGGATTTATCACAATTAGATCCTACAGAACAAGCTGTATTCATCAGAAATGGTGGTATAAGTAACTTCAACTTACACAATACAACATACGTACAACCAGGATATGTTACTCCATCAGGTGATAAAACTGGGTACTTTAATGAGGAATAAATATTGTTATGGCACTAGGAAATATTACATTACGATCAACTTCAAGCTCTTCAGTTGTTAATCTGAAGGCCAACGTAGATGCGACTATTGACATTGTTAATAGACCACTAACACACGAAGAAGTTGACTTGAACTTTTTAGAATTAGGACATTCAATCAAAGCAAATCAGTTAACTAATTTTACTACAAGTGATTTAACTGAAGGCACAAGATTGTACTTCACAAATGCTAGAGTAGGTGCATATCTTTCTAGCACAGCAAAATTAGGTGACTTATCAGATGTTGATACGCCAACTGCTTCAGATGACAAGTATCATATGTATTATGATCATCCATCACAAAGTATTAAGTTTGGTAATTTCAGTAATACAGATTTTTTACCAGAAGGTTCAACAAACAAATATTACACTGATGCAAGATTTGATACAAGACTTGCTACAAAGTCGACAACGAATTTAAGTGAAGGCACGAACCTTTACTATACTGATGCAAGATTTGATACAAGGTTTGGTACAAAGACAACTAATGACTTAACTGAAAATACAAATTTATATTTCACAAATGCTAGAGCAGATGCAAGAGCTGATGTAAGAATCGCGGCATCAAGTATTAATGCATTATCAGATGTCGACACAACAGGTATAGCGACAAACAAAATTTTAAAATGGACTGGAACAAACTGGACTATTGCAGACTTGACTACATCAACATTGTCAGGATTAACTGATACAACAATATCAGGTGCAAGTAATGGTCAAGTTTTAAAATACAATGGTAGTGCTTGGGTGAACTCAAGTGATAGTACTGATTGGAATGCAGACCTAAAAGCAAACACACTGACAAGTTCAACTGATAATATAAAAGTTGCAACTTACACAGACAAAAATATCACAGTTGACTTAACTTCAAATGCAAGTATTGTTTCAAATGCGGCTACGGCAGTTGGTGATATAATTTCAACAGCATACGCAAATGGTACAAGTACTGATGTTAATGCGGCTGTTAATATGAGTGATATCAAAATTAAAGGTGATTTCTTATCAGGTATAACACTATTACAAAATACTAATAACGCAAACGTGTCAGTAGACACAGGTGCAAACTTAAACACATACCACTTTGCACAAAATGGTAATTCTTGTTTCAATATTGCATTGTTTAATAGTTCACACAGACTCCATCAGTCATATGTTACAGCAGAAGAAAATGGATCTATGTGGCAGTTTAAAACAATGGATAGATCTGCAGATCAAAATGCTGAAGCGAGAGTAACAATTTTCTCTGGTGATGCTAGAGGTAAAATTATACACGAAAATAGAGCATATGATAACGTTAGAAGATATAACGGTAGTCCAAATATAACTGATGCTGAAGCATACGGTCCTATCAATGCAGAATATAAAGCGAAACAATTTACAATTACAGCGACGGGTGATCTTTTATTAAAACCATCTGGTAAACTTGATATAGGTGCTACGCCAGGTCATTGGAATGCAACTACTCAAGCAAGAATTCAAAAATCTCAAAGTTATTTTGAAACAACAGGTGCTGACAATACTAAAAGACATTACAACGAAGCACACGGTAATAAAATTAGTTTTGGCGCAGATGTTGATTCAGGTTATAGAAAACAAGGTTTCTTATACGACACATTGTTTGATATGAATGGTTATAACTTTGGTCAGGATAATCCAGGTAGCTTATTTAGAATGCTCGGTGGATCATATGATTGGGCATCATTACAGAACACAGGTGGCTCAGCTAAAAGTGTTTCAGGATTAACTTCAAGACATATGGGAGCTGAAATCAGCGGTGGTGCTAGAAACTTGACAGTAACAAATATGGCAGGTGTTACAGCATTGGCAAGTCTCGATGATGCAAGTTCGAGTGTAACAAATTTAGCGGCAATTATTGCTCACACATCAAATGATGCAGGAACGGCCACAAACAGATATTCAATTTACGCACCTGAATCAAACGACACGGCAAAGTTTGCAGGTACGGTAGAAGCAGGAACGGTAAAAGGTGATAAAACTGTTCACGGTGTACAGAACATCAGTGGACCGGGTGCAATAAGTTTAACAGAAACAGTCTCATTATTAACAACAACTGGTACAAATGCTTACACACTAGCGGATGGAACAGAAGGACAGATTAAAATAATCTCAATGAAAGTTGATGGTGGTGACGGTACTGTTACTCCAACTAACTTTGTAAATGGAACAAGTATAGTATTCAACGATGTTGAAGACACGGTAACACTACTTTATCAGACTACTGGTTGGGTGTTATTAGCACGTCAGAATGCGACTGTAATATAAGGAATATAAGGAGAATTATAAATATATTATAACCCAACTTTATGTTGACAATAAATATCATTATAATGTAATATAGGAAAGAATTATGTCAGAAAACAACGTACAAAAGCCAGATGAAACAGGTAAAATTAAAATGGAAGGTCACGTTTTAATTAAGGA
>Ga0208405_1000024_pt1 | contig 31402 bp, 49 predicted proteins | sample ETNtaG_32_FD_185766 | JGI IMG/M metagenome (GOLD analysis project Ga0208405, IMG submission 185766) | Marine microbial and viral communities from oxygen minimum zone, Eastern Pacific Ocean - ETNP201302PF84A (SPAdes) (version 2) | ecosystem: Environmental > Aquatic > Marine > Oceanic ... | reverse complement strand
ATACAAAACAATTTAAATGACAGATGAAGTTATCAAAATCAAACAGACTAGAGATCAGCTTAATGCTGTATCTCCCTCGTTCTGTCTAGCTAAATGGTATCAATCTACGATACATTTACAATACGGACATACGCATAGCTGTCATCACCCAAGAACACACCAAGTACCTTTAGATGAATTAAAAAGAAATCCTAGTGCCTTACACAATACTGAATATAAAAAATCACAAAGAGAATTAATGTTGAAAGGCGTACGTCCGCCTGAATGTCAATATTGTTGGAACGTAGAAGATTTAGGTCCAGAACATTATAGTGATAGGAGTTCTAAATCACATGAACCATGGGCGAAACCTTTTTTACAAGAAACTTCAAAAATGGTTGGCGTGGAAGACGTCAACCCGACTTATGTTGAAGTTAGTTTTTCAAATGTATGCAACTTAAAATGTTCTTACTGTTCACCTGCATTTAGCAGTTCATGGATGGAAGAAATACAATCACAAGGTGCGTACCCAACTAGTGATAATTTTAATAATTTACATTGGCTTCGTAAAGAAGGCAAATTACCGATTCCTCATCGTGAACATAATCCTTATGTTGACGCTTTTTGGAAATGGTTCCCTGACCTGTATAAGACCCTCCAGGTATTTAGAATTACAGGCGGGGAGCCTCTTTTATCCAAAGATACTTTTAAAGTATTAGATTATGTTAATAACAATCCTAGACCAGAATTAGAGTTAAGTATCAATTCAAATGGATGTGTACCAGATAAATTGTTTGATCAATATATTGAAAAAATGAAACGTATCACATTAGATAACAAAATTGGATTAACTAGATTATACACCAGTGTTGATACATTTGGCGAACAAGCCGAATATATCAGAGATGGGTTAAACTTCAATCAATGGTTTGACAATATGTGTCGTGTGTTAACAGAGTTACCAAAAACAAAAATAACTATTATGTGTACAACAGGTTTACTATCAATGCCAAGAATACACAAATTGTTAGATATGATACATCCATTAAAAAGAGAATTTTATACAGAGAGTCGTAAGGTGCCTATAACAATTGATACAGCTATTTTAAGGCACCCTGCTTACCTTAGTGCATCAATACTACCAAAAGAATACAGTAAGCTGTTAGACCCTGCTATAGCTGTTATGCAAAACAACGCAGAAACACATAACAATCCTTACAAAGGATTTTTTGATTTTGAACTAGCAAAATTAGAAAGATTTAAATCATATGCAGAATCAGATCCAAATGAAGCAGAGAGAATTAACCTAGAAACAACTAGAAATGATTTCGTTAAGTATATCAATGAATATGATAGACGAAGAGGAAAGAATTTTGTCAAAGTGTTTCCTGAACTAGAGGAGTTTTATAAATCATGCGTTGCTTAATATTATTAATAATGTTACCGTTGTTAACATCGTGCGGAAATCTTATTGCTGTGGGAACAACAGGATCACAAGGAGCATCAACTTACAAAACAATAAGTTATGCAAAAACAGGAATTGACGTTCTTTCCTATCATGAAACAGGACAGACAACAACAGATAAAGTATTATCAAAAGCTATTGGCAAAGACTGTGTGATATTTAGAGTGTTAGATGGAAAACAAGTTTGTCAAAAAAACAATAACAAAAAGGAAAAACAATAATGAAAATAAACTTTACAAATGAAATGAATAGCCTACCTACAAGTTGTGAAATTCATTTTCTATATAAACGAAAAGGTGAACATCATCTTACAGAATCAGCAAAAAAAGTTGACGAATTAACTAACGGTCTAGTTACTAAAACTATTACCAAAAATAATTACAGAGGAAAATTTGGTACAGGATTTTTTATTACTACAGATGCCTTACATGGCGATGAAGCATTGATTGTTAGTATAGCTAGTTTATCAGAATTTAACGAGATCAAAGCAAAACAAATTGGATCAGCAATTTATTCTATGTTACAGGATAGAGGAACAACAGGAAACGTATCGATTTATCCAGATAGCGAATTACAAGAAAACATGGCTTCTCAAATTGGCTTTGGATTATTACTGAAACAATATAGCTTCAACAAATATTTTACCGGTGAAAAAATACCTAAGGTAAATGAGTTTGATATTAACATTAAAGACGACACTGGCCAGTTATTGACTTTTCAGTCATTATCAAATATGGCAGACAGTATTGCATTTACAAAAGATTTAATTTCAGAACCTTCGAATATTTTGTATCCTGAATCATATGCTAATCGTATTAAAGAATTAGAAAGTTTAGGATTAAAAGTTACTGTGTATGGTGAAAAAGAATTAAAGAATATGGGTGCTGAAGCATTATTGGCAGTAGGTCAAGGTAGTGCTAGAGAATCTCAAATGGTTGTAATGGAATGGAACGGTGCACAAGATGATACTCAACCACTTGCAATAGTTGGTAAGGGTGTGTGTTTTGACACAGGTGGATATTCTATCAAGCCATCAAGAGGTTTAAAAGATATGAAATATGACATGGGTGGATCAGCAGTGGTTGTTGGTACAATGATGTCATTAGCATTAAGAAAAATACCAAAGAATGTAGTTGGTGTTGTAGGTCTTGTAGAAAATATGGTATCTAGTAATGCATACAAACCAGGTGATGTAATCAATTCTATGAGTGGACAAACTATTGAAATTGATAACACAGACGCTGAAGGTAGAGTGGTACTTGCAGATTGTTTATGGTACACACAGGATAAATTTAAACCATCAGCTATGGTTAATTTGGCAACGTTAACTGGAGCAATTTCAATTGCGTTAGGTGATAAAATTGCTGGATTGTTTTCAAATGACGATGCATTAAGTAATGAATTACTTAAGGCAGGTGACACCACAGGAGAAGATTTATGGCGTATGCCTTGCGATCCGATCGGTGAAAGATATGATGAATATGTTGATTCAAGTATTGCTGATATGCACAATGTCGGTAAGGGCGGTGAAGCAAGTTCAACAACAGCGGCTCAATTTTTACAAAGATTTGTAAATGATACACCATGGGCTCATCTAGATATTGCAGGAGTAACTTGGAATGACAAAGGCTCCATGACAGCATCAGGTGGTGCAACTGGTTGGGGAGTACAGCTACTTAACAAGTGGATAGAGACAAAATAAATGTGGAACAAAAAAAGAATATTGAAAACTATCAGCTGGCAGTTATTAGGACTAGCTTGGTTTATGAGCTATGCTTTAGTTGTGGGTGGTGATCTGTGGTACACATTTGGATTATCATTAGCAAGTATACCAGCTGGTAGCATACTTTATTATGGTCATGAGTGGCTATGGGAAAAAGTTAAATGAAAAGTTACGTGATAAGAATTGATGTTGGTGACACTATTGAAGTTGGACGTTTTAGAAATGTCACAACAAAAATTAAGGACATCAAAAAAGATGCTAACGGACAGCCAGTTATTGTCACTACAAATGGTACAAGAAAATTATTATCTTGTAGGCTAAACAAATTGGCACCAAAGGCTAAAGACAGATTGACGAAAAAATATGTACGTAAAACCAAAAAACCAAGAAAGGTTCATGCAATAGAAAAAACATGAAGTTTAAAATCACAATAATGGTATTGTTATTAGTACTTTCAAGTTGTGGATTTAAAACGAGAATAAGTTGCCAGGTAGAGGATAGGATGGATATAGCAAAAGAAATAGATGATAGATGTTGGCAAAAACCAGAGATTGCAATAAAGAAAGAATTTTAAATGTTAGATAAAAAACCAAATGAATCGTATCAACAATGGAGAGATAGAGTTATTGATAAAATATCTCCTAGCTTCTGTGGTGCAAAATGGTATAATGCTACTATCTGGTTAAACTCAGGATCAACTGCAAGTTGTCATCACCCACCAGCACATAAAATTCCTTTAGAAGAAGTTATTAAGAATTACAAAGCAATACACAATACTGAATATAAAAAAATGGTACGTAAACAAATGCTCGAGGGTGAACGTCCTAAAGAGTGTGATTACTGCTGGAAAGTTGAAGACTTAGGTAAAGATTATGTTTCTGATAGAACTTATAAGAGTGTAATTTATAAAGAAGATGATCTTAAACTTGCTGAAGCATTATATAATTGGCAAGAAGACGTTCCATTAAAAACTTTAGAAATTGCCTTTGATGCCAATTGTAATTTTGGTTGTAGTTATTGTAATGCAAGTTTTTCTACCCAGTGGCAAAGCGATATTAAAAAGAATGGCGCTTATCAAAATTTAGTAAGTGATGGCGCAAGAGCATTTCAGCAAGATGGTTCATGGGCTATGAAGTATGGTAAGAAAAATGAAGGCAATCCATACATTGAAGCTTTCTTTAAATGGTGGAATGAAGAATTAAAAGACACGTTAGAAGAATTAAGAGTTACAGGTGGCGAAGCAACTATGTCACAGGATTTTTGGAGACTAATTGATTGGTGGAATAAAAATCCTGATTGTAATGTAAGATTTAGTGTCAATACAAATTTAGGTGCCAAGCCAGAACTTATGCAACGTCTAGTAGATGCTACACACAGTTTTAAACAGTTTGATCTATACACATCTAATGAAGCTTTCGGAAAACAAGCTGAATATATTAGAGACGGAATGGATTGGGATGTATGGTTAGCAAATATACATAAGTTTTTACAAGAAGGTAATGTGCGTGAGTTTCACATGATGATGACTATTAATGCATTATCACTTTTTAGTATTACAGAGTTCATGGACGAGATGGTCAGTTTAAAAGAAACATACGGTAAACATTTTCCTACTATGAGTTTTAATATATTAAGATTTCCAAGTTTCCAAAGTATTGTAACTTTGCCAACGCATATTAGAAACGAAAGAGCAGATGTTTTAGAAAAATGGATAGAAGATAATCATATGAATCCACTGGTACATGATATGGAAATTGATGGCATTAAAAGATTAATTGAGTACACAAGGGTCATGGAAACAGGACATAGTAATACATCAAGTGAAATATCTAGATGGAGAGACTTCAAAACTTTTTACACACAATATGATGAAAGAAGAGAAAAAAATTTTATAGAAACATTTAAACATAAAGAGTTGCAAAAATGGTTTGTTAGTATTCCAGAAACTGAAACTAAAGCTGTAGGATTATTTGATGGTGACGCTACCAAAGGATCATTGCATAAACAAGAATTAGAAGAAAGAGCTAAAAAAGAAGGCTGGGTTATAAAGCCACAAGGAGCTAATCCAGGAAGCCAAGAATATGTCGACACTAAGGATAATCAATAAACTAAGATCAGAAAAGACTGACTATAACAACATGAAAGTTTGGTCTGGTTTCTTTTTTGATAAAAAATTCGTAGTTCCTACATCATCAGATATTGATGAAAGACAAGGAAGAAAACAAATGTTTTTAGATTATAAAATATTTTTAGACTACGATATTGATTTGGAAGCAATAGGAGAAGTGTTGCAGACATTGTATCCTTTACAAAAAATTAATACCATTCCACAAATTGCGTATGCAGAATGTGAAACTGGTTGGGAACTTGGCCCACACGTGCATGATAATGATATTGCCTTGCACATGACAATATTTTTAAACGAACAAGAAAACGAAGGATTGTACATACACGACACGGACAAAGACTTTTACAAAGACGCTGTTTATGTCAAAAATATATATGATAGTTGTTGTGTTTTTCCTTTTACAGGAAAAGAGTGGCACGGATTAAGAGGTGATAAAATTAAAGGAACTAGAAAACTACTTTATATAGATTGGATGAAAGATGGAATCAACTAAATTTAATAAACCAATTGCAAACCCTTTTCAACATCATTGGGTAGAAAATTTTTATACAGAAGAACAATATCAAAAGATTATTGAAATAAAAAATCGTAGTGAATTTACTGCGGTCGGTGATAGCTGTAGAGCATCAGTATCACTAGGACATAGTGATTACTTAGATCAGGTAGCAGATAGTTTTATTATAAACGACAAAACAAAATCTGTTTTAACTGATGTATTCTGGCCTAGTATTTCATATCAATATCCTAAAGCAACAAAAGAAGATGTATTAAAGACAGCATGGGTAGAAGGTATGATAGTTAAAGACACACACGGGTATGAAATGCCGCCACACCAAGACGGTGGAAGTTTTATTGTAGGATATGCTCAACTTTTTTTAGCTGAAGAAACAGATGACTATCATGGAATAGTTTTACATAAAAGTTTAGATCCAGAACGTAAAATGGATATGACTAAAGCAACACATATAGATACACAAGGCGATGAGTATGATAAGTTTTATAAAGATCATCAAACAGAAGCAGTTGTTTCTTATCCGTATAAAAGAAATTGCTTATATGCAATAGGGTGTGATGATACAACATGGCATGAAGTAAAAAACGTAAAACAAGGATTTGAAAGATACTCAGCCATATGGCAGTTGTACTGGAATGAACGAGGACAATTTATATAATGATTTATGTATATGGTGACTCTTTCGCATACGGATCTGATTTAAAACCAAATGATAGAAATGTTGCAGTTTGGTTAGGTAAAGAATTACAAACTAGAGTAGTTAACAGATCAATGCCAGGCAACTCAAATGTTGTCATGTGTCATCAGTTGATTGAGGATATCACATTATCAAAACTAAATCCTGGAGATATGGTTTTTGTTTGTTTCACAGAAGCTACAAGATTTAGTGCATGGGACGAACAACTGGCAGATGCACAAAGCACAGAATTATCAAAGTATACTCCAATTTTTCCAGCTGGGCATTCTCCTTCAAGACATCATGAATTGTTTAAATGGTCATGTACTACTGATCAAGGGATTTATGACCTTGCTCATTGCATAATAACAATGTACAATGCTTGTAAGTGTAATAATATTCAACTTGTTTTTGGTTATGCATTTGGTAAAACAATAAGTGAATATAAAAGTGAAACAATGGGAACTAAAAGAGAACACATGATAACGTATATTGAAAATAAAGAGATAAAAATAGCTAACAAAAGATTTTCTGAATTTGAAGAAAATTATCAATATGGTACTCATCCAAATGCTGATACACATAAAAAATACGCTCAATATATTGCATCATACTTTAAAGGACAAACAACATGACATTAGTAATCGGTGGCTGTAGTTTTACATACAATAACGAAATGACTTGGGCAGGCAAGGTCGCAGAAAGTCATGATGTGTTTAACGTAGCCTCATGTGCCGCTGGTAATGATTATATTGCTAGAAGTGTAATACACGAAGCAAACAAACATCAAGATCCTATTGTTATTTGCCAATGGTCAGGCATACACAGAAAAAGTTATTATATAGATAAGCAACACGTTTTATATAATGACTTCAAAAAATCAGAGTGGCCAGACTGGGCTGGTGATTACAGTGATATAGACACTGATGCTGTTACTAAAGATGATTTTTGGATTAAAACAGGTGGTAACAATATAACACACAAAGGTTCATCAGATATTATACACAATCATTTTGTTAAACCTTATGCAAAATATTTCTATTCAGATGAACAAGCATTAGTTGAATCACTTGAAAATATATTAAGAGTTCAATACTATTGTCAACAAAGAGGTATTCGATTTATAATGTTTTGGTGGAAAACCGAAATTGAAAATTATCAATTAGGAAGATTTAGTAAACCTTTATACGATCAAATATTTAGAACTACAGGACAATGGCTTCCACATCTAGGCGACTGGTGTGTTGAGTATACAGATTTAAAACAAGAAGACTTAGATAATGGATATCATCCAACAAAAATTCAGCATGACGAGTTTGCTGAGAAAGTAGTACTTAAAGCATTATGTTAGTTAAAAAAGTATATCCAGGAGATTATCAACCAATGGAATCTATTTCTAGGTTCTTACCTGATGTTGAATATATTACCGAAGAGCCAAAAGATGGCACACCATTTTGGTATGAATTAGCATTTGTAGGTTCTAACATAGATGACTTTTGGGAATATGATGTACAAGGTAATAGAATGAAAGATATGTTACCTTACTTGCAAAGCGGCCAAGCAAAACTGGCTATTTGTTATATGAGAGAGTTTCCTTTTTTACATAACGATTGGGTGCAGATGCAATCTAAAATTGGTATCGATGCTTGTAACAAATATAATGTTAAGCCATGGCAAATACATTATTTTTATGGAAATGATCCATCACATCTAATAGAATTACACAAAAGAAGAATTAATGTGATACACATTCCTTACTTTGAAATAGATTTTATACACAGATATATCAATGGCGAAATAGATGTTTGTGTACCTTATGAAGTTGTACATAAAAAACCACAACGTCCTTTTTTAGATATGAATGGCAAGCCTCACAAATATATGAGATTACGACACGTGGTACATTTATGGAACAGAAGATTAATTGATAAGGGAATTATCAATCTGTATAAAACAGAAGAAGATATGCGTTTGTGGAGCAAAGACCAATACTATGAGTTGGTAAAAGATATTATAAATGAAAAAGATTGGGAAAAGTTTTGGAAGTGGTGGCCTCATTCACATGATGCAAAAGAAAATATAGATGAAAAAGTTATGTTTGGAAAACACCACCCGGGCTATCCTTATGATAAAAAATTGTTTATGGATACATATATGAGTTTGGTCAGTGAAACACATAGCGGCCATTGTCATCCTTATGTTATCGGTAATGGAACGTGTAACGATCAGTTCTTTTTAAGTGAAAAATTAGTTAAAGCAATAGGCAATGGACATCCTTTTGTTGTACTAGCAACACAAAATTATCTAAAACAATTAACCGATTACGGTTATAAAACTTTTAGTCCTTACATTGATGAATCGTATGACAAAGAACCACACCCAGAATTAAGAATGGTAAAAGCAATAGACAGTATAGAAAAAATTTGTAAAGAAGGTGTACCTGTCAGCTGTTTAGAAATTGCTTTACACAATCAAGAAACACTTAAAAATAGATATGGTGGAGTAATAAAAGAATTAGTAAAAATAGTTAACGAAAAGTAATATGACGGCAATATATAATGATTATCCTTATTGGAGATATACTGTAAGTGAATTAGGAGTAAGACACAGACTACTCGGAGATAGCCCAATACCTAATATTGGACCACAAGCTGATCAGTATCATAAAATAAAAGGATATGGTGAAACTTGTAAATTTATTATAGACGAGCCTGTTGAAGCAGACATTCCTGGACCGGAATCACCTGAAGGAATAACAGTTTTTAAAAAGTTACACGAGTTATTAGACACATATAAAATTTCTGCAGAAGATGTACATATGATTTCTCCTGCTGTCAATTTTGAAGAATTATATACAAGTTGGTGTGAGGATAATAGTGAAAAACAATTCATAGGCAATCGTCATGTATATCCTTTTTATTTTTTAACTGAACAAAGAAAGTACGAGTATGTAAGAAATTTTAATCATAACAGAAGTAAACATCTTATGAGCTTAAATGGAGCAGTTAAACCAAAGAGATTAAAATTTATAAAGTTCTGTAAGAATCACGGATTAATGGACAACTATATCAGTCTTGTTGCAAACTATAATACAACAGATAAAAAAGTAACACCTATTGAATTAGATATTGGTGCAGATGAATTATCAAAGAATGATAAAGCAGTTCCTTTAAAATTTATGGAAGATTCATGGTTGAATATTATTAATGAAACACATGAAGACAAAACTGTTTTCTTTACTGAGAAAACATGGAAGCCTATATTAAATTTGCAACTATTTTTATATTATGGAGTAGGTAATCCTCAAGCATATTATAATGCATTACGGTCATATGGATTTAAATTATATGATGAGATACTAGATTATAGCAATAGTGCAGAACACGAAATATTTAAATTTAGCTTAACTTCACCACAGGAGTGGGCAGACAAAATTGATAAGGTAAAAGATAAAATGTTGTACAATCAAAATCTTGCTTTAAACACAAACTGGAAAGAATTATTTTATGAAAAAGAATATAATAGTATCTGGGGATAGTTTTACAGCACACCTGGTTGAGCCAAATATTGCATGGCCTCAGCATTTAGATCCTAAACACAATATTATCAATTGTTCAGAAATGGCTAGTGGTAATGCTTTGATATCTAGAAATACAATACATAAAATCTTAACAACAAAAAATGTTGATGCTGTTATTATTGGCTGGAGTGATCCAAATCGATTTGAATTATTTTTTAACGAAGAAGAAAATTTAGATTATGCTAAAATAAAAAATCATTTCAAGGACAGAGGAGGTTTAACAAATCAAATAATAACCAACGAATGGCATCCAGGACAATCAAGTTCATGGTTGAAGAGTGGCGGAAATTATGGAGGTTGGGACTTTGAGTCTGAACAAGTGAACAAATTAATTAACAATTACTTTGAGAAGCATCACAACAAAGAGTTCCAATATGTACAAACAATAGAAAGCATATTACGAGTACAATGGTTATGTAAATTGAAAGATATAAAACTACTAAATTTTAAAGCATTCGGACATGACCTTTTTGATGTATCATATGAAAATGCAAAACACTTAATTACTGATATTGATTGGAATACGTGGTGGAGACCAGAACCAAAAACATTATTCAAAGGATTGCGTGAATGGTGTATTGACAAAGGTTACAAAGACTTTCCAGGAAGCCATCCTGTAACAGAAGCACAAAGACAATTTGCTGATGAAGTAATTAGTCCATGGATTAGCAATGATTAAAGTATTTAGACATCCAGATTACTATTATGAATTGGAATCTGCTACTAGATTCGCTGATGTTCAATATGTTGATAATATGGATAGTGCTGACTATATTGCTATTGCTAGTTCGCACGATAAACCTGTTTTTAAGGGCCTTACAAAGCCTGTTTTATACTCTTATATACGTGAACACCCATACACACATGACCAGTACTTAAAGACGCAGTTTGACAGCTTAAACCCCACTTTAAACGTCAAGATATACTCAATTGGCTCGTTTGATAAGTTTGCACCAAATAAAGAGAATATCATATTTGATAATTTTGAACTGGATTGTTATAAACGTTTATTCGTTGATAAAGAATGCGAAGTGATTGAAAATAATATATCTAGTCCTCAATTTTTATTTCTAGGAGGTAAGCCAGAAAAAGCAAACAGAAAACCTTTGTTGGATTTGCTTCTATCTGATCCAACTATCAAAAATAAATTAACATGGAGTATGTTTGGTGTTAACGAGAGTCCAGACAAAATAGAAAGAGATAGTAATCATTATATTGGGTATCCATATGATCCGATGCTTTATAAGATGACTAATATTAGTATTGTTGCCGAAACTCATTTTAGTGACAATCAAGAATTTCATCCAACTGAGAAAATTTATAGAGCCATTGCAAATATGCATCCATTTATAATTGCATCAACACCATACTTTCTTACAAAATTACACAAGAAAGGATACAAAACTTTTAACACATTGTTTGATGAATTTTATGATATGGAAAAAAATCACAGCAAAAGATTATTACAAGTAGTTTCAACGATTAGACAAATATGTAACAGTGATTTGTTGTGGGGTGATTTTAGAAACATCTGTAAACATAACTTAAATACGTTAAAAGAAAACTCATTAAAAAGTATAAAGGTAATACAAGAATCACTATGAAATGTGTAGAAACAGGAAAAGATTACAGAATCTTTAAAGATACTATTTTAGGTTTTATACCTTACTATATCTTAGAAGATACCAGAAAAGCAGTTTTTAAAAGTGGTGTATGGTTTGATGTGAAACTAACAAATTTTTATTTCAAAACAATTAATCAAGTAAGGAAGTCGCTATGAAAATATTAACATCGGGATGTTCTTTTACTCATGCTCCAAATAGTTGGGCAAACTATCTTAAACAAGATTATGAAATAAACAATGTTGCAGAAGGTGGTGCTAGTAATGAAATGAATATTAGAAATGCTATGATCGAAATTCATAAAAATAATTATACACATTGTATTGTACAGATATCTGGTATCAATAGATTTGAAGTTGTAGTAGAAAAACATATCGATACAGATAACAATTTTTTGATTGCAGATAAAAATTACACGTGGATTAAAAGTACAGGTGACCAAGAGTGGTGGTTGCGACAAATAGAAAAAAGTGAATTGGGATTTACAAATATAAAATTAGTGAGTGATGCGTTAGATGGATATCTTAAATATTGTTATTCAGACAATCAGCAAATATTAAAAACATTAATGTCTATTGTTAATCTTCAAACTTTGTGTAGACAAAAACAAATTAAACAACTGTATTTTTGTTGGAAGAATGAGTTTGATCAATATATAGAAACAATAGCTCAGTCTAGCGAACTTACTGCATGGTGGGATCAAATAGACTGGTCTATGTTTTGGTTTCATAATAGATATGACGGATTAAGTGAATGGGGTATAGACAACGGATTTGTTGGTGCGTTAGATGAAGATCACACAAACAAGCCACCAAAAGGTTGGCTAATGATTGACGGTAAGAAAAGTATGATAGGACACCCATCAACAGAATGTCACCAAGCATTCGCAGAAAGGATAATAAAAAAATGGATATAAGTTGGTTTACTGATAATTGGTTTTTTCATTTGAACAATATGTTTGCTATTATAGGATCTTTCATAACAGTTTCTCTAGTAGCCGGAAAAACTAACAAACAACGTTGGTGGGGATTTTTAGTAGCAGTATTGATATCTCCTTCATTTTTTTATATAGGTTGGGTGTCGGGTGCATGGGCAATAGTTTTACTTTCTGCTTATAGATTTATAGAATCATTTAGAGGAATGAAAAATAACAAATATAAAAAATGATAAACTTATTATATCAATCACAGCTTCCAACAGGAAAACACTTGCCAAATTCAATACCATTTGGTAAGCGATCAGCTGAGTTTATTAACCAATTAGGTAATGTAAAAAATGATTATCTAGAAGAAATGCTAGATTATGCTGGAATTGGTTACAACCAATATACAATCAAAGATGCAGAAAAAAATAATGATCTAACGTATTGGTATCACATTCAGCCCGATTGGATTGATTTAAGTTTTTTCTACGAAAACGTTTTTCATTATATTGATGATAACGTGATGCAAAAAATAAAAACGCAAAACAATTACAAAATATTAATATGGTTTCCAACTGAAGGATTTAACTTGTCTATGCCTAGATTTATGGACGACATATTATGGACGTTAGGTGATAAAGGAATTCCTCATGAGAAAGTATATCTTGTATTTGGTGATATGCGTATAAAAGAAAACTTTCAAACATACCTAAAAAATAGAAGATTGACATCAGAAATGAAAGTTTTTGGTATGAATATATTTGAACTGAACTATCATTTAGAAACCGATCGAATGTATTTTAGCAGAGGTAGGATGAGAGAAATAAATGTAGCTAATGAATTAGTCCACCCAAACGATGTAAATCATTCACGTATAAGAAGTATGAAGTATGTTTGTAGAAATGCAAATCCTAGATCGCACAGACTTTATCTAGTTAGTAAACTATACAAAGAAGGACTACTTAATGACGGCTATGTAAGTTTTCTAAATAGATATTTTACTCCTGGTGCTAACAGAGATGAAATTTATATGTTTACTAATGATAAAAATTATGATAGTATCGCAGACGATATGAGAAGATTCTTAAACGAAAAAGCTCCTTTGATATTAGATGACACAGCAGAAACAATTGGCGAAAGTTTAAATCAAAGAAGAATGAATGTCGAACACTATGCTAATAGTTATTTTTCAATCATTAATGAAACTGTTTGTGAATCAGCACCAATGGATCCTTTGTTTATAACAGAAAAAGTTTATCAGCCAATATTACAATTACATCCTTTTGTAGTTATAGGATCTAGAAACACGTTAGGTTACTTGAAAGATTGTGGGTATAAAACATTTGATACTATGTTTGATGAATCATATGATAGTAAAAAAATTAGTGCAGATAGAATAGATACAGCATGGCAATCAATACAGATGTGGTGTAGAGTAGGACAACAAAATTTACATGATGCTTATGTGAGACAATGGGATACATTGTTACACAACAGAGAACACTTTTTAAATTTAAACAAACGTAAAACAATGGAAGAGTTTGCCAAATGGATAACACAATAGATTTAATTTGGGCTTCAGATCATAGAGGATTAGAATTAAAAGAAAAATTAATGGAATGGATATGTCCTATTGATAGTGATAGAGAAGGACCGTTTCCTGTTGCTGTGATGAGAGATACTGGCACATATACTTCTGCAAGATGTGATTATCCAAATGAAGTAAAAAAATTTGCAAAAGAGTTTGACATTTATAAACACGGTATTTTAATATGTGGATCTGGATTTGGTGTAAGTATCGCGGCAAATAGATTTAAAAATATTAGAGCATTACCTTGTAGAACTGTTAAAGAGGTACAAATGGCCCGTAGACATAACAATATGAATGTGTTGTGTTTAGGATCTGACTTTACTACATTTAATAATGCTAAACGTTTAATAAAAGCATTTTTTGAAACTGAGTTTGAAAAAGGTAGACACCAAACTAGAGTAAATATGTTAAAGGAATAATCCATGAACAAACAATTAAAAATATTTGATTTAGATGCAACTTCAGACTTATCCAACGATGTTAGAGCAATAGGTCATTGGGTACGTACTAATAGTAATTTAAAGGATACTCATCACATTATCATTAAAAGAATATTAGAAGGAGAAGTACATTTTTTACAACCTGATCCTTTTTTAAATGGATTACAAGAAGCTCTACAAGATTGGCCCAATGATTGTGCTACACTTATAATGGGCGATGTTAATCTAAAAGAAAATATTACAAAATGGTATGCTGGGCATGAAACTAGAGTCGTTCCATTTGAATGCCTTTCAATGCCTCTCGCATTATTAAAACGTACACAAGAATATGACGTGAACAAAGCAATTCCAAAACCAAAAGAATATGAACAGAAATATAAAAAATTTATATGTTTAAATGCCGCGGCAAAACCACACAGAGCAAAACTTGTTTGTCATCTAATTGATAATGAAGGACATGAAGGATATATTTCATGGCTTAATAGATATGGCAAATTGCCAGAAAAATATTTTAAAGGCAGTAAGTTCAAAGGTGAAGAAATGTTATTAGACTTCAATGGTTCTAATATTGATAAAGATAACAACCAAGATATACTACCTATAAATTATCATTATGCAGGTTTTGAAATTGTACAAGAAAGTATTGTTAGTGATACAAGTTTATTTGTAACTGAAAAAACTTGGAAACCTTTATTCTATAATAAAATTTTTATACCACATGGTCCGCGTGGACTTATCAAGTGGTTAGAGAGTTTAGGGTTTGAAAGTTTTACAGAATTATATGATACATCTTTTGATTTATTACCTTACAAAGAAAGATACGAAGAACTAAAAACACAAATAGAGAAACTATTAAAGTTTGGAGCCATTGATTGGGTTGACATTTATAAGGATCCGGATATAAGAAAAAAATTGGAACACAATGCACAATTGGCTAGAACAATGCACGTTGATGGGTGGGAAAAATACTTCAAATAAAATGAGTAAATTAACTAAAGAACAAGCTAAAAAGTCTAAGACGTTTTGTATGATTCCGTGGACTCATATACATACTTGGCCTGATGGTCGTGTATTAAGTTGTTGTATGGTTGAAGAAAATGCACCAATTGGAAGTTTAAAAGAAAATACTCTAGAAGAATTATGGAATGCACCAAAGCAAAAAAAACTTCGTGCAGATTTAATGAATGGTAAAGCTAGTAAAGACTGTAAACGATGTTATACATTAGAAAAGCATACACTAAACAGTCCACGTATTACAGCGAACAATGAATTTTTAGATAAACATTGGCCTACTGTTGGTACTACAAAAGATGATGGAAGCCATGATTTAAAAAATTTACCTTACTGGGATTTTAGGTTTTCAAATCTTTGTAACTTTAAATGTCGTACTTGTGGACCATCATTGTCATCTGCGTGGTACGAAGATCAAGTAAAAATATGGGGACCACAAAAAGAAGCAAAAATAATTAGACCTTATAAAAATGAAGACAAGTTTTGGAACACATTAGAACCGTATATTGATGATGTTGAAGTGATATACTTTGCTGGTGGTGAGCCTTTAATCATGGAAGAGCATTATAGAATTATCAAACGTTTAGTTGAGAAAAAAATGTTCCATGTTAAACTAAAATACAATACTAACTTTTCAATAATGAAATTTAAAGACATTGACATCATGAAAGAATGGGACAAGTTTGAATATGTGTATATTGGTGCTAGTTTAGATGCGGCTGGGCCACGTGGAGAATATTTACGTAAAGGACAGGACTGGGCTCAGGTCGAAATGAATAGAAACAGAATGTTTGAAGTTTGTCCTAGAGCAGAGTTTTTCCTAGCAACGTGTTTGGATATTTTTAATAGTTTTCACGTACCGGATTTTCATATAGATTGGACACAGAGAGGATATATTAAAGAAGGTGGCAGTTTAATTAATCCATTGCTAACTCCAGATTATCTAAGAATAGATTGTTTAACAAATGAACTAAAAGACAAACTTGCTGAAAAATATGTAAAATCAGATAAGTGGATGTTACAAAATACTGATGTAAAAAGTACCCAATATAAGGGACTGATTGATTTCTTATATGCTGAAGACAGAAGATACGATTTAAAACGTTGGCTTAGATATACTAATCAATTAGATGCATTAAGAAATGAAGACTGGAGACAAGTGTTTCCGGAACTAGTGGATCTAGAAGGCTATGCCAAAACACTCTAAAGATTTTCTATTAAAAGAATCAAAATATTTTTGCATGGCTCCATGGACTCATATGCATAGTTGGCCCAATGGAAGAACATTTGCTTGTTGTCAAGTACAACCCGAGGATCATGAAAAAGATTTAGACTATGGTAATACTAATGAAAAGAGTATATACGAATTATGGAATAGTAAAACAATAAAAGAATTAAGACTTAATATGCTTAATGAGAGACCAAGTAACTCTTGTAAGAGGTGTTATGAAATAGAAAATGATGCCGAAAGTAGTTCGTTGAGAAAGAAACTAAATGACGACATGGCCAGTTATTTTTATCAAATAGACGAAACTAAAGAAGATGGTGGACATGGCACACCCAAAATGGCTTATTTTGATTTGCGTTTTAGTAATCTATGTAATATGATGTGTAGGACTTGTAGCCCTGTGTTTAGTTCAATGTGGTATGATGACTTTGTAAAAGCATATGGTGAGGTACCTAAAAATGTTGTACCTAAAAAGTTTTTAAATCTTAGTGAGAAAAAAGACTTTATGAAACAACTTTGGCCATTAATGGATGACGTGAAAGAATGTTATTGGGCAGGAGGAGAACCTTTAATAACAACAGAACATTGGGATATAATGAACTATTGGGTTGAGCATAATCACAGTAAAACAATTAACGTCGAATATAATACAAACTTTCTTAACTTGAAATACAAAGGACAATCTGTATTTGACTTATGGAACAAGTTTGAAAATGTAGAAGTTATGGCAAGTCTAGATGGAAGTTACAAACGTGGAGAGTACATACGTAAAGGCACCAATTGGGAAACTATTGTTAACAATAGAAAAGAAATGATCAAACATACTCCCAGAACGCATTTTAAAATTGGCCCTACAGTAAGTATGATGAACATATGGCACTTACCTGACTTTCATAGAGAATGGATAGAACAAGGATTAATCAAAAGGCCTAAAGACGTGCATTGGAATATATTGACAGGACCGGAGTGGTTTAACATACAAGTATTACCTACTGAATTTAAAAAAGAAGTTGATAATAAATGGCGTAAACATCTTTGTTGGATTAATAAAAATTCAAAGCCTAACAACTATCACAGTAGTGCTATAAAGGGTGTACTAACATATATGAATTCAGCTGACAAATCACATTTACTTCCTACTTCTGTTGAGAAGCTCGACTTCATAGATAAAGTAAGAAATGAAACTTGGCAGGAAACGTTCCCAGAATTAAGTTGGCTTATTGATTATAAAAATTGATGATTGTGTGGAAGTAAGTAGGGCATAATCAAGTCGGCCAAACAAGTATTTCCTCTTCCATCAAAATGATATCCTTCATCAACACAGAAACTATCAAAACTAAGACTGTTACCTACTATAATTTTATTTGGGTATGCTAATTTAGAAAACTCATCATTGAACCAAAATATATTAACAATCTTTTTGTTTTTTAATTTTACCCAGTTGTTGATGTATTCTGTATTTTCAATATATCTTTCAAATGTTAAAGGGTGGTGTTGTTCATGAGTGTACCAATACGATAACCTATCTCTAATTTGTTCTTTTGTTAATCCAAATTTCTTTTTGAGTAAAGGATACAATGGATATCCGTTACCATCTAACCATTCATAATTGGGGTCTGTAATTATTTGTTTTGCCAGTCCTGCTGTAAAATGAAAGTGGCTCATTGTGTGTTCTGTAATTGTAGTATAGTTTTCTTTGCGATCTTCCACTATTGTTTGTTTTTGATCTTGCCATATACGAGAGTGAAATTTTAAGAAAGCTCTATCTGGCGTTGTGTGTTGTATGACATATACATCTGGATCATATGTTTTTTCCAAGTATTTCATCATAGGAATATGATAATGCCAGCTGGCTCCACTTCTTCCAGCATTAATTACGTGGTTATCAACGTTGACCTCTTGTAACTTTTTGTGTACTATATAAGGATAAGTATCAGTATAGGAGATATTATAACCTTGTGTCCAACTACAACCAATAAAAGATATTTTTAACATGAACGATCGATTTCCTCAAAACTTCTGCATATTACCATGGACAGCTATGGAAGTACAACCCAATGGAACTGTAAAACCTTGCTGTATGTATAAAGATACACTAAAAAATGAAAATGGTCAAGAGTTTAAAGTAGATACCCATTCTATGGAAGAAATATGGAACAGTACTGCATATGATGAAATCAGACAACGTTTTTTAGCAGGCACACAACCACGTGGCTGTCATAGATGTTGGATGGAAGAACTATCTGGTAAATCTTCAAAACGTATTAGAGATAATAAAAAATATCGTCATCATATCAAAGATAAATCTATTTTTGATAATGTACAACCCAGATATTTAGATTTAAAATTAGGTAATATTTGCAATTTGAAATGTAGAATTTGTTCTCCTCAATATTCATCTAGATGGATTACTGAACAAAAAAGATATGATAAAATTGATGGAATCAGTAGAGAGTATGACAGATTAGATTGGCCAGAGAAGTCAGAATACTTTTGGAAAAACATCGAAGAGCTGATGCCTTATATAGAGCATTTAGATTTTACAGGCGGTGAGCCATTTATGATTCAAGAGCATTTTCAACTGTTAGAAAAGTTTGTGAAAAGTGGATATGCAAAAAATGTTACATTACACTACAACACAAACGGAACACAATTACCTTTAGAAGCTATGAATAATTTGTTTCCAAAGTTCAAAGAAGTTGATGTGCATTTTTCAATTGATGGTATTGGTAAGCATTACGAATATCAAAGACATCCTGCTAAATGGGATGTTGCTATACATACATTAACCGAGTTTAAAAAATATATACAAAAACTAGAAGCCGAAAACAGAAACAACTTTACAATACAAATTTGTCATACTGTTAATATTTTTAATGTGTATTATCTACCAGAATTTTTAGAATGGGCAAATAGTATTGGTATTGATGTATATCTAAATAGTTTGCATGAACCAATGCACTACAATATAACTTGTTTGCCATTGTCATACAAAAAAATAATTGAAGCAAAGCTATTGCGTTTTACTGATGTGGATCTAAAACAAATTATTAAATTTATGAACAGTAGCTCTCATCCTAGACATTTCAAAAATCTTACTAGTCATATTACTAGAATGGATATTGTTAGACAAGAAAGTTTTGACAAAGTGTTTCCGGAAATGGCAGGATTATTTGAAAAGGTCACTGTTTAAAAATGTTGAGTTGGTTCTTGATAGGAATATTAGTTGGCTTGTTTATTAGATGTACTGCCAAACCACATAAATCTGTTGAAGATAAATTTAAAGATCCATGGAACTGGACTTCGTTCGGCGGGGGCGGTTAATGGATAATAAATTTATAGAACCACTAGAGCCTTGTATCTCGTGGTTACATGACATCCCAAATAAACAAATTTTTAGAGGAATGCCATCTCAAGGATTTGATAACAATGGTGTGTTTGCAAAGATAAAAACATCTGCAAATAAAGAAAATACATACCAAGTTATTACAAGCTATCCTAGTGAATCTCCTGATCGGTATTATGAGCATAGTGACGGTGAAAACTTTTATGGAGGAACAGTCAGAACTGAAGTTAAATTTACTGATAGAAATCAGCACTACCTTTTAGATGATAACACACGAGGAAGATTTAATCCAAAGACTACACTGAACAGTAAAGGTAAAGTATGTCTTAATTTTAAAGTAAGGCCAGTAAATAATATTTTCCATAAAGATAGTAATAGAGCAAAAGCTGTTTTTCAACTTTTTCCACAACCTCATTCTATCACTCAAATGAATAAATTTGATTACGTAAAGATAACCAAAACGTCAGATGATGAATATTTGACAAACTATCCAGAACCTTTTTGCCAAATATTGTTTGCTAAGGATAAGCTATGGTTGAAATTAAATGTTGCCAGTTACATTGACGGTGATAAAGAAAAATCTTTTAATGCAAAATTTTATTTAGATCATCCACAGGGTGATCCAGACATCAAAGGTAAATCTGTTGAAGAAGCAAAACGAGAAGGGTTTGTGAGGGCTTGGCAACTAAAAGACTTTTCTAACAGTATCAACGAACACAACGGATCTGATCAATGGACTGATGTTTGGTTAACTATTGATCCAGGTAACAATTATATCGAATGCTCAATTGATGATGATCCAGTACCACGTATTAAATTTAAAGGAACTTTGCACAAACCTTATTATGTAATACACAACAATAAAAATACAAATAAAGAAATTGACAACTATAGCTATTACTTCAAGTCTGGATTGGTTACCACTCTCAATAAAAATAAGCCTGAAAGTGAAACAAAGAATAATATAGTTTGGCTTTCTGATCTGTTCGCTGGAGAGTCATATGATCAAATACAGCAATACCATAAACGACCCGACTCTTTTGATATGAGAGTGTATCGCAATCCCATATGGGACAATCCTAGCATGGAAAAAATGAATGAACTATATAAAGAAATTTATGTAGATCCACAAAAAGCATGGGAAGAAGGCTTCAATAAGTCCTGATCAGTTAAATACACATATTATTATTAACACGGTTTACTGGAGCAACAATGTATAAACCATTACCTGATGGGCTAGAAATAGCCACTAGTATTACTCACGGCATGGGCTTATTTGCCTCTGACAAGTTTGATACTGGGCATAACTTTGGTACTTGCCATATCGATATGGAAGGTGACCTTATAAGAACTCCGTTGGGTGGGTGGATTAATCATTCAGAAGAACCAAACTGCGAAAAACAAGCAAATGCTTATATTATAGAAAAAGAAGGCAAGAAGATATTCTTTAAACGATATAATTTGGTTGCGATAAGAGATATTAAGGCAGGAGAAGAGTTGACTTTGAAGTACACTTTCTATAAAATAGACTAAAACAAAAAGGAGTTTATGAGCAATAAAATTAAAATTAAAATAACAGATGGCAAAGAGTTTGTTGAAGAAAAAGAAGGATTAGGATTTAAAAAAATATTTAAGTCTGTGCAAGGGTCTGCTCCAAAAGGAACACAATTTTTAAGAGTAGAATATGTCAATAGAAAAGGAAGTGAAGTTGACAGATGGGTTAAACTCCCGCTAGGAAGAAGTAAAAAGATAAGCAGGTAATATGATAAGCTGGATAAAAAATTTAATATATGAAATCAAGATGCATTTTGCATATAAGAAAAAGGTCAAGCAATTAAAAAAACGTGATCCTTTTATTTACAAATGAGTGATAGATTAAAAGAAATTTATATAGAAGCTCTGAGCTCGCATGATTGGAATTACGAGTTACAGCCAGATAGCAAGTTTGACGCAGGAGTTGAACAAAGAGAAAACATAAGAAGTATCGTTGCAAAAGCATATGAACTAGAAAAAGATCCTGCAAAAATTTTTTATCAATATTGTCCTGAACATCTATATGATTGTTCATCAGACTACGGAATAAGAACACCATGGGAAGAACTTAAATTACATATGGATATTCTGCAAGAAGAAAAACAAGAAGAATTAAGAAAGCACATAAGGAAATAATATATGGCAAAGAAATCATATGAACTTAAGATGATGGTTCCTGAAGACGATAAGAAAAAAACAGGAACACGTTACTGGGTTAAGAAACCAACTAAAGGTGAGAAGAGAATGGTAAAACTAAGACAAAGAAAATATGATCCTGTTCTTAGAGCTCATGTTTGGTTTGTTGAAAAGAAAATGCCTAAACATTCAAAATAACAAAAACCATTAAAATCACGGGGGTACTTGGGTACCCGACGGTGGCTTCATGAGGGGTGTACGACCCTTAAAACGCGACGAATTTTCAATAATCTGTTAAAATTTAGACTTATACACCAAAGTAATGATTTATCAAGCCTGCGGCAAGAATTGTTACTAGGACTCCATTTAATAATGTTAATGCTCTGTCGTGCCATAACATACCAACTGCTAACCAGCCAAACGTACCAATCAAACTCAGCCAGAGATCCCATAGCGGAAGAAAACCTGTTGACCTACAAGCTACTGCTGTTAAGATAAAGAAACTTGCTGTCCATTTGATATACCAAGATAAATCATAAAGCGGAGTTACCTTATTAATTTTGTGTGTATAGAATCTATAATACAGATCCGCTTTTTCAGTTGTCTTCATTTGTTTTCTTTTAGCTTGTGACATTTTATTCCTTTACCTTTATAATTCGTTTTGCTTTTTTTGGGTACAACTGATTGTTAATGTGTTCTTCGTCAAATGCACTCATTGTTCTCCATTTACCATTTATTAAGACCTTATAAAGATATGGTGGACCTAAATATGGCTTTGGATTTCTAAACGTTGTCATTGTACCATTGTTTTAATTCTTTATCAGTTGGTGGAGAGTTATCCGCCTTATTAAATTCTTCTTCAGTTATCATTTCAAGTTCAACTGCATCACACCCTTGTTTATAGTTTTCTTTTACATCTTGTAATACTAACTTCCATGTAAAATATCCCCAACGTTCATGCTTTGTTAACTTGCCTTTTGTTAAAGTGACCTTATAGAAGCAACTATCTTTTTCAACCATATTAATATTCTTATAAGTTTTTTAATTAACCATTCTAATACTTCTAGAAGTATCATACCAACTATCATAGATAAAAATAAAAAAATTGCACCACCTATGAATAAGAAGTACATTAGAGTTTCAAATAGTTGTTTTATTGTTTCCATTTTTTACGAGTTTTAACAACCTTTCCAGACCAATCTAGTTTGCCTTTTAATATCAAGTCGTATGTTTTTATATCTAAGTTGTCCCATTCTATTTCTTGTTGTATTGCACAAATTAATCTTTCAACTTGTTTCTCCCGTATTTCTTTCAAAGAAAGTTTACCTTTTAATTTATTCCAAAACTTTCTTTTTCTTCTTTGCACTATTTCACATTAGTAGACAACTGTAGCAAGAGTTTATCTAATATTGCTGTTTTTAATTCTTGTTGTTTGTCATAGCTACTTTGCTCTACTGTTTCTTCATGCCATTTTTGATGTAGTACTTGGTGTACATCATAGTGAATACTCTTGGTCATGAATGCAATATAAACTAACAAACCAATAACTACAGCTCTAAAAATTGCACTTGCATATTTTGATTTATCATTTGTGATTTTTAAATCTTCCATTGTTTACCTTTTGTTGATGTTTTACCATTCCTCTGAACACACTATTTTCACTTGCTTTGTCAAAGCATTGTTTGTATTCAGATTCTGTAAGCCCAAGATTGTTAATTAGAAAGTCATATTTTTTTTCTAAAGTTCCGTATTTGGGATTAAGAATATATTTGACTGCTTTGTCTAAAATCTTTTGTTTGTCTTCTCCACCTTGTTTGACTTTTTCTCGAAGTATTTGTAGTCTAGTTTTTTTATTCATTTTTGTATACTGGTATTGGTTTCATTTTATGTAAGTTTTGCGATCTAATTTTATTATACTTGTCTCTATGTTTAGAATTAGGATCTTTCATTGCTTCTTCCATTTGTTCATATGTAAGTCCTCCTAATTGATCTTTATCCGTCCTACCATCTTCCCACAAACCATCTGTGGGTTCAGCATCAATAATTTCTTGCATTACACCTAGTTCTCTGCCTAGGTCCCATACTTCGCTTTTGTACAGATCAGCTATAGGTGATATATCAACACCGCCATCTCCATACTTGGTATAAAAGCCTACTCCAAAGTCTTCTACTTTATTTCCTGTACCAACTACTATTCCTCTATTAGCACCTGATATATGATGTAGAGTTACCATTCTTAGTCTAGACTTGGTGTTTGCTAGTGCCAACTCATTGTCCATATCGATGTGTAGCATATCTAAATAAAATCTATCATATGTCTTATCTAAATCAACAATAAGATGTTCAACATTCATGAATTTGTTTGTTAACCATTCTCCGTGTGCTATACTCAAGTCATGTTGTTCTTCTATCTGTGCTATTGGCATACTGACTGCATATACTGGTAATCCTGTTTTGGCACACAACGTACTGACTACTGCTGAATCAATTCCTCCGGATATACCAACAACCAAAGTTTTTATTTTGTGCTCTTTGGCATAGTCTTTGATCCATTTTGTAATTTTATCAGATAGTGTCATTTCTTTTTCTTTTCGTCTCGCTCTTCCTTCTCTAATTGAGCCATTAACAAATCGTCCATTGTGATAGGTTTGTCAATTGGTGGAACATACGAGTCTGGTTCTTGTTGTTGTACTGGTGGTTTTTTTGATTTTTTGTTTCTACGTTTGGCATCACGTTTAGCTTCTTTTTTTAATTTCTTATCTCCTCGAGTGCTCTTATAATCGTAGTGAATGCCCATACCATTAAACCTGCTTCCATTCTTCTGCTAATAGTGGATTGTATTCAAAGCTCAGTCCTACTGCATGACCAACATATGGTTTGTTTGTTGCTTCTCTGTGCAACTCAAGTACTATATCTGTGCCGTTGATAACAACCTTTAAATGTCGTTCAGTTTCTGATATAATATCAGCCGGTTGTGTTATCCCGTTATTAGTACAAACTATTGTAATTTTTTGACCTTCCATTTAACCTCCAAAGGAAATACAAAGTGCAACAAAGGCCATCGCGATCACAATTAAAAAAATGTCTTCACCCATTAGATCTTTTTGGCCCATTGGATCTTTTGATTTCTGTTTCATTTAAACCAACTTTGCCAATATAATAACTTGTAAAACCAATACAGCAATAGGAACAATGGTTCTAATCAATTCCATTGTGTGATTGTATTCGTCTAGTTTTCTTTCAAGTTTGTTTCTTTTTGCTTTTGCCATGTGTTGTCCTTTTTTCCTATATTTAATAATAACAGAAAATTACAATATGTCAAGCTGTAATATTGGATAGGTCGGCTATTATATGGATATATTGTATGCGAAAATTTGTATGCGATTTTTTATTTTATGTGCTTATGTGTATGTGTTATATAGGTTATATTTGTATGTGCAAATTTGTATGTGTCCGGCTATTATATGGGTATGTTGTATGCGACTTTTTGTATGTGCTAGTTGTATGTGTCCCGGTATGTGTTGTACTGTTTTTGTGTGTGTTAGCGAAAAAGTAGGGTGTTTTTACTACTATCAAATAGTCCTACGGCCTAGCCTTTCGCTTTCAGCTCTAGGAACATATCACCGTGCCTACAGTTGTCATAAAGGTGTTCCAAACCATGTGCTTATATGGGTACTACCTTTGTACTGTTGGCGATATCTCTCTTGAACTGTGTGGCATTGGCCTTATGTGTATAACTGTGTGCATTGGCTTCCCTACTTGTACTGTGTGCTAGTGTGTAACATAATTCAAACACATTTGCTACATAGTGATCATAGTCACCCTAAAGTCCTATTGTTTGAACGTTCGCTCTGCTCATGTGTTTAGTAGATCCCGAGAGGATCGCAACTTCGTTGCCTTTTTTTTACCATGTGTCCATATTGTGCATATCCATATGGTCCATCAGGTCAGTTAGAGTTCCTTATGCTGGATATCCTTAGAGCACCTTTGTGAACTCTGTGTGCATTGGCTCGCTAGTGCGTATCCTGGGGTTTATTGCTATTTTAAGCGTCATACAGCTATCATAACCATGTTTGCTAGTTCAAAGTACTATAAATTATTAAAGTACGTTTTAATTGCATATATACGCCGCTTTCTTTGTTGCAAATACCACATTTATCTATTGTCCGTTTTAGCTCGTTCTAGTCCGTATATCACCCGCCGCCTATACATTTGCCCAAAAAATCTTACTGCGTAATTTTTTTCAATACCAAGTTTCCTCCGTCACCTTGTTATTAAGCTTCGCTTATAGTACATTGCCTTCTTTCGCCGCCTCATATACATAGCCAAAAAAACTGTTTAAAATCGTTAGCCAGCTTCTCAGGTTTCCATCAGCGATCGCATATACACGGTCGGCCACCATTGGAGATGACCTGACCATGATGAAAAGATCTTTTTACTTGCTTTTCTGTAGGTAGTATTCGTTTTCCACAACATATACATAATAGCTGTCTGCTACTGTCCATATGCCCGTGTTGGCATTGGTTGTGGTCGATGTTGGATTGTCTACTAGCATCAGCACTATCTGATTAGCACTCTTGCCCGGCACGTGTACAGCCATTGGGTTATTGCTAGGATAATCAGCAAAGGTTCTTTCTAGCTCTGCTCTACGGGTACTAAAGTCTTTATCAATAGTTGTGTGACAACTCACGCACTCTGCAAACACAGGACCTATAGTCGCTATGCCTGTTGCGAACATTATCATTATCACAGTACCCACTATCATAATTGCACCCAACATCGCTTCTGCGAAACTGGATGTTATTGCTTTCACTTTATTCACTTGGTTTGTTTCTCCTTTTTGTTGTTAGTAATCTTTTAAACTCTTATCAATTTGCTTGATATACCAATTGCTTCTTCTCTTCATTTTCTTAATGATCTTTTGGCATTGTTGTAACAGCACTACAGAATATACCAATCCTGATACTGCTACCACTATCAAAAACATACTGAATATCAATTGTGTTTGTCCACTCATGTTTCCTCCTTATTTCATAAATGTATGGTTGCCCAATACACCGATTAGTTCCATGTGATCCGCCCAATACGGATACACCAAATTATGGTTGTAATAATACAACGCACCGTTCGTGTTGTCATCAACGGTGAAAGTCTTTTCCAAGTCCATGACTGCCAAAGCCATCCTCACGGACTCTCTCCAAGCCCTAGCATTACCTTCAATGGTCTCGCCAGTCTTTTCGTAGTTTGCCCAGATAACATCCTTCTTGCCATCACAGTACCAACTGAACTGACACTTGTGTTTTCTAGGGTAGTATATTCTTTCTGAATCTGGTAAGTCTGGATTCTGTTTTGTTTTCCAGCTTTCTCTAACAGGACCTTGCTTGACAACTTCGCACCATGTGTTTGGCCACTTGTCCGAGAACACTCTGTTCTTTGTGACGTTGGCTACTGCGGCCTTACCACTTATGTTCTCTGCCCTTGCTTCGAAGTATATGTTCTCTGCTAAACATACGATCTGTTTGTTAAGGCTTTTGTCCACATTGTTGCTCTCCAACTCTTGCATCAATATATGCTTGGCCTGTGTGGTCAATGTTGCTTCACTGGCATTAGCGGGAGCTATCGCCCAAGCTATCAAATAAGCTATAAAGAATAATATAATTGGTTTTTTCATTGTTTACCTCTCTGTTATAGTATTAATATATAGGATAATCCAAATACGTCAACCATTAAAAAAGGGCATAAAACACTAGATTCTATGCCCTTAACAGAGGTTGTTTTACTTGTCTTTTTTAGCTACTAGAGCCAATACTTCTTCTTTGCTATTAGCCACTGCCATTGCGTCCATGTGTACCGTCATGTTCTCGGTAGTAGCCATATCAACTGCTGTCATATTACCATTAGTATATAGACCAAATTTGAAATAACAGCTCTTCTTTTGTTTGATAGTTGTGGCACCAGCATACTCATATACAGGGTTTGTCCAGTCACCATCTAGGTAAACTTCGAACTTGCCCTTGCTTGGATCTGTACTATTGATCTGTCTGATCAATATGCTAGTCCACTCACCGTCAGCACCAACACCGTTCATACCTTCTTTGATGTCTGGTCTGAAGTCTTTCAGTTTGTCGTGTGTCATTTTCCAGCTAACATCTTGACCTATCCATTTGTTTCTGATTCCCCAACCACCATCTTCTTTTTGATAGTTGAAGTCTTGGTGTTTGAAATATGTAGCGAAGTAAAGTTGTCCTCCTCTAATACGCAACATCCAAGTCAGTCCCATATGGTTGCCGTTGTCGCCTGGGTGACATTGTCCTATCGTGAATCTTCTAGAGTTGTTTCCTGGGAACAGAACATTGTTCACAGGCTTGATAGCATAGTGTATCCATTTCTCTTTGCCATCACTTACACTATTACCTTTGGCTCTGTTTTCAATCCTGCTCGAACCTTTAGACTGCTTACAGTCTGAATAATAATCTAGATTCTTACATCCACTAAAGTCTGTAGTCACTGTCCAAAACTCTTTGCCATTGTAAGCAAACTCTGGTGCACCTATTACAATACCCATCTCGCCTTTGCCTTTGTAGCTCTTCATCGAATCCTTTTCATTCACTCCTTCGAAGTTTAACAACTTAGGTTTGATGCTCACTGTGTTAATGCTTTTACCTGTCCATACTGCTATGTTCTCTAGGTATCTATCTTTGTTTGATTGACCACCATGCAATACTTCTTTGGCCCACTTCTTGTGAAACTTGCTTGGGTCTTTACAATAAGAAGCAACCGTTCCTTCTTGTTTGCACTTACCAAAAGCATTTGCATCAATGCTATCTGCTTTTGCTATATTGCCTATAGCTGATAACATCAATGTCGTTAATACTGCTGTCGTTATAATTGTCTTTTTCATTATATCCTCTCTGCTTTGTAAAGCATGATAGCACCTAGTGACATACTCACTAAACTACCTACTGCAATTAATAATACAACTGATAATGGATTTGCGTTCTCCATGCACTTACCATCACAGTCACCTGCCATTCCCATCGCCGCAATCAGTCCTAACATAATTAGAACTGATCCGAAAATTTGTAGAAACGATTTCATTAGTCTGCCCTCGATTCCATATAAGCTGTCATGCCATATTTTTTTAAAACATTAGCAAACGCCTGACAACCAATTTCTTTAATGTCCATTGACTGAGTGTGGCAGTATGGTTGACCGTTCATCATATCGTAATATGAAATTCTCCAACCACCTCTAAATCCATTGTCACCAATTCCTTCAGCTTTAAGGAACTTAACAAATGAACCTCTTGCAGGATGAATTGAAACATTAGCAAAGCCACAATACATAGGCTCTTCTCTATCTTTCATAAATTCATTTACTGCTGATCTACAAGCCAATACAGCTTCCTGCCAAATCTCTACAGCTGGAATCTTTGCACTTGCAAACTGCTTGATTGCTTGTGTTTCTTTTTCGTTGTACATAAAATTAACCTCTCGTTTAATTGTTTATATTATAATAATAGCATTAATTGGATATACGTCAACCGGTTATTTTCGCTATATTTTATGGAAAAAAAGAGGGCAAAGTGTGGTGCACAATGCCCTCTAAACCAAGTTTAGCCCCAGAGAGGTTTGATTAAGAGCTAAACTTTCCCCCAGCATATGATGGCTGGAGACCTCTTTTCATACACGTAACTCTAGCCAACTTCTTCCAATCGTTACTCATCTTCTTTAGATCGGCTAGTTTTGTTATCATACGCAATGAAATCTCATTTAAAGAATCTGCATGATCCGTCATAAACTGTACAAGATCATCTTGCTCTTCTTTTGAGAAACCGTATTCGGCAAGCATATCACCATCTTTCATCACTTGTTTACATCTAAGGAATCTATCCCTAACTGTGTCTAATGTAAGATCCAAGTAATGACATCTTGACATAATTGCCGCTAAATGATCCTGTAACTTCTTACTCTTCACGTAATCAAATTTGATGTTCGTGATCATAATTACTGAACCATTGAATTCATATCTGTCAGGCACTCCCTCATTTGCTAGTACCCTAGACTCTGTGTTCCAACTGATGTAACGTCTCTTAGAACTATCCAATGCCGCTTTAAGAATATTCAAAGCCACATCATCAAACAGTATACTATCACAGTCATCAAGTACTAGTATGTTTCCTTTGTTGCTGTACTTGTACAACTTCTGATAAAGACCTAGAGCTGACATAGAACCTCTAACAACTTCAAACTTTGGTTGTTCATCTGCAATCTTGTTGAAGATGTTTGTTTTGTTTAGTTGTTCTTCTACACCGTAACTCTTACCAACACCTGGAGGTCCTGATACTATCATAGCACGTACAGTACCCTCTTGCGTTGCTTCTGTCATCTCAGTTAGTATGTCGAACCTTTCTCTAATTCTGTCCATAGCTTGTTCTTCAGGTTCTTCTACTACAGTAGATTTCTTTTTCTTAACGTTAACTGGACCATCTAGCACTACGTACTCTGCATGGTCTGGTTTAGAAACTTTGATCCTAATAGGCTTAGAAGGATAGTCTCCGGTGTCTGCTGTTTTACCATCTACTAGATAAAACCCGCCACCTGTCTTATAAGGATAGAAATCTTTGATCAATGCAAACTGTACATCTTGCACAGGTTGATTATCATAAGTTCCTGTCTTAATCTTAATCGCGTTTGGTTTCATTATTGACCTCTCTTTAATGATTAATTAATTTATTATTCTATTATAGTAACACAGGTTTGATATTTGTCAACCGCCTTACTTGTCTTCAGTAATCTTGTCGCCTAGTATCTTACCACCACCGCAACCGATCAATGTTCCTACGATCGTTGCCGCTGTCTTACCAGAGCCACTACCTACATGACTGCCTAGGTATCCACCACCTACACAACCACCAACAGTTGTTAATCTTTTCTGTTGTTGTGTTGTCACACTACAAGCAGATAACAAGATACCAGCCATTGCTATAAGTATCAATTTCTTCATGC
>Ga0208405_1000022_pt1 | contig 31485 bp, 34 predicted proteins | sample ETNtaG_32_FD_185766 | JGI IMG/M metagenome (GOLD analysis project Ga0208405, IMG submission 185766) | Marine microbial and viral communities from oxygen minimum zone, Eastern Pacific Ocean - ETNP201302PF84A (SPAdes) (version 2) | ecosystem: Environmental > Aquatic > Marine > Oceanic ... | reverse complement strand
GTCCAGTTTCCTTGCACCACCGTTAGTTTCCATTTCAGTATACCTAAAATTTTTAGCTGTGAATTCCCATATATTTTCCATTTGTGGGTGCATCAGCGAATCACCTAGATTACCAACATACCAAACATCCATTAATGGTGTTTGATCACCAAAGTCATCTTTTAACTTATAAATTAGTTCGGGCTTAAGATGATCCATCTGCATATTGTCTTCAAGTATACTTGTATTTGGCTTATGCCTTGAACAATGTGGACAACCTGCGTTGCAATATGTAGTAGATTCTACTTCTATTTTTCTTACTTGGTCTAGTGTTAATATATTAAACATAAGTGTATTTAAGCATTTTTGTATGTGCTATTTTGTATGTGTATTAGCTTATATGGTTTATAAAAGTAGTAAATGTATTAGTAAAATTTTTATTACGTCTACGGTCGATTTCTCTCACAAACTTCAATAAGTCATTCTTGTTCTTTTCTAATTGTTCTTTGGTTAATGTACTCTGTGTGTAATAGTTCTTCAATCTAATAATATAATTCAGCTCATTGGTGTTTGTAAATTTGTTTTCACTTACATAAGCAAGTACCTTATTAAATTTTGCGTTCCAATACTCTGTTTTTGGTAAGTTACGCACATCTAAGAATGGTGGATTGTTTAACAGCGATATTCCATATGTTAACTTGTATTTTTCTTTCAATGAGTATAAGTCCTGCAAGAATACGTAAAAACGATCAATGCATAGTTGATTGGCAGTAATCATTACGTGTATTGGTATGTCATTTTGTAATACATACTCACAGTTATCCAACCATTCATTATATATCAAACCTTCACGTATGTATTCTGCTTGTTCACCGTGTGTATCACAGCTGGTGTGTATAAGGATACTCTTAATCTTTTTTTCTTGAACTAATACTTTTAGTTGTATTACAAAATCTTTTAATAGTTTGTTTGATATAGCCAAATTGGAATTAATTTCCAGTTGTAAATCCGGGAGAGGATTCTGCTGAATGTCATTTAATAGCTTCTGTGTGTTATGGTTCAACAGAGGTTCGCCACCTGTTATCCTCAACACTTTAAGTTGGTTTCTTATTGTTGGCCACCATTTCCACCAAGCTTCCACATAAGGATTTAATTCTCTATTTAAATACGGAGTTCTATCTGTTTCAGCTATCCATTCTAAATTGTTGTAGCTGTCTTGTGTGGGATAAGGTCCGTGATTTTTTATTTCGCTCCACCAATCACTACTGAATACTGGTCCACAATACAAGCATTTCATATTACATACATTACCAAAACTTACTTCAATCTGTTTTGGTACGACATCATAATTGTGATCATTGTTTTTTACTTCGTCAAAGTAAGGTGCCGCCCAGGTTTTATTTGCTGACTTTTTTATCCTGTCGCTGTAATGTTCACCTTCTGAATCTTCTACTGCCCAACAGTAATGGCACTCACTAGGACGTTTGCCTTCTAGCATCAACTTACGTTGTTCTTTTTTATACTTTGTATTATGTAATGCTGATGGATTTTCTTTAATTTCTTCTAAAGGTATCTTGTGTGTTTGTGGGTGGTGACAACTGTGTGTATGTCCATTTTGCAAATGTATCGTTACCTGTTGCCATTTTGCCAGACACAATGTTGGCGAAACTGAATTTAGACGTTCCTGAGTTTTCTTAAATTTATCTGACATAACCTAATAGTATTTACTATTGGCCAGTTACTGTACGTTCGAAATCTGTAAATCCTTTGGCAATATTACCAGGTGTAAATCTTGAAGCTTTATCTTTCAAATTTAAATCAGTTAGTATAACTTCAAAGAAGTCTACTAAAGCATAAAATTTTACAACGTCTGTTTCGTCTTTGATCATATTCTCAACTTCTCCACCAAACAATGATGCTGGTGCAGTTGCCAATTGTTTTCTTAAATTTTCTGGCGTTTTGAATTGAGCTGATGCATTTGGATTATCATCTCTTGTTGCTGATTGTAGTTGTTGTAACCAACCTTTTTCACTAAATTTTTTTATATTAGAAAGTATATCAGCAGGTTCATCAGTAGTTAATAATCTACCTAAATCTTTTTTACCTCTACCCATTCTAAACATACTTGTTGCCATACCCATAAACATTGGGTCACTAGCTACGTTGTTAGGCTGTAATCTTTTTCCTAAATAGGTACTAACTCTAGCACCTGTTCCAGATTGTTTTGACTGTGCTAATTCTCTTACTGCTACGTTGTATGACTGTAATGATTTTGTTAATGGACCTGAGTAATCTTTTAAAAGAGCTCTAGCAATCTGCTGATCGTTTCTTCTTAGACGACCTGCATAAGAATAATCTTGTTCTACTATCTCTTTATATCTCATTACTCGGCTTTGCTAGACTCACTAACAAACTTTCTATATTCTTTTAATAAAGCTTCAGCTTTTTCGTTTACTGCTTTACCGTCAGTTTGTTTATCTTCGTCTGCTAAACCGTTGTCACCGTGTCTTGCTGGTACATACTTAAACTTTTTAGACTTCTTAACTGAACTTACAAAGTCGTCTTGTTTAAAATGACCTGGACCAGTGTTTACGTTTTCAATTTCTTTGGCTTCCATAATTTGTACCTCTGCGTGTAAATCATCCATCCTTAAAGCTTTTTCAACTTCATCTGCTGTTGCTGTTGTACTTACCTCAACTGCCGCTCTATTAAACTCGTGTTGATCAACAACCGCGTCTTTAATACCACCTTGTTTCAATGCAAACTCGATAGATGGAGCAATTGATCTGTCATCATCTAAATCAAAGTCTCCTAGATCATCAACTATAACTGAGTACTTCTGCATATTCGGTTTGATAGCTGGCTCCATAATCAATTATCCTTTCTTTGGATGATTTGGAAAAGATATATTGTTTTTAGTTTGGTATGGTGATACTGCTTTTGCATCAACTTCTTTAGGCTGACTAGTATCTGTTTCCTTCTTAGGTGACTTTGCACTTAAAGGACCTTCAACTTCTATCTGAGCTCTGTCTGGATTTTTTGATTTGTTATCTTCTAAAGTTTTTAAAAATTCAGCTTTGAATTTCTCACCAGCAACTTTGTCACCTGACTCACCTTGTTCTTCTTCAGTGTATTCCTGACCCATTTTTGGTTCATAGTCTTCACCTGTTGCACCTTGTCTTTTTACTTCAGCTTCATTTTCTGCTTCTAAAGGATCATTAGGTCCTTTAACTACAACATAATCATATGGTATAGCTAATTTGTCAGATAAGTTTCTTCTGAAAGTTTCAAAGCTCATTGGCATTCTAATTGTAGCATCAATTATAACAACTTCTGCGTTTCTAATTTTAGTGCCAAAATCTAGTGGGTGTTCTTGTACAATAGTTTTTACTGGTTTTGCAACATTAACTACATCATAACGAGCTAATTCAGACTCAATAGTTTCAACCATATCATCTGATAAGTCTGTTGCCAGCTTAATTCTTACTGGAATTTCTTTAACTGCTTCAGCTAGATATTGCGTAAATGTTTTCATACAATTATTTATCCTCCTTATCGGATTTATCATCGTTTTCATTGACCTTTTGAATTAGCTGATCTAGTAGCTTATTACGGTCTCCAACCACATATCCTTCGCCTTCTATGACTTCTTCTTGCTTATCATCACGTTTATCCCACTGATCAACCCGCTGTTTTTTAAGCTGTAATTCAATCATTCTCAGCTTTTTGTCAGCTTTTGCGTTTTTTGATTCTACAGCATTTTTAAGCATTGTGGCCGCAACTTCAAACATTTTACCGGCGTGCCTAGCTTCTGAATTCATACCTAAATCCATTAATTCTTTGTATGATTTCATAGCTTCATCTGAATAATCGTCCATATCAGAATCGTGTGATTCTAAATCTTTGACTTGTGGTAATGCTCTGTCTATTTTTTCTGCTGTTGATAAAGCTTTTTTAATTTTAACTTCTTCAATTACTGTTTCTTGTTCTACTTCAGCTTTTTCTTCTTTATCTTCAGATTTTGATTCATCAGCTTTGGATTTTTCTAAAGCTTCTTCCATACTTGGTAAATCAAATGTATCTTCTAATTTTTTATTCATAACATATCCTAACACAAATTTTACTCAAAAACAAGTTATTTTTTAATTGAATAAATTGAGTCTTCATTTACAACTCTAAATCTAAGTCCTTTTCTTTTTGCCCATTCTCCAGCGGCTTGCCATTTTGCTCTATTCACCATTATCCTTGCTTTGTCATTTTTGTCTTTTGCTTTTTCAATAAGTGTTTGTGCTTTTGGTTTTATTTCAACAAGCTCTCCAATTTTCTTTCCATTTTTATTTTGATAAACCATTATAAAATCTGGAACGTACATCGTGTATTTTCCAGTAAAAGGATTTCTGTAAGGTATCCTTACTGGCTCACTTGCCCAACTTAAAACAGCAGGGTGGTTATCACACATTCTCATAAATGTTAGTTCCCATCCAGACCTATATCGTGGAAGTCTTTTCCCAGCATACTTCTCTGGGTTCTTTGGATTATATGTACCTTGATGCCACTGTGCCATACAGTTATTTAACCAGGGTTATTTAAACGATAATATTACGTTGAACGTATGGGTGTGTATTTTGAGTAACTTTAACACCTATTTGACTTGTACTTGGTCTGTAATTGTTTAATAAAGCAATACCTAATTGACTAAATCTTAACTCAACTTTTTTATCAGATAATTGAACTTCTTCAAAAAGTTGTGCGTATTCTGTGTTGAATTTTTTCATAGCATCAATTGTCAGTAATGCATAAGCAGTGGCTAAATTTTCATTCTGTGTGTGCTGTCTAAATATACCTTTTATCAAATCAAATTTTTCACCATTGATGTATTCTGGTTTACCGCCAATGTTTTCTAACACAGCCTGAGATATATCTAGCTCACCTTTACCTAGAGAGGCTGTAATCTTACCAAATCTTTTTACGATTGTTTTGATTGCACCTAAACTTTCTACTGATGATGTACTATTGACTGCCATATGTTACGTCCAAATTCCTTGTGTATTATTTGATTCATCTTTTTTCTTATTTGTAATTGCCTGTTCAAAAGTTTGAATTTTTTGTTTGAAGGCTTTCTTGGCTTCATTTGAATTGTTAGCAGGACCATTTTCAACAAATTTTTTCATCTGTGATGTTAATTCAGAAGAAGATAAAGTTTTATTTGTTGCTAATGAATTCGTTTCTGAATGCAAAGATGATGTAGCACTCTGATAAGTGTTTTCTGCTGTTGCGGCAAATCCATCATCTGACGTTACTGCGTCTGCCATTGCAAACTTACTTGTAACTGATTTAGTCATATCAAATCCATCATCTGCTGTTGCTGATTCATTTCCTAATATAGGATATACGCCGTCATCAGCTGTTTGGTTATAAACTGATTCACCTTCCTTGTAATCTGCGTGAACACTTTTTTGTTGTTCAGTGGCTCCTTCTGATGAATATTCTTTTGGTGGATCTTCACTTTCCGTTACTTGCCAAGCTCTTACCCAGTCTTCATATCTACCTGTTGATTCATCGAATGCTGATTTTACGTCAGCTGGTGCTGTATCTTTATAGTTAACTGCCACGTCATCGAACATTAAGTTTTCATACTGGAATGATAAAGAAATATTTGTGATAGCACTCGATGAATAATCAAACTGATCCATATCCATTCTTGTCAGCCTAGGGTGTATCATTGTTGCCCTGCTGTACAATTTTCCTTGCAGTTGATACAAGTCAATACTTTTAATCAATCTATGCGAATGATTTTCTTGTGCTATCATACCAAAGTTATGAGTTCTTCTGAACTGATTTTCATTGGTTAAAACTGATTCTTGATAATTGTCTCTGTTAGGTCCACCAGGTCCATCTGCAGGATGTCCTTTAGGTGTATATAACCTAGCATTTTGAAATTCAAATTCATACAACATCTTTGCAAATTTTAAACCCAAACCGTCTACTGTGTCATACATTCTGACACTCATTGGATCATAATCAATCTTTCTATTGATTACTCTCTTCCTGTTGTATTGGTTCATTACATCTTGTTGTATCTGAAATTTTGGTCCTTCTGCTGTATGGCAAAGAAAATGCAACCTATCTCTTACAGTTCTAAGATAGCCGTATTTCGGGTTTAGGAAATCGTCATTGACCAACGGATATAGGTTGAATACTACGAAAAATTGATCCGCTCGTCTTGTTGCTTGAGTAGTGCCGCTCAAATATAAATGAGCGGCACGATTCGCTGGATGAATACTTACATCTTGTTCTGTTGCCATTTCAGTCTCCTTACTGAACTAATAAGGATTAACCTACGTTGTCACCATTAAAAGCTGGGATGGCTGATAATGGGAAAATTGTATCACCTGGTGCTGTATGAATTGCATTATCATATTTCAGTGTCAAGATAACTTGTACTGGTTCTGATACCGCATAATCACCGTCTGAATAATCAACGTTTTGCAAGAAACAACCCTCTAAATCCCATTGCTCTAATTCAGTATCACTAGTACCGTCTAAGATTTCAATCTTAGTACCAAATTTGTATCTAGCGCCTGAAACGGCAGATGTTTGTTCAAAGTGGTTCATTTGTTTCTGTACTTGTCCACCAACTAGTTTTGAAATATTATTATTAATATCATCACGTAATGTAATGTTGATAGCTTCCCAAGTATGTTTACCTTGCATATAAGCTACTGAGTTATATGAATGAATAGGTACTTCCTCGTGAGAAACTTTAGGTCTAGTTATGTTCATCACTTGTTGTGTAAGTTGCAATGGAGATTGTCCTACAGATCCAAAACCTGTGAATCTAACTCTAAATCTATATTTTAATTTAGGTTGTAAGATACCACCACGTCCTGTTGATCCGTCTATCGGTACACCAAATTTTGAAAGTGTTGCCATTTTGTAATGCTCCTTATATTAAATATTTACAACTTTATTAAATTATTGCCTAGGCAAAAAATTTATTAAAGGTAGTTTAAAGGGATAGCTTTCACTATCCCCCAAAACTGATTAACTTGTTAAACTCTCACCAGTATTTTTGATACGTAATGGAATGTATATAAATTCAATTGCTTTTACTGGTTGTATAGCAATATCAATATATAATTCATTTCTATCAATTCTAGCGCCAGTGTTATTAGTTTCGTCACAAACTACCAAGAAGTCAAATAACGCTCTTTTCGACGTTAAATCTTCTAGGAATCTGTTGAACGTATCTGTTACTTGATCTCTAGTAATTCTATCATTTGGTTCAAATAAGAACGGTTTAGCAATTAAGTCTAAATGATATCTTAGGTACACAATCAATCTAGCTACGTTAATTCTATCCATCGCTGTTGCTGTTGGACTTAAAGTTTTTTGTCCAAATACAACTAGACCTCTGTTTGGAATAAACGCAATCGGATTAACTTTGTTTGCGTACATAGTGTCTCTTTGACCTTCTGATAATGTTACAGCTTGGAATTCACCTTCGTTAGTAATGTAACCAACTGAGTTTGAGTTACCTACTAAACCTCTAGTGAAACCTGCTGGTGCAAACCAAGGAAATGCAACTTGATCGTTAAACGCAAGTGTTCTCAACGCAATATGCGATGGTGGAACTACTACGTTACTACCTGACAAGTCTGTTGAGAAACCTGATGGGTAATAAACTGCCGCTAATGGCGATGCTGATGTTAAACCATCTTCACCGTTTGAAGCCGCGTTGTTTGAGTTAGTTGCCCAAGCTTGAACTGATGTTCCACTTGGTTTTAATCTAAATGGTGTGTCAGCAACTACGAAAGCTGTCTGTTTTCTATCAGTAGAAAGAGTAATCATCTCATCTAACAACTCTGGATAACCCGGAGCCGCTATAATGTTAAAGAATCTTGACTCTGCTCTGATTTCTTCATTATTTGCAAGAGCCGCCTGCATACCAGTTACTACTGTATTTCTCTGTGCCGCTCTTCCCATAAATGGAGATCCATCTGTTCTTAGTCCAGATGTTGATACCCATACATTACCGTTATTTGTGTTATTGAAAGTATAATTTACTGTATACTTCTTAACATTGTAACCTGATAATCTTGTATTGAACAATAACATACCAGCTGGTGATGTTGCAGGATCTGGTGCATCAGAATGGAAACTTGCATAAGTTGTACCCCATCCTTGAGCATCTTGATCTGCGCCACCTGGATTACCTACTGCGTCTGCAAATTTAATTCCAGCTGATGTTTTTTGATCTGTATTATCAATCAACACCCATTTGCTTGTGCTTGAATTATATTTGTATACTTTTGGATATGCGTCTAATTCATCTGAGTCAATCCAAATATCGCCGTTTTGTAAAGCCGTACCGTCTGATTGTTTAGTCGGTTCTGCTGAAACAATTTGTAAGTCTCTTAAACCACCTGTTGCTGTTGAACCTGATGGAGCAACGTTTTTACTGTTTGCGTATGCAAACCATTTCATTGTTCCGCCATCGTTTTCAGCAACGTAGATATCTGCATCTTGAGTTGACTTGTACCATAACGTACCATCTACAGGTGCACTTGTTGGTGCGTTTGAACCTGCTTCATAAGATACGTTTGACCATAATGATTGATAAACAAATGGTTTACCACTTGCGTTTTCATTATCAGTAAAGCCTAAGTCTGATGTAGAAATACCTTTTATTGTTCCTGCTGTTGTACCATCTTGTACGATGATATCGTGACCGCCTGCTCTTGTTAATTTTAATCTTTGATCTGTTGCCGCTAGGTATTCGATTGAAGCTACTACGTTACCAGTGTTTGACTGTGCACCGTTAATAGCAGTTACGATTTCAGCAAGTGTTACTTCTGATCCTGCACCGCCTGATGCTGTAACGTTAATGTCATAAGCATTAAGCTCAAAGTTGATACCTGTTTCTGTACCAGTCAAATCAACTGATCTAGTGTCCTGACCACCTGTGATAGATGTTTCAGTACCAGCACCTCTGATTCTTAACTGATATGCGATAACCGGTGTTGATGTTGCACCGTTGTATTTTTCAATGTTCGTTTTACCAAAAGCAACTGATGATAATGTAGTTGAAGTTGATGTAAATGATGCTTCTAATTGATCAGCAATACTTGAATCTAACTTCCAATCGTCAAATCTTACATACACATCGTTTTGTGATAAAGCTGAACCTTCAGTGGCAGTTGCCGCATCATCTCTTGAATACAAGTTAGCTGTTAATGTTGACCATTTAGCTGATGATGTTGAATATGATTTAACTGAAATTGATGCTTGGTCTGATTTTAACCAAACGTCTTTATAAGATCCTGAAACTTGTACAGCTGGTGCTGTTCCTACATCTGCTTGGATGTAAGTATTGGCACTTGTTGCTGATTTCCAAGATGCAGATCCTACTTCTTCCCAGTTACCTGCCGCTTTTTGATAAAGCTTAATTGGTGCTACAGAAGTTACTATAGCATAATCTAAGTTTTGACCAAATGTTGTTTTTGGTGCGCCGTTAGCCGCAACGTTTCCGCCGCCTGCTCCAGCTGTGTCATTTAATATTGTTGGTGACAGCTTGTCCCACGTACTTGACGCGGTGTTGGCTGTGTAAATACCAAAATCTGTTGTTGCAGTATCTAACCAATATGTGCCATTTGCCGGGGCTAATTTAGGAGCTGTTGATGTTCCTTCTAGCTCTGCTAAATCCACGTTAGCTCTTACTACATAAGCTCGATTAGATATTCCCAAATATGAATATGTTGATAGCAAACCGTATTCGTTTCTTTCGTCACCATTTAACTGTACTCCAGCTAATGATTGAAACTTAGGTTCGCCAAAGGTTGTAACCAGTTCTCTTTGTGATGTTATCAAGTATGGTTTTCCAGCATTTGCCGAAGTTGTACCTATTGCTGTGTTGCTAGTACTTGGATCTGTTTTATTAGATGCAGTTGCAACTACTACTAGTGGTACCGTACCTTGGCCGGCCGGAGCATACATAGACTCATCAGTTACTGAAACTGATACACCTGGTGATACTAATGTTGGCATAATCTATTATCCTCCCTGCTTATATTCTGTTGTATTAATAATATAAACTAGTCCTATGTTAATGCTTATATTTATTGTATTTCTTTAAAAAACACCCTATTCAAGATCGCCTTTAAAGGTATTAAATACAATATATGACAAAGATAAATGACACCAACGAAATAAAGCACGTAAGACCCCTATGCTCTAATTGTAAGTTAAGGCCCAGTGCCTTTAACTACAAAAGAAAGGGAAAGATTTACTATAGAAGTAAGTGTGATCAGTGTATTAAAGAAAGTCTAGGCTTAAAGACTGGCTTTAAAAGCTCTTGGGAAAAAGCTGGTTATAGAAAAAAATCTATATGTGAAAAATGTGGCTTTAAATCTAAACATCCTGCACAGATGGATGTTTATCATATAGATGGTAATTTAAAAAATGCAAGTTGGAACAATTTAAAAACAATTTGTGCTAACTGTGGACGTATTAAAGCAGTTGAAGAAATAGGTTGGAAACAGGGCGGATTAATAGCTGATAAGCTGTAATATTCCTGGTTGACAATTCTATTAAAACTTCGTATTATCTTTGTCGCAACAAAGGATTTTATGGCAAAAGAAATAACAGGAATGTTAAAATTACAAATCGAAGCGGGCAAGGCCAATCCAGCTCCACCAGTAGGTCCAGCACTAGGTCAAAAGGGTGTTAATATAATGGACTTCTGCAAGAAGTTTAATGACAAAACTAAAGACAAAATGGGTAAAATTATACCTGTAGTAATCACAGTTTATAAAGACAAATCATTTACTTTTATATGCAAACAACCACCTACATCATTTTTAATTAGACAACAATTAAAATTAAAAAAAGGTGCTAGAACTCCTGGTAGAACACGTATTGCAACATTAAGCAGAGCCCAAGTCGAAGCAGTAGCTAAAGAAAAGATGGAAGATTTAAATGCTTTAGACTTAGAAGCGGCTGTGAATATTGTAGCAGGCCAGGCCCGTTCTATGGGTATAGACGTCAAATTATAATAATCAGTATATCCTTGTATAAATACAAACATAATATATATTATATTAAGGAGCATATACTATGATTATATCTTGGAAAACAGACGGATCAGCAGGCGCAGTTGATACAATGCAAGACAGATTAGCCAATGGTACTAACTCAAATTATTACGAAGACAAATATGGTTTAAGTTATGAAGAGTGGGCTACTAATAATGGTAGAGTTAATTATAAAGCTGAATTAGTTGATGGTGATTTAATTATCACGGAAGAGTGGAACATCTCTAGAGAAGAATACGATGCTTTAGATATTACACCAAGCACATCAGCTGGATTACCAATGGTCGAAACAACAGAACATTTATCGTTCTAATAAAGGAAAAACTAATATGTTTATATCTTGGAAAACAGATGGTTCAGCAGGAGCAGTTGACACAGTAAGAAATTGGTTAGAAGAAGGTTCAAACTTCACTGACTATATCACTTGGGCTAATGCAAACGGCAGAACTGATTACAAATACGAAATAGACGGTGATAGTATTACTATTACAGAAGAGTGGAATATTTCTAGAGCTGAATATGATGCACTAGGCATTGACCACAAAGCTAACGGTGTAGCTTTACCTGTAGTAGAAACTACTGATCATTTATCTTTTGACGACGAGGAATAATATGAAAATTTCTTGGAAGACTAACGGCTCAGCAGGTGCGGTTGAATTTATGGAAAATCGTCTAAGCACAGGTAGTAAGACTGACTACAGAGCTTGGGCTGAAAGCAACGGTCGAATAAATTTTAAATATGAAGTTGTTGGTAGTGATTTAATAATCACAGAAGAGTGGAATATTTCTAGAGCTGAATATGATGCTTTGGATATTACACCTGTTAATCAACCACAAGCAGATGGCGTTACATTGCCAATGGTCGAAACTGACCAACATTTATCTTTCTAATTATTTTATTTTTTAATTTTGCTGACAACTTCATTAACTTGTTCAGCAAGAGCTTCTTTAGTGGAACTATTATCTATTATAAAGTCTGTTCTAGTATTCACCCAATCCCATTCACTTTGATGAACACCCATATCGTGTAGACTATGTTGAGCAAAGGTATCTCCACTAGCGGCTTCTTGTGCAGTTTCATACCAATGTGGTTCTGGTCCTCTTTTTACTCTAATAACATAACCACCTAGTGTTTTAATCAAACCTACTTCATTTTTAAATCTACAATCACTCACAATAGTTTGTTTTCTGCCTTTGGCCATATATCTATTTTCTAGACTATGTAACCAAATATTTGGATTGAATCCATCTCTTAATACTTCGGTACCAATATATTGTAAAGCCCATCTTGGAGTGAAACCTTTGTCTTCTAATTTGCTTGACCACCAAGTATCTCGCATTTCTCTAAAAGCTCTACTTTTTTCAGTATCACCTTCTAGCATCTCTCGTGGCCAATTGAATATATGTGCCACCGCATCTTTTAATGGTGCCGCAAATGAATCTCTTTCAAAACCTGCTTTTATGAAATGTTCTGCTACTGTATCTTTTCCAGAACCTATAAAACCTACTAATCCAACTATCATATTACATATTAACTTGTTTTATCTAAATAGTCAACTTTTTTAATTTCATTTATTCCTAACAATTCTTGATAACTGATATTCGTTGTCATTCTACCAACAGGTAACCAACCTATTGCTAGTTTAGGATCTCCCCATTTCATACCAACCTTGTCACCTATATTGTTAGTTGTAAACCATTCTTCTATTTGTTTTGTTTTTTGTTTAAAAGTATCAAAGCCTGTGTTTGGGCCTAACCAAATATATGCACTACCACCGATCCTATTTAATGGAATGATATGATCATCGTGTGCGTGTTCATCTTGGTTGTTAAACATTTCAAAAATATGTCTACCTATTTGGCAATAATTAACATAGCATTCACCATACTTTCTTGCAATAGTAAAATGTTTCAATGCAGATTCTGGCATATCAAAAAACTTTTTGTTATGAAAATCCAAATAGATTTGTCCAATAGCATTGTCTTTTTGTCTTGGACTTTGTAATATTTCTAATCCGTGTAAGTGATTGTTTAAGTCACCAAATGCTTCTCCATCTATTTCAGAAACGTGTGAATCAACAAAGTGTGTATGTACATAATTTACGTCATCAGCATACGTTTCATATGTAATTTTTCTATCAATAAATGTATCTGATTTTGAATTATTAATTATATCAATAGTAGTATTAATTTTACTAATTTGTTCTTTTATTTCTGTCTGTTGATCTGAAAAATTATATACTTTATATGGATGTCTTAAGGAACTATTTTGTATTGCATCTACTAAACTATCTTCAAATAGTTTAACATACGAATGGCCATACGTTTCAAAATCTAAAGATACATTTTTTGATCCCGTAAGATGTACTCTAAAATTAATACTCATTCTATATTATAGCAAATTTTTTAAAATTATCCAATGACAAATGTTAATGGATCTTCACCTGAACCGTATAATTCAATATCTCTTTCAAGTTTTTCTATCGCCGCTTGTGCCTCTGCCTTAAGAGCATCACCGTTTAACGTAACATTACCTTGGGCACCTGGTAAACTAGCATATTTTGATCTAGCTTCACCTAACATCATTTTGCATTGTGCTAATGAATAATCTCTTATCCAAGGTCTTGCATATCTGTCTGTAATTAGTGTTTCAACAGGTTTTTCCATATAGCATTGTACTAAAATATTTTCTTTTGCTCTTGGTCTACGCATTAATGTTAACTTATTATTGTTTTGATTGTATTTGAAGTTTAAATGTCCACCAAATAATCTTCTAACAACTTCTTGGTATTGTGCAAATGCGTCCCAAGTCAATAAACCACCAATTCTACCACCTTGTAAGAAATACAAATTAGTGTATGCTAATTCAAATGGATCCATATCTACAGCATTATTTGAACCTGATATTGATCTACGATATAATTGTTTAACTTCAATCACTTCTTCTGCTAATGTGTATTCATTTACATCGGCTTGTATTTCTAAAAATATAAATGCTTCTTCTGTAGAATTGTCGCTTTTTGCTCTAAATTTATCTACAGCTAAATCAATACCTTGTTCGTAGTGCTTGGGATCAAGCTCTACATCAACCATACCATCGCCTAGAATGGTTTTAATATCGGCTATTAATTCCTGTCGTTTTGATTGCTCTTTTGCCATTGTATAACTATTTAGTAAGATTATTAAATCAATAAATACTAGATAAAGGACTTATAAGGACTTATTATGCCAAGATTAAGCTTATGGAAACCAAACAAAGGTAATGACTATAGATTCGCTGATCGTATAGTACGTGAACACTTTTTAGTGGGTGGTACGGGCGTATTCGTACATAAATTGCTAGGTACTCACGCACAAACTGATAGTGTATCTTCTGATCAACCTACAAATACTAATGTAAGTCCTACAAACGTACAAGATTTACTATTCTTAGAAAATAGAGATAGAAATTATGATCCAGACGTATATGATTTGCGTGGTGTTTATTCTGTACAAGATCAAGATTTTGACTTAACACAATTTGGCTTATTTCAAACTAACGACACAATCTATTTGACTTTCCATCTTAATGATATGGTTGATAGATTTGGTAGAAAAATTATGCCAGGTGATGTATTTGAGTTACCACACCAACGTGATGATTTAAGAATTGACTGTGCAACAATGACTTTATCGGCACAGCCAACTAAAAAGTTTCGCAAAGGCGAGACAATAACTGGTGGAACATCAGGAGCAACTGCCACCGTTATTGCTTACAACCACGAAGCCAAAACTGTTAGAGTAACAGTAGGTGCAGATTTCCAAACTTCAGAAACGGTAACAGGTGATAAAAGTTCTGCAAGTGCAACAATATCTTCATACACACCAAAAGAAGATATGGCTATCAATAAATTTTACGTGGTTGAAGACGCCGCAAGAGGTCAAGAAGGTTACGATCCAGGTTGGTGGCCACATATCTGGAGATGTAAGGCAGTTGCTATGCAAGACGCACAAGAATTTAGAGATATCCTTGGTAGCGGTAAAGACGCAGGTGATCTTAAAAATATTATTTCAACTTATCAAGATGAACTTAATATCAACGAAGCTGTTGTCAATGAAGCTACTAGAAATGTTCCAACCAAAGGGTCAGATGTAGGTCATTTATATGTAAATGAAAAAGACGCACATAAAATTAATCCAAAATCACAAAGTGGAAAACCTGGTAAAGGATTAACAATAGCACACACTGGTACGTCATTTCCTCCATCGATTACAGAAGGTCAATATGTATTACGTGTTGATTATTCACCAAACAGATTATTTAGAAAAGAAGGAAACAGATATATTAAAGTCAGTGATGACTTTAGAGGATCTTATGTATCAAGTAATCAAACACTTGATTCATTTATTAATAATGATAAAGCAGGACTTGGTTCTGGCAATAAAGAAAGAGAATTTTTAAGTAAGGTTATAAAACCTAAAGCAGATTAAGGAATGAACTATGCAATATTGGTATGATCAACAAGTAAGAAGATACATTTTACAGTTTATCAAACTGTTCGATGATTTTTCAATAAGAGTTGGTAAGAAAAATAATAGTGACAGTGAAGCTTACGTAAGAGTTCCAGTAAGATATGCTGATATGCAAAGAATGGTAGCTCATATATTAAGACATAATTCAGAAAATGTAATGAATTCTTGTCCTTTTATGAGTGCTTATATTACTAACTTACAGATTGCTAGAGATAGATTACAAGAACCAAGATTAATCGATAAGGTTCAAGTTTCGGAAAGAAAATATGACACTTCATCAAAAAATTATACAGCAGAAATTGGTAACACATATACCGTAGAAAGATTTATGCCTGTTCCATATAATCTTAATATGGCTGTCGATCTTTGGTGTTCAAACACAGATCAAAAGTTACAAATTATGGAACAAATTTTAGTATTATTCAATCCAGCTATCGAGTTACAAGCGAACGATAATCCACTAGATTGGACTAACATAACAAACGTTGAGTTAATTGATATAGTATGGAATTCAAGAGCAGTACCTCAAGGAACTGACACACAATTAGATGTTGCAACTTTAACATTTAGTTTACCTATATGGTTGAATCCACCTGCTAAAGTTAAGAAACAATCTATTATCAAACAAATTATTGCTAGAGTGAACAACACAGATTCTATTGATGATTTAGATTACGATCCAAGATTTATTAATTTCTTTGAAAACTTTCCTGGTCAAATTAGAACAAATATTGTTACTCCTGAAAACGCACAAATAAGTGTTGTTGGAAATCAAGTCAGTTTATTAGGTGCTTACGGTAAAAATGATAGTGAAAGCTGGAAAGAATTTTTAGAAATTTATGGACAATTACAAGCGGGTATTTCAAAACTAATTTTAAGACAATCCGATGACCCAGAAGATTCTACATCAGATGTATTTGGTACTTTAGCATTTCATCCAACAGATAATAATAAATTATTATTCACGATCGATTCTTCAACGTTGCCAAACAACACAGAAGCCGCAGTTGATAAAATTATTGATCCTGAAACATCTTTTCCACAGCCATTTGCAAATGGTAACTTACCGGCAGTAGTTAATGGGCAAAGATATCTATTGGTAAGTGATATTGCAAAGGGTACACAGGCTTGGGGGTCAACTTTTGAAGCAAGTGCAAATGATATTATCCAATATGATAGTAGCTCTGCAAAATGGACAGTTAGTTTAGATGCATCAGAAACAAGTGCTATAAAATACGTAACAAATACCAATACTGGTGCCCAATTTAAATGGACTGGATCAGAATGGATTGACAGCTATCAAGGTCAATATAAAAATGGATTCTGGAAATTAGAACTTGCACCATAATTGTAATTCTCTTATAATATAAGAAAAAATAAAGAGAAATATTATGTATAAGGCAGTAGGAACAACATTCGTAGCACAAAATACTAGGAGAATGCTTTTAAATTTACGAAGCAAGAACGTTTCATATCCTAACACCTGGAGTTTCTGGGGTGGTAAAATTGAAAAAGGTGAGCAACCAATTGATGCTTTGCGTAGAGAATTAACCGAAGAAATTGGTTTCGTTCCAGCTATGGAAAAACTAAATCCATTAGATACATACAAGTCTCCTGACAAAGGATTCATATATTACACATATTGTATTATTACTCCAAAAGAGTTCATTCCTACGTTAAATGACGAAAGTTCCGGTTATGCGTGGGTAGACATAGGCAGATGGCCTAAACCCCTACATAGTGGCGCTAAAATTACTTTAACCAGCAAGAAAAACATCGCGAAGATTAAAAAGCTTTGTAACCTCTCTACATAATGCCTAAATAGTAATAACTATTGGAGCAATATGAGTAACATTTATCAGATACATCAAGCACGTATGATTAGCGATCTAAAGAACTTTCGTAAAAAAGGAAGTGTTAATAAAGGTTTGCAAAACTATCTTACTGATTATGGTATAGCAAAAAAAGATTTCTATGAATATATGGATGGTGTTGACAAGGATGAAGTAAGAACTTTATATAAAATATTAGTTGATGTAAGTAGATTCCATACGCAACATACAGCTGATACTGATCTACAACTAAGGTATGATATAGAAGATGTATATTATACTATAACTAATAATTTAAGAACACTTGATCAAAGATATAAATTTCCTAGTATTCTAATCAAATATAGGCAAGGAATCAATCCAGTAAGAGCTTTATATTTTGAAATAGCTGAATGTCGTATTAACTTTGATTTATCCAATGCTAGTCATAGATTTGTTTATGATATATTTTTGCAAGAACATTTCTTTCCACAATTAAGACTTGATATAGAATACGATATCATTAGTTTACAAAAACTTGAACAAAGATACATAGATATAAAAACAAATTATCCGTTCTTTACATACCCATTGAGTTATTATCACGTACAAGAAATGATAAAAGATTTCAAAAAATGGGGAGATGTATACAAAGACTTTAATGAAAATATAATCAAAGAATTAAAAAGAAAATATGATTAGATTAATACGTTAATTAATCTTACTAGATTTTCAGTATCATCATCTTCAAGTGCTTTACCAATTACAAATACACAATTAGTTACACCTGGATGTGCTTCACCTACACCTGGTGTATCACTTGTTACAATTAAATCACCTTTTGCAACTGGACCTATAACACTTACTGGAACCTTACCTCTTAAAGCAACTGGTACTGTCAAACCTTTTTCTTCACTATTCATTAAGTAAGCTGGTTTAGTTGATACAACTCCTGCAACTTTATGATCCATTTTAGTAGTTGATTGTGTTACTTCGACTGAACCTCCGTGTACAACAATAGTACCTGCAGGATATTCTTTATCTGATGTATAAAGCTCTGCCAAGTCAGCATATTGAGCCGTTGTTGCTGTTAAGTGTGCTGTACCGGCCTGTACATCTGCATTTGATGTTACTGTGATATCTGTAACTGATCCATTACTTGTTGTAGTTGCCGCTATCCATCTATCTGTTGTTTCATCCCAGAACCAAGCCGCATTGTTTACACTTGCTCCTCTATCAACTAAAAGACCTGAATCGTAAGTGTTTGGATTAGGAGAATTTTTATTTAAAACAATAATTGGATCTTCAACTTCTAAAGTTTGTACATCTATTGTAGTTGTATCTCCAGACACAGTTAAGTTACCTGAAATAGTTACGTTACCTGAATATGTACCATCTTTAAACGCACCTGTTGTTGATGCTGTAATACCGCCTGTTATATTGATACCACCTGTTCCAGTAATATTATTACTGTTAATATCTAGATCACCACCAAGCTGTGGAGTAGTATCTTCTACTACATTTACGATACCATCTTCATAGTTATCATCGGCCATTTCCCATTTGCCTGATGTACTATTGTATTTTAAAATTTTGTTATTGGCAATACCTGTTGTATCAACATCGTTCATTTCAGCAATAGTGTTTTCTGTTGCTATCTGATCATCAACATATTGTTTATTAGCCGCATCTGTATTTGCTACAGGAGCCGCTAAATTTACAATCTTATTATTTTTTGCATCTAGTTGTCCACCTAATTCTGGAGTAGTATCTTCAATAACATTTTGCATAATGCTACTGTTTACAATCTGTTCAGTTAACTGTATGTAACTTGTTGCTGTTCCACTAGTTTGTGCTGGGTTAGTTTCTAATGAAATAGTATTAGCACTAGCAAAAAATTCAACTGCATACGTGTGAGTACCTGCACCAACAGTTTCAAATACATCAAAGTTTGAATTAATTATTTGTGCTGTAGTTGCCGTTACTGAATATTTTTCTTCTGCCAATACAGCTGGTGTTCCAGACGTTCTCTTTAGTTGAGCATAAAAATCACAATTACCTGAACCAGTAATTTTATATCTTGAATGTGCTTCAACTCTGACTTTTGTTGATCCAACTACTGTAATATTATCTGATAAACCACTAGCCGCACCTGCCGCCAATGATGTACCATTAATTGTATTATTAGTTGTATGAGTAGCTGTCTGCCAATTAGCAACTGAATAACCTATTGTAGCTGGTACAAACTGTGAACCATTCCATTGTAAAATGTTATTTGTGTTTATACCACTTGTATTAACGTCTGACAGAGCATTAATACTTGCCGCCGCTATTCTGGCATCAGCTCTTGCATCTGTGTAATACAAGTTTGAGCCTTCACTTAAATTTGTTGTAGAAAAATTAGCAATACTTGAAACTTGTCCTGTGAATGATGCCGGCGATGCTGACACATCTACTATTACTGTACCGTCACCTTTTCTAACATTACCAGTATGTATTCCTGTTGAGTTACCTGTTAGTGTTGCTTGTATTGTTGCGTCACTACCATTTGTACCTGCTTCTAAAATTTTTGTTGTTGTATCACTTGCGTAAACATCACCAATTAAATTTCCTGTTACGTTACCTGTTGTATTTCCTACTAGGTTACCTGTTACATTACCATTAACATCTCCTGTTAATGCACCTGTGAATGTTGTAGCTGACACTGATCCAGAACCTAAATTAACTGTTCCAGATGCTGTTAAATTCGTAAATGAACCTGTTGACTGTGTTGTGGCACCTATAGCTGTACCATCAATGGCACCACCATTGATATCTGCTGATGATATTGTACCTAGTGTAAAGTTCTCAAATGAAGCATTATTGAAATCTATCTTTGATGTACCTTTACCTAAAAATGCCCAAGTACCATTTCCACTTGATTCTGTATATTTTATGCTTGATATAATTGATCCAGCTTCTTCTATTTCAATACCACTTGTTGATGGAAGTGATGCATTACCTTTATTAAGTGTTAGTAAGCTATCGCCTATTGACAGGTCAGTTGAGCTAATCGTAGCTGTATTACCCGCAAAAGTAACCTCCGGTGCAAAGTGAATAGTACCTGATGATCGTCTTGTTGTCTTAGCCGCCATATTTGTTCTGTTCTCCTACAAATATTTAGCCATTTTGTTAAAAGGATTGTTTATTTGTGATTTGCTGTAACGCAAAACGCCCGGCATAAAACCGGGCGTTTTTAGAAATGTTGTTCTTACGGAACAATAAAATATCGGTTTATAGGAACGATAAGTTACCGTGCGTAATAGCAATTTTCGACAAGTAATCACCTGCGTTACCAAGAGATGAAGCTGTATTGTCTAATTGTACGTAACCGTATCTAGACATAAAGCTTACTACTGGTTCGAACGTAGTTGGATCAATTACAACGCCTGATGACATTAATGGGATGTACGGACAATAAAACGCCGCGGCATCTACTTCACCTGGACCTTTGTAACCAACTAGTGCTGGTGTTGAATCTGGAGCGTATGAGTTAACATATACTCTCATTGCACCGTTTAAAGTACCAACCATTTTTGTGTTAGTTGGAGCTTCAAAAGTACCTTCAGTTGTTCTTGCGAAAGCTGAAGTTGTCGCTGATTGAAGAACTGTTAAAGCTACTGGTGATAATACAACCCAGTTACCTGCGCCTCTTCTAGTTCTTTGAGCGATTCTATTAGCTTCTCTGTTAATCATAGTGGCGAATGCCGCGTGTTCATCACCCACGAAAGTCGCTGTACCTGTAGCCGCTGACTGGTCGTATGTACCACCAGTTGATGCTAATGATTCTAGAGAGAATAAAATCTCTTGATCAATCTCTGCTGTAATTTCTTGAGCAAGTGCGGCCATAATTTCCGCTTCTACATCTAAACCGTGCATCGCGTTAGCGTCTTGTGACGATTCGAATGTCCATCTTGCTGAAAGTTTTCTTGTTCTAGCTTCTACTGTTTGTTTTAAGATTTGGATAGATAATTTGTTACCCGCTTTACCTTCTAACGAACTTGTAGCCGCCGCTGTATCAGTAGTCGTACCTTCTTCACCAGAATAACCTCTTGCGATTTGGAATGGTGAAAGTGCTTCAGAACCTGCTGTTACACCTTGATCTGACTCTGCATATCTTACTCTTAATGTGTGGATTTGACCTACTGGACCAGTCATTGGTTGTACACCGATGATCTCGTTCGCTATTACTGTAGGCATAACCCGTCTAATTACTGGTAATACCACTTTGTTAAGTGCGGCAACGTTGCCGGCACCTGTTGCACCTGCTGAAGCGGCCTCTGCCAAATATTTCTGTGTGTTTTCTAACACAGCTGACATAGTGTCTTTCTTTTGGCCTTCAAGACCTTCCATCAGAGCTTTTTTAGTGTTATCCCAATTTTCAGTTATCATTTTATCTGACATAGTTTTAACTCCTTAACCCTGCTAGTCGTTTAATATTAACGATATCGTTGTTTGTATTGTCTGAGCTCTGCTCAGTTTCTCTATCACCTGTGTGCTCAGTGATGATAACCTTATCATCATCAGCTTTAGGCGCCGCTGTTTCGTTTAATACAGCCGGTAGATACTTTTCAAATTGCTTTTTTAAATTAGCAGTTTGAACTGATTCTAATAGCTCAGTCATTACTTGACGCTTGTCTTTAGCTAATGGACCTACTAATTCGTTCAAAGTTTTTTCTCTAGCAACTTTATCTTCTGCTATTCTAACTTTTGTTTCCATAGCTTTAACTTCGTCATTTTTAGTTGAAAGTGCCGCTTCTGCTTTCGCAGTTGCTTCTTTCTCATTTGTAAGTTGTGACTGCAACTTACTAATTTCACCACCTTCTGAAAGGTATGAACTCATATATTCACCGGCAAATGCTTCAAACACTTTTCTTCCAAAGTCGTTTTCTTTAGCAACTTTGATATCGTCTTTAAGTGTTTTCATTTCATTTTTCAGTGTAGAACTAACTGTTTTTTCAACAATGTCCGATGCTCTTTTAACGAAAGCCGCTTTAGTATCTTCGATAATTTTCTTACCTTCAGCTACTAATTTAACTTTTGTTTCAACAACATCTTTTTTGTCTTCGCTAAATTCAGTTAACTCTTTGGAGAGTTGTCTGACTACGAACTCTTCCAAGTTCGCAAATTGACCTTTAAGTGCACCTCTATCTTCTTGTAACTCTTTTACTTCTTTTACAAGAACATCAGATACGAATTTCTCTAACATTTTTGAATGTTCAGCCAAGCTGTTTTTCACTGCTACTCTTTCAGCAACTACTTTAGCTTTGTCTTCAGCAAATTCTGAAACTTCTTTCTTCATAACATCCGAAATCATTTTATCCATTGCTTCTACAATATTAGCTTTATCATTTGAATAACGTTGAGCAAACTCTTCTCTTAATTCTGCTGAGATGTCCTCACGAGCCTCAGACAGCTTTTTCTCCCAAGCTTCTTGTACTTTCGATTTAACGTCTTCACTTAAACCATCTGTACCAAAGATTTCTGTAATATCTGCCATCTGAATCTCCTTATTTCTTGTTTAGCTCTTCAATTAATTTAGTTATAGAATCCGCCAAATGCTTCTGTGCTCTAGGATCAAACATTGACGCTTGTCCTAAACCATATAACTTTTGACCACCACGCATATTCCATAAGCCTTCGTATATTGCTTTTGGATATGCATCCGGAGCCGATGGTTGAGCAACGATATCTACTGTAATGATTTCAAAACCTTGAACTTCACCACTTTCGTTAACGTTACCAGATCCTCTTGAACTTACTCCTAATTTAACACCACTTTCAGATAATGTAGTTACTATCTTACCCATTGGTGTTGGCATTATTTTAAGTTTACCAAGGCCATTTGGACCATCCATCCACATATCAGTAATCATATGACTTACTCTGTCTAAGTTTACTGTTAAGTTTTCTGGGTGATCCGCCTCACCTAAAACACTATACCCTTGATTTAATCTCTCTTTGATATTAGCTACCGCATTAGAGATCTCAGATATAGGATAAACTCTTTGATTTTGATTCTTTACTCCACCTTGAATAAACACGCCTTTCATATGCAAATCTTTTTTGCCGTCTTTACCTTCGTGCAAAACTTCAATGCCTGCCTGGTCGTGTGTCAATGCTTCAGTAATCAATTGAACCATAAATCTATCTCCTTACCTAGTCAGCAATTATTTGCTGGCTACTGGTGACTTCGCAGATGAATCAGATCCATCTGTGTTATCAGCTTTAACTTCTTTCATATCACCTGTGTTACTAGCACCCATATCTTTTGATGCTGGTGCAGATCCGCCTTTTTCGTCAGATGCTGGTGCTACACTTGGTGCCGCTCCCATATCTTTCATATTAGCTGATGCTACTGGTGATTTTGTGTTGTCTGAACCGTCTGGTGAAGCAACTTTAACTGCTTTAAGCTCTGCTTCAACAACTGGAGTTTCAACTTCTTCTGTTGATTCTTCAGCATCCATTTCAGCAGGCATTTCAGCTTCAGCTTCTTCGCCTTCGTCACCGTTCATAATATCATCAAATTTAGCTTTAAGTTCTTCTAATGCTGATTCTAAATCATCTACTCTATCTTCAACTTCTTCGTGATCGTGGTCATCATCTTCACCATCTTCATCACCATCGTCTTCGTTAGTTTCTTCGTAGTCGATTTCTTCAGCATCTGATTCAGCTTTTGCTTTTAACTCATCTTTAAGATCAGCTTCTGCATCACCTGTTTCAGAACCTACTGCTTCTTTAGTTTCTTCTTTAGATTCTTCAGTTTTAGTTTCTTCAGTTGCTTCAGTTGTAGCTTCTTCTTTAGCATCTTCTTCTTTTGCTTCAGTTGTAGCTTCTTCTTTAGCTTCTTCTTTAACTTCGTCTGTTGATTCTTCTGTTACTTCTTTTGATTCGTCTGTTGCTTCAGTTGATTCAGTAGTTTCTTCTGTAGTCTCTTCCGCTACTGTTTCGTCCTGTGCGTTAACAAGCTCCTCGTGAATTCCTCTTGCTTTTTCAACGATGACATCGTGCAGTAAAGTTTCTGCTTTGTCTTGCTCGCCGTTAACCAAGTATTCAAGGACTTGTTCTAATTTTGAACTCATTTCTGACATATCGATATCTCCTTGTATAGTATATTCGCGACTATAATAATAGTTATATCTGATATTTACTATTTTTTGTGCAGATCGTGGGGTTTTAAGGCGAAAAAAGACGATTTTTTGCAATCGTCACTAAAAAACGTGTTATAATAAAGATCTTTCGACCTACATAGCCGGTGGTTGGCCGTACATTGTAGCTACAAATTCAGCATTTTCTTCTTGGTCTTTACGTCTAATCTCTCTTACTTTTCTCAGCTTGTTAAGATGTCTTAAAGTTAATCTTGTTTTTCTTGCTTGTCCAACACCCGCTTTGTGGTAATCATCTTGATCAGGAAAATATGCTTCTTTAAGTTCTTTATATCTCATAATAAACTTATTTAGTAAATAACTTTATATTATGAAAGATCAAATTGTAACTGTAGCAGAATTATTCCAGAACGAACTTGATGCAATAAACAATTATATTGTGTTGATGGAAAATAAAAAGAAAATTACTGCTATCGAAAAGAAAGAATTAAAAAAATTAAAAGTAGTCGCAAATTATCTTGTTGAAAGACTTAAAGGCGACACTTATATTGCTACAGAAAATTTAACTATACACTAAACTCCTTTTCCAAACAATTTAAATATTTGTATGAAACGATTTTTTAAATGGCACAACGACTTAATAGAGTCTATGATAAAGGAGTGCGGTATCTCCTGGTATAGTGTCTGCTGGATGTCATTTATTAAAGGAATAGTTTTTGGATTCGCGATTTATTATATTATTAAGCTATAAAAGATTATTTTGAGTGTGGTGGAAGTTTCTTTTCCACCCACCAAATATGTTTACGAGTAACTGGATCGTATTTTCTCACTCTCAACTTTTGTGTTCTCTTTTCACCTTTGGTAGGTTTCATCGCATAGTAATAAAATGCGTGATCTTTCATTTTGGAATCTTCAGGAACAAGTCGTACTTTTAAATATGGTTTCTTTGAACTTGCCATAAACTAGGCAGTACCACCTTCGCCGCCTTCTCCACCTTCTGGTGCTTGACCTTGGGCACCTGATATAGGAGACTGTTCACCTGTGTTAGCATCAGGCTCAGGAACATCACCACCTGCACCAAAGTTAGATGGTATTGGAGAAGCACCAACTGAACCTAAACCATCTGATGGTTGTGCATCAGCAGGCATCATACTTTTATTTTCTTCCGCCCATAGTCTCTGGTTATCGTGTATCTCTTCTTCAGTCATTTTCAAGAAACGTTTCATTGCAAAACGTTTACTAATATGTGGAACCTGATTAATCTGCGAGAATATATTAACTAATTGTGTATCTAATTCAATCTGTCTGTATTTTCCAAAGTTTTGTGGTTCATTGAATTGTAATTCAAAACTACCTGAATCAATTTCAATACCTCTATGCTTCAAGAACATTTTAAATTCTCTATCTAAACCTGGTTGCATAAAACTCTGTATTCTTTTACAGAATTTTGTAAATCTATATTCTTGAATATATGCTGTACCTACTCTACCGTCTGTGAAAGCTGTTTGTGGATCATTTGGAGAACTTGGCAAGTATGCACTTGGCACTCTCAAACCTTTCATCAACTTGTCATTGAAATATCTCAAGTCATCTATTTCACCTAACTGTGTACCACCCGGTAGTGTTTCAACTTTAGATCCTCTACCCTCTGCCGTTTGAGCAAAGAAGTAATCTTCTATCATCGATAGTGGATTGTATGTTGCGTCCATAATATTTTGTCCACCACCTGTTTGGTTTGGAATTCTTCTTTGGTGTATTTCGTTTTTAACTCTTTCAATAAAGCCCATAGCTTTTGATGTTGGCATATTTCCTACGTCAATGTAGAACACTCTTCTTTCAGGTGCTCTTTGAACTCTGTAAATGATTATTGCGTCTTCTAGTAATTCTTTTTGTTTGTATGTTTTAAAGATTGGCTCTAATATTGATAAACCAAAAGGCCAAAATCTATCCATACCTTCTGTCATACTTAAATGTATCACGTGTGATGCGTCAATAGGATGTATAGTTGCGTCTCTTTGAAATCTTGATCCATAACCACCCATCAAGCCACCAGCTTGAGCACCACGTGGTTGATTCATTCCTCTTGAACCACCAACATTACCAAATTGCATTGGCATTGTAGTTGCAAAGCCTGTACCTGCTGTATGATATTTTGAATATGAGTCTGATGTTAAGTTTAAATTTTTAATGTTTAAATCTAAATTTTTAAGAAAGTATGCTTCTGGTCTTTTACCTTTACCTTCGTTAACAATAATTCTATCAACAAAACCTGGATCTACCCAGTACCATTTATATGTTTGTGGATCTCTTACAAATATCTGATCTCCATATTTGATAACATTTCTAACCATTTTGAAACATCTTTTATTCCACTCATTAATCTTGTTCCATTGTTGTAATGCAGTAGTTAATAATTGTGTTTCAGTGTCTGTGGGTTCATCTTTGTAATGAATGTTAAAAGGTGATTTAGTTTTTTCATCATTTTGAGTACAAAACTCAGCAATAGTATCTAATGCTGAATTGATCTCAGTATCTAAATCCATCATATCGTACTGATAGTAACGTTCTTGTCTGTTAGGTTGACCTGCATAAACTTCAGGCAACCACGTGTTATAACGTGAATGTGAATTAGTATTACTAGCACCAGGTGTTGTAGACCCTATAGGGGACTTGGTACCTAGTTCAGTACTATAATCTTTGAAATATTTTCGCCAGCTCATAATGTTATTTATTTTATAGTATTATAATGGTGTTTGTCAAGACCTAATATCATTGGGTAAAAGTGGGTAAATTATGTCGTTGAGTAAGCATTATCCGACTGCATAGCTCTTAAGGCATCTCTCGTAGCTCTTGCATTGGATATTTTCTCATCATCTTTGTTACTTTGATTTCGTAATTCTTCCAACTGTGCGTTAGCAACTTCCAGCTGTTTTTTCAATATTTTTATCTGTGGGCTATCTTCAGCATTAGCATAATCATCTAAATTACCATACATTGGCATAATTTTAATTCTCTGATTGTTTGGCTGTGTGCCCAATATATTGGTTTGGAGATCGTTGATTTGATTTGGATCATTGGTTTGTCCTGGAGCCATTGTTTGTATTCTATCTGTATAGTTGTAACCTTGGAAGTTAACACCATATTTGCCAAGTCTTTCAAATAAACGTTGTTCTTTTTTCAAGTTAGTGTTGTCATTGATTACTCCACTTTTGATATGTCCAACCAATGAAGGAATTTCTTTACCAAAGAAACTTTCTGTGTTGAATACATAGTCGTACATTTTCTTCAAATTAGCATCATACTCTGCTTGAGTTTTTGAAGCATCTAATTGAGCTTTAAGATTGTCCATTTTGTTTATTTCGTTTTGTGTATCTCCGCCTGGCAATACTGCCGCCAAAACTCTGTTTGCTGATGCTGATATTGTTTTTGTTGCCGCCGCTGTTATTTTGGCAGAACTTTGTGCCATCATATTATTACCATCACTGAATAAATTTTTTATAAATCTAACACCTCTTGCTACTGCTGTCACAAAAGAGTTTATAATACTGTAAAGATTATCTTTTAAGAAACTTGCAACACTTTCCATTATGCTTACAACTTTTTTTACAACAACTTCAAAACCAGCTACTACTTCTGGTGTTAAAAATGCAATTTGTAATTTTTGGAATGCTGTTCTTATTCTTGCCATTGCAAGTGCTAATTGTGTTTGAGCAACCCCGAGCTGACCTGCATCAATCTCTCCCATTGTTTCTTGTAATTTTTTAAATGACGTGTCATCGATAGTTTCATTCATATTAGCAAGTTTGATTACAAACTTGGCCATTGGGTCACCGCTAATTTCTAAAGCTCTTAAAAATTGTCTTTGATTAGCATCAACATCACCTATTGCATTTCTAAAATTATCTAAGGCACCAACTACATCTCCGCCATTACCTGCCGCATAAGATAATTCTTGTAAAGAATTTAATAGTATAGGTGACACACCTGCTAACTGCTGACCAAAGTCAGTGAATTGCAATCCACCTCTACCAATACCTTCGCTCAATGCTGTTGTAAGTTGACCACCTAGGTCTTCACCAAGTGCCGCCAAACCTGCGAAAGCAACTTGTGACGCTTCAACCGATCCAGCTCTCATATCGTTTGGTAACATCTGCATAGCATTTCTAAATGCTTCCATTGTAGTCGCCTGCATTACCATTTGTCTGATAACATCGTTTGATGTGTTAGTTAATTTTGTAAATGCCTGTGTTGTTTGTAAAACTTTTGTAGTTTGTTGAGCAAGGAACATTGATTGTCCTTCAACATTTAAACCTAACGCCCTGAACTGTTCAGCCATTTCTCCTACAGCCTGAGCCATTTCACTATTACTCAAACCTAAGAATCCCTGTGACTTTAAAAGATCCTGAGTATTTTGTATTGCATCTGTGATTGTTTGTGTACCAAACTCACCAAATGCTGTTGCAAACTGACTTGTCAGTTCAACGAATTCATCTATACTTAAAGAAGCATCTGTGGCCTGAGCACCAAGCTTGGCTATACCATCTGCTAGTCTACCTTCTGGATCTACAAAGTTAAATCCTCTTCTGAATAAAGTATTTTCTAGTCTTCCCATTTTCATTAGGAATTCAGTAACTGCTTTTACGGCATTGAATAAACCAAACAACCCAGCTGTAACTGGATTTAACATCTTACCAAATTTACCAAATTTAGAAACGACACCTCCTAAGATACTTCCTGAACCACCACCAAGCTTACCCAATAAACCTTTTTGTGCTTTGGAAGATTTATCAACTGCGTCTTTTACTTTTTTAACTGCATCAGTAGTTTGATTTTGTGCGTCTACTTCTTTTTTCTGTCTTTGCTTGGCGTTCACACCAACCAATTCTTTCATTAGATTTTCAATAGATTTTTTTTGGTCTTCAGCCGATTTCTTGACCTGTATGCCTTGCTGTTTGGTAACGTTGATCAGAGTTTTTACCGTTGAGTCCATAGCGAACTCAGGTATTTCTACTCTTTCACCACCAAATTCTATTATAATCTTCTCTGCCATATTATCTCTGATAAATAATTAAGTACTATGTTAATTACTCCTATAAGTATTCTTATAAAGATATTTATTAGTAATAAAAAGTACCCATATAACGATAGGAATAATAATAATGACAACAGAAGAAACTGTACAAAATAAAGAACAAAATCCACTGAAGAAGTTTTACAGAGCACCAAAGCTATATGTAAGTTTACCATCAGGCGGTAGATTTAATGATATTGGCGACAAAGCCGCTAATGGAGAAATACCTGTATATGCTATGACGGCCAAGGATGAAATCATAATGAGAAATCCTGATGCACTATTAAATGGTGATGCTGTTATCAAAGTTCTTAAGAGCTGTGTGCCAGATGTAATGGACACAAGAAACTTACCAGTTTGTGATGTTGATATTTTATTGATAGCTGTAAGAATGGCCACACACGGTTCTATGCTTCAAACTAAATTAAAATCACCGCATTCAAAAAAAGAAGGCGAATATGAAATTAATTTAGAATCAATCATCGAAGACGTAAGACCTTTACCAACCGAGAATTCAGTGATTCTTAAAAATGGTTGTACTGTGTATGTCAAACCTTTTAGCTATTCAATACAAACAAGACTAAACTTAATGGCTTATGACCAAGCCAAAGCATTAAGAAATGTAACTGACATTAATAGTGAATCCGCAAAACAATTTACAGCACTTTTTAGTCAGTTAGCTGATACAAATATGGATGTGTTAGTACAGTCAGTAGACAAAATTACAACGCCAGACGGAACAACCGTAACAAATAAAAATCAAATCAAAGAATTTATGGACGGTATTGAAAGTACAGATCATAAAAAAGTAGATGCATTGATTGAAAGTTTGAATAAGTCTTCAACAACTGTCACAAGAAAATTCAAGTGTCTTGAAACAGGAAGTGAATTCGAAACAGAAGTAAGGTTGGACCCGTCGGATTTTTTCGTAGCTACCTAATTACACACTCGCCGTCTGAGATAGGTGAATATTTTTCCGAACTAGCAAGTGAACAAAAACAAATACGTAGAGGAATCATCGAGATACTATGGTATATGCGTGGAAGTATCAGTATGGCAGAAGCTTATGACCTTACTTGGGAAGACAACAAAGACATTCAAGAATTTTTAAAAGAAAATATGGAAAGATTCAAAGGGTCAATGACACCTGTGGTTTAAAGCAGGTATTCAAAGTTACGTTCTTTTTTAATCATTGGTACATATTCATCTTCGAACCATTCAATATCATCTTTACGTAATACATTCCTTTGATACTCCCAAACATTTGTAAAATTAACACCTACACTAATATTGTTGTCACCAAGATTTTTTTCACTATAGATAGAAGCTCTAGTTATGTCACCAAATCTATATTCAATATCACATTCAGTTAAATGGTCAATTATATCAGCATACTCTTTTACACTATATCTATAGGATTCAAGTTCTAACTGTGAAGTAAGTATAAATTTTTCTCCGCCACAATGACTATATAATTCAAATAATTTTGATACGTCATAATCATATTTTTTAATATTTTTAAAAAACAATTCTGTCCAAATTAATGCTGGTAAAGAAATATCATAAAAAATAACCTTATTGACATCTTTATACTTTTCTAATCTAGCTAATAAGTTTGTTGGTGATGCTACACTTATTATTAAGTTATGGTTATCTTTAAATGACTTTGGCCTTAAAGATGTTGCATTTACATAAGCGACATTATGTTCATTCTCGTTAGGAGATTTTAACCATTTAAAAATTGTAGTCAGCTGGTCATTATACTCTGGTGTAGTATCTTGATGATCATAACAACATATCTTTTCAAATCTTTCTTCTTCATTAAAAGGTCTAATATAATAATTGTTTTCTAATAATGCACTAATAACCTGTGA
>Ga0208405_1000021_pt1 | contig 31491 bp, 51 predicted proteins | sample ETNtaG_32_FD_185766 | JGI IMG/M metagenome (GOLD analysis project Ga0208405, IMG submission 185766) | Marine microbial and viral communities from oxygen minimum zone, Eastern Pacific Ocean - ETNP201302PF84A (SPAdes) (version 2) | ecosystem: Environmental > Aquatic > Marine > Oceanic ... | reverse complement strand
CAAGCTCAAAATGATAAGGTCTTGAAGCAAGTCGAAGAAACTGCACAAATAGTAAAAGAATTATTTAGTTTAGTCGATGAGTTTGATATGATTGAAGGCAATGTCTCGTATCTCGATGATTGATCCACAAACATTCATTCGTGATTCACTCTCACATTTGAGGGCAGAAGTCCCACAAGAGATTAAAGAAGAGTTAGAAGCACAAAGAAAGATTAGAAATAAGGATAATCATAATAAAGAAGATAAGAAGATAAATAAAGATAAAAATTCTTCTAATAAACAATAATTCGGGGCATATTAAATATAATTTGATTAATAATTTGGTTTAACTAAGTTCCCATATCAAATAAGCAAACTACATAGAGAGTAATAAACAATGAATATAAGCCAAATACTAAGTAATAATAAGCAAATAGTGTGGTTTATTATGGTTTAAAGTGGGTGAATGTGGTGTGCGCGACTTAATTCTTTAAAATATTTTTTATAATAAATTTAATCGAAATATGAAATACAAACAAATAATAAACAAAATAAATAATCTTCTCAATAAAAACAAAATAAATAAAGAAGAAAATTTAAGCAATAAGCCCGAAATAAATAAACAAAAAATTGAATATAATAAATTCGGGTATCCTGTTTATGTAGATAAAAATCAAAGAAATATTAAACAATAAGCCCCAAATAATTTTAATAAATTTTTATTCATTTTGCGTGGTTTTTAAGTTTTTTAACAAATAATATTGACTTCTAGTTTATTTTAGCTTAGTTTAGAGTTATGATAAATTATGATGAATTTGATACTGAAGACATGGATGATCTAGGAAAAGCGAGTGTAAACTTTGTGCAGGAGAAGATGCAGGACTGCTTTAGTCACATTTTCGGGGATCATACTACCGATGAAGAGATCGGTGATCCTACGCACCTTCTAGTGGATGTAGAATGGTACGAGGCAGATTACGAGACAGGGGTTTATCCTTTATTGATTGCAGAACCTATTGAAGACTTACCAAATAATTTAGTATGCCTTTGCCCCCCATTTAATAAAGAAAAATTTTTATAATAATAATTTGCCAGTTTTTTTAAATATTTTCAAATATATATCTTGACTTCTATCGTTATATCTAGTATAGTGTACTTATAACAAATAACAAACATGAGTTTAGCAAATAACATTAATGATAAATTGGACGAAATTCTAAAACTTCGCGCCGAAATAAATAGAATGAAAAAAGATTTAAATAATAATGAATCTTTGGTTAATGTAGAGACAGGGGAGAAAGCCACACAAGAAGATGCTTTAAATTTAGTTGAAAAAATTATTACTCAACTTAAAAATGATATTAATGAACTTACAAATAACGGACGAAATGTGAAAGATATTTTTACAAATAACTATTATGTAAATGATCTATTAGAAGATAAGAAAGTAGTCCGAAATAATAATAAATAAAATTTTTAATAATAATTTTGGGGGCATAGAGTCTGTCGATGTGTCAGAACAAGGAGTTTTTCCCGCCACACTCTTTCAAAGTCGAGTGTCATGGGTTTGTTTCCTCCTTCATTGAACACCCCAAATCTTTTTAATTACAAATGAAATTTTTCTTAATAATTCCCATTATATTTATGCTTGGTTGCTCACATAAGAGCGAAATACTTGATGGAAAAATTTGTCCCAATTGTTTTGCTGACAACCCTGTGTGGAGAAAAGATTTTTGTGGTACTTGCCTAACTTGGGACAGAAAAGTGTTGACACAAGACGTTTACGATGCTATTGTTAGTACATATTAATCATCAACAAAAGGAATAATTATGGCAAACATAGCAAAATGTGCGAGAGCAACAGAGGTAATGAATAAAGTAAACGGCAAGAACCCACACGCCTTTAACATGAGGTTCGCAGGTTACAATGAAGCGACTGAAGGTATCATGGCTCAACAAAGAGAGGCAGACCTCAGACTCAAGCAAATCCAAGCAGAGAGAGCAATCAGAAAAGCAAGGGGGTTGGCATAATGAGTAATTATTATCATAAACAAAATTTAGTTGATTTATATGATAGTGAGTATCAGTCATTTGCCGAAAAAACAACCCAACATCTCCTCGGTGATTTAACCTACCATTACGAACAGGATGGTATATGGGAGAATCCACAAGAAGAAGCTAAAGCAGAACTAGACAGAAAAATGCAGAGTATATGTGATAAGCTAGAATACTATGGATTCAAACCAACCTGTAATTGTTAATAACTTTTTTAATAAAATATAAATTATAGCTTGACAAATAACAAATAAAGTAGTAATATATATATAGTTAAGATTGAGAAGGGTAAACTCAATAAAATAAATTAGCCCAAAATTTTTGTTCTTTTAAATTTTATACACTTTGGATGTCCTCGACGGAGGTATCCTGTGGGTGACCCGAACTAAGCCTGTCGTGAGCGGGCTAAGGTATGCAGATTCCCTGTGGTGGGGCGGTAGAGTCCAATCGGATGAGCCGATGACAAATACCAAGTCTAATTTGTAGTTCGAAGTAGGTAATCCTGAACTGATGTTCACGCCGAAAAGTTGGAGGTATACAGTAGTCCTCCCCCACATCTATTTTTGTGCATTTCTCCCACCCGCACAGCGCCCTCATCGAGAGATTAATTTCCCTCGGTGAGGGTTTTTTATTTGACTGCATGGAGAAGGCGTGCTAGTATACTATCATGGAAACATTAAAAACAATACTAAGTCAATTCGGATACATAACGTCGCCTCAAGCTGAGGTCTTAACTAAGCACTTCCCGTGCATGAAGGTTATCATTCAATGGGGTGGTCTTCCTAGGGAGCAGGTAATGGTCTCAGAGGTTGCCGACAGGATAAAGTATGTAGAAGATAACGATATCGACTATTGCAGGTCAGTATTCATTACAGCAGATCAATCTAAGAAGTTAAAAGAAGTCTTCGCTATTGCAGACTAAATTATATAAAAATTATTATGAAATTAAAATATGGAATTATTAGGAATGCTTACAATGTTTATTATAGTAACAGTAATTTTCGTAGGGCATAAAGAATACAATAATTATTGATAAAAATTTTGGTTATGGTTATTATGGTTAGTTAGTATGGTTAACGGTTAGGTACGATTCTAAATACGGAATCGTCAAATAATCAAGCGGCTCCCCTTGTGGTTAGGGGGAGTCGCTTTTTTTTGTGCTTGACACTTTCATAAGTCCTTGACTATCAACGACTTACGGCGCCCCCGTGCCGCAAAACCTTGATTATCAGGCACTTACAACAAAATGCATTTTAGATGCACTTTTTTCTTGCGCTAACACTCTTTATATGTCATAGTATATATATGATCAAGAGAAACCAACATGACCCACGATACACAATCAAAAAGAATCGCCCCGTCTATGTTTACAAGAACCTCCATAAAGATTGTTGGAGTGTGAAACAACACGGGTTGGTTAAAGCTCATATCCCACAAGGAGAAGCAGTTGGACTATGGGACTGCTACTTCCATGTAGATGTCAAGGGTAGGGAAAAAGTTCTTCGTGAGAAGCGCAAGAATGTCCATGCCTTTGTCAAAGGTTATCTCCAGGATGCAGAAAATGTCAACACCGACAGACCCGCCACCGAAGTCACTTACAACCCGTACAAGTATGAAACTTTTGTTGACAAGAGTAACGAGAAGTTCGTATACTATGCAGATGAAGTTTTATTAACACACAACAAAGTAACAGCCTATATATCATGAGAGAACAATTAAAAACAGAATTAGAACGATTAGTTAAAGAAGAAAATTTTAACATTCAGTATGCAAATGACATACTTGAACTATATGATGATGAGATTCACGACACTAGCGAATATACTGCATACGACAAAGCAATGCAAGATATTGACAATGTAAAGGCGGGAGAGTGGGATCTTTGATATTTTTTTAAAAAAGGTTGACAGCAATTAAAAACTAGTCTATATTATAATCATGCAAACATACGAAACACCACAACAAATCGAGTTATTTAGAATGCGCGCACTCAGAGGCGCACTAAAAATGGAGATCTTCGGCATGAAGCGCCGAGGGCAATCTGCTTACTCAATTATCAAACAAGAGTTCGGTCTCAAGGGCAACAAACGATCAGTCCTTGAACAGTTCGAAAAACTTATCGGAGGAAACCAATAATGACTAAGTCACAAATTGAATCAAGAGTAGAAGGTTGGAATTGGAACTTGAACATCTTTGAGATATATGACGAACTCAGAGACGGTCATACGGCACAAGACCAAGAAGACCTTTTGACTTTCGCATATACTTACTTCAACAACGATGCAATGATTAAAGAGCTAGCGAGCCACTTTAATGTAACCATCGTAACAGATGAAGACTCACCAATCCCTTGCTAATCATGAATAACTACATAGAAGCACTCTGCGTTGGTAAGCCAATGGACTTGCCAAACTACAACGAAGATACCGAGCAATGGGAGGTTCACTTCGAAGAGAATAACGACAATTACCACCCTTACTTTGAAAGAGATATTATTTCTTACAGCTGTGAGAGCGCCGATGAGGCATGCGAACTCTACAATCACTACAACACAAACCCAATAGAGGAGATAAATGAAGATGAAAAAGTTACTAGTTAAAATCGCTAGATTATTTAACCCCGTGTACAGCTTGGTATACACAACCAAAAACGGTAACACCGCTATGTACACCATATCAGAACCCAAACACAGTAATGAGTTCGGGAACATCAAGCAAGGCTTGAATGTTGCGGGCTTCAGAGCTCACTGTTTCAATCGTGGCGAGGTACGCTCCTTTCGTTACGATAGAATAGTCAGCCTCAACAAGGCGTAAGATATGGAGGTCCTAAAACAAAAGGTGAGGGCCCTAGGGTACCAATTGGCCTGTAGGGAAATTTACGGTGAGAATACGCCCGCCTATTACAAGCTTAAAAGGGAGCATAATTACTTGCTTCAAAAATTATATCGATTACAAAAGTGTCATTCCTAAATAGGAACTGACCAAATATGACCCCGCCCTTCGGAAAGGCGGGGTTTTTTGCGAGATTATTTTCCCCTAAGTTGTTGATACCCAACGACTTACGGCGCCTGGGCCGCGCAAGTCCTTGATATTCAAAGACTTACAACAAAATGCACTTAAACGTCATTTTTTTCTTGTGCTTTTGCCATTTTGGCGTTACTATATATATATGAAAACGAGAAAGACAAAGACCCCGAAGATCAGACTTCAAGTCCTCTTCACAAAGGCACGTCCTCACAAAGATCACTCAAAGTACAACAGAAAAACAAAACACAGAAAAAGCTATGAATATTAATTCCGACTACTCAGACCAATCGTTCACCAATGCAGTTGAAGCCATGGATCATTCCATGGGTTGGTTGTTCGAGAACTTCATTGAACCCAAGCAAGCCAACTTAGCTACGGACGATCTTATGCTACTTGCAGTCATGGGTAAAACTCTCAAGGAGATCGCACGTCGCGCCGATGCCTACGATCAGATACAAGATAGCTCAAACGATTTTTTAAGAAATTAATTCTTGACTTAAACACAAAAATACACTATTATTATAATTATGGAAAATTCAGAAAATACTAATGTCGCTCCTCGCAAATCTGTCAACCTTAGCATTTGTGGAGGCAATCGCACTCTCGTAGATTACGACCAAGTCGTAGGAGTTCCCACTCCACCTGTCGAGTTTCGCAAAAAAGAAAACGCCAATGGAGAGAGAGCAATCTCTTACCAACCTATCGCTCACCATGAGTTAGTCAATCGTACCAAAACTTTCTTGGGAGATCAAGGTTTCACCATTCAAGACGAGGTTCACTCTCTCGCTAGGAATAATAATCATTACTTTGGTTTGTTTGCCGTAGACCATGCTAATCGCGCCGAGTCGGATCGTGGTTGTGTGATCGGTTTGCGCAATTCTCACGACAAGACTTTCCCTGCAGGATTGTGCGCAGGTGATGCTCCTTTCGTTTGCGACAATCTTATTTTTACTAATACGATCAAGTTGGCGCGTCGTCATACTCGCAACATCTTGCAAGACTTGAATTTCACGATCAATCGTGCGCTTGGCAAGTTGTTCGGATTTTGGCATGGTCAAGATCAGCGCATTGATGCTTACAAGCAAGTCGATCTTACCAATGCACAAGTCAATGACATTGTCATACGTGCTTGCAAGGCAGGAGCTTTGCCTAAGTCCAAGATCATTGACGTTGTCGATCAATGGGAAGCCTCCGATCATCCCGAATTTTGGGATCGCAATGTAAATTCTCTTTACAATGCTTTCACCGAGGTTTACAAGGGCAATTTGGTTGCCTTGCCAAATCGTTCTGATGCTTTGCACTCAGTTCTTGATGGCGAGGTCAATTTCGATATGGGACAACATGTTGAGAATGTTCTTGACATGGAAGTCATCGAAGACGAATTAGTCGAGGTGTAAATTAGTTGTCGTTTCCCCCCCTCTTCGGAGGGGGGTTTTTTTTTGGCTTGACACTGCCATAAGTTGTTGATACTCAACGACTTAGGCGGGCCAGGCGCCGTAAACCTTTGATAATCAAGAGGTTACAACAAAACGCGTTTAAGTGTCATTTTTTTCTTGCTCTTTTGCTTAAATGGGTCTAGTATGTATACATGAAACATTCGGAAAGTGGAACTCAAAAAGTCTTGAAACAACTGAAGAAATGTAAGGAGATCAAAGAGATAAAATCGACCACCAAGGGCTACATGATTATGGGTACTAATGGTGAGCAGTACTTAGCTCATATGTCAGCAAGAGCATTTCACCCGTTACGCCGTTGGCTCAAGAAAAACACATCAATCAAAAACCTAAGATACTAATGATAACTATCAGCACAAACCCAAACTTCAAAGAGTGGCTCAACATCCGATTATTCGGTCAATTGGTCGATAATGCAAAATCAAGAGCTAGAGCAAATCACATAGCGAACAGGCTATGCATTGATCACAAAATTAAAACAGGAGAAAGGTTGACAATCATCAATAAAAAATGATAGAATACTAATCATGGAAACAATAGACATAGCACCTAGTTGGGAATCAGCAGTAAAGATTTACATCTCTGTTCTCGAAAACGATAACGCCTCAGCAGAGGGAAAGCAGATTGCAAGAGAGGATATCATCTTTCTAGCAAAAACCATAGATCAGCTCAACAAAGTAAAAAAGGCAGAAGAAGAGCAAAATGGATAATTTAACTGAACAAGAATTAAAGGCGGTCTTTGATGTGGTCAATGTTTATGAGCCTAAAGACATAAGTCATGTCTATCCCGAAATGGGGAGTGACCAATTTATGCAACATGTAAATTCTGCTTGGAAGAAACTTCGTAAAATGCTTAGTGATGACAATTTTGAGATCATTACCAATGGCGATAAGAAGCTTAAAGAAATGCTTGACAATCACAACTAAAACTGAGATAATAAAATTATGCACGAAAAAGTAGAACAACCAGTTAACTCTTACACTGAGTTTGAACAACTTCAATGGGTTTGCGATAAACCAATACCTGCTGTAGGGTCAGAGGTCAATGTTACCATCAATGGCATTGGTCGCTCTACCATATTGAAGTACTTTGTGGAGTACGGATTTATCGGTATGCTTGTACAACCTCTTGACCCACCTGCTTGGTACATTAAGCAGAACGGGAAAGATGAACCCTGCCATGTTTACCCTGCTGAGTGTGAAGAGCTTCGCAAGGTAAAAGAGTCGGGCGAACACGATAAAGAATTTTATGAGGAGGCACACCAAGTGTTTTAGACCCTAAATAGGGTTGAACCAAATAAGACCTCGCCCTTCGGAAAGGCGGGGTCTTTTCGCAATGTATTTTTTTCATAAACCGTTGATACTTAACGACTTACGGCGCCCCCGCGCCGCAAACCCTTGATATTCAACGATTTACAACTATTTTCATTTAATCGAACTTTTTTCTTGCGTCTTTTATTATTTATGATAGTATTTAGGTATGGATAGTAAACAAAGAATGACAGAATGGAAAAAGCTTCCAAAGGGCACAATCGCCTGGGAAACTTTCAAGCGCTTAGTCTCACAGTTCGGCATGGACAAAGGGATAGAAAAAGCAAAAAAGATTATTGACAAACAAAACTAAAAAGTATAGGATACATAGATATGATAACTAAAACTCTACTTACTTCAGGGAATGCCAAGATCACAAAGGGTGAGGCATTTGGATACATAACAAAAGGTTTGCACCTTGCCCCCGCCAACTTGTCGGGCTATGAGGTTTGCAAGTGGCGCTCCAAAGGCTGTACAATGTCTTGCTTAAACACGGCAGGTCGTGGGCAAATGTCCTCAGTCCAAAACTCTCGCATTGCCAAGACAAAGTTATTCTTTGAGCAAAGGTTCGACTTTCTTGCAAAACTATCTAAAGAAATTATTTCTTCGATTAAGTCAGCAAGTAAGAAAAGTATGCAAGCGGTCTTCCGTCCTAACCTTACAAGCGATATTGCATGGGAAGACATTGTCAATGAGGATGGTGTCACCATATTTGAGAAGCATAGCTCAATCCAATTCTACGACTACACCAAGAGCTTCAAAAGAATGTGCAACTTTCTTGGTAAGCCTTTTATTAAGGGTGAGACGTTTCCATCTAATTACCATTTGACTTTTTCTCGCTCGGAGCATAACGACAAGAAATGCGAAATGGTTCTTGCAATGGGTGGCAATGTTGCCGTTGTCTTTCGCAATCAACTTCCTAACACTTGGCACGGGTATAAGGTCGTCAATGGCGACGAATCAGACTTGCGATTCCTAGACAAGCAAGGGGTAGTAGTTGGGCTAATAGAAAAAGGTCTTGCTAAAAAAGACTTGACAGGGTTTGTACAAGAGGGAATTGACTCATAAGTTGTTGAGCCTCAACGACTTGGGGCGCCCCCGCGCCGTAAGCCCTTGACTACCAAGGACTTAGGGGCTTTTGAGAGATTAAGATCTCTCTAAGCTTAACTGATTAAGAGACTGAAAGCAGAAAGCATTTCTGGCAGGAGTATCCTCGCCATACTTTTCGGCATAGTCAACCCAAGATACGGCAGTCTTTCCGTGATCTTTTTCGCACTCAGCTTTTGCGACTGATTTAACCGCGTCAGCAACTTGCTTTGATCCGAGAATATCGTGACCTTCAGCTAGAGTAAGAATAACTTGACCAATATATCTGTTGAGGTCTTCGATGCTATACGCGGCTTTACCGATTTTCATTCTGACTGCTGACTCTAATAATTCTTGTGGTAGTAGTGACATAATTTTCCTTTCGTTAATGATTAATAGTATGAATATATACTAGTGGAGAAATGCCGTGAAGTCAAGATTTATTTAAATTTTTATTCAAATTTTTTATAGTATAACTCTTTGTTATTCAACGACTTAGGGCGCCTGGGCCGCGTAACCTGTTGATACTCAACGAGTTACAACAAAACGCAAAAAAACTTAACTTTTTTCTTGCGCTAGTAGCCTAGAAATGTTAGTTTGTATGTATGACAATTAAAGATAAAGAAACAGGAAAAGAACTCGACTTCGAGTTGCTCTCTAACGGCATTTTAAAAGCATACGATTACGGGTGTGGATGGGATGTCACATTTAAACGAGTAGACGGAGTGTGGGAAGGACACATGAATGGCGGGCTTTGGGGGTACAGAGGTATTCTTAGAAGACTCAACGAACTACAACTACATAAGAATTTGTTTGACAAACTCATCACCATAGGATAGATTACATATTATGCAAAACTACATTATACCAAACTATGTCTCACAATACCAAGCACGACCTGCCATGCTAGATTTCAGCAATCTTGATTTTAAGCGCCATGCTCATACCAACGGAGTTCAAGCAAGACTTGACTTAGGCAACGGGCTAGAAATTTCTGTTGTTGCTAACGATGGAAATGGTGGTGGATTATACGGAGATGTCAACGATGATCTTTACGAAGTAGCAATATTTAACGATGACGGAATGATTCCTCTTTCCCCTTCTGACGATGTTGTTGGTTGGCAATCTCCCGACCAAATCTCTCATCTTATGGCAAAAGCTCAAGTTGAGGGGAGTGTTTGGGTTGACGACCTCAAGGAAGCAAAATCAGAATTTAGAAGAGAATTAGATCTTGACTAATTAACCAAACTAAACTACATTATATATATTATGGAAAAACTAACAGAAGAAGAACGTCTCGCAGTTATCGCTCAAGCAGTCGAGAACTCACAATCAATAATGCCATCTCAATCAGTTGAGGATTTCATCTCGGAAATCAAAGCCGAACAGATAGTTGTGGAGCATGGACTCTTGGATTCTCAGAAAGAGGATTTGGAAGATGAATCACAATTTCTCTTCACCGACTCAGCAGAAGAGATTGACGAGGAAGATGAAGACATGGGTCTTTCCGATGAGATGAAAGGAGTCTACTCATGAGTTGGGACATACTTTTATTCTTGCCTTGGTTAGGTGTGTTTTATATTATGTGGAAAGATATAATCGCACAATGAAACTTATAATTACAACAATAGATCAAGGTAAAGTCGCAATCGTAGAAACTAGCTCAGAGGCAGATACCAAACGTGGAGAAAGATATGTCAGCGAAGATTGTCTAAAAGTAAATGTCGAAAGTGGCTTGTTTAGAGATGTCACCGAGCATGGATGGAATCCCGAAGGTAGGTTGTATCTAATGAGGGACTAAATAAGGTAAAGCCAAATAAAGGGTTTGACGCCACCGCGCTGCGCGGCGCGCTTTTGACCTAAGTCGTTGGCTATCAACGACTTACGGCGCGGGGGCCGCCGTAAGCCCTTGATTATCAAGAACTTACAGGAACAAACACATCGGGCTTGCGATCCTCTGGCAATGGCCAGCCTTTGAACTCCTCGCCATCGAGGTCTTCGAGCCTGAACATAATTCCCTCGAGCATTTCCTCAAGCTGAGCATTTTTTTTCTCGAGATCTCTGACCCTGTCCATGAGAATTTGATCTGCGATGCTGAATATTTTCTTACTTTTTATCATACCCTTACATTAGCGCAGATTTTGACTGATGTCAAATTTTTTTTCAATTATTTTAAGTTTTTTTAAACCTTTGACAGTCAACGACTTAGGCAAGCCAGGCTTTCGTAAAGCCTTGATTATCAACATTTTACATCTCAGCCCATGTGTCAAACTCGACCCACTGGTGGACGACCTCACGAAGGCTTTCAGCCTCTCTGTCCCAGAGGTGAATCTCCATCTGAAATTCTGGAGGGAATGGAGATTTGAGATATTGCTCTGCTAGGGCATAGCAGCTATGAAGACCATCTCGATCTTTTGGCGTGGAAAGCATGACGTCTCCGTCGTGAACTAATTCGTATCTTAACATAATTATAATATGGCACAAAAAACTACAGATGTCAAATTTTTTTTTAATTATTTTTATTTTATAAACATCTGTATATTAAGGACTTACGGCGCGGGGGCGCCCTAAGCGCTTGATAATCAAGAACTTATAGGAACTTGTGCCTTCTGATTTTACTCATTGGCACGGAAACCCGTTTCTGCGAGAGGTAAACTCTGCCGACAACGAATGTCTCTGCACCCTCTTCATATGTTCCTTGCACATGCAGGACACGACGTTTATGATCCATTACGATATCACCTTTTACTATTTTTTTAATCATACCTAAAGGTAGCATAGATATAGGCAAAAGTCAAGTTTTTTCTTAGTTTTTTTTACGCTGTAAGTAGCTGTATATCAACGACTTACAGCACGCGGGCCGCCGTAACTACTTGATTATTAAGTACTTACAACAAAAAGAAAAAAAGTTAAAAAAAAGTGTTTTTTTTCTTGCAATTTGTAAAAAAATTTCTTATATTTATATTATGATAACGATAAGACAAAACCCAAACTTCACTAAATTTTTTCAAGTCTTCGCTTTCGGAGAGTTCATCGACGAAGTCGAGCGTAAGAGCAAGGCAATTCGCATCGCAAGACAACTCGCAAAAGCACACAAAAAAGATACGATTAATGTTGACGGACTCATGCAAAAAGTCTAAGATATATTTATTCTAACCAATACTAACCAATACATATAAAACTGATTATGAAAAACATATACATCGCGTTCTACTACAACAAACGTACCAAAACCATCCACATCAAAGGTGGCTCTACTTCCTTAGATCCTCGCCTCAGAATGCAAATGCATTTTGCTCATGGAACTGCAGGTCAGCATCCTTACCCAAATGTTCTCAACGAAGATGATCTCATCTACACTAGGCAATTCAAACACTTTCTCGATAAAGAGCAAAAGGTTATTAACACCATTCGCTTCTTTGCTGACTTGGTCGAGTCTAAGGGTTACAATGCCAAACTTCACCACGCGCCAAAATCGCATGGTAGTTCTAACCCTAACCCAAATGTCACCGACATTGACAGGGTAATCCTCAAGTTCTTGTTTAAGACTCTCAGTAATGCAGTCTTGGGCGCAAGCCCAAAGCCTACCCCAAGGCAAGCAACTGCAAAGCTCAGAACTTACCAAGTCAAGCAAAAAAAGCTAAATAATGAATTTGGTGAGCTACTCGCTCAAGTAGCCTAATTTCATAGTTAGTTAAAAAGTCGTAAGTCGTTGGTAATCAACGGCTTACGGCGCGGGGGCGCCCTAAGTGCCTGACTATCAAGAGCTTATGCTAGAAGAAGCTTGGCTCTTCATGGTTGCGGTGTACTTCGGGCATCTCGGCTGGCTCGTTGCGGGCTGCAGCCTCTCGAAGCGCACGAATCGATCTCTCGACAGCTTCGAGGCGAGCAAGTTCCTTGAGCTCTTTTTGACGAGCTTCAAACTCGACATCAGTGATGCCGAAGGCGTGAGCAGTACGGGCGAGGGAGTCATTAGTGATATCCATATATACAAGGTAGCATTATTGCGGGCCTATGTCAAATTAATTCGGCTATAAATGAAAGTAAGTCAAATAAAAGGCGGGCGGGCCTTCGGCTCCGCTATTTTACCTAAGTTGCTGACTACCAACGACTTACGGCGCGGGGGCGCCCTAAGTGCCTGACTATCAAGGACTTATGCCTTGAATAGCCCGTACCTACGGGTGCCGTCGTTGCTCGCTAACCTTCTGCGAAGAAGACGCTCAGCGTCAACCTTGCGCATAGCGATAGATTCTACTTTCCAGACAGCTCCTGCCTGATTAAGGATGGATTTTAGTATTAACATAAATTATTTGTTTTCGAAGATTTCTCTTTCGGCTCCTGCGAAGCAGGTACCTGCTCTAGTCTTTTGGGCGAGTAGCAACTGCAACCTGTCCAACCTATCGAACTCCCATTTGAGTTGATCATCGACATAAGCCGCACCCATGTTGTTATCGGGCGAATCCCGAAGAGCTTTCCAATCTTGGACTCTCTCTGTGGAGCGTTGAACTTTTTCGATTATTTCTTTTATTGTCATGATTATAATTTAAACTAGTTTTCAGATAATTGCAAACTTTATTTTGTCTTTTTTTCTGTTATTCTGTTGATGTACCACATGGCATTATCGCCTTCCTTGGTAACAAAGCCGCGCTTGAATTGCACTTTAGTTTGGAGCTTACCTATAAGAGCCTTTACTTTTCTTCTTACTTCGTGCTTGTCTTCGGCTACGATCTCGAAAATGTTGTTGGTCATGTGAGTGACTACAAAAGAATTTGTGTTGGTATTCCACAAAGGAAGTTTTTCCTCTCTCTCTATGGAGGAAACGTGAACGTTTGCTATAAATGTTATATTCTTAATCATATATACAATATGACACATAAATACTAAAAAGTCAAATTTTTTTTTCAATTATTTTCATTTTGTCATAAGTTGTTATATACCAACGACTTGCGCGGGCCAGGCGCCGTAAGTGCCTGACTATCAACGACTTGTGTTACATATCGTATTGGGCATGGTAGCCATAGTCGATGTCCTCAGACTCTTGGAAGTCGAGGAGGGCGACCTTGTCCTGCAGGTCACCGATCTCGTTGCGAATCGCAACCTTATCGGCGGGACTGAGGACGCAGTCCTGCAGGGTTTCATGGAGGATGGAGATCTCTTTGAGCATTTCTGATTTAGTCATACCTAAAGGTAGCATATAAGGCAAGCGATTGCAAGCTTTTTTTTTACTTTTTTTTGCACTGTAAGTACCTGTGTGCCAACGACTTACGGCGCGGGGGCGCCCTAAGTGCTTGGTACTCAACCACTTATGTAAGCGGCGTTCAAGTACCGCGCCAACTTAGATCACGATAGAATCGGGCAACTTTTGGTTACAGAAGTACCAATCGAATGAGTCAATTACTTGCCCGTTATGGACAGGCTCAAAGTTGACTTGGTGAACACCTGCACCCGTGATGCCGTTGATGCGTTCGCGCGTGGTAGGTGTGTTCCAACCCGCAAGCGACCACTCGACCACGCCCCAACCGTCACGCTTTACAATGGCATTGCCATGTAGCCAAACGGTTTGCCCGTCTGTTTCGGTATTGCCGACTTTTAAAGATTTGCCTTGTTCGAAGGCGTCCTTGATTCGTTGGGTTACTTTTCTCATTTGTGATTTCCTATTATAATGATTGAGACGATAGCGAAAGCGATGATTTCGAAAACCATTTTAGCAATCCTTTTGGCACTCGAATTTTAACTGCCAATCTCTCATGCGATTTGGAGACTTTGGCGCAGGCTTTGCAACCTTGGCAATCTCTTGCCCAACTTCAAAGCGAGCTTTCCAAGCTGCGCCGTAGGCATCCGATTGATCTTGCAAACTCTTTGAGCGATCCCAAAGGCTATTGCAAAGGACGTTAAGGTGATTCCATTTTTGGTTTAGTTCTTTTAATGTCATAATTATAAAGTAGCGCAGTTAAGGTTAAAAGTCAAGCCCAAAGCTATTTTCTTTCGGCTATTACTTCGGCAAGCTGAGCCTCGATCTTTTTGAGTTCGGGCAGTGCAAGCATCTCGATTGCCATTTCGACATTGGCTTGAGTTGCAGGAGTTGCATCTTTGCGCATCTTTGCAATGGCGTTGTGGATTCCCTCGATCCGAGATTCGAGGAGTTCTTTTCTTGTATCAATCATTTGCATAATTATAACTTAGCAAAAAAACAGGCAAAACACAAGAAAAAAAACTCTAATTAGAACGGTTTTAGCTAAACTAATACGCTTATTAATTTAGATTATGGGTGCCACTTTTTTGAATAATTGTAAATAGGTTATTGCGGAATAGGCGCGGGGGGGCACTTTTTTCATTCTCAAAATAATAAATTAAGTTTTCAATAAATTGCTAATCTAAAAAAAATCCCGAGGGGTATTTTTTAAAAAGGTAATTAGTAAAACTAAAGTTTCATAATAAACAGTAATATAAACATAATAAATCTTAATATTTCAAACTAAAACAAACAAACAAAATCTGCTAAAATACTGGACTTTGTGTGCAAGTTATAGAAATATAAACAAAAGCTGAATAAATAAATAACATTATGCCGCCGATTTTTTACGAAAAAGGTGTAATATTAACAGTAACTCCATTATAATACATTATGAATGAAATAGATTTCACAGATCAGATCAAGGCAAGACTTCTCGAACAAGAGGGGTTTGAAGAAGAGATAACGCAAGAAGCTTGGGCTGCAGAAGAGAATAGCGGGAAAAAGCTTAACAAACCTTTTCGTACATCTGGCGGACCTAAAAAGTTCTCAGTATATGTAAAAAATGAAAAAGGAAATGTAGTAAAAGTCAATTTCGGCGATCCGAATATGTCGATCAAGCGCGATGACCCAGCTCGCAGAAAAAGCTTTAGAGCTAGACATGGTTGCGATAACCCAGGGCCTAAGACAAAAGCCAAATACTGGAGTTGCAAAATGTGGAGTAAGAAAAGCGTCACTAAGATGACTAAAGGCGAAGAGCAAAGTTTTGAAGAGATTGAAGATGAAATGGTGGAGTTTCTCGACGAGTCTGATGCAAAAGGCAAAGGCCTTTGGCATAATATTAGAGAAAAGAAAAAGAGAATGGGTAAAAATTATCGCCCTGCAAAACCAGGTGACAAAGACTATCCAGATCCTAAATCTTTAAAGAAAGCCCAAGGACCAAAGAAGAAAAAGTCAAAAGCTGAAGACGAAAAAGACGACCAAAAAGGAAAAGAGTCAAAATTAACTGAGCAACAAAAGAAATTACCAGATGCTATCAAGAAAGCTATCTTAAATAAAAAAGATAAGTCAAAAGCTGAAGACGATAAAAAAGAATCAAAACTTACAGAGCAGCAAAAAAAATTGCCAGATGCAATTAAAAAAGCCATTCTTGAAAAGAAAGATAAATCAAAAGCCGAACACGGACAGAAAAAAGGAGAAAAGTTTCAACCTCATACTATGTACGATAAAAACGGCAAGGCTTATGAAGCAAAAACATATTCTGACCATTTGAAATACAAAAAAATGGGATATACTATTGAAAAACCTTCTGAATCTGGATACAAGAGTAAAAAGAAATATAAAAAATGAGCTGGCTGAGGCTAAAGGATATTGTAGCATCGGTCTCTGCAAATAGTAATAAAATGCTAGGGCTAGGCTCTGGCAATGCAGTTGTCGCTGTTACAGCTGAAGATATGGTTGAAAAAGCTATATCGAGCAGTACAACTGTGCAAAATGCATTCAATACCCAAACGGCAAATGCAATTCAGAATGACAATAGTGTCCAGCAAGTATTTAATAGTCAAGTTGGAGATGCTATACAAAATGACAACAGCGTTAACAATGTCTTTAATAGTCAGGTAACTAACGCAATCAATAATGATCCAGGCACTCAAGCCGCAATGACTACGCAGGTTACGAATGTTAATAATAACCCAACAACAACCGTAACTTACACTAATCCTCCGACAGTTAATGGTCAGCCACTACTCCCGTTACCAACTTCTTCAAGAGCTGGCGAGCATTTAATATATGGAGCTGCAGGAAGCACACAAGTAAATAACAAAAAACTTGTCATAAAAGCATCTTCAGCGGCTAGGACTAATTTTGTAAATCAGGCACAGGGACAAGCCGTCATACAGTTAAATGCTTCGTTCCAAGATATTTTAGATAATTTTTACAGATTTAGTCATAAGGGTGCTAATGATCACGCAAGCTCTACTGATGAACAAGGATGGACTATAGATGCTAACGGAAATTTAACTCAACCCACTAATACTAGTAACGGTTTAGGTTTTGCAAGTCAGCAGCTTTATGACAAATTTGAAGGAACAATTTTGGTAAGAAGTTCTGACAGTGACGATGACCTTATGGGATTTGTTTTAGCTTTGTGCCAGCAGGATCAAAACGGCAATAATATAGCTGACGAAACAATTAGTGTTGTAAGAACAAATCAAATGGGTAGTCATACATTAACTAGTGGAAACATTAATAGCGACAGGTTCGCAATAGTTTATAATGTTCAAAAAACTGGTGAAACAATATTGGCTTCAAATGGAGCTGGAGTAACTGGAGCTGGATGGAGCACCCCTTACCCAAACGGAGATGCTATAAAATTCCGCAGAACCGCAGATCTTCTTGAGGTATGGCTTGTTCAGAATGTTGCGTCGCCTCCAGCATTCAATGATGCAAGTTGGGGTAATTATATCAGTGTGGATCTAACCGTAGCAAACAACGGAGTAAGTGCCGCAACTCTAGCAAAATTTAGACAACCCGCAAGATGGGGACTCGTAGCCTCTTCGCAAGGTTTTTGTAGCTGGAAAGATCTTACCTTGGATGGAGGGCCCGCTCAGCTTTCTTCTACAGGTACATCACAAATGAATCCTCAGCCAGATCCAGATATCAATAAATTTGTATTTGATCTAGAGTCAAACACAACCTATGCTTACCAAAATGGAAGTTGGGTAGCAGATACGAGTGGGGCAACTATACATGACTATGTAACTGACGGTCAAATTTTATACGATACATCAGATAAAGCTGTATACATAAAAGAAGATAATTCCCTTCAATTGTTGACGACAATGAGAAGGCACACATTGCAGTTAACTGCGAATTACACTTTAAAGTCAAGCGATCTAGGTAAGCTAATTGTAGCAAACCCAGGGTGTGGAAAAATAACGATAAATGATCAGTATGGAGAAGGGTGGCATTGTACAATATTAAATAAAACCAATACATCTTTAAATATTGATAGCGCTGGAGCCATTGGGGCAGGGTCTAGATTTGGAGATAGACTTTTAACTCAAAACAATACATCTTTTAATGTAAGTAATTCTCAAGTAGTTACAATGTGGGGTAATGGCCACAATAATGGCAGGAACTTACACCCAGAAATTGGTACATCTAATTACGGTACTTAATAAATTGGCATAGTTCTTTCTACTTATATATTGGAAGTACTCAAAACGGGGCTTCTTGAGTGCCAAAAGGGCTCATAACATTATAAAGTAAAGGAATAGATATGACAAAATCGCTCAGTAGCAAAACGTTACTCCCTACGAGGAGAAATGAATTTTTAACTTCATTTGACTCAATGTTTGATGAAATGATGGGAAAAGCATTCCCAGATTTCCCTCAAGAGTTTGGAGTTAATTTTTTCGGCAATAATAGTTACCCGAAGGTAGATATTATAGATTCCGAGAAAAACTTAATCTTAGAAGCTGAAATACCAGGACTATCTAAGGAAGAAGTAAATGTAGATTTCGAAGAGGGTGTTCTCACCATTGCTGGCTCTAAGAGAGAAGACTCTAGGCCAGAAGACCATAAATATGTAAGAAAAGAACTTAAAAGGTCAAGTTTTTCTAGATCATTTAAGTTGGCAGACACTTTTGACTTTCAAAAAATAAAAGCAAAGTTCGAAAACGGGTTATTGCTAATAACCGTACCTAAGAAAAAGCCAGAAAAGTCTAAAAAGGTTAAAATATTATAATCAAGATACTTAATTTTGGTGCCCCCTAGAAATAGGGGGTTTTTTTGTGTGTACTAATAAATATCATGAAAAAAAGTTTAGCAAAGTATAAAGAGGAGAGCCCAGAAGTGCCTGGGCATACTTGCCCTTACATTGATTTCATACAAGAAATACTAAAAGAAATTAAAGACGAAGCAGATAGCGAGTTTGTCACAAAGAAGGTTGACCTACTTGATTCGACATTAGAATATGTGAGGGATTCTAATGACAGCTTAAGGAGAAGTTCTGGTTATTGGTACAACAAGTTTGTATCAATTTACAACAAGAAGTAAAGACTCTCCCGTCTTTATAGTTTATGAAAAGGTGGTTAGAGATAACTGTGCTTGTGTTTTATGCATGCTTTATAATCGCAGTATATGTGTGTGCAACATTAGGCGTAGCTCACTTTATGTTATTTTTAAATAATTTATTTTCAAAGTAAATTTTTAATAATTCTAAAACCAATAGATATTCTTGGCTTGTATGCGAATACCGAATGCCATAACAGGTTTTCTTTATTAATGTCGAACTCTCTAAGAGTCCAGCCTTTTTTATCTGCATCTTTAATAATGTTGTCACCACTTTTATATAAAAAGTAAGAACTATCGTCATGTTCTGTATACGACAGGTACAACCTGAGCCCAGGAGCCTTATTGTTAGTATGCCAAGACATATATCCATTTTCAGGATAGAAAAAGTGCCCACTAAGTAGTATTGAGCTTTTTGGGTATTGCTCAGCCAGTGTATTGTAGAAAAAACTTTTTTGCTTCTCTGTAAATGATATATGAGTAAGCTCGCTAACTTCACATACATCTATAGGTGGTGTGCTTAATAAATTATTAAGGTATCTCTCAGAAGTGTACTGTAGACCTTTTTTAGTTTGTATCGGTGGAGGAGGGTCCTTGTAAGTTTGCTCTAAAAAGTTTAAACCTGATATAAATTTTTCGCTTATAACTGGCTTTCTGATCATTGCAAAATTGGAGGGAATACATGCATCAAGTCATATATAGTTTCAATCGAATCCCAGTCAATTAAATCAGGCAAATCTCTTAAACTTTCTTTTGTTACTTCTATTTCTTTAATTTTGTCAAAATCCAATTTGCCTAGTGCCTTAACCTGCTCTAAATCTAAGTCTTGTAGTTTTATTTCCCTGAGGTCTCTCATCCAGTCAAGATATCCTTTTTTAGCTTTTTCCATGTTAATAATTATCCTACCCTTCTCCATTTCATATGCTGGATAAAAATGTCCATGGGGGTCATCTTCCACAAGAGGAACGTCTGGTACTCTTTCAAAATATTCTTTTCCTTGTAGAGAATCCATGAAGCCTTGGTCGGATACATCACCGCAAACTACACAAAATTTTCCGTCTTCTTTTGATACTATATAAGATTTTATATTCATGTTATTTTCCAAAAAAGCTTACATACAGAGTTTCAGGTACATACTGTTGAGGCGTGGGATCACTTGGAGGTGCATATACTTCTGTAAGACTTGCATCTTTTCTGTCATCATTTTTACCAGCATTAACCATTTTTTTCATAAAACTAGGTTTGTACTGAGTAATTTCTACTGTGGCATTATAAGATGTGGTCACCTTGGCCCCTTGGATTTTGGGTAGAGTGTCTGGCTCACTGTTTCTTTGGAAGGTAACTTTACCTACCGATAGAAAGCCACCTTCTCTTGCCGCAGGGTTACTTCCATGACTAGATGATGCGATTACTGAAACCATTTTTTCTTTATATAATCCATTGGTTGTTGTAATTTGATAAGTTCCAGCACCAGAAGCTCCTCCTGGTTCCATTGATAAGTAGCAATTTATAAAACAACTCTGCGAGGCATCTATTCCTCCGCTACTAGACAAAACTATACTACAATAGGCACCCATACCTAAACCTTGTTTTAGGTGGTATAACGAGACTCCATAGCTTGCATTATAATTTCTGCTAGCTTCACTAAAGTCAGGTATCCTGTTTCCCGCCTCTTTTGTTGCTAAAAATTTTCTACCTTCATCATCTTCGCACCTGGAGACAACAAACATATCGTCAACCTCTGCTTCGGTAAACGGTAGTTGACTGATTTTAGTTCCTTGATTTAAAGACTCAACATCAAATTCGGAAATCTTTCCTACGATTTTAATATGCCTAAGCAATGGAAGTTCTCCACTGACCTCATATGCATAATCAAATGTGCCGTTTATATTAACTGGGACTATAACCTGAACTTGCTTTGAGCTAGGTGATCTTTGAAAACCTCTTAAGTTAACTGCTTCCATTTCCCCGCTCATAATGTTTTCACCAGTGCTAGGATTTATAATGCCTCCACCTTCGGCCTGAGGTCTTACTTTAACCCTTACATTAGATGCAGTATAGTCTGATTCATCCGCAACATCAATATCTAATATAACCGCAGAGGCTCCAGCTAATGGAGATATAAAACCTAAGTCATTCCTTCCAACCCCATAATCAACATTGGTATAGGGGTAAGTAACAAAAGAATTAATATTACTATTTGCAATTAAGTTGTCTCTTGAGTCATACTCAAAGACAGTGCCCCATGAAACTATTTGCTGGTCTGTCAAATATTCTATTTGCATTTCTTTGATTCAACCTCTTTTTTAAGCAAGTCATAAACTTTATCCAATTCGCCTTCCTTCATCATTTCAGAGGGACATTTACCGCCTTCTGTGATAGGTGTTTTTAACCACTGCGTGGAGACATATGATGTAAAACTTTTGGATAATAGTTCCATTATAGATATTTTTGAAATTTTAGACATTTGCATTTATTATTATTGTAAATATATAATTACACTCATAAAACGTAGTGTAATATATTATATATTAAATTTTAAAAAATTTATGTCTAGGAAAAAAGCTAATATTTCAGATGATTTAAATCTGGAAAACCCACTGAAACCGAAATTTATCGTCAGAGGCAAACGACTCACAGATAAGCAAAAGAGATTTCTTGATCTTTGTACCCAAAAAGATATACAGATAGTTTTTGTAGCAGGGCCAGCGGGTTCAACTAAAACATATATGGCCGTCATGTCTGCACTGAGGCTATTGCAGAAAGACGAAAATCTTGATTTACTATATGTGAGGACAGCCATTGAAAGTGCCGATAAAGGTCTCGGCGCTCTACCAGGAACACTTGAGGATAAATTTAATCCATACATGGCACCACTGGAAGATAAGCTTATAGAGCTGCTGCCTCCAACAAATAGTTTAAAAGACGACCTCGTTCAATCTGGAAGAGTTCAGGCGATGCCAATAAATTTTCTAAGAGGAGCGAGTTGGAATAACAAGGTTGTAATAGCTGATGAATCTCAGAACTTCTCCTTTAAAGAACTGGTAACACTCATAACAAGAATAGGCGAAAACTCTAAGTTGTTTATTTGCGGAGACCCAATGCAGAGCGACATTAATGGTAAAAGTGGTTTCAAACCAATGTTTGATTTATTTAATGACGAAGAAAGTCGAGACAATGGAATACAGACTTTTGTATTTACTGAAAAAGATATATTAAGAAGTGCTATTTTAAAATTTATAGTAAAGAAACTTAAAACCATTTAATTTTAGTGTACCTATAATTATGGAGTGGACTGAAATCATAGTCGCAGTTATAAGTGCTACGGCAACAATAACCTGCACATTGCTTGGTAAATTTGCTATAGACCGAAGGAAAGCTGCTAAAAAAGATCCCATCATGCAGGATGTTGAGAACAATGAAAACATAGAAATATGTCTTACCTACATACTTCAGCAGATGGGTGCAGATCGAGCTTATATTATGCAGTTTCATAATGGAGGTTATTATATATCTGGTAAAAGTCAGCAAAAGTTTAGCTGCTCTCATGAAATAAGTAGCCCAGGCACCAGCAGAGAATGCCATGATTCGCAAAACCATCTTGTTTCTAATTACCATAATTACATTAGTAATATAATGAAAAACAAAGAATACTGCTATGAGGATGCGGCAGACATAGAAGACCACGCATTTAAAAATGTGATCATGTCAAAAGGTGTTCTTTCTATATATAATATACCACTAAAAACATTAGAAGGAAAAATTATAGGTATATTAGGTGTTGACTTTGTAAAAAAACAAGCTAGCCCAATATATAAATTCACACAAGATTCTCAAGGATGCAAATGCCACCAAGATGTAAATCAGTTCATGAGAAGGCAAGCGAGAATTTTATCTGCATATTTAATTTAAATTGATTTTTTTATAATATTTTTTTATTATAAGCCATGAGGTCAATATTTTGTACAAATTGCGGAACGAAGATGGAATACTCTTCGCAAAAACCAAAGTTTTGTAGTTCATGCGGCGAACCTATGTCAGCCAGCTCTGTAGGGTCAATTTCTAGCTCTAAAGCAAGAAACCCTGTCAAAGCAAGGTCGGCACCAATTACTGAGGTAGGAGAAGATTCTACTGATGCTACAGAAGTTCCGTATGTTAGAAATTTAGAATATGATATCGATGTGCCTCAAAACAATATATTTAATCTAGGCGATATATTGCATGAGAGGCAAAAAGAAGAATAATAGTACATATGAAGACTATTCTGATATAATTGATTCGGAACTGGCAAAGCGAAGAAACAATTGGTTTCTGAACTCTGTCTCATGGATTGATTTTGATGATGTTAGCCAAATCATAAGAGCTCATATACATAAAAAATGGGATCAATGGGATCAAGAGCGCCCTATAAAACCTTGGTTAAATAAAATTATATCTAATCAGTTTAAGAATATTTTAAGGAACAACTATAGCAATTATGCTCGTCCATGCTTGAACTGCCCCTTTGCCATGGAAGCTTCTGAAAATCAATGTATGTTTACCCCTAGCGGTGCTCAAGATAGTAGTTGCCCTTTATATAGGAAGTGGGAGAAAACAAAAAAGCAAGCATACAATGTAAAAATTACATTATCAATAGAAAACCATCTACATGAAGTAGAAAAGACATATACAGAATCAGATCAAGATATTGAGCAATCTATAAAAAAATTAGTTTCAGAACTCAAAAAAGTTTTAAATAAAAGACAGTGGCAAGCTTTCGATTTACTATTTGTACAAAACTTGTCTGACGAAGAAGCCGCTAAAGAAATGGGATTTAAAAGTAGTGAATCAGGGAGAAAAGCTGGTTATAAACAAATAAAAAACCTTAAAAATATACTAAAAGAGAAAGCTGAAAAAATTCTCGACGACAAAGGTATAGTATTTTTAAACGGAGACAACGATGGAGCTGACAGACCAACAGAAAAATAAGCTACTTGAGAATTTCAATAGCACACCAAACCTAACAGAACTAACAAGGTTAATTTTTGAGGACGAAACCTTGGACGGAAGGACGAAAGAAGGTAGAGCTGTTAGGGATTTTCTTGCTAGTAGAAGCTTAGACTACGAAACCACTGCATGGGAAAAGGTTAAAGAAGTTGATTTGTCAGAAAGAGAAATAGAATTTATTAAGGCCCAAGCCGAGAACGGCTTAAGTGCTTTCCAAATATCTGAAATATTATATCCAGATATAAATGTAAAAAGGTTATCCAAGCACCACTTGGCTGTATTAGAGTTTCTAAAAGAATATGAACCTAATTTTGTGCATGAAAGCGAGTCTGCTATCAATCAAGAATATAAGCCTCCCAAAACTATCACAGTATCTATAGAAAAAATAAATCAATATTGCCACTTAAATCATAAAGAGGGCGAAATGAACCACGAAGATCTGGAATGTGCGAAACAATTGCTAAAAAATTTGTCGGCTCCTAGATTAATACAAGTAATAAATAATTATAGCAGCAAAAAGGATAGGGAATTATTTGAGGCTGAATTTGTAAGAGCCATATGGGACAAACCAGACTTAACTAGTGATGAAGTTAATTTATATATCAACGTCTGTGTTGATTACATTAATTTAAAAAATATTTCATCCCACATAGAAAAACTTAACACTATGTTTAATGAGGTTGAAGACCAGCAGGACATGACGGTTAGATTGGCTGAAGTACTTAAATCAAAGACAGACGAGTATGACAAGTGTGAAAAACGCATGGAGTCTTTAATTAAAAAACTAAATGGTGATAGAGCTGAAAGACTAAGAAATAGGCACAAGGAAAATGCCAGTATATTAACTTTGGTAAGAAACTTTCAGATAGAAGAACAAAGAAACCAAATGATAGAAATCGCAGAGATGCAGAAAAAATTAGTTGAAGAAGAGGCTGACAGACTAGATAATATGGAAAGCTGGAAAGCTAGAATTTTAGGAATATCAAAAAAGAATGCTATATGAAGAAAATTGAATTATTAATTGGTGATCATGAATATGAATTGATTGAGAAGATTTTTGAGAAAGAACCTGACTTCAATCCAATCACTGAGACTGATCAAGTTATTATTAAAGCCCTTAGCGCTATCATTAGTCCTAAGAACTTGGCAGAAGATAATGTCGGCGGCGAAGAAGTCATTACTACATCTTACCAGAAAATCCAAGAACCCGAAGACAAAACTATTAATGGCAGCACCCCTGTTGAAAATTTATGACATTAGGCCTATATGTCTACCAGTTAGACAACATAAGAGTCATAGATGGAGATACAATAGATGGGGATATAGATTTAGGTTTCCGTATAACAGTAAGAAAGAGAATAAGATTATATGGAATAAATACTCCAGAGATTAGATTACAAAGTAAAATTAAAAATCTAGAAGATCGTAAAAAACAGAAAAATTTGGGGCTATCTGCTAAAGCTCGCCTCAGCGAGATTTGCAGCAAAAACAGTATATATCTCGAAAGTGTCAAGATTGGAAAGTATGGGCGGGTGGTAGGCAATCTATATTTCATCGAAGATGATATGGGTATTGAAGAAGATTTTGTTTCTATTAATGATTTGCTTATTGCTGAAGGGCATGCCGAAGTTTATAATAAATAATTATTTGTTTTATTTTTATGAGTGTAGAATGCAAAGTATGTGGTCAGTCGTTCAAGAACGACAAGGGCCTTCATATGCATATATCTAAAATTCATAAAATTACATTAGCTGAATATTATGTTAATTTTTATCAGCGTAAAGATTTGCATAATGGCGACCTTTTGCCATTTACAAATAAACAAGATTATTTTATAATTAATTTTTTAAATAATGATAATTTAATTTCTTGGTCGAACTACGCTAACCCAGAGGAAGTAAAAAAATATTTGCTCGAACGATTGTCTCACAGAATTGAGAGCAAAAAATTGAAACACGCACCGTGTCACACCGAGATTTCCCTCAACGAACTTCCGAACATTGACTTATATAAAAAGTTTTTTGGGTCTTACTCTAAGGCTTGTGAGGAACTAAAAATAATGCCATTATTTGGCAGAAACATAATGAAAGACTTTTTTAAGAAAGATGATTTTTTTAAAAGTTTAAAAATACTAATCGACACCAGAGAACAGCAACCTCTAGAATTTGATAAGTCTATGACGATGAAACTTGACTTTGGAGACTATACTCTAGGGGCTCCCCATTATGATTATACATATGTAGACAGAAAGAGTGAGACAGATTTTAAGGGTACATTTTCTGCTGGACTAGATAGGTTTAAAAGAGAGCTAGATAGGGCTAAAAATTTCTCATCCTATGTCTTTGTCGTTGTTGAGTCAACGATAGAAGACATTATTAAGAATAATTTAAACAGCCCTTACAAGTCAAACCTATCGTATGTGTGGCATAATGTTAGAGAGATCTGCCACGAGTATAAAGGTGTATGCCAGTTTGTATTTACGGGAAGCAGGAGGCAGTCAGAAGAAATCATACCTAAAATCTTATTCTATGGTAAAAAACTTTGGGATGTTGATTTACAATACTTTATAGATAAAAAATGACTTGGGAAACAGGAGTTCAGAGATACCAAAACGAATTTGGTAGTGTTAACGAAGAAATAAAAAAAATCAAAGGATACATGGACGAAGATGAGGCCAAGTATCATTTGTATAAATTTCTTAGGTCTAATGTGACTTTTGCTACTGATTTGATTTCTGGGGTACAACTTTTTCCTTTTCAACATTTAGCCATCAAGGCTATGCTAGAAGCTGATTATTTCTTAGGAATATGGAGTCGTGGTATGTCAAAATCTTTTAGTACTGCTATATATGCATATCTTGATGCCATGTTCAACCAAGGGATTCAGATAGGTATCTTGGCTGCAACATTCAGGCAGTCAAAAATGATATTTGAAAAAATAGAAGATATCGCTAAAAAACCTGAGGCTGAGTTCTTGTCGCAATGTATAACTAAAAAATCTAAAAAAAATGATCAGTGGACTCTAGAAATAGGAGAATCTAAAATAATTGCTCTACCATTAGGTGATGGATCAAAGCTTCGTGGATTTAGGTTTCATAGAATCATCATTGACGAGTTTCTTTTGATGCCTGAGCATGTATACAACGAGGTTATACTTCCTTTCTTGAGTGTTGTACAAAATCCTACAGAGAGGGAGAACTATATAAAGATTGAAGATCAGCTTATAGCAAGAGGGGAAATGAGAGAAGAAGACCGAAAAAAATGGCCAAACAATAAACTAATAGCATTATCTTCCGCAAGTTACAAGTTTGAGTACTTATATAAGGTGTATGAAACTTTTGAAGATCTTATCCTTAATGGCAGAGATGAAATGAATAAAGATATGTCAAATAGGTGCATAATGCATTTCAGTTATGATGTAGCACCTAAGGCTCTATACGATCAAAATTTGATTAACCAATCTAAACAAACCATGAGCCAGTCTCAGTTTGATCGAGAGTTCGGTGCAATTTTTACCGACGATAGTTCTGGATTTTTTAAAACTTCTACAATGAAGGCTTGCACTATTCAGGACGGAGAAGAGCCTTCGACAGAAATTTGTGGAGATCGAGATTCTAAATATTTGCTTGCATTTGACCCTAGTTGGGCTGAGAGTGAAAGTTCTGACGATTTTGCAATGCATGTTTTTAAGTTAAACGATAATACAAGGAATGGAACATTGGTTCATAGTTATGCTGTCCCTGGTTTAAAAATGAAAGAGCATATAAAATATTTTCATTATATATTAACCAACTTTAATATTGTAGCTATAGTTGGTGACTACGGTGGTGGTGTTCAGTTTATACAGGCTTTAAATGCTAGTGAACTATTTAATAAAAGTAAAATAGAAATAAAAGAAATCACCGCCAACCTCGATGATCAAGAAAACTATCAAGATTGCCTAAGAGAAGCTAGAACCCAATACAATCTAAAAGAAAACCAAATATGTATACTCAGGAAGCCTACTGCAGATTGGATCAGAAAAGCTAATGAATTGTTGCAGGCAAACTTTGACCATAAAAGAATTTGGTTTGCATCAAGACCTTTAGATAAAGCTTATAATCAGCAGATAAAAAAGAATGCACCTATTGATGACCTTATCTTTATACCTAACCAGTCAGACTTACAAAAGTCAGGAGGAAAGTTGTCTGTGATAGATTTCTTAGAGCATCAATACGACATGATTAATTATACTAAAAATCAATGTGCATTAATACAGGTAACTTCCACCCCTCAAGGTACTCAAACCTTTGGATTACCTTTAAACCTTAGGAGGCAAACAGGCCCTGGTAAAGCGAGGAAAGACTCCTATTCTGCGTTGATTCTTGGCAACTGGATGATTAAGACTTATTATGACATGATGAATGTAGAAGAGAATCCTGTTGCATCAACCTTTACTCCAGTTTTTATAAGTTAAAAGTAACTTTTAATTTAACTTTTGACTTTTCTGTGTATAATATATTATGCCTAGAAAATATACGAAGAGATCAGATTACTGGAATAAGTTTAATACTCATGAAAAAAGCCTAGAAGACTTGGCTGAATCAGCGGCTTCTGCTGGCCCAGTTTTTGCAGGAGAAAATTTTTATGTATCCGATGCGGCATACACAAGAAATGTGGGACAGATTCCAGACAGTGAGTCAACAATGGAAAGATGCGCTAGTAATAGCAGAAAGCCTGTATGCGATAAATACTCTCATATAAAAAATCTAAGCTTACCGTATTCGTATAAGCATAATCACATTTCACCTAGGGAGTCAATCTTGTTATGTCAAAAGGCATATGCTAATGTGCCTATTTTTCGTAATGCTGTAGATGTTATGGCTGAGTTTGCTAACTCTGATATATATCTAGAGGGAGGCTCGGAGAAGGCTCAAAACTTTATTTATAAGTGGCTAGATAAGATACAGTGCTGGAAAATGAAGGATCAATATTTTAGAGAATACTATAGGTCTGGAAATGTATTTATATATAAACTAGAAGGCTCTTTTGGGAAAGAAGATGTTTTAAAACTTAATAAAATATATGCTAACTCAAGTTTTGCTAATTCTTCTATACCTATGAGGTATGTTTTTTTAAACCCTTATGACTTTGTTGCCGACAGGGCTATTACATTTGACTCTAGAAATGGTGTATACCAAAAATTGTTAAGTGAATATGATATAGAGAGACTCAAGAACCCTAAAACAGAATACGACAGGCAAGTTTATGAATCTCTTCCTCCCGAGGCTAAGGAAAAGATAGCTAAAAAATCCTTTAATAGAGATGGTGTTAAAATAGAGTTAGACCCAGATAAATTAATATACTCTTTTTATAAGAAGCAAGATTATGAACCTTTCGCTACTCCATTCGGTTTTGCAGTCCTTGATGATATAAACTGGAAAATGGAGTTAAAGAAAGTAGATCAGGCCATTAGTAGAACTGTAGAGAATGTCATCTTATTAATAACAATGGGTAACACTCCTGATAAGGGTGGAGTTAATCCTCATAACTTGCAAGCCATGCAGAGCTTATTTATGAATGAAAGTGTAGGTAGGGCTTTGATCGCAGACTACACAACCAAAGCTGATTTTATTATACCAGATTTAAATAAAGTATTAGGTCCCGAAAAATACCAAATCGTAAACGAAGATATAAAAGAAGGCTTGCAGAATATCATTGTCGGAAAAGAGAATTATTCAAGCACCCAAATCAAAGCTCAGATTTTCTTAGAAAGATTAAAAGAGGCAAGGAATGCATTTATCAGCGATTTCTTACAGCCACAAATCAAAGAAATATGTCAATCTGTGGGTCTTAAAAATTTCCCCAAGGCTAAGTTTATTGAGATAGACATTAAAGATGAGGTGCAATTACAAAGAGTGGCATCCAGGTTAATAGAGATGGGTATTATTACTCCAGAGCAAGGAATGATTGCCATTAAGAAAGGTATTTATCCAAACCCAGAAGATCTTGGTGCAGCACAAGAAAAGTTAGTAGAGGATAGGGAAAAGGGGTACTATGTTCCATTGGCTGCATCTCAACCTATCTTGATGGAAGAAGATCAAGATATGAAAAAAGAGAAGCATGATGCAGAAATAGAAAATATGCAAAGCCCTCCAGCACAACCACAAGCAGCACCTAAAAATAATGTACAACAAGAAAATGGTAGGCCTGCTGGCACAAAAACAAAAACCAATAATATAATAGGCTCCGAGCGTTATAGCAGAAAAGATATCCAGTCAACTGTATACGAAATAGAAGATCTATTCAAAAATGCAGAATCTTCAATGAGGAAAAAGACTGGAAAGAAAAGATTAAATAAAAATCAAAAAGAATTAATAAGCACACTTATCGAATCAGTGGTTGCATCTACAGAAAAAGAAGAGTGGACTAATACAATAGATAAATGTATAGACGATTTTAATCATATCGAAAAATTAAATATTTTACCTGATGTGTTAGATATCTCTATTAGTCATGAAATAGTGTCTTATCCTGCAGCCATTTTATATCATAGTAAAAACGTCTCAAAAGAATAACAATAAGTGTATCTAACATTTACATGAAATTACCTTTTAAGTATACTGCATCTTTTGCTAATGACATAGAACTTAAGTTTTTTAATAAAGATTCTATTTCAACAGCATCCTTGGAAGACTTGAAGTCAATCATACCTGAGGGAATTGATTTTGAGAAAAATATAGATCTTATTGGAGTTGCATTTAATGCTGCAGTAGCTAATAGGTTTAATAAAAATGGTGACGGTATAGACGGTAAGACCGCATTAGAGATTAAAGACCAATTCATACATAAGCCTACAAATATTGAACACCAAAGAGATAAGGTAGTAGGGCATGTTGTAAATGCCGGACTATCTACTTTTGGTGGAAATGAATTAATGGAATCTTATGCTGACGGAGAAACTAAACCTTTTAATATTGCACTATCCGCTGTTATATATAAATCAGTAAATAAAGAATTTGCAAAGTTAATCGAAGCATCTATGGATGAGGAAAGCGAGTTTTACCATAAAGTTTCCGCTAGCTGGGAAATAGGATTTAATGACTATGATATAGCAGTAGGTGATGAAAGATTAAAAAATTGCAGAATTGCCAGTTCTGAAGAAAAAGAAGACCTAAAAACTTTTCTGACTTGTTACGGAGGCAATGGTACAACAGAAAATGGAGAGAAAGTTTACAGACTAATTAAAGGTACAATTTACCCCATTGGAATAGGCTTTACATCCAATCCCGCAGCAGCAGTCAAAG
>Ga0208405_1000019_pt1 | contig 32685 bp, 50 predicted proteins | sample ETNtaG_32_FD_185766 | JGI IMG/M metagenome (GOLD analysis project Ga0208405, IMG submission 185766) | Marine microbial and viral communities from oxygen minimum zone, Eastern Pacific Ocean - ETNP201302PF84A (SPAdes) (version 2) | ecosystem: Environmental > Aquatic > Marine > Oceanic ... | reverse complement strand
ATTCAACAAATTGGTTTTAAGCACAAAAGAAATGTAATCGATTTAAGATTGCTTTTAATGGAACCAACTGATTTAAGAGGTATCCCATACTACAATAAAGATAACAAGACTATGAGTTGGGCACCACCAGTTGATCTTCCAAATGATCCTAAAGATACTTCAATATTATTCTTGGACGAAATGAATGCGGCTCCACCGGCAGTACAGGCGGCGGCCTACCAGTTAATTCTTAACAGAAGAATTGGTAATTACATTTTACCAAAAGGTGTATCAATTGTGGCGGCGGGTAATAGAGAAACTGACAGAGGTGTTACTTACAGAATGCCTAGTCCACTTGCTAACAGAATGATACATATTGAAATGGATGTTAACTTTGATGACTGGTTAGTTTGGGCTACAACTAATTCAATTCACCCAGACGTAGTTGGTTATCTAACTTTTGCTAAACAAGATCTATATGACTTTGACCCTGCGTCAAGTTCAAGAGGTTTTGCTACACCAAGAAGTTGGTCGTTCGTAAGTCAAATTATTGATGACAAAATGGACGCAACACAGATGACAGATATCATATCTGGTGCAGTTGGAGAAGGACTAGCAGTTAAATTCCAAGCTCATAGAAAGATTGCTGGTAAACTTCCTAACCCATCTGAAATACTTGCTGGTAAAGTAAAAGGTTTGAAGACTAAAGAAATTAGTGCTATGTATACTCTAATTACTTCAATGTGTTATGAACTTAAGAACGAATGTGAAAAGGCACAGAAAAGTAAATCGATGAGTGCTTGGCATAAAATGGCAGACAATTTTATCCAGTTTATGATGGATAACTTTGAAACTGAAATGGTTGTACTAGGAGCCAGAACAGCCTTAAAAACTTATCAACTGCCATTCTCACCAAAGAACTTAAAAAGCTTTGATGAGTTCTATAAAAGATACGGCTCACTAATAGTAGAGGCGTAAACATATGGGGATTCTGCTCACCTCTCTCTGCTCTGTTCAACTCAAAGTGTGTGGGATCCCCGCCCAAAAAAAGAGAGAGATAATGGAGGCCAATGCCAAGTAAAGAAAAAGAAATAAAAAAATTATTCGAAAAGGTTTACTCATTAGCCGATAAAATTGATGAGCTATCAAAAAAGATTTCATTTTACACAGACGAACTAAAGGATTTATCAGATCAAATAGATCTTACCTTGGAAGACGAAGAGGTTGCCTGGAAGAGTATCGCACCAGGTGTTAAACAAAAAGTAAGAAAAAAGAAAACAAAAACAAAAACCAAATCAGAATACGGTAAATGGGATGGTAATTTATAATGGACGATATAGATAGAGATACACACGATCACGATATGACATATGAAAACGAACAATCAATGGTAACAATACCCTTAAAAGAATATGACAAGTTAAAAGAAAGATCAAAGTTTATTACTGACAGAGATATGATTGCAGTAATAGATAAGATAGAAGAACTTGTTAGAGCTTTAAGAAAACATATAATTAGATCAGATTTTGATTAATGCCAAAAACAAAAAAATATCGTAAGTACGTCAAACTGCCTAAACTAGATCCTGCAGAAGTTAGACATTCTGTTGCTAGTGAAGATGATGAAAGAATCTATCAGCTAGAAAAGATAGAAGGAGAAGTTTTAGAACTTGCTAGATATTGTGTTAGGAAAGCAAAGGTGTTAAAAGGAGATCCAATGGCAGTAGCTCATTTGAGTAGGATAGGTAAAACTATCAACAACCTTAAAATGGTACACTCATTGGGATCAGCAACATTTGAAGATCTACATAGAATGAAACCAGCAGAAAAGGAAAAATGTTAGACTTGGACGAAATAAGCTTACTAGGAGAAAAAACTCAATTACTGAAAGTTCTTAACCATTGTCATAATGAATTAAGCAAAGTTAATAAAAAGCTTGAAGCAAAAAAGAAAAAAAGAATGTTTAAGATATTGAAAGGGAAGAAAAAATAATGACTGAATATAGTTCACACGATTGGAGAAAGAATACACACGATGCTATTGTGGAAAGCGAAGATGCATCTTTTATCAAGAACAAAATACAACTAGAAGTAAACAAGAGCAAAGTTATTTTTAAACATCCAAAGACTCTTCAAACAGAAGAAGTAGATGTTTCAAGATTGATTAGGGTATTTGTTAACAATCAGGAAAGTCATAAAAGGAGTGTCAAATAATGAAACATAGAAGATGGATTTATTGGACTTACTACATCGCAGGATGTACGGCCTTTACAGGAATATTAATAGGTATCATAGCAGGATGCCTTAAACTACTAGGAGCAATATAATGTTTGATATACCAGAAGATGATATGATAATTTTAAAAGGTAGAGTTGAAAAGCATATAGAAAATGTTAATATGATATTACAAGATCCTGAAATAGATAGTTGGGCATTTCAGTATTGGACAAAAGTCAAAGAAGCTCTGTTAATGAATATGTCTGAAAACAAGGAATTAAAGAATTCAAAGTATGTCCACTAAAGGTGATTTGGAATCAGCAATGAAGGGTACGCCCCATTACACGGGTGCTTACCATAAAGAAGTTAGAGTAGGATCAAAAGGAATTACCTGTGTAGGAGAGTTCCCACCAATGGATCATCCTCACGTGTACTATAATGTAGACCTGGTGAAAGGTGCAGTATGTTTTTATTGTGGTACGAAATTTATATATGATGCTAAACTTAAAAAAACAGAAGCTGAACCAGATTGCTACATTAGGCCATATGACAAACGATTTGTATAACATAACAAAACATAAACAACCAGAGAAGTTCAAGAACCAACCTGACAAAGTATTACGAGAACTAGCACACGACATTTATAGAGGAACAAAATTTTGCAGTAGGCAAGTTGATCCTAGCAATTTTTCAGGTTGCTTTATGGTATGGGCTTTGTTGAATCCACTAGAACGAAAACAACTAATTGATAGAGGAATGAGTATGTTATGGGCAAAGATGTCAGATGCTATGCCCAGAGGTATAAATGGTTATCCAGTATTTGGTAGTATGCATATATTAAACAGACACGATGATTTGAAAGTGTATGAATACTATAAAGAGATACAGAAAAAAATGGACAACTTTAAAGGAGATTTCTATTATGACGAATAAAGTACTAACATCAGAACAAGCAGTAAAAATGCCTTATCCATACTATGAAATGGAAATAACTAATACCAGATATACTGAAGAATTAGAACGTCAAATAGATGAAAAGTGGGCTAGTGCCAACATAAAATCTTGGGTGTATATGTGTGGGGACAAAATATATGCTGGAAAGAAAAGGGATCTTTCGGAAATTGGCAAAGTCCTTCGTTCCATTTTCTCCATAGAAGAGCTTAAAAAAGAGCGAAAATTGGCACAAATTGAGGAATTAAACTACGGAAAACAAGCAGAAAACCCATATTTTAATGTGTTTTAAGCGGTTGACAGATCTGGATAATGTGCTATTATTATAATATAAAGAGGAGATAGAGCATATGATAAAAAACATTTTAAAACTAGCAGTAGGTTACTACACAGGATACATCCTAGGTTGGGTTGGTATATTTGTAATCCTAGCAGTAATTGGAGGTTTAGCATAATGACTTTCCAAACAGATCAAAAAGTAGATAAAGTTAAAGAATTTGATTCAGACGTTGTTAAGAAAAGAATCGTACAATCAAGAGTTAGATTACTTTTGAATCACCCTTTCTTTGGTAACCTTGCAACAAGACTTATTATTAAAGATGCTAGTGATTGGTGCCCAACGGCGGCGACTGATGGTAGACATTTATATTACAACAAAGATTTCTTAGGTGCTTTTGATGATGCAGAACTAGACTTTGTTATTGCACACGAAGTACTTCATTGTGTTTATGATCATATGGAAAGACGTGGTAGCAGACAAGCTGACTATTGGAATATGGCAGGTGACTATGTTATCAACAGAGATTTGAAAGATCAACATATTGGTAGAATGCCTAAGGTTGGTTTGTATGATGACAAGTATAGAGAAAACTATACAGATGAAATTTATGATGACTTGTTTACTAAACAGAAAAAAGTTCAGAAGACTTTAGATATGCATATCGATGAGTTAGTTAAGAAGATAGATGAGAATCAGAAGAAGGGTGGTGGACAAGGTGATAAAGATGGCAACGGTAAAGACAAAGGTCCAGTACCATTAACTAAAGAAGAAAAAGAACAATTGAAAGATGAAATTAAAAATGCAGTATTGCAGGCCGCACAGGTGGCAGGTGCTGGTAATGTTCCAGGTGGTGTTAAAAGATTAATCAAAGATCTTACAGAACCTAAAATGGATTGGAGAACAATGTTGGATCAACAGATTACAAGTGTTATCAAGAATGACTTTACTTGGATGAAGCCAAGTAGAAAAGCTTGGGATGTTGATGCAATCTTACCTGGATTGAAAAATGATACTACGGTAGATGTTTGTATAGCAATTGATACATCAGGTAGTATTGACGATAAACAATTAAAAACTTTCTTAAGTGAAGTACAAGGTATTATGAGTCAGTACACAGATTACAAAATTCAATTGTGGTGTTTTGATACAGAAGTTCATAATCCAGAAATGTTTACACCAGACAAAGATTTAGCAGACTACCAACTTGGTGGTTATGGTGGAACGGACTTTATGGCTAACTGGAAGTTTATGAAAGACGAAGGTATAGAGCCTAAGAAGTTAATTGTGTTTACAGATGGATATCCATTTGGTAAATGGGGTGATGAGAATTATTGTGATACATTATGGATCATTCATAACAATCACGATAAAAACTTACAAGCACCATTTGGACAAACTTGTCATTTTGAGGAGGACGAATAATGGAAACTTTTAATCCGTTTACTTTTGAAAGAGAAAAAATAGTCTTCTGTGAAGACTGTGGTAAAGACAAAGTTCATTACCTAGAAGAAAACGACTTTAGACATACCGAACAAGATCATTGGGTATGTTCACATCATTCTGGAGAGGAGGAATAATTATGGGAACTGAAAGAAGAGTACTAGACAATATCAAATATGAAGTTGCAGTAGCTCACAACGAACAGATCAATCCTTGGTTTGAATACGGGACTGTTTGGTGTGATGGTATTACATCTGATGTTGCAGACACAATCAAAACAACATTAGAATCAAACTTTAATTCAGAGATCACAGTCAGTAAGCTGAAAGCGACAAATACTGAACCTTGGGATCAATACGCATTTGATATTGGAGTACCAAATGACTAAGACAATTACTCTAGAAACACTAGAACGTAAACTTCAGTTTCACGACTGGACATTCAATTATAGTGATGATCACAGATATTATGAAACTGGATGGATGCAACAAAAAGAAATCAAGCAAGAAGTAGAAAAGCTTTATGAAATGGGATTAGCCAAAAAGGTTAATGAACTATTCTATTCACACTATCCAAAAGATGGATGTGATATCCCTGCTTACTATGGTATCACAAAAGAATACAGGGACCATTTAGAAGAACAACTTTTTGCTTCACTAGAGCAAGACAAATTCTATAGGGTGCAATAATGCAACCAGAATGTATCAACATCAATTGTAATAATAACGTGACTTACTCACGTACCAATGCTGATGGAACAAAACGTTGGAGACCTGTTTGTGATAAATGCCACAGGGCTTCATATGGTGCCATTCCATTAAGAGAAGGTATCATAGTAGTAAAAAAAGACTATTGTGAAAATGTTGATAGTAGATTTGGTTATAAGTGTACAGCTCATATTCCATATTCAGGTGCATTAGAGTTGGACCATATAGATGGTAATAGAGAAAACAATATTATTGACAATGTTCAAACACTATGTAAAATATGTCATAGTTATAAAGGACATAAGAATAATGATTTTAAAAGAAACAAAGTAACCCAAAAGTTGTAGGAAGGACAAATAAATATTATGAGTACATATAAGAAACATCACATTAGAGATTTAGAAAGGCAAAAAATAGTTTTGAAGGACAAATTAGAATTTACAAATAACGAAGCAATAAGAAACGATATTGAAGGACAAATATACGATATTGATCATTCAATTAATATTCTAAACAAAGCAGAGTTATGCACAGGAGAAAAACAAACTGGTTGATATTCATTTCACTAGTCCTATTTTGGACTAGCCCATCGAACTCAGACCAAAATGTGACTGAACTAAAAAATACTGCCGATAAATTTATAAATCATTATTCAAAGAAAATAATTCCAAACATAGAGCTTCCAGAAAAATACAAAGAAGCATTACCAGAGAATTTTCATTTAAGAGGACTAGATGAACTGACTTATGACTTTGGTCCTAAAACAGAATACAATGTGACCACAGACCCATTCAAACCTTTAGACAAAATAGAATTCAATAAAGAATTAGAAGGTGGTAATGGATCTATAACTTACGATAGTAATAATAATTTTTCTATACAATTTAAGAAGACTTTTTAGAAAATATATTTCCATATCTAGACTGAAAGTCAGCCACTCTACCTTTTGAACTAGTTCTCTTTGCTTTACCAGTCCAGGCAGGATGTGAAGTAGGATCAATTTCTAATTTCATTACATCACCTGGTTTACCCCAAGTGCTTCTTGTTTTGAACGTAGAGCCATCACTCATTTGTACCGTGATTTCGTGATAGGCTGGGTGTGTTCCATCTTTTTTCATAATTTTCCTTTTGGAATATTTATATCTTTTGTGTTTGCCTAATAGTTTTTATAACATTTTTACCACAATGTCTAGAGCAAATTTGGCAAGGATCATTGTCCCAACTCTCAGGTAATGTATATTCAAACCAATCTTCCTTTAATATATCTCTAAAATCTTTGTAAAAGGCACTATGTAGTTCTCTTCCATCTATTTGTGGGTTCCAATATTCATCTTCCATACCGGACATCTTTTCATATTCATAACTACCTATCCAACAACAAGGATAAACATAACCTTTTGAATCTATATAAATTTCATTCTTGTGTTCGGTAAAACAATCAATCTGTCTTACACTTTCCATTCTTACTGCCTCTGGGTCTTGCTTCCATTTCTCAGCATTATTTTGTAGAATCATATTTGCTTCATCGGGAGACTTTTTATGTATTGACGAAATTGATGAATAGGATAAGTCAGTTTTAATTTGTTTTTTAAGTTGGTCGATATTTTTAAATTTTTTTTCTTTTTTGTATACAGGTCTGTATCTTAATATTGAACTCTCTTCTCCGTTCCAGGTATATTTTATTTCTTTTTTATCTTTGAACCTTTCAGAATTACAAGCAGTAAAACTTTTGAATCCTAGTTCCTTGGCTAACTTTCTTGCTTGTTCTTCTTGGTGTTGGTTATGACCAAATCTTATAAATGACCATTGAGCATTCCCACCACCTTCGATAAAGGCTTTAGCATTCTCTATAACTCTTTCAAATCTAGTATTGACTCTGTACAGATGATGAGTATCAGCTAATCCATCTATTGCGAACACTACCTGGTGATTAACTGAATTCACAACTTTTGCGAACGCACTCCACCACTCTTTTGTTTTGTATCCACCATTGGTAAAATATTTTAATCCTTGTGTTATACCAAACTCTTTTGTTGGCGACAGTACTTTTGTGATACAATGTTCTGTTATTTCTAGTATGTCCTTTGCAAACATAGGGTCACCAAAGTTACCACAGAACACTATGTACCTTGCTTGTTTATGATAGTTTTCAAATATGGCTTTGAACTGATCTATAGTTATTTCTGTTTGTAGAAGTTTGGGGTTTTCTTGAAGTGTACCATCTTTCAATATTTCATTTCTTTCACACTGAACGCAACGGGCATTACATTTATCAGTGAGCTCTATGTGGAAAGAAAATGCTTTATTAAGATTATACATTGTAAATTCCTTTTGCTATCAAGCCATCGATCCATTGTACAGTTTGCTGGCCAAGGCTTTGTTTATAATTTTGATTTCTAAGTTTATCAAGATTCATAATATCACTTACCATATTTTTCAATGATTGTTTTTTTTTGAAATACATCATTTCTTCAGAGTCATAATTTTTAACTACATCATCGAGGGCTATATGTAATATCTCGCAGTCGTAATCAGTTATCTTGTTTATTTCTTGACATTTATTACTTGCTTCTTCTATGATATGTTTAGGTAGAAATCTAAAATCATTTGTGCTATTAAATGGTCTTATGTTTGGTTGTATCTGCAAGTCGGCCTCTTTACCAAATGTATTCCACACCCATTCTTCGACACGAGGAAGTTGTTCTAAATTATGCATTTGTGCAGTAGTAGAAAAGTCCAAACAATCGATATTACTTCTGTCTGTTTCCATAGCTTCTTTTATTGCTTGTATTCTTTTTTTGAACATCTGCCAAGTAAATGGATATCTTATATATTCATAATTATTTTCTATTCCATCAAAGCTAACATTGATTCTTAATTGTTTAAATGCTTCTAGTTTTTTTATGAAGTCTGGAGTAAGTCTTGTTCCATTAGTTGTAATTGATAATATGATATTTTTTGCATAATCATTTTTAATGGCATATTCGATCAAAGTCATAAACTCTTTTGTTATAGTAGGTTCTCCACCCGTAACTTTTAGATCAGTGAGTTGTGGTAATAGACTTACTACATTTTCAAATACGTTTTTTGGCATACCACTCAGCATATCTTTGTCAGCAATACTTTCAAAGTTTGGAGATCTCTCCCAATTCATTGGCAATGGCATTTGTTGTTTTTCCATTTCCATCATATCTTTGTATATTTGATTTGATTGTGTGTAGTCACACATTCTACAAGCCAAGTTACATTCGTTAGATAGTTTAAGATCAAGGTAAGTTATTTTTGGATTAATAATATCTGCGTCTTTGAATCTTCTATTATAATGATGTCTAAAACTTCTATGTCCTATTTTCTCTTGTCCCCAACAGACATCACACATTGGATTCTGTACTCCAGTGAGCATATCATTTCTTAACTTTTCCATCTCAGGATGTACAAACCATTCACTATAATCGTACTCGGTGTTACGATATTTCCAGTCGCCAATTACGTCTGAATTACAGCAAGGTTTATATCTACCACTAACACTCGCGTGAGAGTGTATAAACGGTAATGAGCAGTATGTTTTAGATGATTTACTCTTTATCGCCATCTTGTAACCTATTTTCTAAATGTTTGTTTATTTTTTTAATCATAGTACTAGCAGTATTTACAAACAAAAAAGGAAAAAAGGCGTGTACGAAAGTAACGATAGTAATAAAAAGTAGCTTAACAAAGTAAGTTAGGGCGTGTCCCATATGATTAAAATATGATTCGCCTACACTATTAGGGTGTTCTGTAAATGGATTCTTCATAGCTACCTCTTTCTATACAAATATTTAAGAAGTAATATATGAATATAAATGCTTACTTTTTATACCAAGAGTCGATTGAAATATTTTTTATGTAAACTTCCCAAGGCTGGTTGAGTATGTAGGTTACGGCATCAGCTATCACATCAGTCTTCAATTTTGTAAGTCCTAACGGTGGTTTATATTCTTCGGATGCTTCTGTGTCAACCCAACCTGGTCTTATGTTAACAACTTTGCATCTACCAAGGTCTGATAATTTTTGTGCAGTAGTATCTAGTGCAGTTTTTTGTATCTGGTAATCAAACATTTTTGTATCTATTTTCCTACCAAGTACACCATCTTTAGATTTATCACTGGTTGTTGAACTCATATTGATAATCACTTTACTTTGTTTTTGCCAATATGTAAAAGCAGATCTTAATAATTTAACTTGAACATAATCATAGTGGACATTATTAATAAACACATCTGCGTCGTTTAATTCTTCAAATAGTTTATTTTCGAGATAAGTGTACTGACGTTTAAGATCAAAACCATCAGCCCTATTTAGACTAACAATTTTATGTCCATCGCTTTCGAGTTTTTCTTTGAGGGCTTTACCTATGCCTCGAGACGTTCCGGTTATTACTATTGTTTTTGATACCATTGTATCAATATTTATTAGTTAAGAAAATCGTTGTCACACTTGTTAGTGCCTTCTAGCAACAAGGTCAACATACCATTTGTTTTTGTTGGATCTGCCATAACATCTTGTATCATTGTAGTAAGAGTTTCTAGCATAATATTGGTAGCTTGTTCTAGGATCATAGCTATCTCTAATGGGTGATAGCCACCTTTGATTAGATATTCAACAAGTGTATCTAATTGTTTCTGTAATAGTTTGTGCTGACTGTCAGCTCTTAGGAAAATCATTTTAAATTTTTCTCTAGTAACTTCATCACCTTTTGTAAGTTCAACAATACTACCACCTAGGTTGGCATAAACACCTATGTTGTAATAAGTTATTGTACAATTTTTTAAGTTCTGAAGTTTAAGAACTGTTTCTGGTCTGTCTTTTAACGACTTGAACTCTTGTGGTGCTTCAGGAGTTTCTGTGTTAGACTCTTGAGCATAAGCACCGAAAGTGAGGAACAAACAAAAGATAAGTGTTAATAGGTATTTCATAATAATATTTAAAGAGTTTTTAACGATCGATAACCACGTTGTTAAGGTTTTAAATGAAATTAATTAAATACAATTGAAATGTCGAATACACTAATTCTAAATGCTAACGGAAAACCTCTCAGTGTAAATCCCTTATCTGCTGTCCATTGGCACATCTCGATCAAATTGATGTTCCTACAAAAAGCTAAACCATTAGAATATCATACCAACTGGAACATACACTCACCGAGCTTGACTATGCGTGTGCCATCAATAATGATCTTAAACAAATATTACAGGCAAGAAAAGGAACCTAAGTTCACGAGAGGTAATGTACACCTAAGAGATCTTTTTACCTGTCAGTATTGTGGTTGTGAAGTTGGACACAATGAAGCAACACTAGATCACGTGATACCCAGAAGCAAAGGTGGTCCTAGTGCTTGGGATAACATTGTGACTGCCTGTAGTCCTTGTAACGTACAAAAAGGCTCTAGGAAACTACAACCTGCTAGATTACCATACAAGCCACACTATTACGAGCTGGAAAACAAAAGAAGGCGTTTTCCTATAGTAATTTCAGATCCAAATTGGAACAATTACCTAAATTGGCCCGAAAAACTTATCAAAGTAGCATAAAGATCTTTTTAATCATAAATACTATTGACATATTAACATTAGTTTTAATATAATAAGAACATTAAGGAGATAACAAATTATGACTGAAGTAAATGATAAACAAGTTTCAACAGATGCTCCGGCTCCACAGATGCCAGCTGATCAACAACCAACTGGTATTCAAATTGCAGACTTGCAAACGATCTTAAACATTATCGATCTAGCAAGTTCAAGAGGCGCCTTTAGAGCTCCTGAGCTAACACAGGTAGGTGCAATAGCTGACAAGCTAGGTGCATTTTTAAAATCGTTAGCAGATCAAGAAAAAGCAAAAGCAGAAGCAGAAGCACCAGCAGAAGCACCTGCAGAAGCACAGGCTGAAGAAAAGAAGGAGTAACCAATGAGTGAATTAAGACATATTGGTCACGACGCCAAATCAAAAAGAAAGTATGTCGTAGTATTCAGACAGTTACCAGAAGATGCCAATAGTGCATTGGTAGTTGAAACTGAATCACTAACGGATAGATATCACGATGGATTGATGGGTGCAACTGAAAGTTCAGAAGCACAGCAAACAAATGATCTATTCCAAGTATTAAACAGTAAATTATTTTTTGATGGTAATAATATCTTAACAAGTTTACACACAATGAAGAAATTAAAAAAGGTAAGTGTTAATGATGTTATACTAACACCACAACCAGGATCAGAAGTTAGTTTAGCAGACTTCAACAAAGCAGTTGGAGATGCAAGATTAAAAGCTCAAGAAGTAACAGGAAGACCAAATGAAACTGGCGAAGGTGGAGCAATGGTAAATGAAATACCAATGCAGGCTAGAAACCTAATTATTCAAGCTCAGCTATTAGAAGAAGATGCAAGACAAAAAAGAGCTGAAGCTGAACAATTATATCCAGGTATAAATGATGCTACAAAACGTCCAAGAGGGAGACCTAAGAAAGACGCACCAGCATCACCATTAAAAGAAGCTACAAAAGAAGCTACTACTAAAGCAAAAGCTTAACTTTTAAATAAATACTGGTAAGATGGCTAGGAAGTTTAAGGCACATAAACCAGAATTTGAACATAGCGATTTTGACAGGTTGCTCACTGAGATATTCCCTCAGGAAATTCCTGTCAAGTTCGTATCAGAAGTAAAAGTATTCTACGAAGACGGATCCACAAAAGTTCTTAATTACCAAGAGTTGAAAGGCATCGTTCCAAAAACTGGAGTGGTGGACGCCAAAGAAATAGCCAAGCTTTGGGAGAACACCAAGGACGTGGAAATCTATATCAATATTGAGTTATTGGAAAGCATTGTATCAATGAATGTTAGGGGCTTGTTAAAGCGATTTTAAGGGCTTTTTAAGTACTATTTTAATTAATGGGTTCTAGCATACTATAATGGCTTAAACCACCTTTATAAGAAGGATTTGACGTGTTTAAAGGGGGTTATTTCCTAATAACTAGGTACATTATTAGCATTACATTAACTAACAATAACAAGCCAATAAAAACCAATCCATAACCTATCCAACTGGTCAACTTTTCTACTATTGGTTGGTAAACATCTAATATGGTGTTGAGCTGTTCCACATTGGCAGATACATCTTTTCCAGTCTCTTCAAGAACCTTTTCTATTTCTTTTCCAGTCTCTTCGATCTGTTCTTTGGTTTCTTCAATACTTTCTACTACATCATCTACTTTTGCCATAACACTAACTTACTATATCTTTTCTTTCGTGTCAACCACATATTCATTGTACATCTCTTTTGTGTATTGTATGTCAAATATGTTTTGTTTTCTTAATTTATCCTGTTTCATCATAATAGAAAAGAAAGCTTTCAATAAATGAATATTGTCTGGTCTAAATAAAGTTTTAGTGATATTGACTTTCGCTCTCATTAATACTTTTCTTGTTTGACCTTTGAACACGTATTCATTTTTTCTTTTCTGTTTTAGCATACCTTCTATATCTTTTATTATCTTCTTTTTATACTTCTTAGGTAAAGCATCAAGTGATAAGTGACTCGGATAATCAACTTCAATAAAATTAATTAAGATGTAACCTACCTCTCGTTGTAACTTATTCATCACAGGTAACCATTTTTTAAAATCTAGATATAAGATATTACTCATAACAACATTCATAGAAAGGTCATCTCTACCTGTCTTAGAATCTAATGACTTTATATTCTTTTCAATTGATTTCCATTTAGCAGGAAACCTTAGATATTCAAATGTTTCACCAGCACCATCTACACTAGCAGTCAATTTAACATTTAGTTTTTCAAAATATTTTTTCCAAGTCTTGTTTATGTTTGTCATATTAGTTACAATCTGTAATCTAAAATGATTATGGTTGCTGTATCCTTTATCAATAAGATCCTGCATAGTTGATATGATTGCAGGATCGATGCTAGGCTCTCCACCTAACAGTTTAAGCCTACGCAAATTTGCATATTCAAAAAGATTATCAAGTCTTTGTTTATGCTTTTCTGTTTGTGAGTAAGTGTAATCAGTATATTTTTCAAAATATGTTTTAGGTTGTGTCAGTACGTGTATTGCACCTGTATCAATCTTTTTATCTGCTTCTTTGTACATTTGTTTTATGTTATCTATAAACTTTTCATCCTTTTGTATTTCTAAACTTTCTTTTGCAATTTCAGTACTGCTTGAAGCATTACAAGTTCTACACTTTAAATTACATAGGTTTCCAGGACGTACATCTAATTGTATAAATTTGTCATCGTCTTTATCTAGTATAGTTTTTAAATCATCAACGGTGTAAGAAGTGTAGTCGACTGCTTTTACATCTTTCTTATCTTTTACCCTTACCTTTTCTATTTCTTTTTCGAAGCCCATCCATTCCAAGTCACCATTTTTACATCTCCAACAAGCCCTGGCATACTCACCACTCTCTAATGTTTTGGCAAGTTCCTTGAGTTGTTCACTTTTAAGATATTCGTCGATATTATCTGTATGAAACTCTTCATCATAAACGCAACAAGGTTTCATCACATATCCGTTTGGTATTATCTTAGCCCATAGATTAGTCCAAGGAGCCATACATTTTGGTTTGCTTTTTAAGTTAGATATCTTGAGATAGTTCGGCTTCTTGCTCATATGACTTGTCTCCTGGATACAATGGTAATTTTGTTCCAGCTTTTCTCTTTGGAATTTTAGAATCAGCAGATGAAACGCAAGTTGGAGAAATACAATTCTTTGGAGCATCAAATAATTTAAAACCAGTTTCAATGTTGCCTAGTGGTTTATCGTGACAGCTATAACTTCTTTTTATACTGCCATCAGGTTCTCTAATGATAATTGATCTGTATCCTGATGAGCATTCCCAACCATTGAACCTATTAAAATTAAATGCATTAAATCTCTCTGCTTGATCCATAAACCAAGACTTGTTTTCTTTATCTTTAAATTCTACTTGGAAGTGTTGTGGTACGCCCTGTTGGTATGTTTCTTTTCTAAATGTATCATCTTCATCTATTTTAAAGTTTGGTTTTGGTCTTTGCACAAACTTATTTTTAACTTCTGTGAAGCCTCTTTGTGGCATACCGTTGTGTAACTTTTCAAGCATATCATCTGTGTATCCGTGTACTACTCTTGATGCTGTAGGATCTGATTGTGGTTTGAGTGTTACATTTATTCCTCTGTTATGGAAGTACAATGATTCATCATACAGTTCATTGAACCATTGTGGGACCATAACCTGATTGATAGTGACTTGTACATCGTGTTCTTGCACGAAGCATAGTTTATCTGCAAACTGTTCTCTCTTTTCTTTTGTGTTAACGTGTTCTCTGTGATAAGAAGCTGTGATACTTGCTCTGTGAAAATGTTTTACTGTATCAACATATTGCTCAAACCATTTTAAGTTTCTGGAACAATTACTTGTCATATGAACTGATGTGTAATTTGTGTTATCAACATCGTCAGCTAGATGTTTTAGTATATCTAAATAGCCAGGATGGAATGTGGGCTCACCACCTGACAAACTAAAATGGAAACTATTGAATCCTCTTTCTCTCGCTTGTCTTTTTATTTCATCTATTGTCTTAAGACACAATTCAGTAGGACGGAAATCCTTCTTATCACTTCTAGCATATGGCCAACAGTAACTACACCTATAGTTACAGAATCTACCCAACAGCCAGCTGACTGTGAACATATCTCTATAGAGCATAGTCCTTTGCCCAACTCTGACTAGGTCATCAAAGGGTATTGCTTTAAAATCATATTCTGAAAACTTGCTATCCATAACTTATAATAACACAAATAATTAACGATCGTCAACGTTGAAACGACTGAACATACTGTAATTCTCTGGATCCAATTTATGTAGTGTGTATTCACCAGCTGATCTATTACAGAAGTAATCTTCATCCTCAACATTTACATCACAATGCGGACAATGATATCCAATAACCCAAAATGGTTTATGGAAGTGATCATCATCTTTATTGAAAGCTGTCGCCAGTATTTTTTGGTTCTCTTTCTTTACACATTTAGTATGAAGCCAAACTGGATCGCCTGTTAATTTATACCAGAGCTTCCTTGCTTTTAACGTCCACTTCATACTAGTATTTAATACTTTTAAAAGCTCTTTAAATATTAATATGAAACCATTTTTCTCCCTGCAGAACGTAATAAGTCCAAAGCAGATTAAACACTTGGAAGGGCTTGGTAATACCCTACAAGGTAATTTTCATTCAAAAAATTACACAGATCGTGGTCAGGCACTTGGGTTGTCAGCAGAAAGAGATATGCCCGAAGATATGATGAATGAAGTTTATTATATGGTAAAAGATGAAGTAGAAAAAGAACTAGGTAAGATGTATCCAACTTACGGTGTGTTTGCTAACTCAATGATGCCAATGATGGAACACGTTGATGTTGATCCTACGCATAAAGATTTTAACAAGTCCCCAGCATACAGTATACTCATACCATTAGAAAGTGATTATGTAGCAAGTACAGTCGTATGGAATGCTGTAAAAAAAGATCAGTTAAAGACCATTTCTTCTACCAACATCGATGTACTTGAAGATGCTGATTATACTTACAGTCAAGCTGAGCAGAAGTTAGTATCTCATTGTGTGAAACTTATGAAATCAAATACTGTAGGAAAGCCTTACATTTTTAAAAGTGTTAAAGGCAATGTGATTTGTTGGAATAGGAAATATATTCACGCATCAGGAAATAGTGAACATTATGATTACTTACTTGATACTAAAACTATGAAGCCAATACTAAATGTTTTAGATAATGGAGATGGTAGCTTTAAAACTCTTAATAGAGTAGTCAAAAGATTTGCCCTAATATTGACCAGGTGGGACCGATAGTCAGAGAGCTATGTATGTGAGCCGCTTTTTTTTGTGCGGGGAAGATCCACGCCCTCCTGAGCGTACTATCACCACCGTCTAGAGGCTGTCTAGAATAGTCTAGCATATACAAACCTTTAATGTACCTTTAACAAACCTTTATCTACCCTTTAACTAATCTAGCCTATGGTGGTTGTACCTTGCTTACTGTGGTAACGTTAGTTCTAATCGATGGAATCTAGTTGGTACTTCTACGGTAGATGTATTCTTGAGAGCCCCTGTAACGGTTACTAGATTGCTAGGGATTAAACAATCTTACGGCTACCGTTGAATTGGCTCGACCCGTAACTATAGGATCACTATCCCTGATAGACGCCGAGAGGCCGAAATACGAGTCTTCTCTCTTAATTTCGTGTGACTCTGTTCCGGAACCCGATGTCGTTATCGTCGCGAGCTCTGTTCTTGAATGTGATCACGGCCTGCCCTGGTATGCCCGTGTCCTGCTGTCCCCTCTTACGCAGATCCTTACGTGCCAGTGAAACGTCCAAAAGCTTGAAATTCCTGCTGTTGCTGATCTTTTGCGTGAGCTGTTCCGTGAAGGTCTTGTGGTGCGTCTCTACCTGGAAATAGTGTGCGTCTATCTTGCTGAAGTCCACGTATCTCTCCTGTCCTTCTATGTCCATAATGAGAACGTCACATTTTGGTAGCTTTGAGTAGTGCAGGTTAGGGCAAGGGTGTTCTTTGTCTGCGTCTGCCATCTTGTTCTTCCAGTTGAAAAGCGTCGTGTGTGCGAACGTTTTACTTGATGTGGTCACGGACGATCTGTCAGCATATCTCTTTGGACCTTCCACTAGCTCTACAGTCTTCTTACGTGAATTAGTTATCGCGAAGTGATTGAACTCTGGCACTACCTTTGGTGCCAATTGCTTGAATATCTCATTGGCTATGCTTATGTTCCTTTGATCACACTCATAACCAGTCCATCTCTTTATGGGCAAAGTTTTCAGCACCGTGTTGGCATACGCAACCATACCCCAGGAGCAACCACACTCTATGATGTCCGCACCCTTGGGATAGTCCCTGTTCACGTACTTTGCCAGTGGGTCTGCCTGTGTCAGCTTGTATAGGTCCTTTTCTAATCTGTCGTAATATTTGGGTCTTAGTATTTGCCCGTTGTCTGAGATTATCTGTTTTATGATCTCTTTCTTGAGCATTATTAGTATCCGTGGTAATCTAAGAATTCTGTGCCGTCTGAACAGCCTGGGCAATCTGAATAGTCATTGTCATCATCTAGGTCGTGCTGTGTGTGTCCCATACCTTCTCCAACTCTAAGGCCCGGGTCCACTTCCACCGAACCACCCTCGTGCTGGATCGCTGTTTTGGATGGTTTGAACTTTTTTGGCGAAAAGTCCGGTAATGGTTTATCTGGGTCAGTTATCACTATGTTCAATGTGACTGCCCTTGAGTTTGGTAATGTCTTGAAGCCTTTGTTCCTGTCATACACAGTTCTTTCAAAGGTCATAACTTCAGGATCTATGTATCCTATCGTGGTCACAAGTGTGTCTTCCATAGGTGCAAGTGTTATTATCTGTTCCTTGTCCTTCTGTGTGAACTTCAACCAACGTCTGTATTTTTTATCGTATATCCAAAAAGAAACTCTTATGGAACGTTCAAAGAAGCTGTTGTTCCAAATCAACCATTCGCCTTTGAATGGAACTCCTGGCTTGAAGAAATCTTTGCCTCTGCTTTTTATTTCTATGGAACCTTTGTGATGCTTCTGTACTATGCTGAACATCACATACGTTTCTCTTTCAGGCCCCCACCAGTAATGAGTTTTCTTCGTTGGCTCTGCGAATACTATGTACAGAGCTATGGCTAACACTAATAATGGTGCCGCAACTAGATATATGAAAAACTGTCTCATCTGTTCTGTACTTTCTTTATAGTATTTAAGAGATTACTTTTTATATTGATTATTACGCATACCACGGAACGATTCTATGAATCTGTAAGTAGAAAGTAATACTATCGCCCAAGCACCTGATACCCAACCAATGTAAAAAAATGAAGGAGATATCAATACGGCAACTAAAAAGCCCCACCAACGTTGCTTATTTGTCTTACCGGCAACCAACGAAACTGTGATAAATGATCCTATGATAGCTATCACATTGTTTAGATGGAAGAACCAATCGCCTGTTATACTAGCTAGGTCCATTACTTTCCGCCAGTTATCTTTTTAAGATTCTGTCTAATCAAATGATGATCTCTTGCATCTTGCATCAATGGAGCATCTTGTTTCTTTGCTTTTGGTCTTGTGTTACCATAGTGTACAACTTCACATCCATCTACATCTTTTATCTTTCTCCAAGGATCAACAATAGTAGAACCTTTTAAAAATTTAATTGTGATGTCTTCACCTTCAGTTGGTCTCTTGCTCAATAAGAAAGCTGTGTCTGGATCGTGTGCAATAAGATAAGTGTATGGACCTTCAGTTTCAGGACCGTTCTCTCCACACAATGGATCGTGATAGAATAATTTTTGTCCTGCTTCTTTAACATAATGTCCTACTAACATTGAGTACGAACCATCAACATATTTCACATTTGGTTTATATGCCAGACCAACAATGATAACTGGATTACCATAGCTGACTAATTTGTCTGCTAAATTTTTTGCTTGTATCTCTCTTGCGTTCATTACTGCGTCAAACAAATCATATCCTAATCCTAAATTGTCAGACATATATCTCAATGCAATATTATCTCTAGGGTGGCAGGCACCTCCATCTCCCATACCCGCCGTCATATACTTAGGTCCCATAATTCTTTGATCACTATCCGCTAGTGCCTTTGTAACAACATCAACATTAATGTTACCTTGTCTTTCAGCTACGTCTTGAATCATATTGACTAAAGAAAGTTTCGCTGAAATAAATGTATTGTAGAATACTTTGATACATTCACATTCATCCCAAGTACCAATAATATATCTAGGATCATTCTGCATCATTGTTTTATAAAAGTCTACAATCTCTTTTGCGTCACCTGTTTCACTTCCGTCATCAGTACCAATCATAACCATTTCAGGATTTAAGAAATCCCATTTGACAGTACCCATAGCAATCAAATAAGGATTGTAGGCAAATCTTGCATTTGTAATTAAAGGTTCAAGTTCTCTCCGAACTGTACCAGGAAGTACTGTAGAAATTAAAATTACCAATTGTTGTTTGTTAACACTTTCATTTACTTCTTTTAAAATTTCTTTTACGATAGTGTAATCAAAATCTTTGTTATCTAAATGTGCCGTTGGTGCTCTACCATCATACTTTGGATCGTGTGGTGTTGGAGCCGCAATAAAAATTAAGTCTCTACCTTCAACTGCTTCTGCTATTGTTTTCTTCATTGGAAATATAGGTGCTCTCGGTAAGACATCGTAACCTACGACATCGTGGTATTGACTCATTGCTTCAGCACAGGGCTCACCTAGTTTCCCTACACCTATCATTGCTACTTTTTTCTTCATAGAATTCTATTTTCCTTCTTTTATATCTTCTGTTGGTTCTCCGATATTATCATATATCATAGTGAAATGCATATCGCTTTCACCTGTGTTGAAAGTTTGATGTTCGAAATTACCATCGATGGGAATGATAGATCCAGTAGTAACACCTATTTGTTTTTTAATTCCATTATCATTTGTAACTATCATATGACCTGTACCTGAATGAAATATATAAATTTCATCATTGAATGGATGCCTATGACTATAAGTTTTCTTACCTGCTTTTAAAATGACATTACTAATAGTAAATCTTTTTAAATCAGTATTATCCCATATCTTGTAGTCTTCGTGGTCTACAACTAATTCACCTTCGGCTGTGTAATTTTTAAAGTCTTTTATTTCTTTTAACATTTTTATTCTTTCGTGAACACTTTTACATTATATTTATTTTCAAAATCTTTTGCGTGTTGTTCTGTGTTTACCAATGGTTCTCCTTTGATGTTTAATGACGTATTCAATAACATAGGACAACTCGTTTTTTTGTACCATTCTTCAAGCAGTTTTCTGAATCCTGAATTATCTTCTTTGGAAACAGACTGCACTCTTGCTGTTCCATCTGCGTGTACTATTGCTGGAAAGTTTGCTATTGTCATTTCTTTTGCCTTGGCTACAAATTGCATATAAGGTGATTGCTTTGTTGGTATATCAAAATAGTCTTGTAAATGTTCTTCTAGTATTGCAGGTGCGAATGGTCTGAACTTCTGTCTCTTTTTTATTTCATTCACTTTATCTTTGATATCTTCTCCTCGAGGGTCTGCTAATAAACTTCTATTACCTAATGCTCTAGGACCAAACTCTGCCCTACCATTTGCAACACCACATATCTTATTTTCTCTTAATTCTTTTACTATCTTGTTCACAGGATACTCTCCTTCAATATTTGTACCTAAGAAAGGACCTTTCCATTTAATCATTTCTTCTTTTCTTATAGGCCAAGGTAAGTTTCTATCATATATCTCAGCACCAATAAGTGCGGCACCTAAACTATTACCAGCATCTCCAGGATTAGGCATAATCCAGATATTATCACAGAGCTCATATAGTTTTGTATTGCTAACACAATTTAAAGCAACACCACCCATATAAACTAAATTACTTTCTCCGGTCAACCATATAGCACGTGAAACATATTCAAATATAAATTTAGTAGCAATTTCTTGTACACTTGCCGCGATGTCCATTATATCTGCATCAGGCAAGTAATCTTGACTAACTCCTATGTGTAAGTTTTGTTTAAATGTTAAGTCATCATTAATATAATCATCCCATATCTTATTTTTGTAAATTGGTTTTCCATATGCGGCCATACCCATTAAGATGTATTCTTCTTCATTAGGTTTCAATCCACATCGCTGTGTGAATGCAGAATAAAATAAACCAAAGCTGTGTGGATAATTATTTCTTTCAACTAGCTCTAGCCAACCTTTGTTCCATTTCCAAATACTGCAACAGTTCCATTCACCTATTGCATCTAATACTACTACGGCGGCATTTTCATAACCACTTGTAAATGCTCCAGCGGCCGCGTGTGCTTCGTGATGTTTTACTGTCTTAACTTTTATATTTCCTAGTCCAAACTTCTTAAGATATTTTTTTGGCATAGTATCTTTTCCAAATACTTCTTTCCATTGACCAGCCCAAGCCTGCCTTGTCTTTTTTAATAAAGGTTTCTCGTACCAATATATCTTTTCAGGATAACCATATGCTAGAGCTTCATCAACTATTTCTTGGCACAGGTGTGGATCATTTTTTATCCTAGTGTATCTTTCTGTGTGTCCAGCAAATACAATTTCATTGTTTTTGATTACACTAATTGCACCATCGTGTCCTAATGCGGTTACTCCCCAAATTATCATAGTTCAGCTATTGCCTCTATTAGTTCCTTGAAGCCTTGCGTGTGATCATATTTAAAAAAGTGTTCTCTATTAAACTTAATCTTTTCCCAAGACTGTTGATACTTCTTGTGTAGCTCATCTTTATCTTTGCTGGCAATTCTTTCTATCTCTCTCATTAGATAAAACAATCTTTGTGGATGTCCTTTAATACTATCATAGTCCTCAACAAACCATTCATCATAAGTCTGGAAACCTTTTTCTTTTAGATACTTCAATATTCCTGGTAATCCACAAACAATAAACGGTTGTAAGTTTACGATTGGTTTGTATATCTTTTCAGTTACAAAGAAACTAGGATCAGCAGGCCAAGTTTCAGTTACAATATTAAAATATGTATCTTGGTAATGCTGTGATGTCATACCTCTGTTATGCCAAGCATCTTGTGAAGCATCAACATCTAAAAGTTTTTCTTCTATATTGTTTCCGTGTTGTTTATGATAGTCCATCATCTCTAATAATGATGTGTCACCTTTGCCTTTCTGTATAGGTCTCCAACAATAATCTGTCTCGTTGTATTGTATATCAAACTTGTTAAGATAACTCCATAGCCCTTGATCTAATAAACCTTTTCTTTTTAGTTCTGTTAACAAAAATTTTCTGTGCTGTCTGCCTCCACCATTCAAACATAAAAACTTATGAGGACGTTGTTTATCTCTTACTTTATCTGTTACTGGTAATAGTTCTGTTTGTTCTGGATTTGTCATTACAAAGTTTTTAAGATAATCAAAGAACTCCCAACCAAAGTGATCAAACACAAATAAGTTTTCAAAAGGATATCCGTAGTATTGTTCTTGTGTTTCAAGATATTGTCTATAGTTGTCACCTAAGTTCAAGTCTCCAAATATTAAAACAAACTGTGAGCTAGGTATTCCTAACCAACCTAGTGTTCTTTGCAAAGTTCTCATCCAATCAACTTGCTGAAAAGGAAATGCCTCAAAAGCATAATAGAAAACTAACTTCATTTTCTTTTGTCTAATTAAATTTAAAGCTTCTTCACTGATGTTACCAAACATATTTTCTGTTATCAAACTCACATCCATATGATTGGGTTCCATAACAAACCAATATTCTTGATCTTCTATACCTACACTTGTTGCTTTTGGAAAGTTACCTACAGTTGCATTGTCTCCTTGGAACATCAACTGATAGTTCATACGTTTAAGATTAAGATCTCTGTATTCAATACCACACTCTTTTAAGAGTACCGGAAAAAATCCTAGCTGGTAACGGTCATAGGGTATGAAACGAGTAAGCACATTTGTACCATACTCATTTTTATACTTGGAATCCCATTCTTCTCTATACTTCCAATGCAATCCATTGGGCATAGGCTTGTTGGATTTACTCCAGGAGTCCCATACTAGGTTTATTTTTTTGTTCATATTATTATTATACACTCTTAGATCTGATAATACTAGCAATATTTAACTAAAAAAGTTATTCTACTATTTTTTTATGATGCCCCTTTACCCTTTAAATACAAAAGCAAGAAATGTCCCACATTACTTGTAATTTTTCGTTCATATTTCGATTAAGTATGCACAGATTTAACAACTTACTTAATTAAATACGAGTGTGAAGCTGATATCCATTCAACAATAATAAAAAGTAAGAGAGAGAATTCACAAGTATACTTGTAAACGAAATAATAAACTTATAATACGTAGATCGGTTTAACGATCTATCCTATTAATAGGAAAGCTTAAGAGGAGCAAACACAAATGGCAAACTATACAGTACAATTAAGAAGAGGTACAACTGCTGAGCACAGTTCATTCACAGGTGCGGCTGGTGAGATCACTGTAAACACGTCGAATAACTCAATTCACGTACACGATGGTTCAACAGCGGCTGGTACAGAGATGGCTACAAAAGCCTCAGTTGATAACAAAACTCTTTCAAACATAATTGACGCTGACTCTGACACACACGTTAAAGTAGAAGCTTCATCTGATTCAGATGAAATTTTATTCACAGCGGGTGGTACGGCAGTTATGAAAATGACTGCGTCTGCTTTAATTCCTATGGTGAACTCAAACGGTTCAACAGGTTTCGATCTAGGTGCCTCAAACGCACAATGGAAAGACTTGTATGTATCATCAGGTTCATTATACGTTAATGGAAAAAAAGTAGTAGAAGATGATTCAGGTACAATTACAGTATCTACAACAGACGACCAAGATCTTAAAATTAAAACTGCTGGAACAGGTCAAGTTAAAATTGAATCTGCTGACGGTGGTTCAGTTGCGATCAACGGTAATGTTGTATTAAACTCATTAAACAAAGTAACATCACACTGGACAACAGGAAACATCAAATTAGATGGTTCATCAATCACTAACGTTGCAACAAACGAAAACTTAAACCTAGTAACAACTGGTACAGGTAAAATTAATTTCGCAGACGACGTAACAGCGGCTGGTTCAGTAACAATTACTGGTGACTTAACAGTTAACGGAACTACTACTTCAGTAAATTCTTCAACTTTAACAGTTAATGACCCACTAATCGTATTACAAAAAAATGCATCAGGTTCTAACGCAAATGACTTAGGTCTTGTATTAGAAAGAGGTGCTGACACAAACAAAGCTATGATTTGGGACGAATCAGCTGATCAATTCGCATTCATCGACACAGGTGAAGACGGAACTACAGTTGGTAACGCATCAATCACATCTTACGCAGACTTAAGAGTTGCAACACTAACTGGTACAGCGACAGCGGCACAATACGCTGACTTGGCTGAGAGATACCACTCAGGTGCAATGATTGAAGCTGGTACAGTAGTATTGTTTGGTGGCGATAATGAAATCGAAGCAAGTAACGAAGATGCTTCTACTAGAGTAGCAGGTGTAATTTCTACAGCTCCAGCATTTATGATGAATAAAGAAGCTGGTGATGATAACTCACACCCATACGTTGCTTTAGCAGGTAGAGTACCTTGTAAAGTTACTGGTGAAATCAGAAAAGGCGATATGTTAGTATCAGCGGCAAACGGTCACGCAAAAGCTTCTGCTTTTGTTGGCGGTGCTATGATCGGTAAAGCTTTAGAAGACTTCAACGGAGAATCAGGCACGATTGAAATCGCTGTTAACTTAATGTAATTAGAGAGAAGGAGGAATATACAATGGCAAACACATTTAGATATTTTAACTTATCTCAAGTAACTTTAGGCAAATATAACGGTCTAACTTATAGTTGGGACGTGAAACAAGTTGTTGACTTAACTAGTCTAACTAACTGGGGTTCAATCGCTTCGGCGGCAGATGACTTCCCACACAAAGGAGCCGGCCTGGAACACGGTTCGATGTTGGGTAATTCATTTTCAATGGGTGACCTAGCAACGGCTTCTGTTCATAACTATGACTTTGGCGGTATTGCTTAATAGAGTTAACTTAATAATAGATTCAAGAGCTGGGCGTAAAAACCCAGCTCTTTTTTCTTTTAAAAAACACACAAAACATACCCATAACGAATATAAATATAATTGAAGTCCCACCAAACGAAGGGGACACGACTTCTATATTGTGTGGTGTTAAAACCACTCCGGAACAATATAAAAAGTCCATAAGCAACAACGAGGCAGACCCTCCTAACGTAATCAAATTATTATTGATAGATTATAAAAGGAGAAAATATCAATGGCAAACGTAAAAAACTACGGCCTTAAGGGTGTAGGTTCAGACGTACAGTTCGGTAAATCAGGTGGTAGATTGATTTATGATACAACATCATCATTCTTCAAATTTACAACTGATGGTTCAACTCTTTCAAACATCAGAGTTGCAACTACACCATCGAACATAAATGACGCGGCTTCAAAATCATATGTTGACGCGACAGCAAACGGTTTGGACGTAAAAAACTCAGTAAGAGCCGCGACTACAGCCGCTGGAACTTTAGCTTCAGACTTCGCAAACGGTGATACAATTGATGGCGTAACTTTAGCAACAAACGACAGAATCTTGATCAAAGATCAAGCTGATGGTTCGGAAAACGGTATCTATACTGTTAATGCTTCAGGTGCCCCAACAAGAGCAACTGATTTCGATGCTGATTCAGAAGTAACAGCAGGTGCATTTACTTTCGTAGAAGAAGGTACAACTAACGGTGATACAGGTCACGTGTTATCAACTAACGGTTCAATTACTGTTGGTTCAACATCTTTGACTTTCACACAATTCTCTGGTGCTGGTTTATTAACAGCTGGTACTGGTTTAACAAAATCTGGTAACACTTTAAATGCAGTAGGTGGTAATGGTATCGTTGCTAACGCAAACGATTTAGCAGTTGATTTAGCAACTGACACAGCCTTAGCATTCTCTGGTGGTAAATTAGATGTAACAATCGATTTAGCAGATTCAACAAACGACGTAACTGGTACACTTGCAATTGGCAATGGTGGTACTGGTGCAACATCATTAGATGACATCGTAGCAGGCAGTAACAAATTAACAGTTACTAACGGTACTGGTACAGTTATCGGTGGTGATGCAACGATCGACGTTAACGAAGCTAACTTAACACTTTCTAACTTAGGTGGTTCATTAGCATTAGGTTCACAAGTTTCTGGCTCATTAGCAGTCGCAAACGGTGGTACTGGTGCAACATCGGCCGCAAATGCTAGAACAAACTTAGGTTTAGCAATCGGTTCAGACGTACAGGCATTTGACGCTCAACTTTCAGACGTTGCTGGTTTAACACCGGCTGACGGTGCTGTTATCATCGGTGATGGTTCAAACTTCACTGCTGAGTCAGGTGCTACATTAAGAACTTCACTAGGTTTAGGTACAGGTGATACTCCAACATTCAATGGTGCGGCTATGGGTTCAGCGGCAATCACTGGTGTTGCAGATCCATCAAACGCACAGGACGCCGCTACAAAGGCTTATGTTGATTCACAATCATCATCAGTTTCGGCTACTATCGCGGGTGACTCTACAAATGCTTCAGTGAACTTAGGTTCTCAAACATTAACAATCGCAGGTACAGCCAATGAGATCGAGACAGCGATGTCTGGAACTACTTTAACAATTGGTATACCTACTAACCCAACACTTACTGGTAATGCTACAATTACTGGTAACTTAACAGTTCAAGGTTCAACTAACACAGTTAACTCAACTGTTGTAAACGTGCAAAATGCATTCGTGTTTGAAGGCTCTTCAGCTGACGCACACGAAACTACATTATCAATTGAAGATCCAACTGCGGACAGAACTATCACATTACCAAACGCATCTGGTCAGTTAGTATTAAGAGATTCAACAGATACTCTAACTAACAAAACTATTGCTTTCGGTTCTAACACATTCTCAGGCCAATTAGGTTTAGCGAATGGTGGTACTGGTATTGATTTATCATCAATCGCTCAAGGTACTATCCTTGTTGGTAATGCTTCAAACGGTATTGCACAATTAACAATCGGCGCGGCAAACAAATACGCAAGATCTACAGGTACAACTGTATCTTACGATTACGTAACTGCATTAAGAGATAACACAGACGGTAACGTTGTTATCGAAGCAGATACAGCCAACATCGCTGATAACACAAAACTACAAATCAGAAATACATCAGCTAACGTACAAATCATCGCGGTAGATCCAGATGATTCTACAGCTAACATCGACCTAGTGTTACAATCACAAGGTACAGGTGGTAGAGTAAGAATCAAAGATTCATCAGGTGGTGCGGCATTAGTAATTGGTGATGACGATACTTCTTTAACAGTATCAGGTGGTGCTTCTGACTCTTCAGACGCAGGTGACTTGGTATTAAAAGGTGGTAACGGTACTGGTTCAAACGCATCAGGTGACGTTTTAATCAAAGGTGGTACAGGTGGTAACGCAGAAGGTAAAGTGAAAATTACTGACTCTTCTGATAACGAGATCGCAATCTTTGAAAGAACTGCATCAGCTGTTAATGAATTTACATTCACTAACCAAGCTACTGGTTCAAACCCTTCAATGGCGGCAACTGGTGGTGACACTAATATTTCTGTAGCCCTTACTCCAAAAGGTAACGGTTTAGTAGTAGTACCAAATGGTTACGAAGCAAACGTTGGCTCTGTTGACGATGCATTAGTAACTAGAAGATGGGTATTAGACAATGTTGTAACTGCAACTGATGACTTAACTATCAGAAAAGCAGTTGCTGATGATGGTAACGCAACAAATACTATCGGTACAATGCCTAACAACTCAGGTATTACATACTTTGTAACTAGAATCTTAATCAACGTAACTGAAGCTTTCGCTGGTGGTTCTTTCAATTCGATGAAAATCAATGACGGAACAACAGACTTATGTGGTGTTAATGACACTGACTTAGGTACAGTTGGCTCATACATCGTTGACTTAGATGGCGCAACAGCTACGGCTGGTGGTGCAACGTTGACTCTTTCATACTTACAATCGAATGGTTCAACAGCATCAACTCCGACAGCAGGTGCTTGTACAGTTACAGTAGAATACAAAGCATTGAGCTAATAATTAATTAGATCAAGACTAGTATTCACGTAGAATAGATTATAGGGTGGGCGTCAAAACCCACCCTATTTTTTTGGCTAAATTGTCATTGACTATTACTTTGTATTAATATATTATTAATGTATGACTTATATATTATTAGGAATATTGATAGGTTGGTTGATTCCAAGACCCAAGTTCATAGGTAAAATAGAAATGGCAATATGGAATCCTATCAAATCAAAATTACCAAAATCAATAACAAACTTTTTTGGATAGGAGAGTACAATGGCAATTACAATAGGCCCAGAACAAAAAAATAAACTAATGACTTTGATAAATGAAGGTTCAAATGTATTAGGTGAAATAGATGACCTAAGAGGTGGACTAAATGATACTATCAAAGCCGTAGCACAAGAGCTAGATATCAAACCAGGTTTATTATCCAAAGCAGTTAAGATTGCTCACAAACGTTCATTTGCAGAAGAAGAAAAAGACTTTGAAGAACTAGAAGCTATTCTTGACGCAGTTGGAAAAAAATAGTCTTTAAAAACATTATTATTCTTAAAACTTTTATTGTTAAATAATAGTAGGAGAATAATAATGACAGCACTAAACAATTTCCGATTTGGTAATTTTCGATCGCAACCAAGAGAATTCGGCTCGGATGAACACTACTTCAAACTAGAATCACTTTACAGCATAGATCAATTAAAAATGATCTACGATGAGCTTATGAGCGAGTGTTGGAAGGATATGGAACCAATGCTAAAAGAAAGAGCTTACATTCATTGCTATCTTTATTATTCGAAACCTAACTGGACACCAGATAGAATACTAGGCAAAGATCAATTAAGAGATATGTATAATGGTATAAGAGGTTGGGATGATCCATCTGACATAAATGAATATCTAGGAAAGTATGTTAAGACTTGGACTTACAGCACAGGTTGGATGCTGTATTTTTATGCAGGTCCAGAAAACTGCAAGTCAGGTGATGAAAAAAGTTTCCAAAACATTTACAAATTTATACCTAATAAAAAAACTTTAGAAAAGTACAAGCCAATAGTTAACAATCTAAAAAAACAAATTGCAGGAGAAGTAGGTTATGAGTTAGTTCAGTTAATGTTTACTTTACTGCCTGTTGGCTCAGGATTGGATTGGCACGTTGACACAGGTATGGCAGGAAGATTCCATAGTGTGGTCCAAAACGATGGCGAGACTCCTAGTATGATTTTTAAACAGAATGGTCAGTTAAAAAATATTCCAGCTGTAGAAGGAGAAACTTACTATGCCAATGTTAATGTTCCTCATTGTGTTCCATCAAGTAAATCACCAAGACTACATTTATTAGGTTGTGTGGCTGATGTAACAGACAAAAATCCAAATAATATGTTAAAACAAAATATTTCAAGACACCAACATATGGGCGACAGTGATAAAACTTGGGCTGATTGGAAAAAAGATCTAGGTGTAGAATAGACCATCGTTGCGTTCGTAAGACTTATTTTTTCTAACAAATAGTATTTGTTTTCAGAGAGGTATGATACCTTAAATATTTACACGAGAGAGGTATCATATGTTTAATCACAATAAAGTAATTCTATGCGACATTGATGGCGTTGTTTTTGATTGGCACTCTGCATTCGTTAACTGGATGGAAATGCAAGGTTACACATCAACACAAATGAAACATCACGACTCTGACATACATTTAGAATTTGGAATAGATTACAACGAAGCTCTAATAAAAAAAGAAGAGTTCAATACAAGTATGATAGCTTCGACGCTTCAGCCTTACGCAGAAGCAGATGTCTATATTAATAAATTATATAATGAAGGTTATAGATTTATTGGTATCACAAGTTTTAGTGATAAGCCAATAGCCCAGTACTACAGGTATCTAAACTTAGAAGATTATTTTCCAACTGATTGCTTTGGTACAATGATATTTTTATCAGCCGGTGAGCAAAAGAAGGATCTCCTAGAACAGTTCGAAGGGACAGGAATGATATACGTTGATGATCGAATACTTAATATCAATAGCGGATTAGTCTTAGGACTTAAACCGATTCTAATGAGTCATTCATACAATCTACACTACGAAAGAAACGACGTATTACGAGCTAGGAACTGGAAACAATTATATGATCATATCAAAGGTTTAGAACCTAAGATCGACAAAAAGTAATCTCTCCCTTGTTAGTATAGCAAAACAGTACAATAGGCAATTTCACTAAATTAAAAGCGGCTACTTCGAAAGTAGCCGTTTTACGTTAAAAAAGAAGCTTATATCTTAACGTACAGTGGGGTCAAAGCACCTGGGTGGGGTGTTAGTACCCCCGTAATTTCTAAGAATCCAATAATTAACAACTACGATAATAAATAATTATATAATAAGAATAGGAGGCCACTGCCTACTATTATTATGGTTACCTCCTCAAAACAAAGTGTGGCAAACTAACCTATCTCATAAATAGTTTTAGCAACGATCCAATACTATAATTTTAAAACAGGTCTACCATTAATGAGAAAAAATTATTATGGCAGGCGCAGATGGAATAGCAACCGAAATAATAATAAAAGCAACGATAATTCAAAAACAATAGTAACAACTAGAAATAATAATTCTGCGTTTGCAAAGTACAAAGAACTTTTAGATAAGGCATCTAAGGCTCACGATCCTATTGAGCAAATGCACCTTCTACAGTCAGCTGAACATTGGTTAAAAGTTAGTAAAGAAAGTTAAAATATTATTTCTTAAATTTATCTGGAGTGATCCCTGCTTTTGCAAATGCGTCAGCAAGTGAATTATTCTGCATACTACCTGATGAAAATGTTTTTGCAGGTCTTTCAATCTTCTTTTTAGCTCTAGGCTTTGATTTTTTAACGGTAGTAGATGCTTTAGGAATAGAAATACTAGCAATTTTCTTAGGTTTTGATGCTTTACGTTTCTTAGGAACGGCTTTTGGTATCTCTATTGTTTGTTGTTTCTTTGCCATATACTTTATTTACGTCTTTTGATGTTTTTTCGTTCGGATTCACCTTCAATTTGATATTTTTCATTTATTGGAATCCAAAACTTTGGTGGATCTACATAATCTTCTGGATCAATTTCATTCCACAAATAGTCAAATAGTTCTTCTTTGTCAAGTAATTCTATGTGATAGCTTTCTTCAGCACTATTCATTTCATCTCTCATTACTTCTCTGTTGTATTCTACCTTTCTTTGGTAGTCCCAGTAAGCTTTAAGTTCTTTGTATTCCTTCTTTGAAATCATAGTGCCCTTTACTGCCAGCGAGTGCCTTTGGAAGTCTAGCACTCGCTACAATAATTCATTTAGTGTTTTGTGTCTTCGTCTTCGTCGTCGTAGTCACCATCGATTACGTCTTCGTCTTCATCATCGTAGTCGTAATCAAAATCATCATCATCATCGTCTGAAGAATCCCAATCATTCTCATCTTCATAAGGTTCATCATCATCTTCATCTTCTGAATCATCTTCATCATCTTCTGAATCAAAATCGTCATCTTCATCTTCCCAATCATTGTCACAGCCACAGTGATCTTCTGGCTCATAACAATCATCACAGATATCATCGTGACCTTCATCTTCATCATCAGACTCAAAATCGTTATCGTAGTCTTCGTCTTCATCGTGTATTGAAGTTAGATCTAAATGTTCGAAAAGCTCTTCTAATTTGCTTTCGATCATATCTAATCTTTCTTCGATACCATCTAATCTGTTCTCGTTGTCCATATGGTTACCTCTCTCAAATAATATATTATAGTATTGCTATATTACTTAATGAGTAGTAACTATCAATTACCTACTGATTTAATGGTTCTGTTATGCTTTTAAGAAAAAATATTTAATGATAGAGCCTGGCAAATCTAAGTCGTACCAACGTTTTTTATTGCTCCAGTTCTTTGGCTCTGCGTGGTGTGTATTGTGTAACCCACTACCTAAAGTCAATAGGTTAACTATATGGTTATTGGTACTCTTGTCTGGAGTGTTAAACAACCTTTCGCCATACTTGTGGCATAGTACATTTACAGCACCAGCACTATGAAAAGTGATAACAGCAGGAAGTGAAATAAGGAAAACAGGAATACGCCAATCAATCAAAGCAAGTACTCCATATACACCTAATAATATTTTTAGGTAATGAGTGTGCATAAATTTAATAAAAGGATCACGTATTAGATCAACTACATATTTTCTTTCAATATGAAATGGTTCCCAGAAAGTACTCCACACTTTCCAACCTGCTTGATCTCCGTGTGGGTCACCTTTCATATC
>Ga0208405_1000018_pt1 | contig 33886 bp, 20 predicted proteins | sample ETNtaG_32_FD_185766 | JGI IMG/M metagenome (GOLD analysis project Ga0208405, IMG submission 185766) | Marine microbial and viral communities from oxygen minimum zone, Eastern Pacific Ocean - ETNP201302PF84A (SPAdes) (version 2) | ecosystem: Environmental > Aquatic > Marine > Oceanic ... | reverse complement strand
TGTTACAATAGTATTGTCCCTTTTTACAGGAAGTCTTTGTCATTATACAGACTATTCAGAGCTATTATTATTTAGTATTCCATCTTTTAACATTTTTGATAATTCACTTGTAGAACCTACAAACAAAGCATTGTTAGTAACATTATTTTGTGTTTTAGGATTATCTGCCTCTATATCTTTAACTTTCTTATGTAAATCTGCTAACTTATCAGTTGTATCTGCAACTGATTTTATAAGTTGTCCTGCAACTTCATATGCTCTTGGACTTGCAGTTTCACCAGCAACTTCCATAATACCATTAATTGCTTCTTGTCCCTTTTCAATTAGTGAATATAAATTACCTCTTGTATAATCATAATCTTTTTTTACTTCGTCCACTTTAGTTACTTCTTCTGCTTTCACAATCGCATCTACTTCAACACTACCATCAGTGTTGAAAGTATCATTTAAAGAATCGTAACCTTTTGTCATTAGATGTCTATCTTCCTTGTAGGACTAAATTCTTTGGCATCACCAAAGAAAGAACTTGTTTCTGTAAATCCAAAATCATCACCAGGTTCAATTAGTAAGTCGTCTTGAGTATCTATAACCTCATCTTCGTTATAATCTTTCTTTGCTTTTGGTAGAACAGTATATCTTTGAACTCTTGACGCTGATCTTGTATTAGTATCTGAGTAGTAATCCAACTGAACTTTTTTGATAAGTCCTTCTGGAGTATTTGCAATATGATTAAACATAAATGTTTTTGCTGTAAATGATAATGTGTATATCAAAGCTCTTCTAGTTACAAAATCTCCTTCATAATCATCTTGTTGTGATATATTTTGTAATACCATTGGTATATCTCTTTTCTCACCGATTGATTTAACTAAGTCAATTGATATATTGAAACCTGGTTGAAAAAATGGTAATATCTGCTCTAAAATTTGTAATCCATCATCTTGTAATTTAACTAATATGTTTAAATCAAATCCAAGATTATATGGAACAGGCATGAATACCTTTTTCATTTGATTATTATTAACATCTGCTGCTTTAAAAGTTTGTGTAATACCTGCTTTTCGTGTAGAATCATAACTTATATTGGTAATCTCAAAAGACATTCTTGGTAATGTGATTTGAGTTGCTTTATTTAATTCTGCTTGTTGTGTAATTCTTGCTAAAAACTTTTGTCTAGGACCATATGCAATTGGGACTTTAATTTCAGATATAACATTTCCTGCACCATCATCATGACGCACATGAATATCATTAAAGAGGGTGCCAAAAGCAACAACCGTTTTTCTTATAATTTCGTGATAAAAATAATTCCCTAACATTTTTCTATACTAATAATTCCGAACCACCTAATAGTAAACCACTATTTGTTGCTAAATCATACATTTTAGAATGTATAGTGTCATTAACTTCAGTTGTCCATTTTGCTGTATTCTCTGTTGCTATCCAACATTGTAAAGTGTCTGTAATTGCTGTTGGAAGATTATAATCGAACCAAGGATCGTATGGTATTTTGTCTGATGATTTAAAAGGTCTAGTCATAGTTAGAAACTCCCAAATGGATTTGATTCTGAAAAGTCAATAATTAAATCTGCTTCAGACTCAAATATATCGCCTTCATTATATTTATCGGTGGTGTCATCATCAAATCTAGAAACACTGAATAATGCACCAGAGGTAAGTCCTTTAACATCCTCTCCTTTAAAGAATCCTGTTGTTGTAGTACCGATTCCAACATTACCAATTTGAAGAACACCAGTGTCGTAATCCCAACTCTTAACTCTTGCCTGTGTTCCTGATCTCATACCTTGTACAACTTCGTTGAATAAGTAAGTTCCTATTCCACTGATTGTTTCTGGATCAGATAATGTTACTGATGGTGCTGAAGTATATGCAGCACCAGCATTAACTATGAATATTGAATTAACACGGTTAAATCCTGTGCTTGGATCAATACCAATAGATGCTATACCAACTGCTCTATCAGAAGCTATACCCGCATTAGGAATAGCAACTGTAACAACTGGAGCAGTTCCAAATCCAACACCATTATCAGTCATTGTGAATCTTACAACACCATTAGTTCCAGAGTTGATTGAGCAAGTTGCTGCAGCACCTGTTCCTCCTCCACCAGAGAATGTAATAGTTGGAGGAGATGTATAATTTCCACCCGCATTTGTTAGTAATATCTTCTCAACTGATGTCACACCACCTCTTTCAGTTGTAAACGCTACTGCAGTTGCATTATCACCTGCTTGACCACTAGGTGATGTACTTATAGCAACTACAGGAGCACTCGTAAAACCACTACCATCATTATTGAGGAATATTTCTTGAATACCACCAGATGCAATTGATGCTACAGCAGTCGCTGTTCTTCCAATGCCAACCATTTGTAGAGTTGCAATATAACCAACATCTGCAACTTGAGTATCAATAGCATCAATAGATGTATCAATAACTTCATCTTCATATTCAAATAGTTCACATTTTAACTTGTAAACATAATTTTTTCCTAATTGATAAAAAGGATCTTCATGTTCTACAAACTTAACTTCAAACAATCTTTGACCTAATGGGAAGAATACTAAATCACCCTCTCTTGGTCTAGACGATAATTCTACATCATCTGATGCACTCATAAATGGTGATATAAAATCTTCAAATCTTTCTCTTGATATAGTTAGATCAACTTCATCTCTTAAGCTCATTCCAAACTTAGTTAAAACATCTCCTGCACCTGCATATCCATCATAATTATTAACATAAGCTTCAATAGAAAAATTGTCATCAAATTTAGATGATTGCACTTCCTCTATAATTGATGTTTGATTTACAAATTTTCGTGGAATATATGTTACTTCTACGCCATAAATTTTAAGTTGTTCATTTATAAGATTCTGAACTAACCTTTGTTCTGCCTGTGAACCTTGTAGAAAATATGGATTTAATGCCATTGTTCACTAACCTATGAAATCTAGAGGAGGAGTTTCATATTCTGTTGCCATCCTCTGTTTTATAGAATCAAGATCTCTGTTAGCATCATCAAAAATTTCTCTACCATTTAATTCAATTCCACCTGGTAATTTTACTCCTCTAAATTTAGTAAGATTTTGTCCCCATTGTCTTTTTATTAATGCAGTTAAATAAAGTTTTACAAATGGATCATTGTAAATTTGTGTATATGTGTCAGGATCAAGAGCACGGAAACAATCTATTACAATAAATGTGTCTGCTGATTGTGAACCCCAATCAATATCTAAATATAATCTATCTTGTCTCTGATTAAATCGTATTTGTTTATCAGTTGTGAGTAAAAAATCTATATCCTCTAGATATGATTTAGTCATTGCATACTGTAACAATTCAACTGAATTAAAATAATATAGATCATTTAAAAATAATTGATATTTAATACTAAACATTCCACCTGAAATAGAACTAGTATCAAATTTAAAAATCTTATTTACTCCTATAACATGTTCTGGAATTGCTAAAAAATTAGAACTCTCATAAAAATTAGATGTTGTAGTTCCATATCCAGATATATTTGTAGATGTTCCAGTTGTAGTAACAATTCCTACCCCATCTATTCCTGATGCTTTGCCTCTGTCAATATCGTCTTGAGTTATCTTATACTTAAGATACATTCTCTCAATACCATTATAATGACGTTCGTTATAATACTGTATAGTATCATCAACTAAATCATCTACCTGATCATCATCGACATTGATCTCTAAAACTGGTGCTCCCAGTTTACGAAAACAATAATCGATTAATCCTTGTTTGGTTGATGGTTTTGCCATTATTCACTCTTTAAATTTGCGAGTTGCTCTAAAAGTTCGTTTTTTTCTTTTTCAAAATCATTTTTTAGAGTTTGGAGTTTTGCTTCCAAAAGTACGTTTTGGTTTAATGCTGCTGCTAATTTTGTATGATATATGTTCACTAATACATTAACATCTACTTCACTGTTTTGCTGCATATTAGAAAGTTCCTCCATCAAGGGTTGAAGTCCAGTGTGGCTTATTAACATATGTAGTTGCCACGCTATTTGGTGCTGAAAGGTTAGAAGTACCTCCACTTTGACCCTCTCTAATTAAAGTATTTGAGTTGTTAAATGTTCCCTCTACACCAACTAAAGGAACTGATGTTGCTGCGTTTACTGCAGTTTCTACAACACCAAATGCATTTGTACTTGCTTGTTTAACAATATCCCCTACCGCTAAAGTAACATTACCTGGCATTGTTAAAACTACTTTTGTTACTGCAGTTAAAAGTTGTTTTGAAGTAATTATTGGAGATGCAGGAGCATTTGTTGATTGCTGAAGACCCTCACTATCAAACCAAACAACACCACCAGAATTAAAGTTACCTGACTGATAGTAGATACCTTTAATATCTAAGAAACCTTTTGTGCCTGAAACAACACTAGCAGATATAGTTGCATCAGGAACATAAGTCCATCTACGACTATTATCACCGTGTGTTCCGTGATTTCCAGTTCCAACAGTGTTAGATGCGATTGAATTATCATCAAATCCAAAGAAACCATCTTTTGTATTTGCTGTTCCTACACCAACATTATATTTAAATCCAAGTCCACGGTCAGTATTAGTATCTGTAGCATGAGTAACTGTAAACTGAGCACCAGTTGAAATACCAGATGTTGTTGTACCTTGGAAGGTAAGCATCTTTGCACCAGTATTAATCGCTGTTACAGTGGTGATTCCACTAGCAGAAAGATTTGCATGTTGAAGAGTATCATTAATTGCAATACCTGTAACAGAATCCACAACAGCTGTAGAAACACCTGATTGAACTGTTGCCATTACAGTTCTAATACTAGTAACATCACCAACAACCATTATTGGATCATTAACAGTGCTAGTAGTTGAGTTAACAGTTGTAGTTGTTCCATCAACCTGTAAGTTACCTTTAATGATAACATCACCTTCATTACTTAATCCATCTGGAAATGGGTCAATGAATATTTTATTATCTGCACCTACCGTTGATGATATGATATTATCATTAATTTGTATCTTATCAAATGTACTTGTACCTGGAGCGATAATTGTTCCACCAACAACAAGATTTTTCTCTATACCGACACCACCCTCAACAATAAGTGCACCTGTATCTTTCGATGTTGCTTCTGTAGCAACATTAATTCGAACATCAGCACCTGCAAAAGTTAATTGATCTGTTCCGTTTTCATCATATTCAATAGTTGCATCAGGAGCAGAAGTTCCACTCGCACCACCACCAAATCCAAGTTTGGTGTCATCAGGAATCATTATATCTCCTGAACCATTTGGATTTATTACTAAATCACCGTCTGTATCCGTAGTAGAAATTTCATTACCATTTAAAGTAATATTATCTACATTCCATTCATCTATTTTTCTATTATTATCAACTACAGCAACTATACCACCATCACTGTTTCTTGTATTTGATACACCAGTTAAAGAACCAGGTGTATGTTCCATCATTGAGGTATAGTAATGTCCTCCCACTGGATTAACGTTTGTACCGTCATCTCCTAAAAATATTCTATCTTTATATTGGTTTGTACCACCGTAACTGCCGATACCAGTTACATATGCCATTTCACCCCAATTCAAACTACCAGGTTTAGCTGTACCCGATGATCGTTTGATTCTAATTATACTAGCCATTTCAGAAATTTCCTCCGTTGATGTCTAAATTCTGTGTCGCACCTGGCGTTAGGGTTAGGGTTGCATCAAATTTATTGGTTGTTCCATTATAAACTAGAACCATACCATTTTGTAAAGTTCCTACGTTTACATCACTTAATTCAGATAATGATAAGGTTTGAGCACCTGCAAGTGAAGATATCACCTTGGTGGCATTCTGTTGTCCAACTCTGACTTTTATTTCTGCCATCTATAAAAAGCAATTCAGATCTGAAAGTATTTATATTTACTAAGATGCAATCTTTAAAGCAAGCTCATTTAGCATAGACTTAAGAGTCTCAATTTCTTTTTTCATAGCATCCATTTCTGCTTGTTTATCAGAATTTCTTCTTTTTTCAGACATATAATTTGAATACGAACTAGAATCCGTATTTAATATTGCACCTGTTTTTTCGTCTCTAAAGAGATTTTTATGTCCTTCTACTGGTATCATGCTTTATCTGTGAATGGTCCTAATAGTCTATCTAGAAGTTTTTTACCTCTTTTTTTACCCTCTGTCGGATCATATTTGGTTTTACCCATATCATCCATAGCTTTTTTCTGGGAATCTTTTCTACCACCTAAATTTAGGTCTTCAACATTACCCTCAGTAAATTGTTTAAATGTTTTCATTATGCTAATGCGATTGCTCTAAAGTCTTTTAATCTTACTGGATATGATTCGTTAGTTGAAGTCATTACAATTTTAATAGCAAATCCACTAAACTGCTCTAAATTATCAACTGAGAATTGATACTCAGAAAATCTAAAGAATTGATTAGGACTAACATAAGCATCTGCCCTACCATCATTTTTTGCTAAATCAATAATTTCATCACCAAATCCATCACCATCAGTATCAGTCATATTACTAAAACCTGGAAATGCTCTATATGTTTGAGAAACTTCACTAGAATCAGCACTAAACAATCTGTAAAATACTCTAAAGTCTGCTTCTGGTTGAACACTCGCAGCAACTAACACTTTTAAAGATGTTGCTGGTTGTTTTAAATCAACTCTCTTTGATACAAATATTGAACCATGTGGATCGTCCTCAAGTTGATTAGTTCTTGAGTCAGTAGCATAATTTTCTAATCCTATTGGACTATTAATTTTATTTCTTCCTAAAACAAATGTTGCATTTTTTGCATCTAATACTGGTGAAAGATTAGGATCACCTGAACTCATATTAATATCAATACTTAATGATTTATTTTTTGGCAATGCAGTTAATTTATTTGTTTCATTTATTTTTGATGCTACAAGTCTAGGAGTTGGGAATATCATTGTTTGATTCAAAGATGTAACATCAAATCCTTGATCTATGAAGGAAACTTCATTACCACTTGCACTTGTACCACTTACTGTTCTCACAGCAGAATTAACACGAGTTGTGTTACCTGGTGTAATTACATTAAAGTTTGGAGTTAATGTACTAAACTGATGATTCTGAGATATAGCTACATTTTTTCCACCAAATCCTTTTTCGGATTTGAAGCAAAGAAGTTGTTTATCCACTCTTGCTGGAGCAACACCTGCCACATCAACTTCAAGATAATAATTATCAATACCAATATTATTAACTAGAGTAGTATTTGTTGGGAGTGTATGAGTTGTATTAATACCAACTAAAGGCATTCCACTTGCTTCATAAGTTTGAATTTTTGCCTTTTTAGAGTGGGATATTGCTTTTGTACCTAATTGTGCTCTTACTATTGTTAATTGACCTGTACCAACAGTATAACTAACAATCTCATCTTCAATTATAGCAAAACCAGTATTAGTTGTTATACCAGCATAGGATGCAAAAGGAGTTGTATTAGCAACAGAAACAGAATTTCCATCTGGAGTTAATTCAGATGTAGTTTTAACTAATTTTGTATCAGCTTTAACATCTTCTATCTTTATTTTATTAAGAGCTCCATGATGTGCGTGATTGTATTGAGTAACTTCAAATACTTTTCCTGTATATAAATCACCATTTACAGATGAATCAGAACTAACGGTTGAATTAACAACTGTTCTACTATTATTATTAGTTCCATAATGAACAAGAACATCAGAGGTTGAAAATTTATCTCCCTGTACGTTAGTTAGATATAAAGTATCAAAAGTAGATGTAATGCTAGTAACAGTAAATTTAACACCAGCACCTCTTAAAACTTGAGAGTCATTATTATCAATTGTTAAAACATCACCTACCTGATAACCTTCTCCATCAGTCGCTATTGAAATACTTGAAATTGTTTCACCACTTAAAGTTAAATTAGCAACTCCGCTTGTACCACTTCCAGTTAGTGATTTAAGGTCAATATTGTTAGTACCACCAGTGAAAGCGTATCCATCACCAGGTAAAGTAACTTCAATTCCAGTAATTCCACCACCTTGTCCTTCAACAAATCCAGTGATTGAATTATCATCACTATCGTTTGCAGCACCTGTACTGACCTTTCTGCCTATAGGAAACTCGGTATTAGTTCTTTGAGCTCCACCGCCAATAGAAACTTTTAATTTTCTAGGAAGTGACCTGATTGGATTATCTCTTAATACGGACGTATTTAATCCACCTGGTTCAATTGGTGTATTATAAAATGTAGTTGTGCCAGATTCAATGAAAGATGCTTTTCTTAATTTAAATGTTAAATCTTGGAATTGACTTGGAGTCCAAATTGTACCATTTTGTGATTTAAATAAACTACCACCAATATATTGTTTTGAAACAACAACTTCCTCTGCGTTTGGTAAATTAGTTGTTTTAACAGTCTTTTCACCCATTGTTGCACACCACATTTCATATTTGTCTGAGGCAGGTGCTAAAAATACTAACGCATACTCTTTTTCTGGTTCAAGAAAAACAGGTGACGAGAAACTAATAGTTGTTGGAACAGAAGCATCATCAGAAACATTAATATTATTAGGATTGATTGCAACTTGTGTGTAATCTTGAACTAAGAAACTTGTTGGAGTTCCTAACTCTACTTCTCTTAATTCAACAAATAATTTAGCGTTATCATCTTTTGATGCAAAATAAACATCAAATGATGTCAAAAATGCTCCAGTTTCATCCACAGTAAATGATTGTGCTAGTGGGTCTCTGTGAGGAGCTCTGAATTTTTCACCTAGTTCTTTTCTATGAACGGTATTAGTAACGAAAGAAATCTCACTTGGTCTTGTACCATTTGGAGGGGGAGGGTTTCTTACTTGAACAGTGTTGGTTGTTTCGGTGTGTATATGACCTGTACCAGTAAATACACCTAATGCATCACTAGATAAATCAGTGCTGCCAGGAACTGGTATAGTGCCCTCTGGTGCTGCTGTAATTCTAAATGTTTTTGTTCCTGTCTCAAATAGTTTTGGTGGTTTAGGTTTGACATTTGGATCTCTAAAGAAGAAAGAACCAACTAAATCGCCCCAATTGTCTGTGATTAAAGCAACACTTGTTACTTTAGCAATTGCACCACTTTCTTGACCGATTAGTTTACAACCTTTTGTCATGTATCCATAATATTTTGCATCATTTGAAAGTTTGATAACATTAATGTTTAATAATTTTGATGTTGCAGAATATGTGGAAGAAGGAGCAGGTCTTGATGGATCGTAAGGATCAACAGTATATTCTTCAACCAATACTGATGGTGAACCTAATCCAGCACCAACATCTGGGTTTCCATTATTACCAAATTTATGATTTGGTCTTAATATTTTTACAAGTCCTATTGTATCACCATCAACTGTTTGAACTTTTACATCTTCATTAACTGAAAATGTACCAGATTTCATATTAATTTCTATTAATTTTGGCACAATATCAGGAATACCATTATCAAGGTAATGATAATGTTTTGTTAATGGTTTTAGTCCATTCGCAGTAAATTTAACATTTCTAGAACGCATATATGGATCAATTTCACTTGTTACTTTAACACTTTCAACATAATCAAATTCTTTACTTGGACCTTGCAAAACATTAGTATAGGTCGTCTTCATTTTTTGACTTTGTGTATAAGTATTTCGTACAATTCTAATTCTATCTCTGTAACAATTTGAACTTGGATCATCAACATCTTTTCCTGTATTTTTTGAACTTTTAAGTTTCTCTGTAATACCTCCAACTTTTACTGTGTTTGCAACTTCACCCCAAGTTGCTCCAGTTGATTCTTGTCTTACATTTTCAACATAAATTGTTCTGACCCAATTATCTGATGGAGGATTTAAAATAATACCGCCCATAAAAACAATAACATTAAATGGGTTTACATTCTCTACAGTTGTTGCTTGAGGTTGATCTAACCAGTCTACCTCGGTATAATCCAATGTAATTATATCTCCTGTCTTTTTACAATTTGTATCTAAAAGTTGTAAATTAGAATCTAAATCAGCTTTATCTAAATCAATACTTGGATTTAATGCTAATTCTGCGTCCATTGACCAAAAATCAACAGCACTAATCAATTCTTTGTTTATAATATCAACATCACATCTTGAACCTGTTTCTGGATCAAAATCAATAAAACCTCTGTCTGAAAAATCATTAACTACGAATCCTGTTTTAAATCTATTCAAACCATCAGCATCTCTTACTTCTAATGATTTTGTGTCTACCTCTAGAGCACTTAATGAGGTCATAGTCTCTAAATTTTCAATTCTTTTCTCAAGAGCTCCTATATCTCTCATAGTAAATCTCTTGTTATCTTTGAGGATAACCACAGAATGATTTACAGTATCGTGTAAGTATGCAGGAAAAATTAACTCTGCAACTTCCATTGAATTTCCAATTTCAGTTGGTGGAACTGGAACTTCTGCTGATTCACCTTTTATTAATTTTACTTCTTCAAGTTGATTAATTACTAATTTATCAATTCTAGGTAGATAATAACTATAACCTAAAGTTGAACTTTCATTTGGTGTAATTACAAATTCATTTGTTGATTCAAATGTTCTATTTGAAAATGCAAATGGAGATGTTCCATTACCTGGAGAGAAAGCACTTACTCTAGGTCTAAAATCAATTATATCAGTTAATCTTGTACCATCCACACCTGGAATATCGTTAGAATATCTTTCTTTTGTATATGAATTGACCGAGAAAAAGTCTCCTGTATTTCCACTTGCAACTTGATATCTATCAAATATTATTAAAAGTTGATTAGAAGGTATTGCTGATTTTGCTTTTCTTACAATTTTTGAATAATCAGAATATTGACTTCTATGACCTTTATCTAAAGTGTAATTATTTGTTCTGTCAGTAAAATTACCAGGCTCAACTTCTTGTAATATGGTCTCAATACCAGATTCCTTAAAATTAACTACTTCACCAACTGCAAATTTATTTGCATTTAAATATATAAAGTTTATGTCAGTAGCATTAGGTGCAGATACGATTTGACCAACTGCACGAGTATCTTTACCAACAATTTTTTCCCCAATTATTACATTCGTATCTAATGAAAGACCAGAAACAAATTTTAATTGATCTAAAACAGGTACAGAACTATCTTTTGACTCATAAATTGCGTGAATTTTAACAACATCTGGTACATTCAAACATATTTCTCTATCTTCAACTCTTAAACCATATGCTCTAGAGGTAGCTAATCCTACTCCTCCATCGACTCCCACAGTTCGATTAATTGTTAATTGCTCACTTCTTAAATAATCTTTTGATTTACTTGTAGCACCAATTTTCTTCATTGTTACAGTAACTGTAACTTGAGAAGCACTTGCATTTGCTAATCCTGTAAAGGTAATATCATTACCACCATTAGTAATGCTAACTTGGTCTGAAGTTAAAGTTTCAGTAGAACCATCTTGATAAGTAATAGAATATTTTTCAGCATCAAAAGGTTCAAAAAATGCACTTGTAATTCCTGCTGACGCATCTAATCCTGCTTGAGATGATATTGTAAGTGCACTTGCAGCACTCGTTGACTGATTCTTTATTTGTTTTGTAATAATTAAATTTGAATTAGATGTATCAATTGTGGCAACATTGTCTCTTGGTATTTTAGTATAGATTGAAGAATTTTCTAAATTAGTAATTTTAGGAACTTTTATTCTAAAAGTAGAGGATGTTGAAATACCAGTTGCTAAAGTAGAACCTTCGTTCACACCTGTTACATCTTGAGTTGATGAGAGAGTTAAAGTTTTTCCATCTGCTGAAATTGCAGAAATTTTATTATAAACAGGATCTGTAAACTGACCATGCTGATATGCTATTACAGTGTCTGTTTTTATACCAATATTTCCTGCAAAACTACGATTATTAACACTTGCTGATGTTGCAGTTACATTTAATTGATCTGTTATTGAAAAGTTGGGTAGAACACGATCATAAAGTTTAGTATCTGCATTAAAAGTAGATATTCCAGTTGAACTAAAAGTATCCTGACGAATTGATTTTATATCGTGTGTATTATATGCAATTACCTCTTTAACTGAAGTTTTACTAGTTCCACCAAAATTAGTTTTTTCATTAAATATTAATTGCTCTCCTTTTATGAATGTCCCTGTGGTTTCTGATACAGCTAATTCATTAAAACCTGTTGCATTTGCATTTTTTGCAAGATAACCAATTGCTCCACTGGCAACTCCTCTAACTCTCATTCCTTTTTGTGCTTCAGTGGTTGTAATAGATGTACATTTAAGAATAGTGAAGGTTTGAATATCATATAAGTGTAAATCAAAAGGTGTTGTCGCACCAGAATAAGAAGCATCAGTTACTCCGAATGAATATACTCTTGCTTCTCCAATTTGACTACCTGCTGCAGTATGAGCAGTTGAACCTTTTCTTTGACTTCTTAACTCTACAATATTTGTATTTGTTCCACCAATATTAATAAATGGAGTTCCAGTTACATTATTAACTTGTATAACACTACCCATGCTAAATGGAATAGAGGCACTTTTAATTGATTTTGTATCTCTGGGTTTTTCAACATCAACTATAGTTGTTGCTGGTTTATATACATCAAATCCTCTTACATATGCCTTACCTGGAGACAATTTAATACACATTAAATCATCAGAAGGTGTATTACCCTTATCAGTTAATTGTTCGTCCGTATAAAGACCACCTGAATCGACTTCATCATTTAAAGAGTTCTGAACGTTAACTCTGAATGGTGCTACAGCATAATCTCCTGACTCATCATATGTTCTTTTTGCAAAATACTTTCTAAGTAAAGAATACATCGAAGTATTTTGTAATTTTTTAGCTACACCCTCATTTGTTCTAAACAATTCAATAAAATTAGTGTCATTAAAATCAGTTAATGATTTTTTTGCTAGTTTTACACTTATTTTAAATCTATCTGCACCTGGTGCAGCAAAGTTAGTAAATCCTTTTGCATTATCATATAAAGATGAATCATCATTAGCACTTATAACTTCTTCAAGTATTTCAAAACCAACCCTATAAGATGGTTCAGCAGAATATGGATCTAGAATTATAAGAGAAGTTGGAACATCAACAAATATACCACGTATAAAGTAAACACCTTTACTGACTCCAAAAGCCGATCCAGTTGCAGTTGCACTTTCGGAAACTAATGTCAATACAGTTTCATTAATATTTAAAGTTGTATTACCATATGTTATTGGTTCTTCAAGAATTAATATTTCTCCATCTGGGAATGCAGTGCTTTCTCCATCGTCCCCTGATTGTACATACTTTATAAAGATTGTTATATCATCTACTCCCTCTGTTGGAGGTAAAATAAAATTCTTTATTGTTGCAACAATACCTGAATTTTGACCTCTAACTCTAGTTCCTTTTCCATTATTATTTGAGATAATTTCATTTAAATAAACTGAAACATCAATACCAAGATGTGTAGTGTTTATTTTAGCAGCAAAATATGCTGGATCATATTCAATTCCACCTGGAATTACCATTGATCCTTCTTTAAATATATGCTTACCGAAAGATTCAATCTGATTTTGAAGAATAGATTGTAATCCAGTTAATTCTCTAGCCTGAACAGGATATCCAGGTTGAAATAATACCTTGTAATAATTTTTAGCCTTATCAAAATCATCGTAGTAAGGACTTATGTTTAAGTTTGTCTTTTGTGGCATTTTAGAATTCGAGTATTATTTTAATATCCTCTTTTTGACGGGCATTTCTTGTTATTTTTGGTCTATTGTCTAGATAAATTATTTCTCCCGACCCTTTATTTATCTCAGATTCAGATAGACCTGCATTAAAGTTTGTACCTAAATTAATTAATTTAGTTCCACTTGGATTAGTTGTAATTCCAGAAAAGTTAACGGATATAGCAGCAGAAAACCCAGAAGAGGCTCCTGTTACATTAGCAGCAGTATTTGACGATTCAAAATTGTAAATTCTACCACCAGTTGAAATGCCAATATAATCAGTCTGATCTAATGTAGATCTATTAAAGTTTAAAGACCTATCATTAAAATATTTCAATACTTTTGTTTCTTTATCATAAGATGCAACATAACCTGTTGCTATTTTACCAGGATTTGCAGTAGAAACAGAAAGAATTTGTTTAATCTCTTCACCTATGTCTGGTGTATCATTAAAACCATCAGTAAATTTAAATGCCTTTAATGATGAGAAAGTAGTGTCAGTATATATTGCACTAGTTCCTACTTTTGTTGGATTTTTTACAATACCAACTTGTCCAAATGTCGTATCAATTGGAAAATCTTTAGTTGAATCATCAAATCTTGCATAAACAATTACTTTATCAGTTCCTAATTCAGAGTAAATATCTGAACCATGCCCTAAACCTGGTGGTATAATTGGAATTAATTTTGCCTTACTTGTTGAATTACTATTAATATTACCTAAATCAACAATAGCATAAGTGTATCCTTTACCACCAGCACTTACTACAGCATCAATAATAGTTCCGTTTTGAACATCAATTCTTGCTTTTGCACCAGTACCATCACCTATGATATCAACTTCTTGTCCTAAACCATTTGAATATCCAGCACCAGCATTTTCAATGTATATGTGTTTTATTTGATTTAAATTAATCTCAGAATTACCATTTTCACGAACTGCTCTAATTTGAGAATCTGTACTAGTTGACCAATTATTAGGGACAGTAATATATTCTGTTGAATCAAATTTAATAATATCACTAGGTGAAACTGTGAAAAGATATTTCCATATATAACCATCACCACTATTACCAGCTTTAGATGGTTCTAAATCTGTAAAGGTTGGTTCATCTTGTGAAATATTTCCTAAAACATTAGTTCCTGTAGACCCATTATCAATGCATACATATACCTTAAAATCTGAATTTAAAACATAATAATTTGCATCGTATAAACGATTCGCTTTGTTTAATGGACTTTGATTTTCAGCACTATAATCATCTCTATAGATTTCATATCTAGAACCTGATGTCCAATCAACTCTTCTTATGATTCTTCTTATATTTGCTGATGATACCTTTTTACCAAACATCATCGTATCACCAGAGTGTGAACGATATGAAAAACTATCTATTGGAGAAGGAGTTTTATTACTTGAATCCCAATCACTAGATCTTCCATATCCAACAAAATTTGGTGCAGGAGTACCTGCAGGATTAGCTAGTCCTAAAAATATGTAATATGAATTATTTGTATTATCTACTGATTCTACAAAATTATTTGCATTTAGTATTCTAAACTGATCAGTAACTATTGCTGGCATCGAATCTTAACTTTTCTTTTTATTTATAAGGGGTTCCATAATCAAAGTCCAAATACTCTTATTGCACCACTAGATCTAAGTCCTCTAACTGATGTCGTGGTGTAGTTCTTTCTTTGAATTGTGGGGAATGTTGATAGACCTGCATCAATAGTAAGTCCAGTAACACCGATTGATATTGGATTTGATGAACGATTTAAATCCGTGCCATATATTCTTCCCCAGTTTATAAGACCTAAAGACGTAGTTAATCCAGTGTTTCCATCATAAAATCCAGTTGATCCTATACCTGTAATATAAGAATTACTATGAATATCACAAACTATTTCACCATTGTTAGTATCAGGAGTTGTTATACTTCTCACAATGTAAATATTGTCAAGGAAAGACGTTCCAATACCAACTACTGAAGTATCAACTCCATTTACTGAAGTTAATCCAGTTCCAACTTTAGTATTAGTAACTAATATTGGATATTGTGCTTTTAATTTATTAGATGTCTCATTTACTAATTTACCATTATTATCTGGTTTAACTGCTCTAAAGAAGAATTTAATACCTAATTGACCACTTGTTGTGGTTGAAGCAATGCCAGTAATAATACCAGTATATCCTTCAACGTTAGTTATAGTATCAATCTTTTCAATTTGGAATGGTGGTAGATCTACTATGACTTGTGGCGGTGTTACATTTGAATATCCTAAACCAGGATTTGTAACTGTTATAGCACTTAATGAACCATTAGTAATTGTTGCAGTTGCAAGTGCAGTGGTGGCAATACCAACTGTACCATCAGATTGAATAAATGTACTTAATCCAACTCTAGGTGCACTAACTCTTACAGTTGCACTTTGATAACCACTTCCTGCTTCTGTTATATCAAATCCAGTAATAGTCCCTGCAGAGGATACAAGTGCAGTTGCTGCAGCAGCTACATTTATTTTACCAGATGTAATCAGTGCATCCACTTTATCATCTCCACTCTGACTATATCTCTCTTTTTCATAGAGGAATGAAGTTGCATCATCAACAAATATACCATCATCATTTTCTGTGCCTGGACCATCAGTCGTTGATAAATCACCAATTATTTTAGCAGTTGGGTATATTTGTGGTTCGATAGTAGTTCTTGTTTTATCAACTATTCTTCCATTTAATATAACATCTATTTTTTGCTTCTCCCATCTAACTGGTTTTTCATTATTAGGATCTATACCAACTCCAGTGTAAATATCAGTTTCAACAATATCAGCACCTAATATTTCTTTTATAACTCTATTTCTATCCTGAGTTGTTGTTATTCCAGTAAGAGATTCATTTCTTAAAACTCTTAATTGATCACCAATTTTAACAGTTTCTTGAATATCTTTAATAATCACATCAGTACCATCTTGACCTTTATAAAAGAAAATATCAACCTTATCTTCAGGATCTGGAGCTTCATCAAATGTAAATGTTGAACCACCTTCAAACTGATAAGATGATTTTGGTGTTTGTAAAACACCATTTACAAATATCAATAACACAGCATCTAAATCAATTAATAATGAAGTTCCATCAGATAAATCTTTTTCAAAACTTACTAATTGTCCATTAAAGAATAATGGGAATCTTGTGGTTTCACCATCTTGTAAATTTGAGATACTATCTATGAAATCAATTTCACCAAATTGCCAAGCAGAGAATTTATCTCTGAATATTTCTACAACCTCTAACTCAAATTCTTGTATAGGTGAAGTTAAATGAGATGCAGTTACTAACCCAACTGGTTTGAATTTATCTCCAACTTTGAATGAATGTCCTGATCTTGTTACACTAAATTTACTTATTTCAAATAAAGTTGATCCTATACCAACTGAAGTACTAGCAGAACTAACTTCAACATTTAGTAGTAAATTAGAACCTGTGTCAGTTGTAGCACCAACACCTAATCTTGATACACCTGTAACTGATAAGTTTTCATAGGTTGGTTCTGGTACAATTAATCTTGGATTAACATAACTTGTACCTGCAGAAACAATATTAAATGCAAGTGTACCACCAACACCGACTGTAGCAGTAATATTTGCCCCAGTTCCTCCTCCACCACCTTGTCCAACAAAAATGGTAATTGTGTTAGTTGTAGTCTCTCTAATCGCTGTCTGTATACCTGCGATTGGATCTCCATTTGGATTACTTGTAATTGAAAGTCCTCTAGGATATGGATGATTACCAAAGAAATTATCCTTAGAGCACTTGAATACTAATCCACCTGTATCAATACCAACTGTATTACTTGTTGTTAAATTATGATTTGGTATTGTTAAAGTTAGAAGTCCACTATGAGATTCATAAACTGCATTAGTTGCTGTGTATTGTGCTCCATTAAATGTTGTTCTTCTAATTGATCCAATACCAGCACTTACAAATCGATGTTCATAAGCAAGATCAGTAACACCTATTGCAACAGTGCCACCTCTATATCCTGAACCAAAGGTATTATCTTCAAAGAATTCAAATGCATTACCACCACCAACATAAGTATGTGCAATCGTACTCGGTCCTGCTTGAACTTCAAAAGTTCTCTCAGAAACTATTCCTGTGAGGAATAATGGTCTCTCATGATCTTGGAATATCGTAGTTGTTACACCACTGTATCCAACACAACTAAATTCTAAATCTTTTAGTTGAACAGTGTTCGGTTGACCTAGTGAGAATCCATGAACTTTATTAGTTGTAACTGTAATAATACCAGTAATATTATCATATGCAGCAGTGCTTATTCCATAATTTACTCCTGATGTAGTAGCAATACCAACAACACTTGTAATTGCTCCAGCAGTATTCTTAAATAATGATGCTTTAGCCCCATTTAATGGTGCATAACCAAGACCTGGTGTAGAACCTAGAGATACAATTAAACCACCTCTTGGAACTTGGTTTTGATTAATATCTGATTCTGATACTATAAATTGACCATTTTCTGATGTAATTCCTGTAAATTGAACAGTTGAAATGCCAGCTGTTGTATCTGCAATAAATTCATAGTTATGACCTGAATTATTTGTTGTAAGAGGAGTTTGGAAGATACCATTTATGAATAAAACACCATTACCAATAGCGATACCTGATGATGTATTTGCACCACCAACAGTTAATGAATATGTTTTTCCAATACCTGTAAAATCATCAGAAACGTCATCAAATAACATATTAGTTGTATAATCACTTCTTAAAAATGTTCTACCACTAAATTGTGCTTTTACAAATGGTAAATTGGTATCTGTTCTTCTTGATCTTGTATTACCTTTCGGTGGATCTATAAAATAAATTGAACTATCAACAATATTAAATGAACCTCTATGAACTCTTGCAGTATCACTAGATGAATGAGAAGTTGCTGCAATTCCCAATGCACCCCTTTGAACTTTAACAACTGGAAGTGTAGAAATACCTGCTGCAATATCATCTGCATCATTTATTGTTCCACCAGTCAAACTTGCAAATCCAACTTGTTCAATCTTCATGTATTCATCATTTACTTTCAATACATCACTTGGTTGTATTGATCCAATTCCACTTATTACAAATTGCGTAGCTGTATCATTTATATTTGCATCTAATGTATGTGATATTGAAGTAAATGTGATTGGTTGCTGAACCACTCCATCTAAACCAATCATAGTTTTGGATAATAATTTATCCATTGTTAACTTATGTGCATTACCTGTTCCAATTCCTGTAAATGTTATGGCAGCACCAACTGAAATATACTCTGGTCTTGAAAATAGTTGAAATTTATTTTCATCTATTCTTTTTGCAAAAACAGTAGATGGTAATATAGTTGTAACAACACCAGCAGTATTTGTAGTTGATCCAATTGATAATGCTGTGGCTGCAACACCAATAAAAGAAGAATCTGGTTTATAAGTCAATTCTTCATTAGTGTTAAAGAAGTGATTTGGAATCGTGAAAATTCCAGTTGTTGTGCTTATTATGCCTACTGCATTTGGATTAAATGTTTTAGTATAAATTGGTGTTCCTTCATATTTTAAATCAAATTTTGTTTTATTTGCTCTTTTTCCTTCCAATCCATCATAAGTTGTTAAAAATAATTGTTGTGTAACAGTTCCATATGTTAAATTAGGGGGAGTATTATCAAAATCATTATCAGTATTAAAAATTTGATTATAAGATTGAACTTCAATTAAAGATGTGAACTCAGGGTCAGGATAAAATCTTAAATTAATATCATTACCAACTATTTCACCTCCAAATGTTCCAATACCAGAAGTTGAACCAGCAGATACAAAGGGATATTGGACGGTTAAAATATCATCAGCATCTCGAATTGATATTATCTGATGCACTGCAGATGTTTCTCCACAAGAAACTCTTATTAATGATTTTACTGAAGTATCAATATCTTTATTTAAAGTAGTATATGTGATTGTACTAGCAGTTCCAGTAACATATCCAGATTCTAATCTTGCACTTCTTTCAGAACCAGCGGGTTGATCGGAAACTGAGAATCTATATGTTGAAATACCAGAAGTTGTTGTGCCTAAACCAACAATATTTGTTCTTACATCTAAAATATTAGGTCGATCATTTTCAATTTGTAATTTAATTAAATTATTTTCAAACCTAGCTGTTACTACTCCAACGTTACTCATACTGTTAGAGGGTTTTTTATCAATATAAATTTGTGAGATAGTTGTGTCTGTACCATCAAAGTCAACTACAACCTCATTATAATTTATTTCTTTTGTTACAGAATCTTCAACAAAAATATTTGCATATAAAGAGTTAAAATCAGTATTTGGAAATTCAACAATTGTTGATGTTGTAACACCAGATGCAACACTGCTAACACCTATATTGACTCCAGTTAATGTAACGCTACCAATAGTATTTGTATTAATACCAGATAAAGTAGTATTAAAATCAGTTTTTAGAATTTTTATATTATGATCTCTAGTTGATTTTTCAGTTGGTTCAAAAATTAAATTTTTAATATTTGCAGATGTAATATCTGTTAACAAATCCCCCAAATCTATATTTGTAAAATCTTTTGTTTTTTCAAATAAAATTGCATCATCTTCATCAGTCAAAACAACAATTTCATGAAGTTGAGCATCAAAGGTATCTGGATCTACTATTTGAATAATGTAATTAGAAAAATCAGAATTTAATTCCTCTATTATACTATTACTAGCAGAAAAACCAGCACTTGAAAATTCATCACTTATATCATCGTGTAATAAAACTCTATTTGATAAACATCTAGTAAAATCTGTTAAAACTTTATTTCTTAACTGTAAATTTTTTGATTTATCTTCAAGAACATCAAAATCCTTTGCCATATCAAAGTTATTAATCGCATCAACTCTCATAGTATCACTTATCACATCTAGAATTATTGTTGATACTGCTGGTATTGTTGAACCTAATCCACTTCTTACATTAACAGTATTTTGAATAGAAGTATCAGCAAAGTTCTTTAATCCTGCTGGATGAATAAGACTATTTACTGAATTTACAAATTTATCCCACTCAATTGAACTCTTGACAGAGTATGATAAATTCTGATAATAATCATTATTTGGTGTTACCTGAAAATCTTCACTTATTTTACCAGTATTATCTAACCATCCAATTTCTTGTCTATTTGAAAAGTCTATTTTAAATCTACCTGAATTTACATCTTTCGATACGATTTCAGCAGACACACCACTTAATGTACCTGTTATTCTATCACCTTTATAAATTTGATATAATCCATCAATTTTTATATAATCATCCCTTATATCTACAACTATTAAATCTGAAATATTATTATTTACTGTTAATCTTTCATTTAATTCAAATATACCTCTTTTCTGAGATGGAGTTATCTCTGGATAATTATTTTGATTAACTAAGGTTGCATATCCTGATTGGAATGTTTTTGCAATACCTGGATTTGTTGTTAACCCAGCTAAAGAGAATTTTAACTCTGATTGTGTTCCTGCAATATAATCATCAACGTTAAAGAATTGATAATTATAATTTTCCGAATTGAAACCATCACCTTCGACAGTAGTATTTGTTGATATACCACCCTGAGTTGCACCTATTCCAGATTCACCTACTCTTAATATTCCTTCTACAAAAACTTTATCATTTATTGAAAATGGTTCTTGAACAAAACCACCAAAAGGTGTTTCTAAGAAACATGTTACAACACCTGATACACTTGTCTCAATAGAATTTATACCAACTCCATTGGAATTATTAATAGCAACAATTCTATGATCCACTGAATTTAAACCATTTATTGGTGCAATAACTTGAACTTGTGATATTGATTGATTTGGAACTATAGCTTGTAAAGATGAATTATCAACAACAGTGTTATTTGTATCATTAAAAACTAATAAATTAGGTGCAGAAGAATAATTAAGTCCACCAGATACAACTTCAACTGAATCTATAACATCAAGATTATCAATACTTAATACTGGTGGAATAAAAGCTTCAGGACTTAATGTCTTATCAGAAGCGTATTCATATCCATAGTCAATAATTCTTGTTTTATTAATTTTTCCTATTGAATCTGATTTTGCCTTTATATTAGCTCCTGTTCCACCTAAACTTACAACATTATTAAATAAAGGTAATTTTTTATAATTATTTCCTGGTGATATAATTTTAAATTCTTTTATTTCACCAACTATATTTGTTGACTTAGTTGAATACTCTAATTTTTCACACTCAGTATCAGCATATCTTGCAAATTCAGGATTTTTTGGAGAAAAATTAAACGTTTCAGAGGTAACACCAGATATTTTGTATTCTCCATTGTATATACTATCTACAAATCGTATTTCAGAATAATTTTGAACGTCAGTATCTGCAGTACTGATAAATCCACCTTTTGTTATACCGTAGTACAAAACATCAGGAGATGATGGTGAATATTGAACTGATAATTGAGCACCTACAGGATCACTATTATTAGTTCCTATTCCAATCGTACCTACACCAATAACATTAAAATTAGTTGTATCTTTAGAACTAACATATTCATTTGTTAAATTTTTATCATAGAATATTTTAAAATCAAATTCAGATAATGTTGTAGTAGATAATCCAAAAGTTAATTTTGAATTTTTAGTAACTTTTATTGGTGGATTAATTAGAGATAATTTTTGATTATTTCCTCCTGAATTATAAGTGATTGAATCTAATATTGGTGGTGATGATATAACATCTTTATATGTTTGACCTAATTGTAATAATTCATCACTTACCTTATAAACATAATATGCCCCATCGTTTAATCCTGTTGCATTATTTCCATCACTTTCGTATAAAACTTTATCGCCTGTTTTAAATCCGTGAATTACTTGTATTTGATTACTTGTGTTTATATTAGATCCAGCAAAAGAAACTGAATTTATTAATAATTTTTCAAATTGAGAATTGTAATTGACAGAAATTGGGGCGGTGGTTCCAATACCAACTGTATTGTTAGGAATTACATTTATTTTTACAATATCACCTTCAAGTAAACCATGTGTAGTTGTATTAGCCGCAGATACTTTAGTTGTTAATGTAGCAGTAAATTTATCTACATCACCAATAACTTGTTCAAAATTAGTAGTAAAATTATATAAATGAGAACCTATTCCAGAAATACCATTACCTAAGAAATATAAACCATCACTTGTACTTCCAATACCAACTCTTGTTGTTACAATACCGATATAATTTTCATCTTTTTTAATAGCATAAACATCAGTAGAAGTTTGTCCTGTGAATGGAAGTTCAAATGATCCGTTTGAACTATTTGTTGGGGAAACATCAAACTCTGCATTCGCTACATTCGGTCTTGATAAAGTTAGTTTTTGTCCAGTTTTAAACGGATGATTTGGTAGATAAATTACTCTCTCAGGAATTGAAACTATTTCCAAAGTTTCTCCAACAACATAATTTGAAGTTGAACCAACTCCTGAAGTTCCCACACCTACAGACTGAACACCATTGAAATAAACAATATCATTTATTTTTGAATCAAACTTTTTAGTTTTTACAGGAATAGTAAATCTATTATTTAAAATATCTACATTTGAACCAAATGTATGTGCAGCACCTACATTTCTGAATACTCTAATTATTTTTCTTAAATTATATAAATTCAAGACTTTTACGACTTCCGTAGTATTTCCAACTCCTATTCTAATTGAACCTCCGATAGACACTGTATTTGGTATTTTATCAACAAAAATATCCTCGACAATACCATTTGCATTACCAACTGACATTGTTTTACCAAGACTTACATTATCAGTGTTTACACCAACTTTAAATGTATTAGTTAAATTCAATATTGATGTATTCAATCCAGATATGATAACTGAGTCTTGATCATTTAATTCTATAAATGGTAAATAATTTGCTTGAACTTCATCACCATCATTCCAAGTAAAAACAGTATTATTAAATCTTTGAGTTCCCAATTCTATTTTTGATACCCCAATACCAACTAATTCAGATACTTCTGCAGTAAATCCACTTCCATTTGTACCTTCATTATCAAAGGATACTGAATCTCCAACTTTATATCCACTTCCACCACTAAAAATTGTAATATCTTCCACTCCACCTTTCGTGACAGATTCTACATTTGAAATTTGTCTAACTGTTTCGTTTGATTCAATGATAAAATCATTGTCTGCAAATTCTTCACTTACTTTATATGGAGTAGTATTTCTTATGAGATTTGAACTATTGAAATCAAAATTGTGATCTAATGTGTAATTATCAGTTATTATTGGAAATCTAAAAGTATTACCAATAAAGTAAGGGTATACTCCTTCTAATTTATTAGTAATTGATGATATACCGACTGTAGCAAAATAAGCGTATATTCCATTCGGGAATTCTGGTGTTTTGCAGAATCTACCATTATGAATATCCAAATCTCCACTTTCATCAAAATAATAATCATTAACAAAAAATCCAGCATCAAAATCAGATGGTCTATTTAAAACCTTTGTTAAATCTTTTTTATATGATGAGCTAATAATTTTTAAAGGACTATTAATATTATCTGGATCTGTAAATCCAAATGGACCATATATTGGATTTCCGTCATATGCCCATCCAATAATTGGTGAGTGACTTGCTATTGAATCAAATTCTCCATTTGTTTTTTTATTAATTGACGACTCAAGATTTTCCAAAATTGACTGTGAATATCCCAACACTGATAATGATAATGATGTATCTCTTGATCCAAAGTAAAAATTACCAAATCTTCCAGTATTATTCACGGTCAACTTTCTTACTCTTGCCCCGAATAATCCATTTTTACCAGTAGAGGTCGAAGTAACATTAGTGGTCAATGAACTATATCCTATACCAGAATTAATAACAATTACATCTGTTATAGCACCATTTTCTATAATAGGTCTTAGAATCGCTCCAGAACCTGTCCCTGTTGATGTTACAGTTAATTCAGGTACTGAATTGTAATTTTTTCCTTGATTAGTAACAATAACATCTGCAATTTGTCCATTTGAAATTATAGGTTTAAATTCAGCATTCTCTCCAATTTGAATATCAATATCAGGAATAACTTGATGATTTAAAATTGTTGATCCATAATTTGTACCATTTTCATACAAGTATGCTCCTGTAAAAGATCCTTTAACAACAGGTGTTATGTTAATAGTTCCAGTGATGGATGATCCATACGAAACTTCAACATTAACTTTAATATCAGGATATTTGAAAGTTTGATATCCTGTTCCTGTAGATCCCAATCCAACAAAATTATTTCTATCAAAATTAGATGTTATTGTACCACCAATACCAGCATCAGCTAATCTAAATGAATCGTCATTCATTTTTATAACAAAATAGGATGTAGAAGTACTTAAACCTTGTATTGCTTTAGGAAATGTACTCCCAATACCCACAGTAGGAGAATATTCAATTAAATCACCATTTTCAAATCCATGATTTTTATAATTTATTGTATTAAATGCAGTAGAAATACCTGATGGATTAACTCTTAATTTTCTATGCTGATATCCCGAACCAGAATTTAATACCTTAACGTCTAATAATGTATTTTTAGTTTCTGTTCTAAATTTGTGAATACCATTTGCAGCAGTATCAGTTGCTAATCCAACTGTATTAATACCAGAAATTCCAAATAAAGAATCATTTTTATTATTAAAAATTCTAACAGTTGTAGGATTGACTACTCTCACAAAATAAGGATCACCATCTGATAAAGTTTCAGTGACCACATTTGAATTAAGAGTACTGATACCTATGGATGCATTACCATTATTTCTGTAATATACTAATTGTCCATTTTCTAAATTATGTTCTATTTGAAATGTTATAGTTTCTTCATCAATGTCTATGCCACCACCAAAAAATAAATTTCTGCTATCAAAAGTAATATCTCTAAATCTACCTCCTGTGATTGGACTTAGTAAACAACCACTTCCATTTCCACCAGTTAATGAAATACTAACAATTTTATCAATATCAAAATTTTGAGGGTCTACAAAAACTTTTGATACAGATCCAGATAAAATAGGTTCAACCAAAGCAGTGGTGCCAGCACCTGTTTCTACCACTACAGATGGTGGATTTATTACATCATAGTCACTTCCACCATTAAAAACATCAATACCTTCTAAAGCACCATAGTAAATATTATCATCAGATATAGGAGAATGAATTTGTACACCATCTCTTAGTATTCCAATTTCATTTACAGGACTCTCATGTTTTGAATCAATGAATAAATTTTGAGATAATGGAATTTTTCTAAGTATTTGATCAGAATATAATTTCCGATTAGAATGTCTTTGTAATACAAAATTATGTTTATCAGTTAATACACTACCAATACCAACTAAAACAGTACTTGCTGTTCCAATTTGACTCCTTGAATTATATAATGCAATAGTTGTGACATTTTGACCAGATGAAGCAGGTTGAGGATCAACATAATAAAGTCTACCTGAATTTAATCCAACCATCACTTCTCCTTCTGGTTGATATACTACTGCATCACCTTCAATAAATTTTATGTCAGTATTATTTGGTGGAGAGAAACGAATAAAACTATAAAGATCATTAAGAGGATTTTGACCATCTAAAGTTGAAGAACTTGCACCAACTACAGTTTCTTGAATAATTTCAGTTGTAATATCATAACTGGGTAAAGAATTAGATGCTACATATCCATCTACATTTGAATCGGTGTATACATTTAATACATCTGCTATTAATGTTTCATTACCATTATTAATTTCTATTCCAGTACTATTTGCTTTTTCTAAAACTCTTCGAATGTCATATTCTCTATTAGTATTAGGAGTAAAAACTAAATTTTCAACTTCTATTTGATTATTGATAAGGTCAAGACTTTTAACATTAAATGAACCTTCTATTACCTGTTCATTTCTTCTTAATATTTCAAATTCGTCTCCTTTTTTTATTGAAGATTCATTTAAAGACGATTTAGTTGTAAATGGTCCAAAACCATCAACTTTAAATCTTGAACTAGTATTATATTTCCAAGAATTTGCAAAAATTTCTTTATAGTTACTATTAAGAGTATCAATTTTTTCACCTACATTTTTTACAAAAATAATATCTCCTTCATTTACTAAATTTACTGTAGAATCAGATATTAATTCAGATAAAACTCCAGTAATTCTTAAATCAACCCTTTTTGTTAAATCGCCATTTTCATATCCAAAAATATATTCGTCAGCTCTTACATTATCAGCAGTGTTTATCCCAACACCTATTCCTGTACAACCAAAAAATTGATTGATTGATTTTGATGTATATGTTATTGTATTCTGACCGCTAATTAAAGTTCCAGTTGTTCCAAATCCAACTGTAGAATCAACAGTTACAACCGAAGAATCAATTTGAGAGTTAGTAAGTGCTTTTGTATTGCCTGGTATAGTAAATATACCCTCTATTAAATCACGATCATTATATCCAACAAATAATGATATTTTATAATAAGTTTTACCATCTCTTGTAAAAACTTCAACTTCAGAAACTGATCCACTTGTGTTTAAATCAGTTGATTTAAATATTGTCTGTCCAACTAAGTTTTGTGGTTCACCAGAACTTACTAAATCTGCAACAATAACTTCTCTACGAATAAATTCAGCACTAGAAGGTTTTATTAAATTTTGTTCTAAATCTAATATTTTTGATTCAACTCCATATAAAACTTTAAATAATATTTTTATGGATTCTTCTATACCTTTTGATTGATAAAAAGAACGAGAGAATTTTACAAAGTTTCCAACATCTAAATTTTCCGCAAAATCATTATTTTCAAAACCTGGCAAAAAAGTTTTCTTTAATTTTTTGAAAAATTCTTGTATGAATAGAACTGAAAGATTTGTAACTGTTGTTCCAGATGTATGTGTTGCTGCTGTTGTTTCTTCAAATATTAAATTTTCTTTATTAACTTCAAGTAATGAAGATGAGACACCAACATTATATCCAGAGATACCACTAAAACCACGTATACAACCTGTAAATGTAGTGGATGTTATTCCTGTGTAAGATATTATTTCATCATCAATCTTGAGCAATCCATATTCAGAAGGAAAACCTTTTGTACTAGGAACTGTAATTGTAGTATCACTGACTGATAGTGCAGACAGGTTAGTTGTAATTCCTACTACAACTTCTGGAACTAAATTATCAACTTTAAGATATTGATCAAAATTATTGATAATATCACTTGGACCTCCTTGAAATTCTTGGGAGATGTAATATTGTTTAAAAAAATCTACTGCATTTGGAAAATCAGCTAGAATAAACTCAGGTAACTGATTCTCGATAATTGTATTGACTTTTATTCTTTTGTCAATTTGCGACATAAATTATTTCCTCTCTAAAACTCCATTTGAGTAACTTGAGGTAAAGTAATCTCTTGTAAATACCACTCCAGAAACATCCTCTCCCGATGCAATTACGTCCTTCACCATATTTATGGTACTATTAGAAACGTCAAAACTAACAAATAAATCTTTAAGACCTATAATATCATTTGACTCTGGAAACGCTTGTATTTCTATAATATTATTTTCAGCACTTGTCGATGTTATATTAATTGTGTTTAATAAGATTTCACCTTTTTTGTAATCAACTGATCCTGCATCTTTCACTAAAACAATCTCTTGATCTTTACTATTTTTTGTTACAATACTAATTGTACCTTTCATAGATCCATCTAAGTTTCCAGCAGAGTCTTTATTTGGTATATCTGTAAAATATGCCATTTCTACAGAACCATCTACAGTAAATGATGTGCTTTTAATATTGTATCCAGCTGGATTAATATTAAATTGATTACCAAAACATAATTCATATTGAGCAAATTGATTTAGTAATGCTTTTAAATCTCTACGAATTATAACTTTTGTTATATTTGAAGTGATTCCATTATCTACACGATCAATTAGTTGATTTATTTTACTATATTTGAATCTTCCACCAAATTTATTAATTTCTACATTTTTTGAGTATTGACTTAGAGCAAGATTTACTCTTGTGTTTAAATCAATAGCAGATGCAATTTGTGAGGGATTATAATAAACATTTGTATTTAACTCCACATATAATACCTTTAGGTCAACAATTTCTGAATTGATACCTGCGACAGAATAACTTTTTAATTTATTCTTAATTTGTGTTTTATCAAAGTCTGAGACAAAAGAACCATTTTTTGGTTTTATACTAATTTGAACTTTACCATATTGAGGTGGGTCAAGTTCTTCACCTCCAATAACCGCAACAGACTCTGTTGGAGGAAATATGTCTTGAATAATTGCTTCATAATCTCTTGGTGTAACTGCTCTATATTGTGCTGAGTAAAGTCTTGGAGCAAAGTACTTAATAGAAGACACATCTTCAACTTCACCACCATTAGAAGCGTTTGAAACAGTAGTTATTGTAACAGTATCTGATGGTGTAAAGAATGCTCCAGTATCTTTTGTAAAAGTTCCTTGAAAACTAAAGTTTGAAGGACCATTTCCACTTTCACCTTCGGTGACAATGTATGTTGCAGTAACAACATTATTATTTTCTAGTTGTCTACCAAATAAACCATCTCCAAATAATATTTCATACTTTTCATCCTGAACTTCTTGTGCCAAATAAATTTCAGAGTTTTTATCTATCTTTAAGATGTTATCTACCATACTCCATTTTCTACCGATATTTGAATCACCAATACCAGCAACATAAACTCTTAAAGTTGAACTATCAATGTTTGGACTATCAATTATAAATCTTTGATCAATTGATGTATCAACACGATATGTTCTTGAAAGAAAAGTTCCCTCATAGATTGAAATATCATCATCAAATTGTGCAAAAGATGTTCCACCAATATCTATGACTCTTGATGAGGTTATGTTATCTGGTAATGAAAAGCGATATGTAGTATTATCTACGTTACCAACGCAAATAAGACCTGAACGAAGCACAATGAACTTTGGAGTGCTATCATTTGTTAATCCTAAGTCAATATCATCTAATTTAATTGTCGCCCTTGCAGCGGTTTTTGAGCGGGGTACATAACCAATATTTCTTGCAAGTGATACTACATTCTCTCTTATGGTTGCTGAGTCTAAAAATGATTCATTTGCAACTAAATTTGCATTAAATGCATTAATATAAGTATTATATGCTAAAGTATCAATTAAAACAGAGAAATTAGAACCTTCAAAATCAAAATCAGTAAAACTTGAGTTTGAACGAAGAAAATCTTTTATTTGTGCCTTGATTCCATCAAAGTCTAAATTTGTGAACTGTGTAAAGGGCATATTATCTTGTTGGTTCTAATATAAAACTAAATGATTGAATTGGGATATCTAATCCTACAATTTCAAAAAGTACTTTTACTTCTAAACTATTTAAATCTGGTATTCCATTAACCTCAGTTTTCACATTACTAACTCTTGGTTCATAATTATAGATTGTGGTTCTTATTTGATCTTCAATTACAGTCACTGTGAGTGGTGTAAGTCCTTCAAATAATGAATCACGTATATCAGTTCCAAGTAAAGAGTCAAAAAATCTTTCATTTGGAATTGTTTCAACTAAATTTCTTACAGATCTAGCAATTGCACGTTCATTTACAAGCACAGGAAGGTCTTTTGTCACTGGATGTGGTGAAAAAGACAGACTTATATCCTTAAATGCTCTTGATTTGCGTTGAATCGCCATTAATTGGTACTTTTAGATTTATTTATACCTAATCTCTGATGTTTTTAATCAAAAACTTCATCATAATCTTCTTCAAGAACTTCTTGTAAGTATTTTTCATCCCAATATTCATAATATTCAGTTTTTGCGAGTTTTTTTCTTGCTTTTGTTAACTCTTTTCTTGATTGACAAAGCACTAAGTTGTATTTTCCATTGCTTGTTTGAACTCCTTGAATATATGTCTTTGTTTTTCCGTAATCTGCGATGAATTTATAGTCTGGATAGTTGCGATTATAGTCATCTACTGCATCATAAAGAAACTGTGCACTCATATTGTCTTCCACAACATATATTATGACATCAAAATCAGTATTTGGTGTAATTTGACACAATTTTTGCTCTTGAATACTAAAATTAGCACCTGATGCATAAGGACAGATGCTAAAATTACCTAATTCTGGTCTTATTTTGGATACTTGATCGATCCAATGTAAAATATAATTATTTTTTTCCTCGTTCATCAGGTGTTGTCCAGAAATAATCATCACAATCACCTAATCGACCCCACTTAACACCATTTTCAACTTGATAATACTGTGTTGATACCTTAAAATCAGGCATTTTCGCCTCTTGAGGTGTCATTGAGATATCATATACACGACAACGGTTGTTTGGATACAATGCAAACTGTCCATTTTCCAATTCTATTAGATTAAATGACTTATGCTCGTCTGGAATCTCACTACAACTCGCATCAACTTCGTCTAAAGACCCGTGATAGTTGTCAAGAGTACAAATATACTGTCCTTTGATTGACCCAAAGTGTCTTGTACGACATTCCCACTCCATTGAAGCGACAATACTCTTCACAATCGTGGTTACATTATAGTCCATACAGTTCCAGAACTGTAAATTTGGTAAATCTAAGTCAGGAGTTGGTGTATTTGGTGATGAAACAAAAGCACTAATGGGCAACTTATCAAAAATCGCACCATATTCGGGTAAATAAGTTTCAAAATAGTAAGCACGACCAGGTATACTCTTCGCAGCAACCCATATTCCTTCAACGAACTCACCGTGTCCGTCTTTCAAATCTCTTAAATATTCTTTTCTTACCCAAACCTTCATCGTGGGTAAATTCGTAATTAAACAAGACATTTAGTTCTCCCACTTACCTTTTGTTTCCCATTCGATATACTCTTTATTTCTTTGCTCTATATAATCCCAAAACCATTTATTTGGGTCATTTGCATCTGCAACAGTTCTTGGTTTTAATTCTTTTATCTTTTTCTCAAACTCATCTGCAATAATCCAGTCCATATTTTTCATCACCTGACCTAACATCTGGTTCTCAAAACCTGGACTCTTCATATAAAGAAATACAAAAAATCCAGACAAAAAAGTAACTAATGAAGTTCCTAATGCAAATGTTGCAATCCATCGAGTTCGAATTCGACTTAGAGTTCTTTCAAACTTTTCGTCTTTATCAAACATTACTTCGTTCATTTTCCCTGCCCTCGATATCTTTTACGAGCCGAGTTACGAGAGGTAGCGGAGTATTTCGAATGTTTGCCTGTTCCCTGACGAGTTTTTTTCGGTCTTGTTTCGGTAACATAAGTGCTACCCATAATTCCTGCTTTTTTTGCCATAATTTAAATTTAATAATTAGTCGATACTATCTTCCTTACAAACTTCGTAAGTAATATCTGATGGTTGTGGAGTTCCTGTAACATAGGACTCTAGAGCATAATCTTCAAGTCTGTCAAAAAGTTCATTTTCAGATACATTCCAAAATACGACCTTTCCTTTAAGAAGAACATTATACCTTGTTGTCATTTTAGTGATTGGGGTCATAGTACTGTAAAAAGAGAAAGAGTCCCACAATCATAATTAAAAAAATAAGTCCTGCCATCATATTACTCTTGTCTTCTCATGTCCGACACGAATACGTGGGTCACACCAAATTTCAAAGCCTGCTTCCTTTGCATCCAGACAGAAAGATACGTCCTCACCGCACATGTCTTGAACCTCTCCTGATTCAAATATCTGCATCTTTGGTGCAAACCAAGGATAAGGCATACCTTCGTGTTCAAAGACACCATTCTTAATTAATAACCAACCGAAACCAGTATAGTCAACTGTAAATGGTTTCTTTCTCTTACTAATACTATCTATTGTTTCATGATTCATCACTCCACCATTTGTGCGGAAATCATCTTCATCCAACCAGTGAGCAACTGACGTTGTTTTTCCGTCTTCGGTGCAATACCATCCTGCAACAATTTCTCTTTCTTTTGAAGGGTCAATCTTTAATTGAATTCCTTTTTGTTCTACATCTTCTCCCTTTTCATTCTTTATAGTTTGTATCACTTCTTCCTTTGTAACTGCTTCTTCTGGAATCGCATTCAATATTAACTGATAAAACTTCTCAGAGTTGAATACAATATCAGAGTCAATCCAAACTTGATAATTATATTTTAACTTACCATCCCAAGGTAATTGGTTAGGTCCTCGAAGAACGTTTGCACCAAGACACTTACAACGGGCAAAATTGACCATTGATGAATAATCTTGACTGATTTGAATTGCTGCTCCGTTTTGAACTAAATCAAATGCAAGAGTTACAAATGATTTTAAGAATTGATATGAGACTCCTCGACCTGGTAGACAGAAGACAAATGTTTTTCCTCGAATTAATTGTCTTGCTAACTCATAATTAAAATCTGGTTTCTTTTGTACCTTTGGTGATTTCGCTTTGACTGTAAATCCTTTCGCCATAATATGTTGTAATTACACTTTTATTTTAATGCAATTTATCTATAATGTCAATAGGAGTGTTCAAATTCTTTATCGGTAGGGACTTCCGTAATTACTTCGAAGGTAATTCGTTCTCCAAAGTACGAACTATAGATTTTACCGTAGATTATATTAAATTCGCTTTCTGTTAAATTCTTAAACAAACATTGACCGTCAAAGTAAATGTGATAAGTGTTCATTCTTCCTCTTCGAGTATGTGGATTCCATCGACATCAATAAACCATTCAAGATTTAAACCCTCATACCAACCGTATTCGTTCATCATCCACTCAGGTATTGTGAGTTTGTATTCTCCTGTAAGTGGGTCAATTGTGATCGGTTGGATTTGAGACTCAGAATCGTGTTTCATATATGATGTTCACTTCTTCCAGTATATAGTACCTTTGTATTTTTTGCAAGCGACCCCTGTGGGCATTTTTACACACGAAAAAATTTCTGTACCCCCTGTGTAAATG
>Ga0208405_1000017_pt1 | contig 34316 bp, 62 predicted proteins | sample ETNtaG_32_FD_185766 | JGI IMG/M metagenome (GOLD analysis project Ga0208405, IMG submission 185766) | Marine microbial and viral communities from oxygen minimum zone, Eastern Pacific Ocean - ETNP201302PF84A (SPAdes) (version 2) | ecosystem: Environmental > Aquatic > Marine > Oceanic ... | reverse complement strand
TTTTTAGAAAACCTTTTTCCCTTTACTAGTCTTTCCTCGTTTTCTTCTCTCCACATTTTAATAGCTGTTTCTACTTCTCTGGATATGTCATCAGAAGAAGCATCGATAGCGCCAGCTATTCCAGTCCTCAGGTCTTCTATCCTCTTTTTAGTCTTGAGTGCTTTTTGGCTTGTCGCCGAAAGTGAATCAAACCAGCCTTGCAAAGATTTATCTACTGCAGCTTTTGGTAAAGCCACGTCTGCTTTACTTGCTGTATCTTTTATGCTTTTTTCTGGAGATTTTTCTTTTATTTCTTCAGGAGTCAACTCTTCAGGCTTTTGCATTGCATCTTTTATTGCGTCTGCCTGAGGACCTTTTAAATCATCAGACGGCTTATGATTAGAGTCAGTTGGCTTAAGATTTATATTATTTTTCTGCGCGTAAGATTGGCAAAATTTTGCTATAGCATCTAGTTCTGCCGTATTTTCTTTTGCATAGGGCTGTATTAAATTTACGTAGTAAGCAGCCTGCTGAACTAAGTCTCCCGGAGTCGGTGAGGGTTTTTCAAGTTCTTTAAAATCAAAATCTTTAACTTTTGATTTAATATGCTGGCATGTTCCTAATAATTTGCCTAAACCGTTAACAGCAGACTCTATCTTTGGCTTATTTTTTTCTAAAGCGTCATCGTCTCCTTCATCTTGCTTTGCTTTTTTGTCATCAATTCCTGAAAAGAAGGCTGGAAGGTCTTTTATTTCTTCTATTTCTTTAGCAGCTCCTTCTATTAAGTCAGGTATTTGCTTAGCTATAGCTTTATCTCTAAGCTCTTCCCTGGCTTTTCTACTTTCTTCGTCAGGAGCTTTTTCAGGATCTAAACTATCTAAGTCAGCATTGCCGTCCTCGTCAGTTTCTGCTTTTAATTTTTCTACTATCTGAGGATCTTCTCTTATAATATCCTCTATAGAGCTTCCGTAACTTTCCCTAGCAGAAGTAAAAGTAGAGCTAGACATTTGGTCTAAATTTATATTAAATAAAGAAGCTATAGCTCTTATGAATCCATGATACAATTCGCCAAAAAAGCCTCTTTCCTCATTCAGCGCATTTTCTTGTTTATAAAATTCTTTTATAGAAAAATCGTTATTTTTCATAATTTAGACCTTACTCTTTAGCAATATTTTTTTATTCAGAACCTTTTAAATTTGCAGCAGACTTAGCTCTGTCTTGTATTCTTTGAGTTTGAGCGTCGCTAGTAAGTCTTTTGGCAGCTGCCATTTCCATAGCGTTCTTCATCATTGATATTAGGCCGGCCATTTGATTAGTTGCAATTTTTTCGCCATTTTCTAAAGGCCAAGTAGGTGCTCCTTGCATAGAAGACTGGTATAGGCTTTTTACAAACTCTTTATAAGCAGTCGTGCTGTCTTTTTCTCCTGCCTTTTCTTTTCCGCCTGATCCCATGTTTACTTTTTCTTCTCTTAAAAGCCTTGCTTTTTCTTCTCTAATAATTCTTCTGAGTTGTCTTCTTGTGATCTTCACTTTGTTCTCCTTAATTCTTTGTGATTTTGATCCCGAGTGTCTTCGCTTCATACCTTGTCTTTTAGGGGCTTTTTCCAAACCAGAAAGTTCGGAGTCGTACCCCATTTCGTCTTCCATTTCGTAACGAGCTTCGTCATCCATATACTTTTGCTCTGGGGAGTTTGCAAGATCATACAGTATATCTTCTAACTCTTCAATAGACTTTCCACGAAGATCATAGTGGTCCTTCATTCCGTATATGTCTTTTGACGCGTGTCTAATTTGAGTTGCCAGTTCATCGCGACGTTCTTCTGGATCGTCAGGATGACCTCTATAGGAACCATCAGGCTGTTTATATGCTGCGTCAAAAGCTTTTACGAATGCAGCATGGCCAGTTTCTTCAGCAACTTCTGAAATAATTTTTCTTAGTTGTTTTTTTGTAATCTTCATTTCATTCTCTTCCTATTGATTTTCCTACCATGTAAGACCTAAGTGAATTTAGTCGGTCTAAGGTAGTTGATATTTTGCTTTCTCCCCACTCAGGAACATAATTTAAATGCCTTATTAGTTCTATTAGTTCATGTGCGGTGTTAGAAATAGTCTGAAGCTGATTAATAGACATGCCTAATTCTTTTTCGTCGCTTTCTTCGTAGCTTTTTTCTTGATCCATAAGCACGCCGTAATCTTCACTTAGTAAGATTTTTCTTATTTCATCTCGTATATTTTTTTCAGTAATTTTCATAGTAAAATTTATCCTGCCGTGTGCCTAGTGTAAGTAACTATAATAGACATTCCGTCGTTAGAAACCCTTGTGCTGTAAAGACCGGCTAAAGCAGGCATAGGACCTCCTTCTTTTCTAACCTGAACGTCTCTGGCTTTTAAAAGCTCCAGGTCTCTTGCTGGTATAGTCTGACCATCTTTTCTAGAATAGACTATTACCCTCTTGACATCTCCTCGATATCTTCCATAAGGATAGCTTGTGTCGTCTGATACAACTTGATAGTCACTGTCCAGCATGTCTTTAGCCATAACTTTTGCAGACTCAGACAAAATAGACTTTCTAACAATTTTTTTCAACTGGCCTTTTGTTATTTTCATTTATCTACCTCTACTAAGCTTTACTTTATAGTCGGCAAGCGCCCTTACTAGAGCACCTTTAAGAATGTCAAGCCTGTTATACAGCTGGCGTATAACTTCGTTGGCAGCATTCTCATCAAGGTCAAGATCTTTCAACCCGTCGTAAACAGCTTTTTGAATGTAATCGTCTGATAGGATACGCGCATCAGTACTAACTACTTGCATTCGATCGGCTCCTGGAGGTGGTAGCTCTTCCATGCTTTCGCTAACTATTTTTCGAAGTCTTTCTTTAATATTTTTAAAGCGCCTAGATTCTAACTGGGTAGTATCAACGTAGTCGCCATCGGCATGACGTTTTACGCCTGGTACGTTTCCTATAATGTCTTCAATAGATTCATCGGGCAAACTAATATCTTCGTTTTCTAAATCTTCAAGAGCGTCTTTGATGGGATCAACTCCAGCTGCTCCTCCTTCATCGCTTAAAACTGACATTACGGCGTCTTTTATAGATTCATCGTTAATAGTAGCCAGTTCTTCTTTTATGATTCTTCTTAAATGTCTTTTTGTAATTCTCATTTAGTAGCCTGTATTTTCACTTGCGTCACCGAAGGCTGTTTGTACGTCTTCGTGAGATATGCTTGCCGCTTTTGCTTTAGTAAGAGCTGCTTCGAAATCTTCGTATAGATCCATCATTGCTTCCATATAAGGATCCTCATACTGATTATCAGGGATCATTTCATTTAAAATCCTAGCTTTCTCTTCGCGGATGATTTTACGGAGTTGCCTTTTTGTGATCTTCATTACAGTATTCCTAGCTCGCGTTCTAATTTTAACAAGATCTCACGAGCCCTGCTAGCTATAAAGCCGCTGCCCTTCAGCTTAAGCTCAGACATATCTTCGAGGTACTCTGTCAACTCGTTGAATAGCTCAGCTGGAACCTGCATGTTTGTGTTAATCTCATCACGCTTTTGATCATCCATTCTAGCAGCAGCCATACCCATTTCAGCTGGAGACATTTCGTTCATAATACGAGATTTTTCTTCTCTTATGATTCTTCTTAGCTGTCTTTTTGTAATTTTCATTCTCAGTAACCGTCCCTTGATAACAATTTATTTAGTGCTGTCATCACAGCGTTTCTAATCATGTCTCTCTCAGTTCTTGTTAGAGGGCTTTCTTCTGTCCCTCTACTTAGCTGATATTCCATGACTTCTTGCTCCAACATATCATATATTGAATCGCTGTCAAAAATAGAAAACGAAAGTCTATCGTCTCTCTGCATTTCTTCTCTAATAATTCTTTTCAATTGATTCTTTGTTAACTTCATAACTAAATTCCCATCATCATTTCGTCGTAATAGTCTTCCATGGCATCCTCTAAAGTTTGTCTGTCTATTTCAGGATTATCTCTTAATGCCGCTTCAACCGCATCATCTATAGATTTTTCTGCAGTTGCATACTTCTTAACTAAGGTTACAATATTCTCACTTAAAATATGTTCTTTGATAATTCTTCTAAGCTGGCTTTTTGTAATTCTCATTTCTTTTTCTTCTTTTTCATGGACTGGCCGTACATGCCTTCAGGCTCTTTACGTCGAAGATCGCCGACTCTTAGCATCGGAACTTTATCTTCTTCCCTCATCGCTCCACCCTGTAGAGATCTTCTTAACTTGTCGTGAAGAATCTCTAGCCTTTCTACTTGCATCTGTAGGTCGTTAGCTAGCTCTTCGTCGGTTTGGTATACTCCAACTGCGATATCTGAAATAGAGACCCGAATATCGTCTAGCTCCTTGACAGAGTCCATTGAGTGATTCTCGTTCAATTTTCTTCTTGAAAGTTTTGCTTTTTCTTCTCTGATAATTCTTCTTAGTTGGTTTTTTGTAATTTTCATTTTTTATATTTTCACTTATCCATATTCTTAAGCTTTTCGACTGCGCCATCACAATCGCTTTCAGCCATTTTAGAGATGTATTTTTTCATCTTAGTGCGGTCTTTTTTAGAAGAAACAAACGCACCTTTTAGTTTGCTAGGATCAAGCTTCTTGCCCCTACCACTGTCGCTCGGTGCCTGCATTGTAGGAAGGCCGGCATCCATCTGCGCCTCGTTATAACCTCGCATATAATCTTTACCGCTAGACTGTGGTCTCATCCCGGCAAATGAATCTTCTCTGCCCAAGTTATATTCGCCGTCTCGATCAGCTTGAGACCTGAATTCTGTATGCTTGTCAGGACGAGGTGGCATGTGCAGAGGAGCTTTAGTGATGTCATCATATACTGACATGTCATCAGCTTCTCTCAATAATGTTTCACGAATAATTCTTCTGAGTTGTCTCTTTGTAATCTTCATTTTATTAACCCTCTTCGTAAGACTGAAGTTCATATGCAGCTTCGGCCATGGCATTTAGCGCCCTTTCATAAGCGCTCTTCTCGTCATCGCCTATCATTAAGTCTGAAACTTGATATGATAGACGTTCTATCGCGTCACCGTCTCTGTACTCTAGTGCTGTGGCAGCTTCATCAAGGATTTCATGAAGGTAAGCACCCTCAGTTAAAAGCCTGGTCTTCTCTTCTCGAATTATTCTTCGTAGTTGTCTCTTTGTGATTTTCATTTTACTCTCTTTAATACCAGTTTTTTTGTTCCTTGCCCAAAATTCTAGATCTGCGGGGCCATCCATTCCGTCTGCAGGAGGCGCTGCAGATAACCATGAGCGATCAGGAGCACCGGTAAATTGCGCTAAATCGTCTAAGTCATCGGCACTAAGACCCCGTTCAGCTAACCATGGAAGCCAGTTATCCTCTACGAATTCAGATGGTAGGCCTGTTACTCGCTCGTGGCTAGTTGTTTCTGCTATCAGGGATTCTCTGATGATACTTCGCAGCTGTCGTTTCGTGCTCTTCACTATCTTTCCATTCTTTCTGCGTCTTGTAAATTTAGTTTAAGCAATTCGATCGTGTAATCAGGATCTCCTGACTCAATTGCATCGACAATATCATAAAGGTGATCTTGAAGATCGCCTCTTCGAAGTGCATCGATTCTATTCATCATATCATTGGGAACTGTTGGCCCGACATAGCTTTCATCAGGACCATAACCCACTGGAGTAACATCTTTTATTTTTGCCCTTGGGTTTGGATTTTTTTCACGAGCTTTTCTGACACGCTCTGCTGCATCGGGCTTTAGGTTTCCTTTGCCGTCAAAAAACTTTGCTAAGTGTGGCGGTAGCGTCTCATTGATTACTGCTTCGCGAATAATTCTTCTTAATTGGTTTTTTGAAATTCTCATAGTCTTACTTTCTGCAACCGGTGGAACAAGCGAGGTCATAGGTCTATTTCTTCTGCCAGGAGCTCTGCGAAGACCGGGCATATCAAATATATCCTTGCCGGGCGCGATATACCTTACTTCAACTTCAGGCTTTTCTTCAAATTCGGCGGGAGGCTCGCCAAAAGCATCATCCCATTCCTCTTCTTCGTCTTCAGAAGTCTCGGAGGGAAGTAAGGCATCAAACATGCTCAATTCTTTTTTAGTTTTCTTTCCGTCTAAAACATAGACGATATAAATCTCGTCGCCATCAACAACGTCAAAGACAGTCGCGGGTTTACCAGCAACGGTAATTCTATCACCCGGGCTGAGCTCTTCTAGAGTATCCCAGGTATTTAATACTTGTCCATGGCCGAATTTCATTTATCTTCCTCTTTTTAAAACCTTAACCGTAATACCTTCAGAAGCACCGGTCATAATATAGAGCACATCGTCACCCATAGCTTCAACTCCGAAACCAGCTCTTCTAAGCGCAGAGTAAAGATCGTCTGATGCCTCAATTGCATCTGCTGATGTATATTCTTCAGCTCTTTGATGGCGCATTTCGTTAACTAGGCGCGCTTTTTCTTCTTTTATTATTCTTCTCAATTGTCTTTTTGTAATTTTCATTTTAGTATCCCATACTATATTCATCTGCGTCATCAAATGCAGCCTGAATGTCTTTTGCTAATTCGTCATCTGTAGAGGCGCTGTTTAAAATATCGGCGACTTCATCATGAGTTAGTTCATCTCCTTCGCCCTCGATATCGAACCTAATACCATCATCTGTTTCGTACCAAGAAACTTTTCCGTGGTTTGCTCCATACTCATTTAATCTGCGGATTTTATTGAGTTCTTCCTTAATAATTCTTCTTAGTTGTCTTTTTGTAATTTTCATTCTGGTACCTTTGTAATTTTAGCTCTTTCCATAGCTCCAATTTTCTTTTGTCGATCATCTTGCTGCATACGCTCAAAACGAGTAGTGGCCATTGGGCCTGGAGTCGCTAGTAACGGTGTGTGAACTCTACCTCGTTCGTCATAGTGCTCAGCTCTGCCTTTCTCGTATCCAGCCTTGTAGTCAGGATGCCGACTTATGTGGCTTCTTCTATCTTGACCGCCTCCTGACAGAGGATGGATCTTAGCGTCCCTGTATCCCATGAGATATAGTTGTTCGTCTCTAGGGGGTTGGGCTGATGCCTCTTTTAAAAGCTCTTCGCGAATAATTCTCCTGAGCTGTCTTTTCGTAATTTTCATTACGCAACTCCTCCTAAAGCGTGTATAGCGTCTTCTAATAATGAAATCTGATCATTTAGTTCGTCATACATAGGACCTCTTGTGTTCGCCATAAGATCTTGTAAGTTCATATTAACTGTCTGAAGCATCTGAAGAACAGCAGCTGTTTTAGGGTCCATCTCTGATTGCTCAACAACGAGTCTAGCTTTTTCTTCTCGAATAATTCTTCTGAGCTGGTTTTTTGTAATTTTCATTGTTTCACTCACATTCTTCGCCCTTGAGAGTCTGGTAGACCACTCAAAGCCTGATCTATAATTGATTCCAAATTCGCGATAAGCGTCTCTGCGTGCTGAACTCTCATTTTTGGAGGTTGCTGTAATAGCGAGTCCATTATCCTTCTCATCGCAGATAAGAAAGCCTCGTTGTGGGTCGGTAAGTCGTCAAGAGTCTTTGCCTCTTCTAGGAGCTTCTGCTTCTCTTCTTTAATAATTCTTCTTAGTTGGTTTCTTGTGATTTTCATTTAACCGCCTCTTTTAAAATCTCACATTGCATGGGACCGGCGGCGATTTCTTCAAGGAAATCCGTTATGTGCCAGTCTCATTTTATTTTAAGGTGGGCGCAGACCTACAATATCCCACCGTGTACATCATATAAATATAATGAAAGGGGGCGGAACGCCCCCTTTTTTTACCGATTTTTTCGGTTGTTTTTACTTGGCTTCGCAGCAACAGCTGTTTGAACAGCAGCTACATCCGCACCCACTGCAACAGCAGCAGTGATCAGCATTAAACAAGTTTCGCAATCGATGCATTAGACCCTTCATGTGACACCTCCTCTAGAGTTAAAATTCCGTGCTGGCCGAGCACGGCAGTGTGTCAAATAAATATAACGGCAGGGCCGCAAGTGTATTTTTCTCGCGCGATTAAATGTATCTCAGCCACGCGTAGCGTGGCCGCCGATCGAGGTAAGTCATATCTTCATCGTTGATGTGGGCTTCACGTTCAAAAGGGCTCTCTCTGTAAGCCTTTTGTGGATCTCTATATTTTATAAGTCCCCAAAGCCAGAACGCGCCGTATAACAACCATTGGCCCACAAACAATAATTCCAGTTGCTGTTGGTAGTGGATCGTCTCGTGGTTTATGATTCTATCAGATAATTGGCCTCTGCACCATACCCAGAGGCCGAAGCTGATTGCCCATATTTCGATGGGCGCCACTTTAGACAGTATAGCGGGTATTCGGCTGTTTTCAATAAACCATGGTTCCCAGTGTTGCGGATTCATTTTTACCTCTTTACCGGTAAATATGCAGCGTGCGCTAGTCTGATCCAACCGTGAATTGTGTTTCTAAGTTTCCTATGAGCATATCTGCTTCTCGCCAGTCAATGGGGAAGTTTTTTCGCAGGCTCGCGTGAAGATCTTGCGGGCTTGAAACTTGGAATGCCCTGTCGTTTGGTCCTAATTTTTCATATAGTGTTCTATCATTTCCATTTGGACCACAGCTATCACCCCAAAACCAGATATCGTCACCCTCTATATGTTGAAGACAGTATGTTTTATCCCAACCACTAGGGTATATATCAATGCTAGTCTTGCCACCAATAGCGAACTCAATATCGCGAAAGGCCGAGGAGTTTAAGCGAACTCGGAGGTCTTCGCACATCTTTTGTCTTATAGAGTTAACAGAATCTAATAAGTCGAATCTCTTTCTAGTTTCTGGGCAGGAATCTCTACCGATCACTGACCAATTTAAAGTACTGCCTCTATAAGATATGAAGTTGCCTGTTATATCTAACGTGGGATAATTTTTCAAAAAACATGTTTGTATTTGAAGTATATTGGTTATTAAGTCTGTATAGCAACTACTAAAACCATAGTGGCCGCAATCTTTATCGTCCATGTAGCTTTTAAAGTCGCGAGAATGCTTTTGTACAAATCTTCCGTCTAAGTCTGACCACTTGTATAATTTTGTTCCGTTACAAGGCATTAATGTTATTTTGTTGGGATTTATTCCCATAGAACCCCAAAGGTTGGAAAGCTGATCTTCTATGTATTCTATAGGGCTTCCTGTAACTATAGAAATTTTGGCCTGCGTCGAAACGGCGGCAAGCGCCGTAATTGTATCGGCGCTTATTTTTTGACGCGGAAAAGTTAACGTTCCGTCCATATCAAACAGAGCGGTTTTGGTATTATTTTTTTTCATGGCAAACCCCTTTGATATTAAATATTCTATCTAATGTTATTAGCTTTGGTTAACTCGTTAAGTGTAGGAACTCTGGGATCGTTTGTTAACCTCATGTTTGTGTTTTCTAATAACCTAGAACCTTTTTTTTGATTGCAAGAAGAACAAGATAGAACTATATTGGACCATTCATGTTTTCCACCTTTAGATTTAGGCATGACATGATCTATCGTGCAATTTGCTAACGTTATATTTTTTTCACAATACTGGCATTTTCCTTCGTCTCTATAGTACAGATTTTTTTTAGAAGGCCGGGGTGTTCTATAATATTTGTTGATTTTTCCTAATACTATACCTGATAGATAGCGAACCTTTATAGGAAAAGGAAACTTCCCTGTACTTGTTCCTATCCAAAGGTCCTCACTGGTTTCAACTATTTCTGCTCTGCCGCCGAAAACATCGCTTATAGCTTTTTTCCAATCTGTTTTATATAGAAATTCGTATCCGGTACTTAGAACTGTTACCGGCGTAGAGTTTAGCTTTCGTGTCCTATCAACTTCCATAACTAAAAATAAGTATAGAAAAAATAATTTACAATTTTAATCTCTAGGTCGATGTTTAACATAAAAGCATTTTCCTTTTTATAATAACGGCTTTTCATATATTAAAAGCGCGCTCGTATATTTTCACTTGTAACGCTAACTTTTAAAATAAAATAAAAAAACCAATTAATTATTAGTTGGTCTCAAATATTTCTCTATTTAGTTTATGAAAAAACGGAGTCTTATGAAAATCTTAATCATGCTATCAATGCTTATCGCTATACAAGCAATGGTATGGTTTTCTACTAATCTTCAACTCGTCAAAGGCTTCGACGAAAGTAAAGCTTTTATATACTGCTTAGTAATGGCGATACCTATATCGATAACTAGCTTTTATGCAACCAGAATAGGATACTCTGCTCTAGAAAGCCTTTGGTCTTTAAAATTGATAGGCCATGCAGCCGGATATTTAGTTTTTCCTTTTTTGACATGGTTCTTACTTAGCGAATCTCCTTTTAACTTTAAAACGATGTCTTGCATTTTTTTAGGCTTCACTATAGTTCTAATACAGATATTTTACCCAAGTTAGTTATTAAATTAATATTTATAGTATGGAGAACAAATGATTAAAAGAGCTTTCGAAAATATCAACATGTTTAATGCTCTTATCGTTATTTCAATACTAAATATATTAGATGCTATTTTAACTGTGCTGTGGATACAGCAAGGAATAGCTACTGAGTCAAATCCCATTATGGAAGAAGCTCTTAGTCATGGCGTTTTTAATTTCTTCTTAATAAAATTTTGTTTAGTCTCTATAGGGTGTTTAGGTTTATGGAGAGCTAGAAATAATATTGCATCTAAAGTAGCAGCGTTTTTATGCGTATCATGTTACGGAGTTCTACTTTTTTATCACATGATCGGTTTTTATATAGGGTTTGTTCAATAATCTACTATAAATAAATCTGAAGCTAAAACGTCTATTGTCTTGCCCGAAGACTCAACTAATACAGAGCAAACATTAACCGATCCGTTAGGTGCTCCTCCTGTAGTCCAAATCTTAGCAGGCTTCTGATAAACGTTAGTAACTTTACCTTTTATAGCAGCGTTAAGAAATGCCTGGACTGTATCACCTATTTTTATTTTTCTTATCATGGAATTAATATATCTAAATTGCTACAATTGTTTACTGACTATTCTGCCGGTTGCTCTCTAAATGCAGAAGGCTTTAGCTCGACGCCGTATTTGTTTGCAATCCTACTAATAAGAGCTGTCAAAACTGCTCCTCCTGGAGCTATAAAAAGAGAGAGAAGCAGAGCGCCGCGGGCTATGTCTTTAGCTTGGTCTTTTAAAAATTTAGACTCTCTTTTTGTTAACTTTTTTCCTGAAGCTATTTTTTTTAATAATTTCGCTCCTTCTTTTGTTTCCTCTAACTCTATTTTTAAATTAACGAAAAATTTCTTTAAAGCTTTGGGAGTTGATTTTATTTTATCTAGCAGTTTACGTATTCTTCTTTCTTCTAGTATTTCCTTCTGCTCTATTATAATAGACCTTCTAATATACTCCCTAAGAATATCTTCTGTCAAAACTTTATTCTGCCGACTGTACATTTACACCAACCCCTGACAGGCTTTTATCTTTAAGAAAACTCTTGTAGTAATCGTTAGCTGTTCCCACTATAAAATCGGTTAGAGGTCGATCTCCGTCATTTTCTTCATCTATCTGAGCTACTTTTTCTTGATAGCTTTTAAAAAGTTCTTTTTGGAATTTTTTTCCTAGTTCTGAATCTAGACCCTGTATTAAATCTTCGTATTCATCATCTAAATCAAATAAGTGATCCATAGGGCCTCTTTGATCATCGGGAGTTGCTAACTTAGAAACTAAATTTTTTGCTAGCTCTCCTCCTCTTTGAGCTATTCTATCGTATATCATTTCAATTGCTTTTTCAGCAGCCTTGCCTGTTAAAGCCCCAGCGCTGAATCCTGCAACGGAACCTATTCCACCAGTAGTTGCGCCTGCGGCGCCACCAACTAATATGCCCGCCCCTATTGCTGCAACATATTTAGCTGTTATTCCTAAAGCTTTCTTTAACTTATTAGGTTCTTTTTTTGCGTATGTAGTTAAAAATTCTGCAACGGTAGGGTTAGACTGCTCTTCTTCAACTAAAACTTTTCTTACGTATTCTCTTAGCGTTTCCATGTTCAACCTATTTTTTTAGTCTTTCCTCTGAATACTTGTTCCAACTATCTACTCTATGTTTTAAAGCTTCTAAGTTATAACCTCTTGGTATTTTAACAAAAGGAATCAAGCTGTGAACCACAAAAAAAGTGCTTACTAAGCTTAAGTATATGCCTATTTTTCCTGCGAATAACATATGGCTAATATAACTCTCGTTATTTTCTTTTAAGTGCTTCATTCTAATCCATGTAACTATAAGACCTGCCTGGTCCTTTTTTTCTATTTGGTCGCCTTAATTTATTTGGAAGTTGTCCTTCGCCAATATACTTTATCTCAATTTCAGGTATCATGTCAACTGGATCATCGTCGTATCTTACTGCTAGCCTATAGTCCAAATCTCTTAAAGTAGACTTACCTTCATCTACATAAGTTAGAGTAGCGGTAAATTTATTAACGTTAACTACTATGCTTGGACGTCCGTTGATATCTATTTTATTTCCTGGTTCTAGACTTTCTACCCTGTCAAATGTATCTACAGCGCTTCCTATAACGAGCTTATTTACGGCGGCTATTTCATTTATTGATCCGCGGATAATTTTCCTCAGCTGTTTTTCCGTAATTTTACCCTCTGGGAAAAGAGTTCGTTTTAGTGTTCCTAAGAAACCTGGAAAAATAACTTTGCTCAAAGCGTAAAGTGCATCTCCGTCGTTTACCATCAATATTTCTTTCCAATTCGAAGGAACGTTTTTCTCATAACCTCTGTCGATCAGCTTTTTTATTTTTAGCTCTAGCTTCTTTGTTAGCTCTGCCCTATCTGACGTAGTACCCTTAAACGATCCTTTTACAATATCTTCTTTCGTAATTGGATCATAGGGTTTTCTTCTTCTAGGCTCTTCTGAGTCATCATAGTAAGAATTTTCGTTGTCAGATTTCATCATCCTGTCTATATTCATTCTCATCGCCATGTTCTCTCGGATGAGGACTTTTAACTGCTTTTTTGTAATTTTCATTTTTCTATTAACCTCTTTGCTTTACGCAATAATTCTAGAGTCGTTGATGATTTTGTGTACCTTTTACTAAGCGAAGATAAATGCCATTGATCTCCATAACTTTTAACTGTTTTTATCTGCGCACAGTCGTCCTCAGGTTTATCTTTAGTAAGATATTTCAGGCCTAGATCATCATAGTATTTGAGCTCTTTATCAGTTAAGTCTAGTTGATGAGGCTTTACGTCGCCACTCCTGTTATTAAGGTAGTAGTTCCAAACATTTTCAGCGTCTGAGGTTACTGCAACTCTATCCGAAGCTAGTCCGTTTCCTTTTTCCGTAGCAATTTCCATGGCGATATCATAAAGCAATGGGCCCCAACCTGCTTTTACTTGTGAGAATATGACTACAAAAGCTCCGTCGCACGGACCTCTTCGTTTTTCGGGTAGTCCTATGCTAATTTCACCGTGGACACCATCCTTAAAACCTGTAGGCTTTCCATCTTTGTCTGAGTAAAATATCTGATAATCGCCGGCCCCCATGATACCGTCCACTTCCCTATCAGAAATCCTGACGTAGATATCGTTCGCTACTAAGTCGCTCGGTCCCATAGCTGCTTCCTTTAGCAACCCTCTTATGTATTCGCGCAATAGATTCATTTTATATCAATCATCCCCATCTTTTCAAGTTTATCTATTACTGGGGTGCCGTTCTTTCTATATGCTTTACTGAGGGCTGAATCTTCATGCCATCGGGCATCGTCATCGTCCATTACCGATATACTGTCACAGTTGTCTTTCTCTTCCGGAGTTAGCCTGTTGAACATGTCGTCTAGCTGATCTTTGAAAACGTCTGTTCTTTTATCATCGTAAAATTGCCATACTCTGCGTGCAGGCAATCTTACTGTATTTCTATCAGGTGCTAAGCCGCCGGTGTACTCAATTGCAATGTCGTATAGCAGAGGTCCGTAACCACCTTCAGCTTCTGACTGTACTACTATCATCTTGCCAAGACATGGTCCGTCTCTTTTGGTTGGCGCTCTCCATGTCAACGATCCGTAGTGCATCTCTCTATTTTGGATATATACAACACCACCGTCTCCATGGTCTTTCAGGGTGATCCACATTCCTTCGTTCTTAGCGATCTTTATATACTTCTCAATTTTAGGGTGGATAGCAGATTCAGCTAATAACTCTCTTATGTACTCGCGTAGTAATCTAGTAGCCATCGTGGTAATCCTTTGCAAACGAGACGATCTGTATCTCTGTGACAGGAATCGTTGTGCGATTCGTTATGACCTCTTGCTCGCTGAGATAACCTGAGCTGAAAAGGTTGTCACTATACTGCGACATCAGGCCGTGTAGATCAATGAACTGGTTTCCTGATGCTTCAGCCTTCAGGACAATTCCATATATGTAATATTCCCTGTCCATGGCCGATAGCGCAAAACCCTCAGCTTCTTTCGGGTTCTTAGTCCAAGACTCGACATTACCCCCGGATCTAGCTTCGTAGTTTATATTCATGCTAACCGGAGGATTACTTTTGGCTCGAGGATAAAACTCTTTAATGTCTCGCCAGCCTTCTGGCAGATAGTTGTCCATCCAGTCAGTTCCTACAGCAAGCCCTCTATATACCGGACCCTGATAATACGTAACAACATCGCTGTATCTGTCATCTAACGCAGCGCGTTTCAAATATGAGACCGCCCGGTCAGTCAACTGGCCTCCTTCATCTTCTGTGCCACTGGCGAGATGTTTTAATATCATGTCTTTCAGCTGACGCTCTTGCTTGGTGTCTCTTTCTCCGCCTTTAAAGCTAGGAGGACCTTGGTGTCGGTTGCCATCCTTGGCATAAATTGGCCACAGTTTTTCACCAGCCTCAAACTCAAGCAGGGTTCGAATGTACTCGCGTAGTAGTTTCATTGGGCCTCCGAAGCAGAAGCATGCTGCTCTTCTGTAACTTCTTTGTATACTTTAACTGCCGTTACCGTCACGGGCCCGAAAGCCGCAACTTCTTTTTCATGGCTATGCTTGCTTAGTTTTCCATACTTGTATAGCTCACTGAAATCTAAGAAATCGTTTTGACTCGCCTCAGCATATAAGACTACTCCGACAGAGACTGGTCTGTTGTAATTGCCGCCCCAGAGATCGGCGTTCTTTTTTGCAAAACGGGTACAAACTCTGTCACTGTCTGTTGACCAGGAAGACACTTGGTTGCCAGACTTGGGGGAATATTCAAACGGAGGGACGGAGACCTTCTGAGACATTGCCTCAAACTTCTGGAAGGCATGTGAACGGGGTGTTGCACTCTCAAGCGACATGTCGTCGAAACCTGGTATGAGATTTCTGGCTTCTTCTATATCCATTCGGGTCCCTCTACAAACCTCGCCAGCTGGATATCTGATAAAGACATCATTATAATCCGGGTCATCCATGAATCGCAATATATAAGGACCGAGTTCTCCCAGTTCTTTTGATGACTTACCCCCTGTGAACAAGTGGTTCGCAATCGCGCGTTTCAGGCTGGTCTCTAACTCAGTGTCCGGTTCATCTCCGGCATGGCGAGAACCTTCAGGGGCAGATTGAGCGAATACCTGTTTGCCAAGTTCACCCTTCTCTTTCAGTAATTCCCTTATGTACTCGCGTAGTAGTTTCATCGGCCTGTTATCTCTTTCGCGTCCTGTATGGTCTTCATTGTGTAACCCTCAGGATTCAGGTCTCTCTTTGGGTGAAGCCCTTGCATCACTAGCCCGTGCCAATATTCCCACAGAGCAGGGTCTTTTTGAAGCAACTTGTTGCGCGTTATCTTTATTGGCACCATCTCGTCGAGTAATAAGGCTGTCCTGACTCTGTGGTGTCCGTCTCCAAAACCATAGGTGCCATCTGCAAATATTGTCACACCAACGGGTTCCTTTATTCCGCCGTGTTTTTCAAATTCTTTTTGAGCCCAAGCGACCTGTTCTTCTTTTGGTTTCTGCGCAAAATTTCGCCAGAAAGGTTCAGTTCGATATTCGCCTGCAACAGATTGTAGAATTGAGGCTGGAACCAGCATATTTTCACTGGCCTGTTCAGTTAGCAACTCTCTTATGTACTCGTGTAGTAGATTCACTGTACCCTCTCCGCAAGATCAAAGAAATTAGATCCGTCTTTAGCCAGTTCGATAGTCCGGTTTCTGTCAAATCTCCATACCTCCTTTGGCATTAGATTTCCAGAGTGGGCAATATGAGCACCTAAATCGATAAGCTCTAGTTTTTCTTCATCTGTCATGGAGTCCAAAACAATCTTGCCCGCGGCTGCCCAAGCATCGTACTCACCGCCCATTACAGCGTCATATAAGCCGTTATACCCTAAGTCTTGACCATCATCGTCATAATCTTCATACTGCAACTCGTCCCTAGCCAAATCGTCTAACCAGTCTGCTTCACCGTTATAAATCATTTCACCAATACTGTCTTCGTCAGGCTGAATATCTTTTAGCTGCTTGCCGTCTATAACAAATAAGTATCCGTACTGCCCATAATCTTTGAGCATCCATTCTGATGCTTTGCTGCCCGCAATAGATCCACCGATTGCGTATATTGATGCATAACTGATTTTAGGGGTAATATATACTTTCCCTTCAACCGGCTTAAGGTAGCCTGATCTAGTAGATAGATCTGGAACCTTTATCCCGTTGGCCATAATGCTTTTTGCATTTTCCTCTTTGGGAGTACCATGGTAATATACTTTCTCTAAGTCTGATTGCCTGGGGGCTGGCATTTCCGACAACAGCTCTCTTATGTATTCTCGTAGCAATCTAGTCATTGTACTTCCTGGTGTCGTAAAGCATAACTCGTTTTTCTAGTTCATCTATAACAGGAGTTCCATATTTTTTGCTTATCTTTTTTGATAGGCTAGATGTATGCCAATTTGATTTGTGAAGGAAATGCGCCGGTATTTGCTCGCAATCATCAGATTTTTTATAAGGTGTAAGCTGTGGCTCACCATAGCTCTTGTTAATATCTAGCTGGTCTACCTTAACGTCGTCCCTATTTTTGGCATAGTAGTCCCAAACTGCCGCAGCAAATCTAGAAACTTCGGTTCTATCGGACATCAAGCCTCCAGTAACCTCCATTGCAACATCATAAGCCAGTGGTCCAAAACCTCCTTCTGCTTTTGCGTAGGTAACATAAGCCCCACTTAAGCAAGGTCCAAACGATGTATCTCTTTCAAAATTAATTTTAGCACGGAGGTCTTCATACTCGCCAGCCGGACCGTATATGAGTACGCTATTTGGCCTTATTTCAACTTCAAGACCGTATTTTTGAGCCTTATTAATCATGCCCATTATCTTGGGATCGATAGTAGATTCAGTCAGCAGTTGCCTTATGTACTCGCGTAGTAGCTTCATAATCCAAGATCCTGCCTTGCAATCTGTTCTACCTGTTCATCAGTATAATCTTCTGAGCTGTAAGGCAAGCCCAGCCTGTCCTGGATCTTACCTGGAACTTCATACAGGCCATCTATGTAGTAGTCTAGCATCCATTGTTCAGATTCGCCCAGTCTTTTTCTCCAAAGTCTGAGTGCTCCAGGTGATTGTGCAATATCACCATGAACAAGTTTTTTGCCTGTCTGTCTTTCTAGTTCGTCATACATGGCAGACCCTAGGCCTCTGCCCTGGTGAGCTTCATCAACTTCTGACCATTGGACCTGTAGCCTGTCTCCGTCAGGTTCAGTCTCTAGTACTCCTATCTCTTGGGCTCCTAACATAATTCTTGCATTGATACCATCTACGACAATTTGATAGTCGCCTAGGCTAACTTCTTTGATTAAAGCCTTTATGTACTCACGAATTAAGCTCATCTCTTATCTCTTATCACATCCTCGATTGGATTGCAACATCTCTAATTGGTAAACCAGATGCTGCTATTTTTTTCATAATCTGTGACATTTTTACCATACCTCCGGCTGCGTATTCAAGATCTTCTAGATTCATAGCGCCTCCCCTAGGAAGGTAGTTGTCGGTTGCAGAAATCTGTACTTTTAAAACCCGCTTGCCGTTTGACTTAGTCTGGACAATAAAGGACACCTCAAGACCTCTCATCGGCTCGACATCGTATCTATTGCGATCTCCTAATCGCTCAGGTTTACCTAAAGTATTTGCAAACCCTAATACCCTTGCCATCATTGCTTGAGCTTCTGGGCTTTTATCGACCGGGGTTTTGTCGACCGGCGGTTTATTTGCGGGGTGATCAGGATTATTACGTATATTGTCGTGATAGGTCCGCATCATGTCCTGAATATCATCGTAGTCATCATCGGATTCACGGAGGATTGACGACCTGATCATTTCTCTAAGCTGATGTTTTGTGATCTTCATGAATTTTCTTTCGCTTGTTTCTCAAGAAAATCTCCTTGATAACCTCTCTGCATTCTCACATGCCGGTCGATTATTTTAATCAAGTCCTCTTTGCTGTATTGGCTAAAATTGTATGGCCGGCCGTAATCAACGCGGTGGGCTTTCCACTCGCCGCGGCGCGTACCGCCTCTGGGTTGAGGTTTATCAGGTGTCTTCATGATGGTAAAACCTTGATAGGCTGGGTGGTATTCATACCCTTCAAAACTTCCGGTGCCATGACGGACGCCATCTGCATCGATATCGTCTGGTGTTTTAAACTCTAGCTCTTTGAGAAGACTTTCTCTGATTATTCTTCTTAGTTGGCGTTTAGTGATTTTCATATGCTTCGAATTCCTTTTCGCCCTAAATCAGTAATATGACCCCTGTAGCCACCTCGGGGATCTAGGCCGTAATTTACCAGGCCCTTTTCTTTCAGGTCTAGCATCATGTTTTTTTCTTCTCGAGTTCTAGGCTCCCATCCGGCAGGTTCAGATCTGGCTACACTCGCTAACAGTTTTGCTAGCGGTGTGCGTAAACCTTCTTCAGTACTCAGGCCCAGATCGTATGACATTTGATCGTATACGGCTTCCTTGATAATTCTTCTTAGCTGTCTCTTTGTGACTTTCATCAGTACCCTCTTTTTCTAAATTTGATTTCGCCTTGTACAACTCTCTCAGCTTCGTGGTACGCATTACTTGAATAGTCTTTATCAGGAAGACCCTGATCAGATCTAAGCTTTGCCATCTGAATTCTTATATCGGCTATTTCTTCGCCAGCCAGCTCCATGTCACTGCGCTCAAAAGTTGAAGTCCCAAGCTGACCATCGAGGGAACCCATCATCTGATTATGTTTGTGCTCAAGATCGTCGAGGCTGTAACCACTGTAATCGGTCTGGCCGAATTGACCTGGGTAAAGGTCAGAGTTAGAGTCCATAGCTTCTCGAATAATTCTTCGCAGTTGTCGTTTTGTGATTTTCATTTTATTTTTTGTATCTTTCATTTTCAATAATCTTGTATGCCAAAATTTTTCCGCCGGCTATATCAGATGGAAAGTGAACACCCCTGTCAATTCTAGATTGAGATATCATGTTTGCCAATGTTAAAAATTTTTTTCTTAACTCTGGATACATAGATGATAATTTTTCGGCTATATAATAAGCTTGAGCAGTATGGCCTGAAGGGTAAGAAGGAGATTGCGCCGAATCTAAATAGTCTGATTTAAACTGTATTCCGTTTGTACTTGCCAACTCATAAGGTCTTTCAGAATTAAAATGATTTTTATGAAAAACTATAATAGGAACAATTGATTTAGAAATATTCTTTATCAAGTTTTTCTGACTTTTAAAACCGTTCTTGGTTAAGACTATGTCAAAAGGGTAGTAAATATCATCCATCATAACCTGTATACTTTCCGGATTAAATCGATTGTGATACTGGCGCTGTATCTGATCAAGCTCTTTGATTCTATACTCATTTTTAGGAGGAGGAGGAATTAATATACCGGAACTTTCTTCGGATATTTCTAAAACAAGGTTTGTTTTTCCTTTTATTACTCTATGATATTCTCTAGCAGGAATATAGTAAGTCTCGCCTTTTTCTAAAATAACAGGAAGTTTATTCTCTAATTGAATTTGCCATCCAGAACCAGATATTACTTTTACTTTTCTGTTGCTACGGTCTCTATGCCAGACTAACTCCTCAGAGTCCACATTGGAACTAAATTCTCTAATTAATTTGTTTTTTACTTTCTTCTGTTTAAAAGGGTACATTTTACCACCAACCCCTTATGTCTCTTCCGAATAACTTTGTAGCTCTACAAGACCAATAGCCTGGCTTTGTTCTATCTTTTTTATCAGAGCAGTTATGTCTATCTCCGTAATTCTTTCTTCTTTTTTTATCTTCGTCGCTATCTCCCATAGCATCCGGCATATTGGATCCAAACTCTACTTTTTTTACTTTGCCGGTCTTTTTATCTCTAACATATACTCTGCCTCGTCCGCCCGATGTTCTTTTAGCTCCTTTTTTTCCTAGTTTGACTTTTCTACCCTTATACTTTGCTTCTTCAATGCTAGGAATAAATTCAGGAAAATCAAGCGGAACTATTTTTCCTTCAAAAAAAGCAAACTCCCCTAAATCTAAATCACTTAAAAAGAAAAGCTCTTCTTGATTCTTAGGACTGTAAAGGCCTTTCTTGTACAAAATTCTTGCTTCGTTTATAACGGAGAAATAGGAAGACGAACCAGGCCTAAAGATATTTTTATCTACGCCTATATCATTTTCTATATGATATTTTAAATCTTCAGAAATATTGCTGCTATTAATTTTTACAGCTTTCGCTATTATATTTCTTAGTAAATTTTCCGAAATAAACATATTAAGAGTTAGCCCTTTGCTCTTTTTACAACTGCCCAAGATTTTGAAGGGTTTGCAGAGTTAACTCTAGCGTGGGCCCACTGATGCTGAGACATTCCTTTTCTAGACCCTGATGATATCCAGGCCGCTAAACCTTTTCTAAACTCTGCATATACAGAGCTAGGAGTCAAACCTCTTCTTTTAGCTTTTTTTCTTAAAGTTTCTTTTGTTGCAGCAGACAAGCCTCCTGAAGAGCTTTTTCTTTTAGAGCTTTTTCTCTTGGAAGTTTTTTTAGCTCTTTTCTTACCTTTTTGCTGCTTTCTCTTTTTTCTTTCCAGAATCTGATTTTCTAAAAGCATACCCGTTATTAGAAGCCTTAAACCTTCCTCTATTCTTTCTGATTCATTTTTAGAAGTGTATTTACCAGTATCTTTGCGCTTTCGTTTGGAGTAGTCGCCTTTATCTCTACGATTTTTTTCTTCTTTCTCCCTAGCTTCGGCAGCGCGCTGCCTTTTTTTCTTTGCCTCTGCAGTTTTGCCTTCTGCCTCTAATTTATCCGCGGTTTTTAGAAGGCGTTGCACGTAATCTAAGTGCTTATCCCTTTTAGAACCTTGAGGGGCTCCGTATTGTCTAAGGTGAGGCTTGTCAGATTCGTATAGCTCAGGGTGCTTCTTTTTAATCTCATCATCAGACATTCCACTAGCTTTCATACGAGCTATTTTAACGTCATCAAAATTGTTTTTACCGTCTTTATTTTGATCTTTTTTTTCTAATAATTTATTCATTGTTCGGGGTTTCCTAGTATTATTTTAGTAGAAGACTTATTTCCAAACTTTTTAGTATACCAACCTTTTACGCTTTTAAATACTGGATCTGCAGTTGGGTCAGGATGTTCTCCGTGAAAAATATAGTCGTCTCCAGATAAAAGCTGGGCTACCTTAGCTGGATCTTCTACGGCCTTAGCGTTTCTTGTAATCATTGCATAAGCAGGTTTACCGCTAACTTCTCCCCACCAATTTCCAACTCCAGATATAGAGCCTCCAGCTCTTAATTCTGCTGACTTATTTTTGTAAGCCTTGGAAGCATCTCTAGAACCATCGTTCGCTGCTGCTCCTAATTTATTTCCTGCGATATCAGGTTTTCCCATAATAGCCACATCTATTTCCGGGTCTTCATCTAAATCGCTAACAATCCAATAGTTATATCGATCTAAATCGCCAGGCTCGCAAATTTTAAAATGACCTCCAATAGGAGCATAAGTTTGGCAAACCATATCATATAAACTATTTTTTACCAACTCTCTTCTAGGGTCTCCAGATTGTAGTAAAAACCATTCTCCTTTATTAAATGCCGGAGGCTGATTTTCAGAATCCATTTCTGAATACTCGTGTATTATTTTTCTTATATATTTTCTAAAAATATTTAAATCATTCATACTTCTTAGCAAAACCTTCTTTAATCATCAAGCTATTGATATTTTCGTTTTCTATAAAAATACTCCCTAGCCATCTTCCAAATTTTCCTTTTTTATCTTTGGAAGTCTTTAATACAATCCATTTTCCTAAAATTTTTTTTCTTAAAAAATCTCTAGACTCTAGTCCTTTTTCTCTAAGCTTACCTCTGATTTCTGGCGCGTTTATTCCAACTAGTCTTATTTTTTGATTTCTAGTCACGATATTAAAGCCTAAATCTATATCTACGGTAATAGTGTCTCCATCGTAAACCCTTCTAACTAAAGCCCTATATTCATACATCTCTATATTTTCCGTTAAACCAAGTTTTTAATTTTCGTTTTTTTGGCCATCTTCAGAAGTCGGCTCTTTATAAAATATGTTTAAAGCTTCTCTCATTTTTGGTACTGCATTTTTAATATCTTTATTTCCTGATTTTTCTGCTTTATCGAATATTTTATCGATTAAACCTTTGTGCTTAACGATTAAATCTTTTAACTTTACTATATACTTTGAAGCCTTTTTAAACTTTTCACTTTTTGCTAGCGCTGATACTGCTTTACCGCCTTTACTCAGAGCTTTACCGCCTTTTCCTAGACCTTTTACGCCTATTTTAGAAGACAAGACATATAGCTTGCCGCCCTTACCAACTGCATCTCCCAACTCTGGTATCATAGAGATCAGAGAAAATGCCGCAAATAAATAATTTCCTTTTTTTGCATAGTCTATAGCATTAGCCATATCTGCAAATTCACCGATACCGGGAATTAATCCGGCAATATCTAGTGCTATATTTTTTAAGCCAGTGTCTTCTTTTATTTGATTTCTTACATATTCTCTTATTAGATTTTCATTATTTCTACTAAGAGCTGCGGATTTTATATCTAAAGAATTTGCAGGACGCAACTGATCCATAGTTTTTTCTAATACGTCGCCTATCTGCCAATGATTGCCCATGTTTTGACACTCATAGCAGACTAGTTTGCCTTTATCGCCAGAAAGCTCTTTTACATTAGTAACTTTTCCTATGCTTCCATAATGCTTACATTTTTTGTTGTTATTTACAACGGTGTCACCTAAACTAGGCTCTAAATCGTGACTAACATAATTCATACCAAATAATCCTCCAAGGCACAAATAATTATGTTAGAAAATCTCAGTATGTTACTCTAAACGTTTTGATTTTTAAAGTATTCCATTTTTAGCATTAAATAATCGCACTCTTCTTTTGTTAAGCTGTCTAAAACTTCATCTAAAGATCTCTTGGAGCACTTATTTAAGTTTTTTGCCATCTGATCTAATTGCCTTTTGTTTCTAACAGAATTTTTTGTTTTTTTATTTTTTTTATTCATTTTAAAGAAGGGTCCATCCTAGTGTCTTTTAGTTTGGGAAGAAAATCTTTTTTTAATTTTAACAATCTTTCAAATTTTACTTTCTGCCTAGCGTCTGTATAAAGAACCTGCGGCTTTTTATATTCGCCATTTATTAGTAGGTCGTCAAAGTTATAAAATTTAGTCTTAGTATTCTGTTTACTTTGAGCGTAAGACAGAGTTGAAAAAGAAAGGAGGATTATTATTAGGGCCGTTCTCATTTTAGTCTCCAAAAAGCTGGTAAGACTAAATATTAATTAACCGCCTTCGATTGCGGCTCTTTGGTCGTTTGCAGAATCTACAGACGTGTGACAACCTATCTTCACTCTGCCCTTGGAGTCTCTTTTTCTACCCTTATATTTTCCTGGCTTAGGCCTTATTTTTAGAACGTGGGTGCCTTTTTTTCCATCTGACCTAGTACATTTTTGGCTCAATACGTCGTATTTTTTACCAGACCCTTTGTGTTTTTTTTCTTCGTTTATTTTTTGAATTAAAAATTCTCTTATCAGAGCCCTTAAATTATCTTCTGAGTTATTTTTGTTTTTCATTTTTTACCTAAATAGAAGCAACGAATATTTCTAAGTCTACGCTAGAGTTTGAAGCTCCGTAGGCTTTTATTTCGGTTATGTTTTCTGGCTGTATATCAGGGGCATCGTTTTCTCCCTTTATAATTGTATTAGACAATATAAATGATTCTCCCGGATCTACAGCTACATGCGCATCAACACCTGCATTAATAAGGGCCAACCTTACTTGATTTACACTGTCTAAATTGGTTATCCTTATATACTTTACGTTGCTAGATATATAAGTGCCAGAACCCGCTTCTGCTGCAAATTTTAATAAAGAAGTACCAGTAGACAACGCCGTTACTATTCTTGTTGAAACCTCGTTGATGTCAGGTATTTCAGTTATATTAATATTTCCGTATTTTTTTCCGTTTAGCTCTACGTCTTCAGATATTCTAATTGTTAATGTTTTCGATACGACTTTTGAAGGCATTTTACAACTCCTGACTTTAAATATTCAGAAGATAGATAACTTAACTATTGATTATATGAGTAGAGCTTTCTTTCATGCCAGCATTTGTTTGTCTTATAAATGTTGACTTTGCTCTAAATTCTACTAAGTTGCTTGCTCCAGAGTAAGATAATCCGGATTTAATACCCCAGCAGAGAGCGTTTACTATATCTGAAACAGGACCTTTAGCTTTTACTACGGTCGATATTCCTTCTACTGAACTGAAAGAACTTCGCCAAGACTCTTGGGCTTCTTTGGAAGCCATACCTCTGTATACTTTAAACTTATCATGAGATACGCCTGTCGAGCCTATAGTTCTTTTGTCTATAAAATCCCCCGGTGTTTCATCTGTTCCTGATAACATAGAGCCTAGCATAACAAAATCTGCGCCAGCAGCCAGTGCTTTACAGGCGTCTCCTGAATTTTTTATTCCGCCGTCTGCTATTATTATCGTGTTTTTATCAGACTTAGAACAATCTAGTACAGATTGAAGAGTAGGTATTCCATGGCCAGTCTGTATTCTTGTCGAACATATAGATCCGCCTCCAACACCAACTCTTACGCTATCGGCGCCCCAATCTGAAAGATCGTTGAAAGCATCTAAGGTTGCAACATTTCCGGCCATTAAGTGAACATCTCTAGAAAACAAGCTCCTTAGCTTTTTTAGAGCGTTTTTAACGTTTTCGTGATGTCCGTGTGCAACATCAAGACACAATATTCTTACCCCTACTTCGTATAAAGACTTTGCTCTTTCTATAAAGTCTCCTGTAACGCCTATAGCCACCGCTGATCTTTCTGGATTTTTAAAAAGTGAAGCAATCCTAACTTGTTCTTCTATAGTATTATACCTGTGTAGAATTCCTAGCCCTCCCAGTTTTTGCATTTCATTAACCATGGATTCTTCTGTAACTGTATCCATAGGAGAAGATATTATTGGTATATCGAAAGTAGATATACCCATGCAAGATTCAATTGAGATAGACTTTCTTGTTTTAATATCAGAAAATTTAGGAGTCAATAAGACATCGTCAAAACTTAAAGCTGTAAAAATTTTTTCCAAAACGCCCTCTTAAGATAAAGGTAAACCTCCAAGGATTTGAAGCTTGAACTTACTAATCATAAAGTATGCTCTAACAGATTAATCCAGAGGTTTACAATTCGGTTTTACTAAGGACCCGAAAACCTGAGTGGTTATTCTGATTCAGATCCGCCAGCTTCTTCGCCGGCTGCTCCTGATTCGGATTCTCCACCTGTGCCACCGGTTGACTCTTCGCCGGATGCATCAGTACCGCCAGCATCAGATTCTGGCATTGCTCCACCTGCGTCAACAGTCAACTCAGCTGGCCCTTCTGTCTTATCTTCATCATCACCACATCCAGCAAAACCAACTGCGACACCCAGCACCAATACGATTAGAAATAATAGTTCTCTCATAATATTTTCCTCCTTTCTTTCATATTTGCCTATAAAATAATAGGGCTTTATAACCTATGTGTCTTATCTAGCTTAAACTAAAAATAAAATATTTTCATGTAATCAGGCTAGAAGATTTAATTTCTGCTTCATATACCAATTTTCTAACTCTAGTAGTAGAATAATCATGATCTCTACTATTAAAATAAAAATCTATATCCATATCAAAACCAGTAAAATTTGTATTTCTATGATCTGCGCCCAGTATTCTTATATCTGGCTTTATTTTATTCAAAAGCTTTATTAAATCTTCTTCTGTATCATAAAGAACAACTTCATCAACATACTTTATGGACTTGACCATGCCGATTCTTTCTTCATAAGAGAGAACAGGCTTATTTTTAAAGGAACGATCTAGGCTAGGATCAGATTGAACTCCGACGATTAAATAATCACAGACGCTTTTAGCTTCTTCTAGCATTAGTGCGTGACCATAGTGCAGTAAATCAAATGCGCCGCAAGTAAAACCTTTTTTCATATTACCTCAAAAATTAGTGGGCCTCCGCGGACTTGAACCGCGAACCTACCGGTTATGAGCCGGGTGCTCTAACCAATTGAGCTAGAGGCCCTTAATGTTTATATTATAGAGGATTAATTGATTTGTTCACTTACTTTTTTTAATAATTCCACTTTAACCTTTTCATGAATTTTTCCAGAAAACATTACGTCTACGACTAGCGTTTCCTCAGATATAGTTAAAGGCTTTACTAAATCGCCGCCTAAAGCTTTAGTAATAACAGATGGATAAGGGCTTTTAACTATAATGCCTACGCCAAGCTCGCTCTCCTCTATGTATACTAGATCACCTTTTTTCATTTTGTTTTTTAGATATATCCACTAAGAATTTCATTACATTTGGATCTACAGGCTCTGCCAACATGTATTTAGAATCGCAGTCGTCTTCACCTTTAAAAGAACAAGGTCTCCAGCCTAAAGTATGCTTATCCCACTTTAACAAAATCCCTGTCTTTTTAGTTTCTTCGCTATTATACACCCAGAATTGAGTTATTCTCGCAACTAGATATCCTAAAAAAAAAGGTAAAAAAAATTCAATCATAAAATTTCCTAACATTGGTTAAAAAGCCTGGATTTACTTTTAAGACAGAAGGCATCATCTCATGCCTAATTCTATTTCTAGAATAGCTCTGATCTCTATTACTAGGATCTTCACACCATAACTCTGGCTTGGTTATTTTGTGAAAAACAGACTTTGGAGTTTTGATAAAAGGCCTAATGATATCCGGATCTTTTCTAGAAATGGGCATCACCCTAGGATTGCCTCTAATCGAGGTAAATAACCACCACTCAGCTGCGTCGTTGAGGTGGTGGGCAGTCAAGATTGTACCATCTAAAGTTCTAAAAAAATCGTATCTTTGTTCACGCCAGTCCGCTTCTGACGGCTTTTTGCCGGGTGTGCTGTTAACATAGCTACCCAGCTTTAAATCTAGTCCGTGGTGGTCAGCCAGTCGCTTAACGAACTGCTCGGCATGGTGACCGTGAGTAGTCTCGTGATTAAAGTAAGCCAGCGTCACCTTCCTCTTTCCCCGTAGAATAAAATTTAAAGCCGCAATACTGTCTTTACCACCGCTGCAGGCTAAAATGACTTCTCGTGGAATCGGGCAAGCTAACTTAATCAAAACTTAACCTTCTTCTTGATCTCGTCGATTGGAGCATAGACGATATTACCATCAACTAAGACTTCGTAAACTGCTCGACCGTTAGCTTTTCTAGAATCTCCCGGGTGCGGACCAGAAAGAATTAGAGCAGAACTCTTCTTGTAACCGCGAATCTCGCCAGCTTGAAAAGATGGATTGTCATACTCGCGTAAGGCAACTCGAGAAGAGTGGAGCAGCTTCTTAACATGCCACTCTTCTAATTCTACCGCACCAGGCTCTATGCGTTCCGTCTCCAGCCAGCTAGCAACTCGAGCAGCCGCTTTACTTTCTCCCGGTCGGTTCATCCAGTAACCGTCACCGCGAGTTTGTGCGACATCGCTGGCAAAGCGGATGCGGGCCATCTGTGACTCTTCAGGGCGCCAAGGTCCATGTTTAGCGACATTGTCTGCGATGTCGAGTAAGTCTCCAAGCCACCTCTCCTGTGCCTCTGATAGACGCCATCCATTGAGAGCAATGTTGGCAAAAGGATTTAGAAGTTTTTCTCGAACGCCTGAAGCCAAACCTTTAACCTTAGAGGCGCTCATGATTCGACCGTATAGTTCAGGATTCTTGGGTTTAGGAACACCTTCCTCGATAAGGTTATCTAACCACTGGCGCTGGCGCGATGACAAACCCTTATTGCACTGCATGCGATAAATCATGTCATTAATAAACCTAGACTGGTTGGTAACCACTCCAGCCTCTGAATATAGTGACAGAAGGTCTTTCGCCTGCTGCATCCTGAGGTCTCTTGATTTACGAGGCATTATAGCAACTCCACTCCGTCTGTTACACCACCGAACATCTTTGGGATACCATTGACTGGTGGGTGGGTAAGAGTTCCGACGTGAGAACCCTCTTCTTCTCCACACCAAACTTGTTTCTCGACAAGAATAATATACCGGTCACAACCTTCTTCCCATCGGATGTCTACGACTTCGCCCTCGATATAACAGGCATCTTCACCGGTGATGTCTCTAGAGTGGAAGTCAAAAGAACGAACTTTAGAACCAACCTGAATATTCATTATGCAACTCCCCACTGGCATGCGAACTTAAAGACCCGCTCTTCTGACAGGTTGCTAGCGTCTGAGCAGCCAGCGTTGAAGAACTTTTGCAGATGCTCGGGTACTCCAAGCTCAGGACCAGAGCCGTCGATAAAGTCATTGACAAAGAGAACTCCGAGTTCCCATGCATCGTCTTCGTGTTGTACATCAAACATTTTCTAAGCTCCTATTTAATTAACTCTTTATATACCCATTATACCATAGTTTAGAGTGGTTCTGCACTGGTTTGCTGTGATTATTTTTTAATTATAACTTTTTTAACTGGGGTTTGCTTCAATGAGCGTCTTCTGGTTAGCTAAGCACCAGACGGTCACGTCTTTTTTATCAGAATGAGAAAATTTAATACCATTATACTCGATGCTATCTTCTGCACCTTTGCCAGCTAAAACTATTACAGAGTTATAGCTGTTGCTAATAATAGTTTTAATAGCTTGTGTTCTATCTGGGATTATTAGCACTTTTTCAGTATTCTTGATGCCTTTTTCTATATCGTTGATTATTTTAATAGGTTTTTCTTTTCTTGGGTTATCGTTAGTTAAATAGATTAAATCGCTATATTTGTCTGCGACCATACCCATAAGCTTTCTTTTTGTCTTTGATCGTTGTCCACCGCATCCAAACAAAGTATGCAGGCTTTTTTTAGGAAACATTTCTTTAACAGTGAGTAATAAATTTTCCAAGCTTTCTTTTGTGTGAGCATAGTCAATTATGACTTCTAAATCTTTTTCTACTATAGTATAGTGGTTCATTCTTCCAGCGGGCGAATCAAATGATTGAAAGCTAGCCTGTATATTATTATCAGAAATATTTAGTATATTACAAGCAATATAGGCTGCTGTGAAATTTTTTGCATTCATAGCACCTTTTAACTTTGTAGTAAAAGATAACGCTTTTCCTTGGTGAGCAATGGAGAAAGTCATGGTTTCTCTGTTTATGTTTAGAATGTCTATCTTATAATCAGAATCTTTGTGCTCTCCATAAGTAATTACGCTTTCTTCTATCCCGCTCACTACTTCTTCGTATCTTTCTATGTCTCTGCAAACAATGGCTTTCCCTTTTCCTTTAAAATAAGGATCGCAAGTTTTACTTAGTTTACTAAATATACTCTTTTTTATGGCTAAGTAACTTAAGTCACCACCATGCAAACGGCCGTGTTCATCGTTTTCATAAGAAGTAAAAATAGCTATATTAAAATTATAGTTTTTATATGAACCTACATCTAATCTATGAGAAGTAGCTTCAGTAATCTGAACATCGACCGGCTTAGTTATATAGTTCCATTCATGAATGCCTATTTGTCTTCCGTTATGTTTAAGAATAGGCTTGCCGTTGTAAAATGAAGTAAAGTATATTCCAGCTATTCCATAGAGGCTGTAAGTATTAATTTTCAAATCAAGAAAAACACTTTCTAAAATTTGAACTGTAGTTGTTTTACCTTTTGTTCCAGTTACGCCTATTTTTATCATACAGTTTCCAAAAATTCAAAATTAAGCCGTCAATTTTAAATAACTGGTTACCGTTTTTTAATTATAACTTTTTTAACTGCCTGAGCAGGAACGGATTTTCCAGGACGATCCCAAACAGGAGCACCGTCTAGCCATTGAACCTCGAAGCATCGGGGAGGGGAATCTGGATGGCGAGGATAGATTTTCTCAACAGATAGGATAAGAGCTAGCTCACCGCTATTGCACTCAATGATGTCACCGATCTTCATAAAATATTCCTAAGTCATGTTGGAGAAAAGTGCGGAAACCAAAAGAATACATTACTGTAGCGGTTGGCCATCCAGTGTCATGGCTATCCAGTGAAACAAGAAGACCTGGTACACCATTTTCTTCAGGTTTAATTTTACCTGTACGCTTTACAACCATATCGCCAACTTTCACTTTGAAATCAACTCCAGACTGCTGGGGTGGCAATCGCCTACTCGAGGTTCTGCGCCCATTCCTCCAGCCCACTGAATCTTTACTCTGACAGCATTTTTATTCGAGCTGCAAAGGTGCTTCTTCTCTAATATTAACCCTAAACCATAAAGAGCAGAAGGTGCCGTTGTTTCTTTCATTTTTACTAAATCGCCAACGTTCATTTTACAACCTCAAGTTCGTACGGCATAACGCAATCTTTGACGCCACAGCCGCAAGCCACGTGATACTCAGGCCGTTCGCAGCCTTCGTGATTAAATCGACCATCAAAGCTATCGAACTCTTCCTGGTGTGTAACTACGGCAGTCCTACACTCACATCGGTTGAATGGATTTACGTGGTTGGTAAAAGAGACTAGAGTGCCAACTGGCATCTCCGATGTCTTTGCGGCGTAAATTGATTCACTGCTCAAAATCGGCATATCAGAATTCCAGTTACCTAACATATTACTTCCTAACCATTAAATGTTGAACTTGCTCAGAGCGACGCCAGTTGGTAAACTGCCGGCCGTCTTTCATCTTAATAATGCGAGTCTTGTCGAAATGCCAGCAAACATCAACACTTCCGAATCGGCTATCTCCGACGACGACTCCGTCTCCCATAGCTGAAGTTAACTTGTGTCTTACCTTTGTTCCATGCTTTAACATTTTATCTCTCCTGCCTACCGCTTTTGAAGAAAAGGCCTATCCTCTCCCTCATTATGTTTATATTATACCATAGCTAAAAAAAATCTGCACAGAATTATGCAAACTTTTATAATATTTAATCTAGTGGGTAATTTAATGAGAATAGATTCTAAAAAAGATATAGAAAAAATAACAGAAGGCTTAGAGCTAGAGCTTTATCTAATAGACGATTTACTTGAAGAAATACACTTTGAAAATAGCCTAGATAGAATAGACGAAGGGATTTTAGATTTTTTAAAAAAATTCAATCAGATAGGCTGGAATATCCTTAAGGGAGGAGCTATAGATGTATTCATGGGAAAATACAGCCAAGGATTTTCTGGCTCTATGTCTAGATTGTTTAAAAGCGCTGGAAAAAGAGCAGGGGCTCAATTAGATCCAGATAAAAATAAAGACGATTTACTTATATGGGCCGGCTCTCAAGATTTTGTGTTGGCATGCGTTGTTAGTATAGAAGGCCTAATCTCTATGACTAGAAGTCTTCCTTCTCCTATTCCTGATCCTACTAATAAAAACGAAATTTCAAAATGGTCAAACGGTGGAGAATACGAAAAAATTACAGGCGAAATTTCGAGAAACTATGTAGCTAATGCTATATCAGCTGCAAGAATTATATCTGACAGTAGCCCAAAGGTTAAAAAATTTAAGCCTGTTTTAAATGAAATGATAAATATGGCTAAAGATAAACCCGGCGGAGTTATAGGCGGCCTAAAAAGTATACAGAGGTTTTGCGATGAAATATCTTCAGGAAGCTGGGCTAAAGCAATGAAAAAAGCTAAAAAGATAGCTAAGAAAAAAGGTTGGTTTAAAGATAACGGCCATAAACTAAAAGCGCTAGAAGCTATCGAAATAGCAAAAACCGCAAGTCAAAAACTTAGAGGTGAAATAAGTAGACTAGACGGTGAAGAGAAAAAAATAAAATTTCAGACTGCTAGATCAAAAGGTGCAATGAGTACGTTAAAACATGTTGGTGCAGGATTTGGAAAAACTATTGTAAAAACCGGAGCAATAGGAGCGTATCAAAAAAGCCAGTTAAAAAAATCTCAGTAATTATATATGCAGTACTTCATTTTAAAGTCATAAACGTTTGGACTAAAATTAAAGCTTTCAACATAGTCAGAATTAAAAGAACCCATGGCTTCGGCCTCTATTTCTCTGGGTAGACAAGCCTCATCTATAATAGACATAAGGTCATTATACATACTAACGGCATTTGAAGTTAAATCAAAATTTGTTCCATTTCCTGCCAGACTTATATCTGTCCAAAAATCTGGTCTGCCTGCCCATCCACCGCCTGAAAAAGCGTAAACCTTAAGCCTCATTCCAGCTCTCACCGCATCTTCTACAACAGCTTTTGTAATAGGTTTTCCTAATATAGAAGGATCTGAGTGTTTTAAGAAAGATTGCTCAACCTCATCACTAAACACTATCACTATTCTTTCAGAATTGGGTCTCCAATTTATACTAAAATTTTCTTTTACTGGTCTAGACCCTGTATCTGAAAACCACTCAGTGGAGGCTATATCTACATTCGCAGCTCCGGAAATATTTTGCACTGAAAGATACACTGCGTCTAAAAGCATTTCGTTTCCAGTATCCATCCCCTCGTTTCCAAGAGCAGCAAAAGAAGCAAGAAACTGATCAAATGGAGATATATCTGAAACTTTTACAAGATACTCGTCTCCATCTTCTGCAAATTCTTTTGGTCCTATAATAAGCCCCCACTGAAGCGGCTCTTCTGCGGCAAAATGCGTAGCGAATCTATTAAGAGCGATTTTTACAGCAGCAATTTCATCATCCATAGATCCGGACCAGTCTACTATAAACAGTATATCTGTCTCTCTAATTTCTTCTCCGTAGTCTATTACGCCGTCGCAGTCATCATCAGCGCCGTTACAAATTTCTTCCTGGGGAGTAATTTCACCTAAACAAAAACCAGGTTCGAATTGTTCGTTTCTATCATTACCCCAAACGCCTCTCTCGCAGTACACTTCTCCAGGTACGCAGACTCCAACAAGTAGCGTGTCAGGTTCTCCAGTATAGCATGCCTGGGAAAGATTTTCATCCACAGCCTGATCGCAGTCTTCATCAAAATTATTGCATTCTTCTTGCTGAAGTGCTATTCCTACTCTTGGATCACAGACGGGGGGTTCAGGCATTGGAACATATTGACATAGAGCAGCACATTCTGTCATTCTCATTTCTGTACAGTTTGGGTCTACGCATTCACATGTCTTAAACCCTTGTCCGCAAATGAGAGGTGGCTCTGAACATGGTTGCAGATTGCCTACGTCGTTGATGGTGCAAAGGCATTCAAGCTGCTCATCTATTTGCCCATCACAGTCGTTATCTTCGCCGTCACATTCTTCGTCTACAGGCTGAGTCGCAGTGCAAGATATCCAGTTACCTCCATCGCATGTCTCAACTCCACGTCCGCATGCAGTTTCACATTCGCGAATTAGCTCTTCATCTGTCGAGCCGTCGCAGTCATTGTCTAAGCCGTCGCATGTATCAGCAGGAACCGGTCCACACAAATCGCAAATATTTCTTTGGCCTTCGTCTATATTTCCATCACAATCATCGTCTTCAAAATTACAGCGCTCTTCACCTGGTTGTGCAGCATTGCATTGAACTACTGCTCCTTCAACGCACAATCCTACACCAGGACCGCATTCAGTTTGACAGTCAAAGAATCCCTCATCTACAATTCCATCGCAGTCATTATCTTCAGTATCACAAGACTCTTGGTCGCATGGTCTGCATGGCATGTGCCTCAGGCTACCTTTGTCGCATATAATTTGTTGTTGGCCTAGTGTCCCATCTTCAAGCTGGCATTCAAACCATCTAATAAATTCACCACTCGTTCCAGGAGGGCATTCCCATTGGGTTATGCATTCGCTTTGAGATATTATTTCGGGTGGCGGACAGTCCTGATCGACACCAAACTCGCATCGCTGTTTGTTTTCGTCA
>Ga0208405_1000016_pt1 | contig 35635 bp, 18 predicted proteins | sample ETNtaG_32_FD_185766 | JGI IMG/M metagenome (GOLD analysis project Ga0208405, IMG submission 185766) | Marine microbial and viral communities from oxygen minimum zone, Eastern Pacific Ocean - ETNP201302PF84A (SPAdes) (version 2) | ecosystem: Environmental > Aquatic > Marine > Oceanic ... | reverse complement strand
ATTATCGTTCTCAAAGTAAAAATGCCACTCTCTGTTAGAATCAGCAACCGTAGAGCTCTGCTTAGACAATATGCCGAACTGAACATTAACATCTGGTTTATGATAAACCCAAACAGAAAAACTGATTCCAGTCGCATCGTCAAAACTAAGATCGACAGTGCCTTGGATTTCTTCTATTTTTAAAATCGTGTTGCCATCTCCGACTAAGCACATTCTATCTTTGTCTAAAATATTTTCTATTACTATGTTTTTTGTGCCTTTAACAATATCTATAGCTAGATTATTAAAATCGCCTGTGCCAGTAGTAGCACTTGATCCCATGTCAATTTTTATTGTCGGCTCGGGAATAGAAAATGGTTCTGCGCCAACAGATTTTTCAGGCTGAAACTCTACGTCTATATACGCCCTATATATTAAATCGCTTCCGTTTTTAAATGCGCCAATATTATTTACCATTTTATAAGTCAGTACTTTTGACTTGTCTTTTAGGAAACTAACGAAGTTATCTTTTTTAAATATTCCATCGTATTTTACGGTGAGAGGAGCGGTATTTGGATCACCGTCCTCGTCGAAAGTAGCTCCGTCAAAAAGCCTATATAGATCGCCTTGTATATCTACATTGACGAGATTTGTTGTTGCTTCGCCGCCGTTTACGTTTAGCCCGTTTACGCTAAATTTACCTGCGTGTGTAGTATTCTGATTATTCTGATCATCTACAGAGATTCTTGTTGTAGCCTGGTTTAGAGCCGGCTCTTTAAAATCTGGACTGGGATATTCTAAGAAATCTTTTGTTGCATCTAAATCTATGTTTGATATCAACTCGCCAGGAGAGGATCTAGAAGTTGTAAGATCGTACGCTATGCCATTTGCATGTATCGTATATATAAACAGTTTAGATCCCTTAGAGATGGCCAAGAGCGGTGGAATTCCACCTCCATTAGGCAAACCTTCTAGCTCCATAAATGCTGCATGGTCTGCATTTTGAGAAAGAGAATAATCGGGTGTTACTCCATCCAGTCGCGATTGGGCGTCGGTAACTACATTTAGCTGAGCGTCATATGCTGCATTTGCAGCATCCCTGGCTACTTTTGCCGCCCGGTCGTCTGCTGCTTCTGCTAGTTGATAACCGTCCGAGTAGGTAATGGTGGCGCCAGTTTCATCTTTAATCAAGCCTCGATTATGCCTGTCTTCAAAATCTAGTACAGCTAATACTACCTGACTAACATCTTCTTCGTTTACTACCGCACCAGGTCTAGATCTTAGGTCAGATATATAATCTCTAATAGAATACGAGTCTCCATCAGCGATGTTTCCGTTAAGCTGCATATTTGCATAATCGTATACATCCCTCTCAAGGTCTCTTCTAACTTGAGCGGCTGTTAAATTAGATTCTGCGGCATCAAGAACTGCACGAGCGCTAGCCACTCCGGAATCAGAAGGAGTAGCTGCTAAAGAGTTTAAGTAAGAAGTTCCTAGCCCAAAATTGTCTGCTCCCCCTACTTCGCTGTCAGTAGGCCCATATATAATTCCTATCTGCCCAAGTTCTTCGTATTTGCCGCCGAGTTTTTTATTTAAAGCCGGACCATTTATTGCTCTAGCAACTCTATTTGCCAAATCGACTGGATGGAATTTAGTGTTTTCGCTTGTACTATTTTTATCTTTGTCATAAGAATGAACAAGGCTTACAAACACCTGGCCTGGAGCTGATTTTTGATCGCTTGGAAGTGAGTTATATGCAGAAACTATGTCATCACCCTGCAGTGGTTGTGCTTGCGCGTCATCATCGGCAAACCCTATTCTATCATGGTATAGAAACCTTATTGTATAGGTTTGTGCAAAGCCGTTAGAAGTTAAAACAGCAGGTACTTTTATAGACATCCTATAAGGCTCAGAAACAGAACCAGTAGACCCTAAAGGTCCCCTTGATACTTTTCCTAAATTCTTTATAGGCTCGGTTCTTATTCCGTAAACTCTGGCTGTAAGTGGTTCTGAATCAGAGTGCGTGGCTTGAAATTTTGTTTCAGTATCTGCCTTATTGTCTATCTCTATATTAGAAACTGTTAATAAAAGATTGTCTATCATTCTTACAGCTTCAGTTATGTCAGCATGAAATGTAGAAACTTCACCGGTTGAAGTTAACTCTTTAACCATTTCTATCCTAGCGATAGGTGGATTATCGATATCGGGATCACCGCCATCAGGTACAGGGTCTACTCCAATTACACGCTCGCCTCTCTGTTGGGGGTCGTCGGCGTCAAACTGGTTAAGAAGAGAAATTTGCACCGTCTGATCATCTACAGTTATAGTAGAACTAGTAGATATTTCTCCTACTGCGGTATATAAGTCCTCGGCAGCTGTAAATCTATTAGATCCAGAATTTGGACCAGAATCATTTGCAAAATCTATGCTGGTTAACTCTGATACAACCATGTTTGCCAGGTCAGCTTCATAGTTGTCTATAGGGTACAAAAATTGCTTGGCCGCATCAGCACCGTATTTTGAAATAGCCAGTGGCTTCGGATAAATTACACGGTTAGGGTTGACTAGGCGGCCATGATTGTATATACTTTTTGCCTCGTTTTGCGTTACAACTCTATTAAATAAAGCAACATCTGCTATTTTAAAGCCGGCGGGCATAGTATTTGAATTACTATATGATCCGATAAGTAAATCTCCAGTGAGATCTTCAGAATTTTCAAAATTGCCACCGGTACCAGTCGTGCTTGCTGGTAGATACTGAACTCCATCAACATAAAATATCATGTCGTCATTAGCGGACGCTCCAGATAAAGGGCCATCAGTTATTAAAAAATGATGCCATCCTTGAGATATATTATGGTCGTCAAACTCAAATTCTCTGCTTTGATGAGCATCAGCGGATTCATCGTATCTTCTAAGAACATAGCCGGTGGTGCGATGCCAAAAAACCCACTCTCTATTAGTGTCTTTGGGGGTGTGTGTTCGCTTAGCTACTATGCCAAAGTAGGCGTCGACTCCTGGCTCATGATAAACCCATACAGACAAGCTAAACTCTCCGTCTGATGGGAAAAAATATCTAGGTTTATCAGCTATTTGAAGATAGCCAGTCGAGTTTCCGTTTAGACATGTAGAAAAGGCTTCAGTTTCTAATTCGACATTGTTTACCCTGGCTATAGCGTTGTCGCCTATCAAGGTAGACATAGAACCTACCTCTATAAGCTCTTGCAGACCCTCTATGTCTGTATATACGCTAGTCCAATCTCCAGATTTTAAGCTAGGTATGGCAGTTCTAAATTCGGAGTTTGTGCCAAGATTAACTGCGATTTGATTACCATCATTATCATCTGCGCTAAATTTAAAATTATTTACCGCCAGCAAACCTGGAATGCTGTTGGCATCGTCGTGAAAAGCCATTAGGTCTCTATCAAAACTAAGCGGGTTAGAATATGACTTAGAGTAATTAGTGCCTACTTGAAAGTTATTTACATTGGCAGTAGCGCCAGCAACATAACCTGCTAGTTCGTTTTCAAGCCAGTTTGGTCCTAGCTTTGGATTATATTCTAAACCTTCTCCTGAGTGATGAGGATTATCTCCGTCTGTAAATTGATTCAGTATAAAAAACTGCTTTTGAAGAATAGGAGAGATTGAATTTTCGTCGGCTGACAAAGCTGTAAGACCAAAAGACCCTTTTAATTCTACAGATATTTTTTCTAAAAGAAAATCTTCTGTTATGTAATCGGACATGTTAATGCAGTTATTTTTTCCGGCATTATACTGTCCCATTAAGGGAAAACCTAGTTCCGTAATAGGTTGGCCTACGCTAGTCTTTTTGTGTAAATTGGCTAGACCAAAATTGTCTAGACCGTTGTCGGGAGTAAAAGCCAGTACACCTTTAGCTGATCTAAAGTTTGTAGACTTATAAGGATCAAAGTCAGAAGAGTCTGATATATCTCCTAGCATATCCCAATTTCCATCCACAGGGCTCCAATATGCTACACCTGAGCCTTTATTTATATCTGGCTTATGGGAACTAGGAACCTTAGTAAGCTTAGACCCGGTAGAAAAGAAAATGGCAGAATCTTTTATATTACTGCTTTTTCCCTGAATAACAATCTGTGTCTTTGATTTTAAAGGCGAAGAAAATCCTGGGGTTATACCGAAAGGAGTGCCGTCAGTATAAAAATCATCGGTATCGTCAATGTGTATTAAAGAATCATCAAAAGCTTCGTGTCTATTTGTTTGGTCTATAAAATAGTTTCCGTCTGCAGTACCTGGCTTTATTTCGGAATTTGTAGTCTTTATAGTGGGCTGTTTATTAGGAGAATCGATTATTGAAAACTCTGAATCACTAGAGCCTTCCACAAACATGGGTCCTAAAACAACTTCATTGTTACCGTCTATAAAATGCTCAAAATTCCTTATTACTTTTCCAGATCCGTAATTAAAAATATCTAAAGGTGAAAAGCTAGAAATTTTAAACTCTACTGAAGGCAATGCAGAATCAGTATAAGGAATTTTAGATTTTAAAATCAGCCTATTATCAATAGAAATCGCCGAAACGGTTAAGTTTTGATCGTTTATTACTTTAGCTATCTCTGTCACTGAGTCTCTTATTAGCCTTGCAACAATCGATATTTTTTTCTTATGCCTTTCTCTGGGGCTCGTGTTTGGAGGGAAATCATAAAAACCTAAACTATTGTATGATTCTCTTAGCCTTCTAGATCTTTCTTCCCGGTTTCCTCCCAAGTCTCTATAATCTAAACCTGCGATTTTTTTAAGATCTACAAGCACACTGCCTGCTGAACTAGTATCTCCCCTCTGAATTTCAAAAGTTGTTTTTGTTCCTGATATTGTTAATTCTATTTTCTCTCCATCTCTAGGGGGAGACACGAACTCTATTTCCGCAGTAGGAAAAGCAGACTTAAAATTTAAAGAATTCGTATCGTCAAAAGCAACAATCTCCGGATTGTAATCAGAAGGTATTAATTTTTTATATTGTGAATTAGATGAAAAGTTGTGGCTTTTCTTTTTGTTAACCATAGATTGAATTGAAGATTGTGGATACTGTTTTCCTCTATTGTCAATGTCAATAAGTTTTGTTCTTATTGGATTAGTAAGAATTCCGGACATTGAGGGAAATGGTGCCCTTGCAAGAGCCTTTATACTAGATTCAGGTAAAACAGCATCCCAAATAGCTATTTCGGCCAGCTGCGCTTTTAATCTATAGTTTGTTTCATCGTTGTTGCTAAAAAAATTACCTATAGAAAAGTGAGCGTCGTTTGAAGTCATTCCATCGAAGCCGCCGGCGTTTTCTTCTTCGATGTTACCGTCGCCTGTACAGCGATTTCCGTTTATGTATATTTCTATTCCGGAAGAGTCGTTAGCCCCGTTGTAAGTCGTAAGAATATGCACCCATTTATCAGTAGAAATATCCGGATAATTAGCTACTATGGCTTTTTTTTGTATACGTTTTGTCCGCGATGGATTAGAAATCTGTAAAACGATTTTACCGTTTTCGAGAACTAAAAACCACTCTCTTTTGTTTGCTCCGGAATCCCATTTTCCCATAATGCATTGGTTGCCACCTAAATTATTAAATTTAACCCAAGTGGAAGTAGAAAATTGTTTATTAGGAGCCCAAGAAAAAGCAGAGTTGTCGGAAGTGACAAATTCTAGCATGTCTCCAGATCCATTAGCATCATTAAAAAACTTAGAACTTCTCTTAGGAAAACCTCTAGGGGAAGTCTCGCTAGGAGAATCCGATGTAGGGGCGGCCGGACTGTTTTGAAGGGACGAGCCTCCATCTTGCGGTTCGGGCGTAAGATTTTTTCTAGAAAAATTAATCGATTTATCAAAAAGTATCTTTCCAGCGGTTGATATGTCTACATCAAACTGATACCAAGCGTAAAGGTTTGCAAAAGAGTTATAGACACCTTCGTCGTTAGAAAAGCCTTTGTTTAAGTCATAATATTTAATTGTGATATCGGGCCTAGGCATTACTTTTTCAAACCTCCGAAAGCAAAAGAATCCACGCCGGCTGGATTATTTTCATATTCTCTTCCAGTCAAGCTCATTCGATCGTGTGTCTTGTAATTATTAATTTTACTAGAATCTGGGTTAAGTTTACTTTTTCTTAATATTTTTCCTGATTCAGTTATATCATCGTGGCCCGTTAGAACGTTTCTTAATTCCTGGTCATCTAAAAATACAAGATAGTCTTTATCTCTATCAGAACCTGCGTCAATAAATGGGGTTATTTTTCCGAAAGTATCAGAGCGCTCTTCTGCAAAACCCGGGGTCTTTATTATTAAAGGCTTTTCTAATTCTGTTGATCCAAACGATTCGAGTTGAATAGTAGATAAATGTATCTGCCCTGGTGAATCTAGAAAATTTTCAACGACTTGATTTTCACCTAGGTTTATACCTGTCGATATTTCAGCGCTCCGCCTGTATGTATCATCAACTGCGCCAAAAGAGCCTCTAACTCCTTTTGCTCTAAAAGGTTGTTCGATTGTAGATCGATCTATGTATTTTCTTCTGCCCATAACGTCTATAACGCCGTCAAAAGAAGATAAAGAATTATAGTCTGCTAAAGTAGGCGGAAGCTCTATGGAATAGGGGTGCGTCTTAACTACATACTCGGGGTTTAAATTCTGTGTATCATAAAAAGGAAGACCGTCCTCGTATAGTAAGCTTTGACCTAGGTTTAGATCCTCGTGAACATGAGACACTCTGGAAGAAAGATTTCCTTCTCCTCCAACAGAAACTCTAGATATAAATTGGTTGTTAGTGTCTTCGTTAAAGACTCCTACTCTTATAGACTGATATATTGCCTTTACGCTTTCTTCGCTTAACTTCTTATTCCATATAGCTACGTCTGCTATATTTCCTGCATAAAGAAGGCTGCCGCCTGGTTTTCTACCTAAACAGGCATTATGACCAGAAATTCTAACTATTTCTCCGGCCGGCGAATGATTTCCAACTGTTGCAACTGACTCTTTAACTACTTCTTTGCCTGTTTCGTTTTTTGTGTTTACATAAATGTCCGGACTGTTTGTTAAATCACTTGCAGAATAAGATATAAAAACATGATACCATTCGGGACTATTTAAATTTATTAGTGGTGGTTGGCCTTCCGCTGTTGTCGTTGTCCATATAGCTACTTTATTTGGGCTGTCTGTATATCTATAAAAAAACCTTATTGAGCCATCTTGTACTAATGTTACCCCTATTTTTTCTGATATTGATAAAATTCTAGATCTTTGATTTACTTGAGTCGGCTTTATCATCAAAGATATAGAAATGTCGCCGCTAGAATCTTGATTTATTTTGCTATTCCAGTAATTAGCCGGCCCTATATCTACTCCACGATCCGCGTCGCCACTAAATTCTAGACTAGTATATTTTCTAGATCCCTTCGGCCAAATAAAATCATCTGTAGGTATATTTCCTCTGTAAAAAGAAGCTACTTTATTTCTGCTTAAATCCTCAGCCTTGCTTTTTCCCATTTTAAACCAGGAAATTAAAGCTTCAGAATCAGATAGTTTATACTCGTCACCGAAGTTACTAATAAAAGAATCGTTTAAATCGTATGTTTTAAATGTAGTGTTGCTGAGATACATTGTAGAAGATATCTCATCGTTATACGCAACAGGATTGACGTCTTTATACCTAAAAGTTTTTATATTGTCAGCAATAGGCCTTATTTTAACAAAGAGAGATGTTGTTTGATCGTTTACGTCTCTTATGTTTATGCCTTGTCGCTGTTCATCAAAAGCTTCACCTGATATGTTTAAACCTATTTGAGTAGCGCCAGAATCATGCCTTACCAAATATGAATACTCTAGTGCTCCGTACAAGGCTTTGCAATTTTCTTTATTTAAAGCAGTATTCCAAAAAGCTATTTCTGCAATTGAGCCAGAAAAACTTTTATTGATTTCATTACAATCATTTAAATCATCTAGGTCTACATCATTATCGTTATCTGTATCTCCAACTTCTTCGCCGGAATCGTTTAATTTAACTGGTATTTGTAAGGCGCCTAAGGTCATTTTAGCTAAACCTTTAGACATGCCAGGGAAATCTTGGGACTCATTCGTTATTTGGCTAGCCGGTATCGATCCATTTATATAGATGTTGATTTGCCCAGATGCATCATAAACGGCAACTATGTTTGTTAATTTATTACGATAATTTGCAACTGTTCCTGAAGGCACTATAGACTGTCTAAACCCTGTATTGTCGCCAGTAGTAATTCTGAAAACTAGATCGTTGGTACTGTTTGTGTATAGCCACCACTCCGAATTGGATACTACGACTTCATTGTTAACTTCGTCTTTAGCAACACTAGCCTTAGAGGCTATAACCTGGTCTGTATTATTGGCATCTCCCAACTTTATCCATGCAGAAATAGAAAAAGACAAATCAGAATTGGACTCCACAAAAGAGAAACCGCGATCTGAATTTTTGTATTGCAATATCGTATTAGAAAATTCAGCCGACCTTTTTGAAAAGCCTTGGGGGACTACAATACCGATGTCTACAGGGCTTAGCGGCCTATGCGTGTGAATAACGTCTTGATTACCATCTAATCCACCGTGTGAAGGCATTGGCGTTAGCGTTCTTAAATTACCAGATAGGTCCTTTAAATCTGAATTAGTTATTGTATTAATGGGCGTTTCAAACTGATACCAAGCATAAAGAAAGTCGTTTAAATTATACCTTCCGCCAGCGGTTTGCATGGGCTTAGTTAAATTATATCTAGAGCGATTTAAAACTAAATTTGGCATAACTTACTCAAAACTTTTTTATGTGCAATACAAACTGCTGCAAAAATATAGATGTAGACTCTAGCCTGTCTAATTCGCCCACGTACATATCTTGATAATTATAGACCATTTTTTGCCTCTCTAGCATGTGGCTCTCCAAGACAAAATTTGTACCTACGTATCTGCTAGTACTGGGGATTAAGTCTTCTATAATATCACCTACCATATCATCAAAAAACTTAAAAAACTGAAAAAACTTTTTCATATTAACCTTATTTTTCAGTCTATTAAAGTAAACTTTTCTCATATTTCGGAGATCTCTATATTCTTGAGAAAAAACTAATTCAGGAGCCCCTATTGCGTTATCAAATATGTCTAGCGTAGAAATTATATTTGAAATGTCATCATTTAAAGCCTGTACCGCAGATATTTCTATGCCTATTCTTCTGTCGTCTTTAGGCTTTTCTGACTCTGGAAACTCTGTTAGCGGAGCATAGTCAACAGAGTGTTCTTCAACTAATTCTCCGGATATAAAACTTCTTGGCCTAATTTTATTATCTGTAAAACCCAGCTCAAACTTAGGACTTAATATCTGGAAATCAAACCTTTTTGGTTTTATCACGGTTGAATCAGCAGGAAACCCAGTTAAATCTGCGTCAAGCCCTGTTTGGTTAAAATCCAGCAGTTTTAATTCACCTAATGCATCCGTATTTTTAGAAACTTGATCAATAGCAAAATGATACTTTAACCTTTCTGCAGATCCAGAGTTTGATAAAGCAAAGTTATAATTTATCTTTGGATCACCTATGCCTACTGAAAATGGATTTTTAGCATGGATAATAGATTCCCTGTAAGATAGATCTTTACTAAAAAATTTAATGTTTGAAACAAAGCCAGAAAAATCAGTACAGTGAAGTGGTGTAAGTTCGGTAGGTGACGACGGGGGTTTACCATTTAGGAATTTATCATCCTCGGTAAATTGTAAATCTTTTTTACCTATCGATAGATAAGGGCCGTTTCCCGAATTATCTATTGTTTCATCGGAAAAGATAGTGTTTAATACATTTTGATTAGATTGATTTGAGTCAGGATCATCTGGTACTGCATCGTGAAAAAGAGCAGATCCGGAATAAAACTCGGAGAGGCCTATGATTCCAGTTCTTCCTGCGTTTACAAAATAAGTTGAAAACTTTTCTCCCTTTGAGCTATCCGCTCTTTTTCTACCGAAATTTATGTTCCAAATTTTTCCGTCAAAAATATTAGCTTCAACCTCTAATAAAAGTGTCGGTGATGGATTTTGATTTGAATCCGGTGCTATACCAGGTCTGCCGTATAAAAATATTTTGCCCTTAGAAGATTTTCTAGAGTAATCGTTTGTTGCAACTAGATTAAATATCAGGTTTTCTTTAGTTTCATTGTTTTCAGTACCGTCAATCTGCATCCTTACTAGACTTTGTGTTAATGCCATTGCTTTTGTGCTAGACAATTTATAATTCGCTTCGTAGGTCCAAGATCCGCTAGTAAATAATCCGTCGTGTTTGCTAGGTATCTTTGTTTCGTTAGGCTTTTTATGTAAAATCAGAGGTTGCTGTGGTGGATCCATATTGTTCATGGATAATCTCAGTGCTTTTAAAGCATCGTCTGTTAAAGTTAACTCTCTACTTGCTGTTGATGAAAAACATGGCCTAGGTATACCTGGCTCTATTCTAGAGCCAGATAAAAACGGCGATTTAAATAGAGGACTAGTCGAGTCATCAAAAGATCCAGCAAAATGTAGCATGCCAGAATTTTTTTGTCTTCGTTCAAAAGTATCTTTTATTATGCTGGTTTTACTACCGCCGTACTCTTTTATTCTATAAGGCGATGCAGGGTTTATACCCATATTTCTAAATACAGCCTCTATTCCACCTATGGTGCCTTTTTTCATGTTAATATTGGATATGTCAGTTAATATTCTTCTCCATATAACATTCTGTATGTATTGTAAAGAGTGTCCGGCATTCCCTGGATTCAGGCCTAACTGTACGCCGTCTTTAAATTGAGATTCAGTAGCGTCTCTGAACAAAGAAGGCAGTTTGTAACCATAATATTTTGCTAGATGAGGAAGCATCTGATCAGAAACTGTATTTTTAAGTTCGTAGCCTACAGTTAAAAATCTTTTAAATTCATCTACAAACATTTTTATCTCGTCAAAATGAGAAGCCCACATAAACAATATAGACGATATTATTTGCGACTGTGGTATAGAAGCCGATCCGGGTATTACAGAAGTCAAATCGTTGTCCCGGGATAAGTGCGCTTCTTCGTCCCCTAATCCTTTAGCTGAAGATTCGTCGGTCAAATAGTGTTTAGGTATAAGTTTTGTTATTGTGTTCGGGTTATTAAAATCATAGCTAGAAGCTTCTTTAGTTAAAGATACAGCCAAACTATTTACAGGAACATAAGATGGAAATAAGACCGGGCAAAGTTTTATATTTTCAGAAACTAAAGGGTTTTCTATGGCGCCAGGCGTTCTTTGAGATTGATCTAAGTTTTCTATTCTTCCGTGTAAACCCGAGCCGCTGTAATCTAAAACCAGGTTTGAAGTAGAACTATTTTCAACATAAGGGCCAGGCGGTTCGTTAAATTTGTAATATAATTTTAAATTTTCTTCAGAAAAAATGGAACGATTGTAATACTTCTTTATGTTTTCTCTAGATCTGGCTTCTAAAAAAAATCTTAGATCATCTATTGCTCCAATAAAAGCCCCTGAAGTAAAATTATCCCCGTCTATTTCTGCTGTTGACCCGTTTCCAATTGTTAATTTTTGATTTGAAAATACTATAGGGCCTACTATAAATGGCGTACTGGTTGCTACTAAATCGCCTTTTTCGTATATTTTTAAAGTTTCAGATATGCCTCTATCAAAAACTATGCTTATGTAGTTCCATTTATTTTTAGGTAATTCACACTTAACTGAATTTCCTAAATTATCTACATTTACTCCAACAAATAGATTAAAGTGAGTTAATTCGTTTCCGTTTTGGAGCTTTTCTATTCCTACCGTAAAACCGTTTTCATTGTTATTTCCTCTAACTCTTTGAACTACGACCTGGTTTTCACCAGGTTGACCAACTGGAACTCTTATTGCAAATTCTATAGTGAAGGGGCTATTGCCTATAGTTAAAGAGTCTTCTCCGGAAACTACATCGCCGGATGTATCTACGACTCCTTTAAACGGATTACACTCTAGTAAGTTAGTTCCATTAAACTGTAGAAAACCTGTGTGTTTAGGTATTTTATCGTAAACGTACTTTTCAAAGCCCGTTAGAGAGTCTAAAAAAACTATAGCCTCATTTTCTGTTCCATCAAATGGAAATTTATTTAATATTTTTTCAAACGTTGTATGCACTTTAGATCTAGCAGAGTTAAAAAATGTATGATTTTCAAATTTAGAAAAGTCTACATTTAGCTGTTGCGTACTTTTTAATGGAAAACCAGGCGGATCATATCTAAAAGAACCTGTTAATTTCTGAAGCGCGTCTTTTCTTTGAGAGTTGCCTTCAGAGCTTACATTCTTTATATTTTCCGCTGTATTATTATTAAATGCTCTATTTCTACTAGGTTTAAAAAGAGCACCGTCCATAAAGTTTGAACTTCTATTCATTATATTACCCTAAACCTAGATTGGTCGTCCTTAATAATAAATTCGTTATCTCCGTCTTTTATTTTATATTCAAACGAATAAGATCTACCGTACGGCAATATGGAAAAATCAAAATTAAAAAACATGCCGTTAGCATCGCTAGATATTAAAGTAGAGTTGTCTGCTTCACCAAAATCAAAAACTATCTTTCCTGTATCAACATCAAAAACGCGATAAAAGCTTATTGGAAATATTTCTGATTGCTTTTTTACTCTTGACTTTGTAGATGAATCAATGCTCTTAGAGTGGTCTATCGCGAAAAGTCTAACTTTTTTAATGTCTGATTTAGAGTACTGACTAACTAGATTAACTGAATATAAGCTAGGATCTACTTTAGAAGTTCCGGAAGACATTCTAGATTTTTTTATAGTTAAAGATCCGGTATGAAAAACCTGGGATTTATCGTTTGATTCCCAGTAAGTCTTAAAATCTATTTTTCCATTAGAAGCTAAAAATTCAGAAACTTTTAAATTTTTATCTATAAAAGAATCATCGTTTGATGATATTGAAAAACTGGTTTTGTATAATCCCGGAACAACAGTATCGTTTGTTCCGGAAGTTACAGAAGAAACGCTAGACTCTTTTACAAAAAGACCACTGACGATCCTTAAACTAAAAGCATCTTCGCCGGTTAACTCTACGCCGTTGTGCTTTATGTTTTCCCGATTAGATCTTACTAAATTTTCTAAGTAGAGAGTTCCTTCGTGGTCAAATACAAAATTTAAATGATTATCTTGAATAGAGTCATCATAAGATATTTCAAGCCTAGGTCTTAGATGAGGGTTTGATACATGCCTAGATGCAAATCTTTTTACAAATCTAGTCTTAGTATCTGTTTCTTCTGAATCCACAAATGATAATCTAAAACCATTGTCTGGTATTGATTCTAGTAGCATAGATTTTATAGAGGTCGTTACATCTAATTCTAAATCTTCATTTCCAACTTTAAAATGTTGCTGAGCAGAAAAATTTATCCCTTCTGCGTCTATAGTAGAAATGCAGTCTATGTCTAAGTTTGAAAAATCACCAATATTATTAGCGCCGGCGGTTTGCCAAGGTACATCTGCATTATTTTCAAAAACCCTGTTTGTAAAGTTTGTTACTGTTTCATTAGAAAACTGGCCTACATCTCTTCCAAAACCTTCAATAAATTTATTTTTAAGAGGATACGAAATAACATTAAAATCGCTAGGAAGTGCATTTCCTGAAGTTATATCGTATAGCTTTATTTTAGCGCTAAAATTATTTGAGTTTATGTTTATATCGTCTTCAAATTTAGACTTAAGCTTCTCTATGTTAAACTTTATTAAAATTCTAGATAGTTCAGTTTGTTCTCCAACCCCTCTTAACTTATTTTCATCGTACAGCTTAAATAAATCTAAGGTTCCAGCTCTTCCTACGTTGGATTTTAGCGCCCTATCGTCTCCAATAATTTTATTTGTTATATATGTATCTTCGCTACAAGTTAAAAAAAGTTTCATGCTTTACCTACACAGCGTTTCCGGAAATATCAAATTGTGGAAACTTTAATTCAAAAATAGATCCAAGCGGACCCCTTAATATTCCGTATTTTACGCTTTCTTCAAATGGAAAAGTAGCTCCAGAATATTCTCTTCCTTCTATATTTCCAACTCTAGGAATTATTCTTAGGCTTACTAATGATAATACGCCGGGCGTATTTATTATAATATTAGTAATATCGTCAAAAACTATAGGCTGCCCTATCTGAAAGTTGTCTCTCCTCATAGAAAAAGCAATTTCTGAATTTATACTATTGATAATGCTTATTCTGTCAGTCTCTTCTTTAGTCATAACTTCATATTTTACTCCAAAGTTAATAACTTTTGCATCTAGAATGTCCATTGCGTCTGATATCACTCTATATTCGTTTAAATATCTAGATAAGTTTAGCTTTAAAGAGTCGGGGGACGTAGTTATGTTTCCGTTTGAATCAATAGAGCATATAAAAAGAAGCCCAGATAATGGATTGCTTCTATTTTTTTCAAACGCTGCCCTGTATACTCTTCCAAATTTAGACGGAAAAGTATATATTCTTGCCAATAAATCTTCTCTGGTTACTATTCTCATTTGAGAATTTCTGGCGGTAGGTATAAAACTTTTTAGTGCAGTCAAAGACGGAGCATCTGTTCCACCTTTTGATGATAATTCGTTATTGGACCTTATAGACTGCCTAACAGCTAATGCCTCTGAACCTTCTGGTTTATTTCTAAACTCTATAATAAGAGTCTCAATAGAATTTATTGAGTTAGCAGCTACGTTATGAGATAAACCTCCGCCAAAACGATACCTAACAGTTATTGTTGTGTTGCTGGGGGCAACTCCTAAAGTTTGAGTTTTTAAAAGCGAGTTTGGATCTATTGAAAACCTTTCGATGGATTTTTTACCAAATAGCTCTAAAGATACATCGCTAGGGTCTGGCAATATATCGTCATCAAATATTTCTGCATCACCACTACCAAAAACAATAGTAGTACCTCTATCGTCAAACCTATTTCTTCTTATGTACCTTCTTGGTGCCGGCATTAATTCTAAATTATGGCTTACTAGATCGCTGTCATTTCTGAAATTGTCAACTGGAACAAAAACATTATCTTGAGATAGAGATTCTACTTCGTAATAATCATCTCCTTCTGAATCTGTTACTGATATTATACTGCTGATATTAGAATTAGTTAAAGATATGGAAGTAAACGGAGAGTGGTCTCCCATGTTAAAAACTTCTTCTGTTATTTTTCCAGAAACTGCTACTACGTCAATGGATACGTCAAAAGATGCCGGCTCGGCACCTTGATCATCTAAGCTTCTTACAGAATAGTTGGCAATAAGATTACCAGCCTTATTTTTTCTAGAAAAATCTATATCCTCTGTTGTTAAAAAGCTTACTCCAGAATTAGATATAAATGAAGTGTTAGCTAGTATTATAGGCAAACAAGACATTTTTGGAAAGAAATCATTTCCTTTTTTTTCAGCAGGAACAGTTATGCTGACCGTCAAAACCACAGAGGATGGAGAGGCTCCTACTACTTCTAAGCCGGCATTTCTCATATGCGTTACTATATTTTGAGGTTCAACTGACTTTATTGGATCTAACTCGCTAAAGCTGTGATCTAAATAAAAAGAAAGAGAATCACCTATTGAAGAAGCCATGTCTAAAAATAGACCAGCTACAGAAGGTTCACTAAAATCGCTTATTTTATCTGGAAAATACGTTCTAGCTTCTCTTAAAAGGTCAGCTTTAAAGGCGTCAAAATCTTTTGCAAAAAAGGATCGCCCTGTTTTCTTTTTTACATTTTTTTTAGAATTAATTGCCATTATATAGCCTCATAAAAATTAAGTTCTAGCACCATGTTAAAAATTGATAGGTCCGGAGCAGAGAATGTTATTATTGAAGAAAGCTGCTGAAGCGTTCCGTTTTCATCTACTTTTTTTATGGGCTGATATCCTACCAATTTTATAAAAGGCATAAAGTCTTGCACGGCGGATTTAATCCTCTCCATGATCAACTGGTCTCCTGATTCAGTGCCTATTTCCATTATCAGCTCTTTTATATTAGCTCCATATTCAGGCATCATTAATCTTTCGCCCTTGTTAGTAAGCACTAGATTTCTAATATTGTCTTCTATTTGCTCTTTTGATTTAAAGTGCATCTTAAAAACGCTGCTAGAGCTATTTGTAAACTCCATGGGCGTTTTTATTCCTATCGGTACAACTCTTCCGTTGTATGTTATATTTTGGTTGTTTACTCTTTCTTCTTTTTGTATTAAAGTTTCTCCAACAGAAGAAAAATCGTAAACTTTTTTTGATTCTGACATTAAAAAACCTCTTGCAATATTAATTATTGCGCTGTCTTAGTAGACACTAGCCATTATTTGCTAAGAAATTGTTCCGGTGCCAGTACCAACACCTGGAATGGTCATAGGCGGGGGTGCTGTAGGCACCATGCTGGTCCCGGCCGGCATCATGGATGCTGGGGCTGCTTCACCTGTCCCGCCGTCAGTGTTTACATCTGTTTCAACTATAGAAGAAACAAAGAAGTCGTGAACAGCTTGGCCTATGGAGTCTCCTAGATCTTTATTTATTTTAGAAACTTTTGCTCCGTCAGAAGAACCGTCTTTCACTGTTTTATTATAAGCTTCCTCTATTTTTAAAGCCAGGTCTGATTTTGAAGGTCCGTCTAGAGATGTTAACCCTTTTGAATCTCCACCTACTCCTTTACCCGTGCCTAATTCGCCTGCCATTATAGAAGCCGGAGTTATTGGCGGCAATCCTGCACTTTGAAAGGCTTCTAGCTCTACCTCGTTTGTAACTTCTATTGTTTTCGAAAAATTTAATATAGCAACAGAAATTTCTTCGCCTAACTTCTTATTAATATCTGGAGTAGAAGCTTTGTCTTTAGAGCCTGAATCATTTACGTTCATGTAAGCTTTAAATATTTCTTCTTGTAAAGGGTCTGATTCATAAGCAGTAACTTCGCCTACTCCTTTTCCGGAAACAGGGGCTGCATTGGGGCCCGCAGATCCTGTGTCTATGTAGTCAACGGTTACGTCAGTTTCTATTAGAGCTTCGTTTATAAATTTAGTTATTGAGTTAGTTATATCGCTGGATAGAGAATCCAATATTTTTTCAGGGCCTCCTGATTTTCCTTTTTCTGTGCAATCGTTAAAAGCTTTCTCTAGATCAGACTTTAAGGCAGGTAAACTAGAAGACAAAGGCAATTTTATTCACCGAATATTCTTTTAGAAGCTAGAGCGTCAAAGTTCATAGACTCAGTATCTATTTTTAATAAGTCTGATTGAAGCTTTACAGCAGCCTGCGTTAACTGTGGAGAAGGTGATCCAAAACCAGGGGTTACATGTGTCTGCATTGTGGTTGTAAAAGCGTCTAATGCTGTAAATAGTTCAGTAAATACTTTTTTTAGATCTGCAAACCTAACGTAGGGATGAAGTCCTCCGTCGGCTGGTCCTTTTCCTCCATATCCTACGCCTTCAGCCATAGTATCTTCACTTCTTCCCATCATTATTACTTTTCCGGAAACTTGTATTGAACCGTCTGACATCATGTATATGCATGATGCATCTTCACCAGCTTTCCCTTGCTTTATTATTCTTACATCTCCATCTGATATTTTTACATCTTTATATTCTGATTGTATTAAACCACTGGTTCCTGTATTTCTAGCAACTATCCTTATTCTATCTGCTTTTGCAGAAACAGAAGAAAGATCTGGCTTTGGAGAAAGTGCGGAATCTGCCGAAGATCCATTTATAGGGCCAGGTATTGCTGCAGGCGATGTTCCTAGTTTATCATCTATATCTCCTGAAGTTGTAACATATATCCTGGCAGCATCGTTTATAAAATCCGGATCCCCCTCTGGTACATCTAAATACCTATTTTGGTCCTTTTGTTTTTCGCTTATATCAGAAGTAATAGATTCGTCGCTAGTAGGGTCTTTATCTAGCTCAAATTCGTCATTAACATTTTTAATAACTCTAGGTCTAGTTAAAGCCGCATTTTCTTTTCCGTCCCCTTCTTTTGGATCGCCTAATATTCTTCCTCTTCCTACAACTAAATCGATAGAACCTTGGCTAGGTTTAACATTCCCTCCTTTTACTTTGTAGTTAGACAGCTTTTCTTCAGGCCGGTTAGATAAGCCGTATCCCCGGTCAGTACCTAACACTATTAGAGAATTATTGGATCCCTGTATTACCGTATCGCCAGGCCTTTTTATAAATCTAGGGACTGGCTCGGTAGTAACAACATCCTTATAGGTCGACTTTATGGTTTCATAACCGTCTCTTTGAGCTATTATGAAACCCGATTCAAAATCGTCTTCATCGTCGTCATCAGGCTTAAATTTAGGATCAGAAGATTCTACAGACTCACCGTTTGGAAATCCAGGTTTTCTTAACTTAGTGTTTTTTTCTTTATTTTTAGGAGGTGGGCCTGGCTCTATGTATTTTCTATCAAAATGTGTGTAGTTTAAATCTTCAACCTCAAGCTCACTATGAACTCGCGTCATCCAAAATCCATACTCTGATATACCTGGTATAGTAACTACTATTACTTGTTCTCCAGGCTTAACAGGTAATAAAAAGTGAGAAGAAAAAAATGGGTAGTATAGTTTAAGCTTTGTTTTTTCTACGTCAGAAGAAAAAAAGCTTTCCGATTTTTCGTTTTCTAAACTTATTTTATCGCCTTTGCCTACGCTAAAAGCAAGTATAGATCCTCTTGGTGCCCTAGATAGAGTTAAAGCGCTGCACTCAATTTCTTTGTTCGTTTCTTTTTCTTCTTCTGTAAGACCATCGTCGCTTTCTTCATCGGGGTTTTGTTGTTTGCTAGAAACTATATATTTGGTTATGCTAGAAACGTCGTTGATAACATCGTGAACTAACGCTCTTCCAAATTGAGCTTCGCCAGATTGATCTTGATCAAATAAATCTCCTAACAATTTCTACTCCACTATTTTTGAAAACAAATCATCCGGATCAATTTTAGAACTAAATTCTTCAGACTTACTAATCATGTCTGCCAATGATATTATTTGCGCGTTGGACTTACACATTCTCTCTAAATACTTTACTAAAGTAGGACCTATAGACATGTGATCCGCTGTTCCTCCGCCCATACACTTAAAAGCTTCAGTAAATAGTATTCCAGCTTTTTCCCTATCGGAAACAGCGTTATCGTATATCTCTTTCCATAAAACTCTTTTTTTACTGTCTAATTCTTTTATAGATTCTAGCAAATCTGAAAACTGTTTTACTTTTTTTTCAGAATCAGTTAGTTCGTTTAACTTTTCGTCTATTTTTTCTTCTAAAGACATAAAATTACCTTAAAATATATCGTAAAGATTTCTATCTTTAACCATGCTTCTATAGTGTCTTCTTATTACCGACATGGCTTTAGACATTTGCTTTTTGTCTAAACCGCTAATCTCTCTTATGTAAACTAAAACCGCTCTTTTATTTAAAAGATCTAACTCTTCAACATTTGAAAAAAGCGTATGTATTGCTTCTAAACACAGCATCTCATTTTCGTTTGAGATCTTTACTCTCATGTCGGATACCATTTTAAGTATTTCGCTTTTTCTTTCAGCAATAGCCATTATAACGTCTGGAGGGGGTATAACATCAAAAGACTCAAGCTGCTCTTTTTGCGATGTCGACATTTTATCTGGTTGATCTATGCTTATGTGCCTCTCTCTTCTTTTTTTGTGTTGCCTAGTATTTATTATTAGCCAGTTTTTTGCAACAACGTTAAAATAAGAAAAAGCTTTTGTTCCTTTTTCTGGGCTCCATTTATGTATTGATTCATATAAAAAAGAAATGCAATCTGCTTTTAGCTCTTCAAATGTATTATACGCAGATTTAAATCCATATACGAAAATAAGGTTTTCACAAAGCTTATCAAAAGCAGGAAGTATTTGTTTTTCGTAAAGACTTCTTTTTTCATCAGGGCACTCCATTTTTTGATACTCCTCTATGTTTCTCTGGGTATCCATGTTAAAATACATGTTCCTAGGAGTCCCCGGCTTTCTCCTTATTTTCTTTTTGCCTTTCAATTCTTTAAATTATCCTCTTCGAAGTTATTGGATAGAACGTTTGCAACTTCAAGTATAGCATTTCTTGTGTTGGAAACTCCTTCCATTACGCTTTTAATTTCAGGGCTATCGTAAAAAAGCGGCCTATTAAGAACTTCTGTTATAGCAGAATATTGTAAGTCTATTTTATCTAAAGAATTTTCCACAGACTCTTGTACTCTTAATATAGTCATAGCAAACTTAAAGCAAAAATAAGATATAACAACAGAATATATAAAAAGCACTATTAATACAATCTCTAGCAATTTAAAACCCCTGACAATAATTCTTCGTATGCTAAATTTATGCTTTTTTTACTGAATTTTTGTTTTAGTTTTTCTGAAAGTTTTTTAGCTTGCCTCTTAGGCACCTGATATGATTTTTTAACTTTTTGTATCTTAGCTTTAAAATCGTGCTCTGATACGTTGGCCCACTTAGACCCCTTAATAAATATCTTGTTATCGACTCGCGATGGATCTATCTCGCTAAGTTCATAATCTAAACCGATCCATTTGCCGTTATTTAAAAACTCTGTGTGTGCAGACCAGTTTGTTGCGATAACAGGTAAACCTGCCACTGCTGACTCTAAAATAGGTAAACCGAAACCTTCTCCTCTAGTTGTAGATATAAAGGCTTTAACCTTGGGGTGAGTATATAGACCGGTCATGTCTTTTCTACTCATTATACCGTGAAGCAAATAAAACTTAGGCTTTCCATTGTAGCCTATTTCTTTCAGTAAGTTGTTAAATAATGTTCTTGTTCTTTTTTTATCTAGTGCTGTTTCTCTACCCTGAGTTGTTTTAATTATTAAGCCTACAGAAGAATCGTTTTTAAAAGCTTCATAAAACCATTTTACCATGTAGAATATATTTTTTCTATCATTCTCTACATTCGTTCCTGTTATTGTTCCTATTGACAGAAAATTAAACTTAGTACTAATGTTTAAATCAATTTTAGATTCTTCTAAAATCTCTTCATAGTAATGTTCTGGCACTACAAATACATTAGATTCATTGTTTTCGCCGTCTAAACACATTTTGGTATGGTTTGAAGGCACGATAACTTTGTCCATTTTTGCAACGTGAATATTTTTCCATCCTTCGCTGCATATATCAGTTTCTACTCCGGCCGTTATTCCTACATTGTAGTTTGCTAAATTGGCGTCCCATTCATGCGGAAGTTGAATTTGAAAGCTAACGTCGTACTTTTCCGGTCTATCTTTGTTTGAAAGCTGTATTGAGTTTTTTACTAAAAAATCTTCTTGATCTAAGTACCAAGGAGTTATACCCCATGGAAGTATGTCTGTGTATATTTCTATTTTTCCACCAGCTTGTTTTTCTAGAAGAAAGCTTAAAACTTGCCTTGAATGTTCTCCGTAGCCGGATGCTGATAATAAAGGTCCTCTTATTAATACTTTTTTCATCCTAGCTTCTCCAAAGTCCAATATTTAAATTTTCCGCCTCTATAGTCATCTATTAATTTATTTAGAGAGCTATGCCAAGCGTCAACAGTATCTTGATAGTTAAATTCAGATTTTACGTAGTTTAAAGCTTTTTGGCCTAAGGCTTTTCTATCTTCGCTACTCATTTCGAACATAGAATTTATAGCCTCTGTTATTTTTTCGTTAGATGCATAATCTTCGAATATATAAGGAACCGTTTGAGAGCCAACAACAACTTGATTATCTACATCTAAAGCTATGCCGTTTTCAGTGCCATCTCTATGGTCTACAACCTGCCTAGTTAAACCGCCAGTCTTTACTGCAATTATAGGATTTCCGCACTGCATAGATTCTAGCGTAGATAATCCAAAACCTTCAGCAAAAGATATGTTTATGCATGCGTCAGATATGTTGTGTAGAGCATTAATTTTATCAAATTCTATTCTTTGGGTTGAAAAAACTACGCTATCAGTTATTCCAAAATTTTCAACAACATTAAATAAGTTAGGCCCTTCGTTATCATTAGGGTCTGTATGCATTAACAAAGTCGCCGGAACTCTTTTGTTGGGGTAGTTTTTCTTTTGTTTTTCTATAAACTTCGACCAAGAATATAATAAGTCTGCTGGCCTTTTTCTTTTGGCGTTTCGATTTATCCAAAATAAAACAAAGTCATCTAATCTATCTTTACCCAAAGAGGACTCTTTACAATACGCTATTTCGTCTTTTTCCATCTGATAAAAGATGTTGTTAGGTATAGAATGAGGTATAAAATTTGTTTTTTCAGGAAATTTTTTACTAACCATTTCGTACGTCAAATAGGAATGGCAGTTTATTAAATCAGTATCTTCGTAGTATGGCGTGTTGAAATCTGGATAAGGGTAGTTGTCCCAAACGTGCCAATAAGCTATAGGGCAAACTTTTCTAACTTCATCTGCTATTTCCCATAGCCAAGTAAAAAATCTTGGATCTGTAAAAATTAAAACTACGTCTGGTTTTTCTGCAATAATTGCGCTAATTAAAAGGCTTCTATCTCCAAACCCGTCTATAGGCTTTATGATATAGTCTTCATTAATAAAAACTGTTTCATAGTCGTCATGCTTCATTGCTGCACCGAACTGACGAATTGTCCACTCGCCTTTTTCTAAAAGCCCTTCTATTAAAAAACGGCTTTGACAACCTACACCGCTCGTACTTAGAGCATGATCTGATAGCATTAATATTTTTTTCTTCATAAGAGACCTTAAATAAAGTTAATTGATTTTTTTAAACTATAAAACAGTTTAACAAGATAGTTAATATATTATCTATGTACAGTGTTCTGTATCCTTAAACGGACAATACTGGCAGGAATAACGATTTTTAATATAAAATTTTGAATTTACAGTCCTAAGCATACTTCTGAGAATCTTTAAAGCCTTATCGATTGATTTGGGACCTGATGATACTCTGACTAACTCGCAAACTTTTCCAGGCTTGGCTCCTCTTTTAAGAAGAACAAACCCGCACATTATGTCTTTTAAAGGTATATTTTCTCTTTTTGACCAAAAATGCTTGTAAAGAAAAAGCTGGCTGGTCATTAGTATATCTTGTTTTTTTTCTCTACGCCAACCATAAGACTGAGCCGTCTTCCAGTCTATAATCCAATAGTTAAAACCTTTTCCTCTTTTTTTAGGAACTTTTATTATAGCATCTATAAAACCTTTAAATTTTATATCCGTATTATCGATATCTTCATACAGTTCATATTCAGCGGATACAGGCTCCCATCCCGGGAATTCTTCGTTTAAAAATTCCGGAAGATCATTCCACATGTTGTTAGCCCAGTTAACCCATTCTTCTACAGGCTGGTATTTATACCAACTAGGTTGAACATCAATCCATTCTTTTTTATCAAAGCCATTCTTTTCCCAAGCTTCCCTTATTTCTCTTACTAGCTTTTTTCTATCTGGCTGCTTATTTTCTATCAAGCTTTCGCAACCTTCATGAACTGCTGTTCCAAAATCTAAAAAGGGAGAAGGCTCAAATACGTCAATTTTATCAACTTGAACTAGTTTATGTCTGTAGGGACATTCTTTCCACATTTTTATTTCTGAAAAAGAAACATGCGGTTTTTTGGTTGGAAATATAGAAGATGGGTCCATAATAAATCATTTCAAAGCAAATAGCTTATTTAAATAAATTATATTTACATTTTTTTTAGTGTACAATTTGCTGATTTATTCTATATAGCCTCTGGCTCTTATCCATTCGGCAGATTTTTTTTGTTTATAAGATCGATCCGATTTAAATAATTCTGGATCGTCCATGTTAATGTCATAGTGATAAGTTACTTTATCGTAAAAAGCTAAAACTTTATTATTTAATCTAGCCCTCTCCATCATGGGTAAAAATATTGCTTGATCTTGCGCAACTTTAAAATATTCTCCGTTTTCATCTTTAAAGTTTTCCTTATTTAAACCCATAAATTCTTTTAGTCTATAGGTTTTAAGATGGCTGGTTTTCCACGGCTGTTCGTACAGCGATATGTCTGCGTTTATAGGGCCTGATATGTTGATATTAGAAAAAGACCATCGGTGTTTTGTCCATAGAACAGCGGGATCAAATCTGGAATAATGATCATTTAATATATCAAAAAGGCCTAAATCAATTAAAAAATCTCCAGCGTCTAAATGAAGCATTACAGAATTTTTATCTATTTTTTCTACTAAATTTAGAAGATTCTTTATTTTGCCTAAATTTTTTTTGTTATTAACTAAAAAAACTTTATCTTCTATTTTTAATTTATCGATAAAATCTTTTATAAAATCACTGGTTTTATCTGTAGATGCGTCATCTACTATAAACATTTTCCAGTTTTTATAAGTTTGACCTAAGACTGAGTATATCGTAGTCTCTATCTTTTTTTCGCAGTTATACGCGGGAGTAAATACTACAAGTTCATTCATTGTTTAGCATTACTTTTGGCTGGGATTGTTTTACTTTTATGTGAGGTACTTTTTTACTAAAGTCGACTTTTTTATGAAATATCCATCCACCCATTTCTTTAGAAAGCTTTTCTGACATCATCTTTATATCCTCATCTGAAACATCAGACCATTTTTTGTCAAAAAACTTATTGTTTTCTACTGTATCCTCTTGCTTTATGTTATAGAGACTTTCCCAAAAAGTTTGCCAGAAATTTTTATAAGACCTTATTTTTCTCTCCATATCTATCCAGCTATAATGATGAACTCCTGGAAGCTGGTTTATAACTTGGTTAAACCACGACTGGTAGGCAAAAAGAGCATTTTTATCTCCTGACAAAGCCAACATTCTTGCTTTATGAACCGGTTCAGTGTAAAATGAAGCAAACGGTACCGGCTCCAAGCTGTCTAGATATATGTAGTCACACCCATCGGTACCTGTTTTTGCATAAATTTTTCCTTCTTCATCCAACATTCTATGTGAACCAGGTATTCCATGGCTTATGTTTTTATCGTTTTTTGATAGTCTCCATTTCCATGGGTTTATATCGCACCTAACTTTTTCTTCAGACCCCCAGTACTCTATAACTGGCAATGCTATAAGAGAACACATTCTAGGAAAGTTTTTGCATATATCTAGTATTTTTTTATAGTCGCTTTCATGAACTACTTCATCAGCGTCTTGTTGCCATAAAAAATCACCGGTGCACCTAGATCTTGCTTCTGCTTTCTGCTGACCGTCAAAAACAGCGTGGCGAGAATCGTTCCAATCTCTTTTGACTTGTGCTATAGTTAATTTGCTTTCTTCAAGAGACCAGTCTTTAAGTTCTTCCCAGGTTCCATCTGTAGAACCTCCGTCGACAACTACTACTTGATCAGAGAATCCTAACATGCTTTTTATACATTGTCTCCATGGATAATTTTGATCGATGCAATCTTTTGTTGTCGTGTAGGAAGATATGGTTGGTTTCCAATTTACTATAGATTTTATGCTATTCCAGAAAAGTTCTCTAGCAGCATATAAATAAGACTCTATTTCAAGCATATCTTCTGTATTAAACCAAGATTCATCCTTATGCTGAACATAGTCATTTATTTTTAATTTACAGCCAAGGAGTTTTGCTTCTATTACAAGTCTAGGACATGTATCCTTTCCGTTAGGAAGATAAACTAAACCTTCTGATGCATGTAACTTTTCTAGCATTTTTTCGTAAGGTAGATTCCATATAACTTCATATTCTAAATTATTTTCTTCGCAGTATTCTATAGCGTTATTTTTTCCTTTAATCCACGAATCTGAACCTAAAACTACCCATCCTTTTTTATCTACTTTGCTGCTTCTTATTTCTTTTATTTTAGCAAAAAAACTTTCGTCAAAAACGCTGCTTAGTACATTGCACTTATTTCTATCTATTAATGGAAGTCTTTCTAAATGAAACTCAAGCTGATTTTCAGACATATACCAAAGAGATTCAGCACTTGAATAAAAATTCTGTATTAATAAACCGTGATCCTGAGTATGACAATTACACTCTTCTGAAGTTTCATTTAGATGTTTTTCTGTTGAACGGTATACACAGAACTTGTAATCATATTCTATAACTGAATATTTCATATTATTAGAAAACAAGTTTAGTGTTTCTAAGTTTATATTAGCAAAGTTACCAAATATCCAATGAGAATTTCTAAAGTTGGATATGTGTTCATCAGTAATCTCATGAGACCTGATTTTTTTAATATTGAACGGTGATGAATCTATTAAAGCCTGGCTAGTTAACTCTGCTCCACCAATTAAGTCTGAAGCAAAAAAGTCATTAACAAAAACTACTACTTCGGTGTTGTTTTCTTGCGTCATCTGAACTCCTATGAACAAATGATAGAAGAAAAAAATTTTTTTTATAAAAAAATAAACATTTAGTTTGCTACTATTACTTCTCTATTAACAGAATACAGAATTCAGAAAACTTTAATAACAGAATACAGTTAATCAGTTTATATATTTAAATCTAACAATAGGTACTTTAATCTTTTAATCAGCTTAGTATGATCTTTAGTCCATCCTGAGAATTCCTCACCCTCATGATCCGGATCTGCGTGTACACCTTGTTGATTCCAGATTACTATGTGAACTAGTTCGTGGATTAGTGCAGAATCTGCTATTAAACTAGTTTTTACTTCTACCCATATTGTTTTTTTATCTAGAGCTAAACCTATAACTGGAGGATTTTTTAATAGTTTACCATCAGAACTATATCCATACTTTACTACTCTAGGAATTATAGACATTTCTATAGATAAACCTGAAAGGTGATTCCATAACACTCTTTCAGAAACATCAAATTCTTCTGAATATTCTGCTACGAATATGTTTATAGCTTCTACTAATTTTTTTTCTTCAAACCGGTAATCTTCGCAAAGGCTAGTATAGGTTTTTATATTAGGTAATCCAGGAAGATACTTTACAACTTTAGTTTCAAGGCAGTTTGAGTTATATATACTGGAATAATGCTTTGTCGGACATCCAGTGAAAAATATTATACAGAAAAATACAGAAGCGAATATTGTTTTTTTAATCTTATTTATCATAAGCCCTCCATATTTTAAGTATAAAAAAAGAAAGGGGAGCATTTCTGCTCCCCTTTCAGAATTAATCTACCGGTCTATGCCGATAGGACCAATTCGCGCTGTTTTCCGACTTACATTCTTCCGTCGTTACCAGGACCGTAGTTGCCTAAATCTGTAATGTCTTCCATTACCATGGCAAATCGTCTACCAGTCTTGTTATTTCTGAAAGAAATGAAGTCCTCTTCCTCGATGAGGGTCCATGAACCGCGGTCGTTGGTCAAATCAAGGTCGCCCGTGTATATGTTAGAGAACCTGTTGTTTGTTCCACCTAGGTCAAACACGTTAGACGTCGTCGGCAGTATATTACCGGTAACCTGTATAAGATTACCCTCTGCGTCTAAGTGGATATTTCCACCTGCATCCAAGTGAGCATCAGATGGTGCTGTGATAGTATTCGCAGAAAATGTAAACAACGATGAACCATCAGCTGACATTATAACGTTTCCACCTGCAGCATCAAGCTCAATATTACCACCAGCATCCAACTTGGCAGCACTTGGTGCCGCAATAGTATTTGCAGAAAATGTAAATAGAGCACTGCCATCAGCCGACAACTGAACATTGCCGCCAGAAGCCACTTCCATATTAATGTTTGCAGCTGAATCTATCTTCATGTCAGTTGCATCTTCACCAGCAATAACACCGGATGTGAAAGTGTAAAGCACGTTGCCATCATCTGACATTACAAGCTTTCCACCCGCAGCATCAAGCTCAATGTTTGCTGATGAGTCTAACTTCATATCGACGTCAGTTTCGCCAGCAATAACGCCGGTTGTGAAAGTGTAAAGCACGTTGCCGTCATCTGACATTACAACTTTACCGTTTGCAGCATCTAGCTCAATGTTTGCTGATGAGTCTAATTTCATATCGACGTCAGTTTCGCCAGCAATAGCACCAGAGCTGAAAGAGTAAAGTACAGAGTCAGAGGCACCCTTCATCTCTATAAGGCCACCGTCAGCCTCAAGCGAGACGTTTGCCGATGAATCTATAGCCATGTTAGTTGAAGCCTGACCAGCAATAACACCAGTGCTGAAAGAGTAAAGTGTATCAGATGCATCCTTCATCTCTACAAGGCCGCCGTCAGCGTTAAGCTCAATGTTAGCGTTAGCGTCGACTGTAAGATCGCCGGCAGAAGTTAAGACTAAAGCGTTCGATGCTACATCTAGGTGATGCGCGTTTCCGTCAATCAAGAGCTTACCAACAGTAAGATCTGATTTTGTTCCATCAAAAACTTCTGATGAATTTGACGCTGCATTATATAGAGCGAAACCGCTTAAGCTATCGTCCCAACCCATGAATCCAATTTGAGCTTCTGATCCATCGTGATATCTGAACTCGATTCCTCTGTCTTTACTATCATTACTCTCCGGAGCTGAATCGCCACCGAGAGTCATGATTGGATCGTCAACTGTAACAACGTTAGAGTTAACTGTTGTGGTCGTTCCGTTGACCGTTAGGTTTGCCCCGACTACTAGGCTTCCGATAACGGTAGCATCGTTGTTCAATTGAACATTGGCACCGTTGCTTAGAGTGATGGCAGAAACATCATCGGACCCTAGAATATTATCACCACCGACTTTGACATTGGCAGATGCAGAAACAACATTTGCTGTGAGAAGCAATGTCCCATCTGTAGCATTATCGATTGTCTCGCCATTAGCGAACTCAATCTTGTCTCCGCCTAGTACGACGTTACCCAGCGAGGTAACTGTTAAAGCAGTTGCCTGCGTCGCTTCAGCATTGTATGATTTGAATACAATATTTCCGCCCAGCTCATCGGTGGCACCCTCACCAGCACTAAGCGCTAAGTCAGTTCCCGAGCCTGAGCTTTGGGCGACGTCAACATTAATTCGACCGTCTGCTATATTAATAGCCATAATTATTTTCCTTTGTTTATTTGTCTATTTGGTAATTTCCAAAACGGAAATATTCCAAAACTATATACATGGACTTATATATCGACTTAGGGATTTATGTTATAGAAGTGACGGAACGAACGGTACGTGATTAAATATTTGTTTAAAAATATTTTTATTTTTTTCTAGATCTTAAAACAGACCTCAATCCTCTCATGTGGTTATCGAAAGCTGAACACTCAGAATTAATATATTGTATACAGGTTAACTGAGCTAAAGAATTAGGGTCATCAAATATAAAGACGTATTTTTTCCCATCATCAGTTGCGCTTTCTAATTTAAAGCCTTTTAGCAGGAGGAATGCTGCAGAGGCTATATCATTAGTTTCAAATTTCATTTTATCTCTACCTTCAGTTAATCTTTTAATAAATATTTTCTAACAAAAATTTTAAATTATTCAAAAGGCTCCATGAGCAATTTAAATCTTTTTCCTGTTTTATTGTTCTTTATTGTTAGGCAGTCGTTTTCCTCAATCATGGTCCAATCGCCACGATCATTTTTTAAGTGAAGGTCGCCTGTATATATATTACTAAATCTTTGGTTAGGTGATCCCAAAGAAAAACCTTGGTCTGTTGAAGGAAGAAGGTTTGTATTTATTTTAAAACCTGCAGAAGTTAACTCTACGCTGTGAACCTGGTCATTTCCTGGTCCCATACCTCCACCGCTAGAAGCTACAGTACCACCAGACATGCCTGATATTGTTAAAAGATTTTCAGCGTTCATCGAACTTATCTGAAGATTAAATCCATCCGGATTGCTTAATAAAATCAAGCTATCGTTTGACATGTTATCTACAGATGCGTTTATTACCATTCCAGAGTTTATTACCTCTTTGATTCCGTTAGCTATCTGAGCCTTGCTTAAAATACCAGTTCCGGAAATAGTTCCTTTTCTAAAGTATATTCTAGATCCCACGCTGGTTCCCAAATATTGATTATCTACAGCATCTTGTTGATCGCCAGTATGTCTATCTAAATTTCTTAAACTGGTCTGACCAGCATCGAAAGCCTCGTCGTAACCGTATGAAATAGATCTAGTTCTACCGTCGTTTGCTAACAGCATAATCCCGTCCGGATCAGAAACGGTTATACTTGAAGTATTTCCAGAAAAACCTGGCGTTTGTGCTTCTAATACGACTATAGACAAGTCGTTGCCTGGATCTGAATTTTGTAGACTCGGTTGAGATCTTTCACCTGTAGATTTGGACATTAAATCAGCGTCTATATCTATAAAGCCTCTTTGATTAGCATTTCTAATGCATGCGTATATTGAGTGAGCCAACTTTTGTTCATTATTAGAAGATACGTTGTCATTAGAAATAAGAACACGGTACTCTCTTACACCATCAAGGTCTCCTGCGTCTTGAACATAATATTGATTTCCTGAACTTCCATATTTTACCAATGGACTAGATACAAGAGGTCCCTCCAGCATATCGACTGGAACTGAGCCGAAACCTATTATTACCTTATTAGAATCTTTATCTGTAATTGTAATATTAAAAATATCTTTAGCGCTTTTAATAACGGAGCTTGCATTAGCAGCTTGAGACAACATTACGTCTCTAAAACTATCTGCGCCTGTAGGATAAATTGTTAATATGGCATTAGGATTATTAGAACTAACTGTAGGAATTACGATTCTTCCTCTTTGAGAATCCTCTAAGGGCAAACCAGTACCGCTATATGTAGACGCATTATTGCCGTTGGATAGCAATAAATGATTTGCATCTCCGTCTATGACTATCGTTTCAGTTGTAGAGCCGTCTCCTATCGTGAATCTAGGGAAAGATGTAGAGGTAAAACCTTCACTTGGGTTACCTGAAAAAATAACAAACGATATATCTTCATCTGCATTTGAAATAACGTTAGCGCCAGGGTTGTTACAAATTAATTTTACCTTAGACGAATTATTTGGGTCTATTTCTGCAGTTATGTCTATTTTGTGATTATTTATTATGTTTTTTAAATAAACAGCAAACTCGGCGTAAGTTATTTGACCCCCTATTTGGTTAACCCCGGTTGTGTTGTTATTTGATAACATAGAACCCAGCATGGGCGTGTAGTAAATAATATTTGCCCGTCTAGACCTTATTCTGCCGAAGGTCGACGCATCCGGATCTGTTCCAAGCTCCATTATGAAAGGTGAGTTATCATTAGTTCCTGACGTAGAAGGCGTATCAACTATAGGGTTAGGTATTTCAGTCCAGTTTGATACAAGCGCTGATGAGTGCGGAGCTATATGCATAGACAGCGGCGCACCTGCTTGATCGACACCATTTAATGTACCAGCGGCGAACTGATCACTGTGTATTTGAATTCTTTCAAACATCGATTCAGAAGATAACTCTCCGGGCAATTTCGTGCCACCGCGGTTTGTGTCACTCACAAACCCATTGTTACCTACAAAAACTCTGCCATTAGCATTGCCTTCGTTATTTGAATAGCTGACTCCCTCAATCGCAAACCCGTCCCTCTCCTTACAGTCTAACAAGCAACACGCCATATTGTAGTTAATCCTCTCGCTAGTGCTGTGGTCTTGATCTGCGTTGTCTTGATGCATTCCAATAGAGTAAGAAAACTCGCCGTTTCTTCTAAATCCGCCACTTTGGCCTCTTAAATTTGGCATGTTTAAAACAGTCGATGCTTCTTCAAACACTGGGTCCAAGTCTTCCGTTACAAAATCTATAGTTAAAACGTTTCCTTTTCTATCTGTAAAATTTATGGTTAAAGCGTAATCTTGGCCTCTGCAGAAAGCTGATGGGAACGCATTTCTATCTCCATTTAACGGCTGTTGAGCGCTATTATCTCTATATTTCACTTTAGGATTAGCGAAAAGTATTAAGCATGGTTTAGATATTTTATCTGGGTTATTGTCAATATTGTTCGTGCCAGGAACTACCATCATTGTAGGTCGTGATGTATCTGACTCTCTATCGTAAAACTGTGACACCGAAAACGGAGACCCGTATTGGGGCTCACCATGAATTATTTCTAGCTCCAATTTACTGTATATGGTGCCTAAGCCGTCATCCAATGTTAAAATTGTTCCGCTTTGCGCAAAATGTGTAAAAGTTTCTGAGTTATCCGGATTTGACTCTATTGTTATGCTTCCTTCAGAGTTAACAGATTCGCCTGCCTTTAGAACTTCTATTTGGCCGGTAGAAGCAACCGCGTTTTGAGCTTGATCGTTATTCCCGTTATCTTGTTGGTTGCTGGCGACTGTTAATTCTAGCCTAACTTTTGTATCCGCGGTAACTGTAGTTGTCGAGGATTTAACATTAATGCTGTCGTCTATCGAAGTTACTTTAAAAGCCTCTTTATTTGCAGAAGAAACAGTAAAATTAGAGTTTTTTCCTTTTTTATTAAAATCAGCAGATCCATCTAAACCAAGAATAATATCCGCTGTTCCTAGCGTATTACCGCCTATTGCAACAGATTCTGCGCCATTATTATCAGCCGGAAAAACAAAGCTAACTCCGTCGTTGGTGACTCCGTCGTCCCAGTTTGAAGAACCTATCTTTAATTCAGTTCCAGACGAGTCTTTTATAAATAAATTAGCACCTCCACCAACATCCTTTGCGTACATAGCAACCGAGCCGGCAGATGGATTACTGGGTGCCTCGCTAATTGCTTCAAAGTGTGAAGCTCCTGATATAACCAGATCTCCACCTATAACCGATGTACCCTTTATTGTTGCAGAATTTTTTGAATTAATAGAGCCAGATAAAAAGAAAGAAGTATCAGTGTATGCTGTTGGATTCGATGCATTTTCATCCATAGCACCAGAAAGTAGCAATATCTGAGAGTTCTGCCCGTCACCTCTGACATCGAATAAGGACTCCGGAGATCTTGTACCTATTCCAAATCTTGAAGATGCAGTCGTAGATACAATACCTTGTTCATCAGTGATTGGATTACCTAGTTCATCTCTATTGATGTAGCTTGCAGTCGTAAAATAAGTGTGTGTACCCGGTCTAGTGCATATCTGTGTTTGGCCTAGGCTGGTTTTATCGAAAAATACAAGTCTACCGTAATCTATTTCTTCTTGAGAAAACCGAACTAACTGCTTATTAGAAGCATTTCTTACAGTAAAGCCTTGGTCATTGGTGTCGTTGCATTTTATATCTAGTAGATTCTGAGGCCCGCCGGATTGAAAGTTTATGCCTACCCTTCCGTAGTTTCCATTGGCATTTGAAGCCATACCTAGCTGCAAAGCATGTATTTCGCTAGACCCATCATGAATATTAAAGTAAATCTGACCAGCACCGCCTGTAGAATTAGTAGATAAAAATTTTACATCGTTAGCATCCGGAAGAGTCTCTAGTCTTAACTGTTCAACTCCGTCTTCATCAAATCTCCAAACCCCGGAACCAGCATCTAGTTTTATATCTCCGTTAGAAGAAGACATTATTAAACTTCCGTTAGCGTCGTAAGACTCTAGTGTAGCAGAGTTGCTATTATCAGAATTATTTAGTATTAACTTTTTGTGAGATGTTATGCTGCCTGAAGTTATAACATCTCCGCCAAATAAAGAAGACCCTTTTGTTACTGAACCTTTGGAACCTATAGATCCAGAAACAAAGAAATTTACATCCGTGTAAGAACTCTCGTCTGGAGATAGTTCAGATCCAGATCCGGATAACACATAAACGCCAGTTCCAGTTGAGTCAAAAGTAATAGCTTCTTTTCCATCACTTACTATGTTTAGACTATTATCGCTTTCGCGAAAATATAATCCTGAATTTTGTTTTTCGCTAAAAGTGACGGTCGGCGAAGATGCACTTCCGTTGCCATAAGATATGCCGCCTGGAAGAACAGTGAATTCGTCGAATTTATTAAAAAAACTTGTCGGTATACCGCTCTGGCGTCTATCAAAAAATGCAGCTATATCATTTAAGCTACATCTTTGAGACTCTGATGGACTTCCGTTTTTAAATAAATAAGCAGCATCTCCTTCAAAAGTCTGACCGAACGTATCCGAATTTTGATCGTTATCCGTTTCTACGAGTTTATTAACCTCTATAGTAACCCTTATAGCGCTGAGATAAAAATCTTTCTGTTTTGCTGCATTTTCACCCCCGAGCATAACTAGGCCTGTTCTTTGATCAATAACATCTCTAGTTTGGAAATTTGCTCCATCCATTCTAAGTTTAAATAAAGCCTGACCAGGTATCCTGGATATATTTCTATCGTCGTCTACGCTGGTTACTATGTCTCCTTTTTGAACCCATCGACCAGTATTTTTAAACAAAGGCGTATTTCCATTTTCGTCAACAGCCCCGTCGATTTTAAATTGAAGATGAAAACCTTCTACTTTTATGCTTTTAAAGTTTACATGGCTGGTGTAAAAACCAATAAAAACGTGTCCTTCGCTGTAAGTCAATCCGCCCGAAGGGAAACCTTTAAGAGTCCTTAAGTTCATAACGAACGTATGAGTCGTATCATGCTTTAATTCTAGTCGGTTGCTCCAGAGGCCATCGAAAATTTTAGACGGAAGATCTGTCCTTTTTGGTGTATCCGGAATAGATCCATCGTTTTTTAATCCCTTAGGCGCTTCAAACCATTCTGTCTCTGCAATAAACTCATCATCGCTAGCACCGCCTTCGCCTATGGCTATACCGGAATTGTCAGACTGGTCTTGGGTAAAACTGATTACGGCCGGGGCTGTAGTGACTGCCGGTGTAGTTTCTCCATGAATATTTAGCGGATAATAAATTTTAGTTCCGTCATCTCCAGCGGCTGCTAAATTATCTGCTACTCTTAGATCTGCACGCCATAGTACATCGTTTAGCTCTCTGATTGGATACTTGGGCATATTTCCATAAGAAAATGCTGATCCGAAACCTAGCTCATCAAAAGTTATCTTTCCGTCAACGTTTACAGAATCTGCATTGACAGAATCTGCATTGACAGAATCTGCGGCGATCTCTCCGTTTACATCTAGCAAGCTCGAAGGGTTAGTTTTGCCAATGCCAACCCTTCCATTTCTAAAGGTTGCTATGACTGAACTTTGCGTGCCTACTTGTACAGCAGCGTCAGTGCTGTCCCAATCGTTTGAAATTAAAAGTCCATTGGATAAGGTTTTGGTATTGTCATCGTCTTCTTGCCCATATGCTGTGTCTTCAGGGCTTTTTCCGTCGCCAGAGCAAAATCCAGTGTACCCACTAACAGCAGCCCCATCTTGCTTCATTTTAATATAAGCTGTATTATCCTCAGCACCATGGGTATTTCCAATATCAGCTTCTATAAGTAGTGCCGCTTTACTGGTAGATTTAATATGAAGCATTTCTGACGGAGAATTGGTGCCTATACCAACGTTGCCTGCACTGTCGATTATCATTCTTTGAGAACCGGCAGTATCGAATCTTATCTTGTCTTCGTCACCTGACTCTTCTACCTGTATTTTGGTATCACCATCAGAGTCACTTATGCTAGCCGGCTCATCAATTGGACTCCAAACAGCTTTATCACCCTCCCAAGTAAGAACCTCGTTTGCGACCGGCACATCTTGACCAAGCTTGACTATATCTCCAGATTCATCTACAGCTATAGCATCATTTTCATTGCTAGCAAGAATAACTCTGTTTTGTTCAGGATCAAAATAAAGACCAGAAGTATCTTTGTTTGCAAATGATATTGAAGGATTTTCTTTGCTG
>Ga0208405_1000015_pt1 | contig 38230 bp, 46 predicted proteins | sample ETNtaG_32_FD_185766 | JGI IMG/M metagenome (GOLD analysis project Ga0208405, IMG submission 185766) | Marine microbial and viral communities from oxygen minimum zone, Eastern Pacific Ocean - ETNP201302PF84A (SPAdes) (version 2) | ecosystem: Environmental > Aquatic > Marine > Oceanic ... | reverse complement strand
ACCAGGACCAAATCCAACATATTCAAAGGTGTGTCCAGATGCACGAATAATAGAGTGTCTACGCAATTCAATTGGATTTACACGAATTCTTCTAACCAAAGTGTTTGCCTGATGAGAAGATCTCTCTGATCCCAATACTCCACGGAACACGGTGATTGGATTTGTTCCTGAAGTTGTAGTCTTAACTCTTACAATCTCATCGCCAATGAGCAAGTAGTCTCCAATAGCAATTCCAAGATCACTGATATTTGTAAGAGAAATATTCTCAGAAGTGACATTTGTGATCGAAGAAGAGAGAGTTGTTGTGACACCATCATATGTTGGTATCATTCTTCCATTAATATTCTCATGATCAACACTTACAAACCCATTATTGGATGATACACCTTCACGATAAGCATACATCGTTCCAGTTTGAATTGGAGATTCTGTTGAAACGCCGATATTAACACTGAAAGAATATGTTGGGGTCAATAAATTGTCAAGTACTTGTGTAACGATGAAGTCTCCATTATATAAATCCTCGTTCGAACCAGACAAACGGATCTTTTGATCAACACTCAATCCATGACTGCTATTTGAAGTGATTGTCGCAATTCCTGATACATGATCATACTCAAAAGAATTGACAAGTACTGACTCTCCAGTCAAATACATTTGAGCCTTATTAGTTAAGGTAACTCCAATGCCGGTTACAGAGAATCCTGAAATGACATTTGCAGACTCAACAGCAAAAGAAGTATCAGATTCGACTCCAGTAATGCGATAAAGATCATTATATCCAGAATATTTTTCAGAGGAAACTCCAATGACGCGGATAGAATCTCCAACGTTATTATAGATTGAATCTACACGAACAACTGCAGGAGTATGGTTAGCAGATGTTGTGACACCAACAACGGTCATAGTATTACCTATTCCGTAGGCACTGCCACCATCCATGATCTGAAGTGATGTGATAGTACCAGTAGCATCAAAATTAATCTTTGCAGTCGCATGATCTCCAGTCACAGATCCACCAAATCCAACCAATCTTGCGTTATAAAGGCTTCCAGAAGAACCCGAACCGTATGCAGATCCACCATCAACAATACTTAATTTGGTAATACGATTGAGTCCGTGATCTATGTCAGTATGGATAGTATGAGAAATTCCAGTAGAAGATACAATATCAACCAATGCAGATCCAACATCAGAATCACATAGCATTTTATTTGCGGTTTCCTTTGTAATGCTATGTTGAGGATCATCAACAACAACCTCTCCAATTAAATCGGAAGAAGCAAAGCATTTTGTCTCATCTGGATCAGATACAGGAGTATCGCGATTTGTTTGTGGGAAAAGGTTTGTAACTGGTTGAGAGAAACTTTCTCCAGTAAATGGAGAAGCAGTAGGAGTGTTTGATGCATTGACCAGAGTCAAGTAATAGATACCATCCTGTTGACCAGCAACATAATTCTGAGACTCCTCAATTCTATAGACATAATAGGTATTTGAATATTTCTTTCTTCTGAAGTATGGTAATTCAGTATTTCTTGCAGATGTATCATTCAAGAATGTTCCAGGATTCGTTGGCAAAATAACACTAAACTGTTTAGAATTTGTGATTCCCACAACAGAGAAGCACTTATTTAATCCAGATCCAGTTTCAGCAGATGGATTTGATGTGCTACGAACATTTACTAACTCAACCTCAGATCCAATAGAAAGTTGGTGTGGAAGTTCTGTATTAATTGTTGCTCTATTAGAGTCCCAATCAACATTTGAAATGAATCTATAGTTTCTCTGTTCAGTCGAACTACTGAGAGAACCACTTCCAAAATACTTCTGTATCTCTGTGGTAGTAGATCCGATTGAAGTATTTGATTCTTGGACGATAAATCCATCAATAGGTGGTCTAGCATTTGCTCCTGCATTTGATGGAATCACATATCTCATTCGATAAACTGTATCAAATGCATTCCGACTATCTTTTCTACGACTTACGAAAGTTCTTGGTGTGGCTGGTCCAAAGTAATCTGTACCAAATCCAACAATCGTAGAATAGATGCTGTTTTCAGTTGAAGCAGAGGATACGTTTATATACCACTGAGTATTTGAGGGGTCAAATTGAATTGGGTGTCCAATATCACCAGAGTTCTTATCAGAAACTTTACTGACAATCTTTAGTAATCCACCCTTCTCATTAATAATCAGGTTATTTCCATCTGTAGCATCATTTAAAGTTTTTGCAAGTTTAATATTTGTAGTGGTAGACAATCCACTAGAAGGGTTCTTGTCAGTAATTACATAGTAAATCGTGTTTGGACTCAAACCATCAGGGATTTGACCAGTATCACCATAAACACGAACAGATTCTCCATTAATAAATGTATGTGGTTCAGTCAGTGTAATAACATTATCGGCTCCACTCTGACTATATCTTCCAATACTGTTAATACCAACTAGACTTCTATCGACATTGAATGATTTTTCGGAACTAGAGTTAGATCCAGGCATTATGATCCTGGAACGATATTCAACCAACTCTTCACCAGAAGATACAAGAATCTTTAGTTGATCGTTTTCTCTTGCACCAATACGATATCCCTCGATTACGTTTTCTGGCGCAACATCGGGATTTGTGCTTTCAAATAAAAATAGTTGTGAGGTTGATCCAACACCAACTGTTTTATTTACATCGATTGCAGCAAACTCAATTGAATTTTCCTGAATTGGAACTTCTTTTGGTGGGATGATATGCGTAATATATCCGTGATCATCTTGTCCAAATGCTTCATCACGGAATCCGTCAGAAGTTAATGCTTTTGCACCGAAGTTTGAGTTGGAGTTTGTGATAGAAATCTCTCCACCAGACTCGGTTTCAAATTGTTCAGAAAATCCAATCGCAAAAACCGAAACTGCTTGAATAACAGATTTGTTCGATGCTTTAATATGGTAGTTTTTATAGGATGGTTTATATTTTGCTCTGGAATTATTACTAATCGTTTCATTGCCAGCAATTGAACTGTCATCATAGTTTCCTGTTGGTGGAGAATCTGTGTTAAAAACCACAAATGCTCTATCATCTTTCTGTAGAGAAATTCCAGTGAACTGCGATACCACCATCGAACGGAATCCATTTGTCCTCGATCCATCTGCATGAAGTCCACACATCCCATATACAGAACGCATTGAACAATTGAAAACATATGGAGATGCGCCAGTTACGGTATCGGACTGAAGTGCTAACGTAGCACCGGATGAAGCTGGGAGTGGATTATTGGGAGCATTCTGAACCTGATACTGAAAACTATTATCGTCTAGTTTTTCAGTAACAACAAACTGACCATTATATCCACTTGCAGTGACTCCCTCGACACGGAATGGAGTATCAACATCTAAACCTTCGGCACTATTTGTCGTTGTAACAGTGATTGTTGTAGTTGGGTTCAGTCCATTACCAGATCTAATACTTGAGATGCCGATACTCTCTCCGGTAGATCCAACAATACGAAACTCATCGATCTTAGGTTGAATATCCAAACCACTTGAAGGATAATCAGGTTCAATCGCACGACCTGAAGATTGTCCATAAACGAGACCAACCTTCTCATAGTACATGTCCAGATCTGTGCGATCACTGGAATATGTTAAAAAATCATCGCTAATATCTACACCATTTTTCCCATCAGCAAACTCAAAACAAGTTAACTTATGGTGAGAGAAGTTTGGAACGAATAAGTTTGTTGTATAATCCTTATGAACGGTTCCATTTGGATTGCCATCAAAGATTGAAAACTGGGAAACATAACAAGCACCAGTTACACGGAAAATACTAGACCTTTCAATCGAATCATTCTCTGGATTTGGAACATACTTTGGGTAGATTTTCGTTTTTCTGAAATCCATACCAACCAGAGAGGTACCTCTTGGTATGATTACACCGCCATGAATACTATTAAGCTTATAGAGCTCATTGTTAAATGTGGTTAAGTCAAAATTGGAAGAAAGGTCAAATGGTGGGAGATCATTTGAGACTGATCCATTTCTAAGTCTATAGTTATTTGCACCATCTGGAATAAATCCTGGACGATTATCAATGATATGGTCGCCAGGATATACAAGAACTGTCGTTTTTCCAAATCTATCGTTATCCAGCCCTCTTTGATATGAAAATCTTGCTGCCTCAATCAGAGCACGTTGAATGGTTTTAAAGGGTCTTGTTAGTGCATTACCCTGATTTTCAATGCTGTCTGTGGCATCAACGTCATTTGGATTTACATATAAAATCGTTCCACGCGATGACTTCAATAGGTTACTTAATCTGGAAAGACCCATCTTATTTTGCTTATGTACCGTTAATGATTATTTAGTATAAAAAAATCACCCAATTTCTTGGGTGATTTAGCACTTCCTTCACACGGAAGCCCCCGATCGGACTTGAACCAACGACATCGGCTTTACAAAAGCCGCGCTCTACCAGCTGAGCTACAGGGGCATTAATTTGATCACTCTCCAATTATAGAGTAGTTTTGTGAATTTGTCAATCGAGAGGAAGAAGTTCAGGATTTTCAATGTCTAGTTCATAGAGCATTGGATGACATTCTTCCATCATAAGGTACATTGATGCTCGATATAGTTCTTCCGGTTCCCAACTTTTTTCTTCTTTTGCTATCTGGAGCACTTCTGGATGTTGCCTGGCAATTTCTGGGAGTTCGTCAAAAGTAAAAGGAATACCCTGAATGAAGTATATCAATATTAACATCGTTTCCCGGTTATACCAAGCATAGCTCGTTTCTATGCGGTATTTCATTGTGGGATGTTTTGTGTCCTACATGTTTATTTAGGACAGTGCGAGTAGGGAGACTTGAACTCCCACGAGGATAATCCTCAACAGATTTTAAGTCTGGTGCGTCTACCGATTCCGCCATACTCGCAAGAAAATTCCAAAAAACCCTATGGCTCAAAAATTTTCCGGAAAATTTTTTTCGACTTTTTTGGAATTAAAAGCTAAATTTAGCCAGGGGTCAACGACATTCGGTAAGAGGCTCGGCATACACTAACTCATCTCCAAGAGTGTCTCGAACAAATTTTAATACTCCCATAAACTGATCGACTGTTTCACATTCAACTTCTTTTGTATCGCCCTCATCAGAATAAAGATAGAAGGTTCGTCGAGAAGCATCGACAACACACTTGGTGAGGTACTCGTCTTGCATTGGATTTGATTGACTACGACCATAGTATAGTCGATGAATGCCTGAGTGTCAAGCAGAGTTTGCAGGATCAAATGAAACGACGACAGGATTTCCAATGGGATCTTGTGTGGTATTCATACTAAAAGTTCCTATTCCATCTATTTCAAATATTAAATGTCCGGAATTATAACCGCCAGCAATGGCACTATCTCTAAAATAAACCTTAACTGGTCTTGTTCCTGGTTCAAGGCTACTATTAATTCCACCAAGTACATGAACTCCTGGAGGAGCTTCAATACCAGCTTCTGCTGGAATATTTTGCATGATATCAAGTTGCTTTTGCAAATAATCTTGAGCACTGTCATCAAATTGGATATGTAATGCCATGATTTCTCCTATTTGGTAATTGTGTTGCGTGGTCCTCGATACTGTGGGTCCAAAAGATCTCTCTCTGGATCATATGGATTTTTATTTAAATGATTTGGATCTGGATAATCAAAACAAGTATCTCCTTCATATTCTACATGAAGAGGATTCACATCTTTTCTTTCTGCGTAAACGTGATAGAAACAGTCGATTGGCATACCACCCTTCGACTGCAAATATATTTTCTCATCATCCCATCTCTTGATAATTACATCTTGATGAGCTCCGATTGGTTGAAGTTGTACTGAAATGCTATCTTCATGCACCAAACCCTTCCAATATGGTGGAAGCACGATCACTTTCTCATTTCTAACTCGACCTCGATAATATACACCAATCTCCGGACCCTCAATACATGCGTGAGAAAGTCGATGACCCTTTCCTTTGGTTGGGTGTGGCATATCGAATGCTTTTCCAAGAGCATCTGCAATAGAAAATCTACTCGAAAGAGTCATACTGGAAGATCCAATTTTAAAGAATGCTTCTCCAGAAGAGTCTATCCAAGCAGTACCCTTATTGATATCAATAGCGAAAGTATTTTTGGAGTCAATGTAAAGTGCTGCAGAATTAGTCCCATCTCCCTCCAAAACAGAATCACCCTTCACATAAAGAGAGTGTGTTGCAGGTTTGCAATCTGGATCATCATTCTTTGTTCTACCAACCATTAGTGTTGCTAGATTCTGAGAAAACTCAGTAGATCCACCAAGAACAACAGGTCCTTCACAGAGCATTGATCCATTGATTCTTTTGTCTCCCTCATTGATTGGTGGACATACTCCAACACCAACCTTTAACTGACCACCAATGACTACGTCATCCAAATTTAAAGACATTTAATATTCTCCTTATACTTGATTTTGTTGTGAACAATATCTTTTAGTTCCAACTTTTGAGTCCTTATTTTTAGAAGCATCAGTCACTCCACGAATGATAGATGAATAGATTTTTAACACCCCATTCGCAATAATCTCTCCTTTGTTTGGACTCAAAATTTTAAAAGAATTTGTAGCATTTACACTAAATTCTTTTGAATGGAAGAGAACTTTTTCTGTGGCAGTTACTTTAAAGTTTCCACTATTGGTTCCTGAACCTCTCGAAACAAACTCAATATTGTCGGCCTCAAATCTAAGGTTACCATTGCTAGCATTTATGATTATATTGCCGTTTTTTGCATTCAAGACCAAACTATCTTCAGCTTGAGTAGAAGCACTACCACATTCTAGTTGAAAATGTCCTGGTTGTATAGAGCTAGTCCATCCTTTCCTAGTTCCATCAGCATCCATACAAAAAGAGTGCTCTGCATCTGCTGCCTCAATCAAAACGGCAGAAGTTACATCACCTTCTTTATGAATGTGACCATACTTGATTCTTCCATGGCGATTTCCATATTCAATGGCGTCATAATTTTTCTTTGCTAATTCATTTGTGCCAGAATTTAATGATCCTGTACTATTTCTAGCGGTTGCAGACATGTGAAAAAATAAAGTTATTAACTATTTAACCATGTTAAATGAGATTATCTGGAGTTCCTGGTATATTAAGTCGGGAATCATTGCTCCGAATATCGCTACCCTGACGTATGATAGCAGAAGGTCTGGTTGTAACTTGTGCATCAATACTTTCTTGTAATGTGTCATAAATCTGAACAAGATCACCAGGAGTTTCGTACCAACCAGCATATTTGACTCCATCTTTATAGAATACAGAACCATAATATGGTCTGCCGTCATAGTATCCGGTTTTCTTAAGACCAACTAGATCAGTAACCTGAATTAACTTACTTAGATCCTGAACGATTGGGTCTCTGACCACTCGAAGAATAGGAATTCCCTTGAAATTGAGACCTTCGGGAGATACAATTGTAATTTTGGGGTAAGAAGTCATACCGTATGGTTTTTGATTAAGTTTAATTGAGGTTATACCTCCACTTGTTGAGGTTGTCATTTTTGTATCCAAAGGAATATTTGGAACCCCAGGTACACCTGGAATCAAAACCACTGGATCTCCAGGAGTGTATCCAATTCCAGGGGATCCAATTTCTATCCTATCCAGTTCAAGTAGTACAGGATAACCTCCTGATGACAGTGTTGATATTCCCACTGGTGTTAATGTTTCTATTGGTGCTTCTGGTGGAGGAGTTCCTGACCCTTCTGATATTACTGGTGGTGGTGGAGTTGTTGGAGTGGCAATACCAATTATTGGGGGGTCCATAACTTTTACATTACATACAACCCCAATACCCTTAGTAACTTTTTTACATGGTGGGGGAATAAGAACTGCAGAAATTCCTACAGGATTTTGTCTCCAAGACTGAGTAGATCCAGTATCAGTAGGAATTTTTCCTGATATTTGTACAGCGGCTAATACAGGATTTTCCTTGAATGGTACCCCCGTTTTCATTTCATTCTTTAACTTAAGTTCAATATCATTCTTCCCCTTTGGTGCAGTAAACTTTACTTTAACAACATTCTGATCTGATTTAATTTTTTCAATTTCTTTCCCTCCAACCTTGACAGTCATAATATGATCTGCTTCAGCCCTTAAAGTATATCTACCGTCTATGGGGAAGTCAACATCTTTCCAAATCATGGTCCAAGTGTTGGCACCAGTAATAGTATCAACACCATCCTTAAAGTATGGAGATAAGAAGGGTCCAAGTTTTCCAGTTTGATATGTCGCTAGTTTAGGCCCTTCATAGACCACACCCTCATATCCCTCAAGCTCAGTTTTCATTTCCACCTCTTCAGTTTTTGAAACTTCCAATCTGTATGTCAGATCCCAGGTTCCTCTTCCAGTAAATTGTCCGGGAGAAGTTTGAATTGATCCTCGACGGTTAGATGGAGTAAACCGACCCTTCTCTGCTCGTATTTGCATATCGTTATCATCATTTGATGAACTGACATAATCAGCAAATATAACCTTCCCTGGTGATGATCCGCCCTCTTTCGCACCATCTTTAGACCTTTTACCTCCCGTTTTTCCAAAACCTTTTCTGAGAACGCCTTGTTCCAAAGCATTATACTTTACCGGGTCAAATTTATCGGGAAGATTTACCTTAAATGTTTTGGTTTTTCTACCTTCTCTACTATTCTGATCAAATTCTACTCCATCAATAACAACAAGACTCATAGCCTCTCCATTGCTAGATGGACTTGGGTTATCATCCCATTCTGCAACAACATCAAAAGATCCCTTACCATGACCAGTTGCAATAATATGAGACATATCATCAGAAAATCTTACACCAATATCTCCCCTAACATTCTTAATCATAATACTATTATCATCATCACCATCCCCACTGGAATCTAAGAAGACAATTTTTTTAGAATTTTCTAAGTAGTTTGATGCATTTGGTCCCCTTCCTTTTGTACCTGGGGGAGTATATGAAATTGAATATGTTGATTGATTTTGTTCTGTTGTGCTAGAAGATCCTTTATCGGACCCAAATTTTATTTTTTTGGTTTCTTCACCACGCTCACCTTTCTGTCTGAAAATAGTTCCACCAATGTCAATAGTTTTAAATACTTTACCTGAAGTATTCGGATTATCATCCCATTTAAATTTGATAGACAAGTTTCCACCAGAAGATCCGCGTACAATAATTTTTTTACCATCATTAGAAAACTTTGCTGTTGCACCAGGAGATGTCGATTCTATTTGTAAGGTTGCATTTACATCAAAATCCTCTATTTCTCTTAGAGTAGTATTTCTACCAAAATTTGTAAGGCGAGTTGCATTATCATCAAAACCAATTGCTTTCCCACCATTAAGTACCTTAAATCCAAAGTTTCTAGGATTATCTAAATTATATGAGACAGGAATCTCAAAAGAAGTTTTTGGTTTTGATTCCTTTATTTTTGGTTGCTGATTAACTTTTCTCGTAGCAACGGCAGTAACCTTATAGTCTGTATTGATTTTAACTTTTTTATTGAACTTTTCAATATCACCACTCTTTTCAACATTTTTAATCGTAAATGTATGACCATTCTTGACACCCAATTCCTGGAAAATAAATTTGATCTCCATATTTTTATTGGATCCTTGGCCAAATTTTTCAAAGTTTATATTTGCAAAATTAATTTTCTTTGGTTCTGATACCCAATCAGCGGTATTAAAAATTACCTTTTCAATTTTCTCTTTAATGTTCTCAACGTAGTTCTCAACATCAACACGAATTTTATATTTTCCTTTTTCTAGTTTGAATATATGAGTTTTTGGATTTTTATCTCTGTGACTATACAATGTACCAACACCTTCTTCTGGCAAATCCAGGTAGAGAGAATCTCCAGCTTGCCGCTCATAATTTGGAGTTTCTGCTATAGATTTTAATTTATTTGTTTCATTATTAGTGATTGTAATTCTACCAACATTATCAGCAGAACCTTTGAGACCATAGTATCCTGTCTCCTGTGCCTCGAATACCCAAGCATTAGATCTAGGATCTCCACCATTATCGGTATTCTCTTCCGATAGAGGAGGAAACGGTGATAAAGCAAATCTATTCATAAATTTAGACCACCGACTAGGATTTTTAAAATCATATACCGGATACCACTGCTCTTCAGCACCAGGAAATCTAGTTGTCCAGAGTGGATTATTCTGACACCTACCTTTTTGTACTGGTTTTTCTTCTGATGGAATTGGTGGATCTGGAGCATCAATAGTTACTGCAAATCCCATTGGATTCTCTTGCCAAGAAGCATCAGAAACAACTCTCTCCTGCGGATTTATAATTTTTATTTTTACTGCCAACCCCATTGGATTTTTTTTAGAATTGGATTTGTTTGAAGATTGAATTAACTCAGCTCGAATACGATAAAATCCCTTTTCAAATCTTCTTACATAAGGAGTCATTCCAGTGGAGTTTCCTGCGGAATTAAAACCATCTTTATTGATTATGACCTCGTCTCCACCATCACGAACATCAGACAATCCATTTCTAGATCTCCTATCTCCATCTGTTATACTGTTGCCAATATACAGGTTGACAGCATCTGCAGCTGCGATATCAATCTGATAATCTCCGGTAACAGGAAACTCTACATGCTTCCAAGCAATAATCTCTTCTGCAGATGAAGAATCAATTTCAGCATCATTAATAGTAGATTCTTTAACTTTTACTTCGACAGGAACCTTTATTGGTTTTGGATTAATGCTGGTAATATCAAGCAGTCCATTTTCATTATATCCGTTTGTAATGTCATCATCAAAACCGACTGTAGTTTTGTCAATTGGTTTAAAGCCGGTTTTTGGATTACCACCAATCACTTTAATAGTATAAGTCTTTCCGCCAGTGAAAGTGCCTGAACCTCTTATTTTTTCTTTTTCTTTTACTATATCGGTATAAGCAGGGCGTCCCTGAAGTGTAGCTCTGCCACCATTATATCTTTTAAAAGATTCTCTCTTTAATTTTAAATCAGTATCATCAGTCTTGATAATAATTTCTTTTGCGAAGAGACCATCATCATCAAATTGATTGTCATCGACCTTCAGTAAAAAATTAATAGTGGCAGTGCCATCGCCAGTCACTTTAAGATAAAGGTTATCACCATCTCTATCGAAGAAAGCTTTAATGTCAGGAATTTCCTCAGTGAATTTAACATCTGCAGATTTTGATTTTAATTCTAGTTTTGGTTTAAATGGAACTATTCCATGACTATTTAAAAATGCATCCTTCTTTCCAGATCTTGGAGGAATTCTCCACAATTTTCTATTTGCTTTGTCAATATATTTTACTGTATCAAAAATATTTCTAACCTGGCCCTCAACTTTGGTTCCTTTCTCAACCTTAACAACTTCATATTGAGATTCTCTTTTTTGTGCGTAGTTTTTATCAATCAAAGAAATTGTTTTTACATTTGTCCCTGTTATATTATCATTATCTTTAGAAAGATTATATCGATAAACCATGCTAAAACTATTTCTACTTCCAGTTCCTGCAATTCTGGTTGAAGTAACTACTCCATTCCGAAATCTAACTTGAAAATCGTCATTATCGTTATCACTATTTTTTCTATCCCTAAAAATAATATTTCCAGTAACTTTAGACCCATTTTTCTCTTCAGGATTAAGTTCATCAGGATCTCTACCAAATGATTGAACTAAACCAGTTTCATGATCACCAGGACCAAATATTGTGACAATATAATTTGTATTTGGTTTTACTTCTATAGAGTTATTTCTATTGTACACTCCATCATCCGAATCACCAACATCAAAATAATCCTCAGCATCAATTACAAATTTGTGATTTCCATTTACTTCCTCAAATTTAAATGCAACATTTCGTCCCTCTAACTTTTTGTCTTTATAACCATGCATATAAAGATCAAAATTTTCAGAAATAAATTTTGGAATTACCTTCTCCGAAAAAGATTTGTCCCATAAAGTATCTTTAATCTTAATGCTACTGAGAGATTTAGATTTATTAATTGATCGACTATCGTCCCAAGTAAATGTAATTGTTCCATCTACTTGTTTGTTAGACTTTCCGACTAAGATTAGTTTCTTTCCGTCTTCAGAAAATTTCATTCGACCATTTTTTGTCGAGTCAATATCAAGTCTTGCAACCTCAATACCATCCGGATCCAAGAGCATAACCTTTTGTGCATTAGATGAGACCTTGATCATGATCTTTTTATTAAGATCATTATAAATTACTTTATAATCCGAACCAGTATTTGCATCCTGCTCTACATCTTTTCTAATAACCTTTGTAACTTCTTTTTCATATTTAAGTCCATTCTCCAAACTAACATGAATTTGATGGACTCCAGATTCAATATACTTCTTATATTTTTTGGGGGAATCGTTAGATTCGGACATTTCAAACAACTGTTCCCCATCTATAGCTAAGTATGATTCTCCATCAGAAGATCCTCTAAAGATATAATCTCCACTAAATGGGAAATTTTCTTCCCATATAAAATTGTATGGGATTCCAGCAAAATCTGTCCCATCCTCGTCTGAATTTGGAACTGGTGAAATTGCATACTGATTCATAAAAGAATCTCTAATCTTTTTAGGATCAGGAACTCTCTCACTCAACCGATAGAAGAGATCAAAAGTACCCCTCCCCTCGATTTTACTCTTATTCTTGGCAGTAAACTTTCCTCTGGGACAAGTTAGTTGCACATCATCATTATCATTGGTCGATCCCGTTACGTCTGCAAAAATAGTAGATCCCTGTGCATAATTATCACCATCTTGAATCCTTAAAAGTTTTTTTTCCTCTCCAGTTTGACCAAATGAACTTTTTGCTAGCAATCCTTGTTCTAATATAAGATCTTTTTTGTATTGGGAATTTCCTCTAGATTCTGATATAACCTTATATGTTGTTTTACGCTTTATTCTCTTAATAGATTTTCTTGTTTTGCCACTCCTGTCTTGGTGCGTTATTCCCTTGATGGTAAATGTATGGCCATCAACAACCTCTTTATCATTATCATCGACTTCAACAAATCTAAATCTTATATCTCTATTTTTATCAGATCCTTGACCATAGACTTCAAATTCGATATCAACATACCCATCGTCTTTCTTTGCTCCCCATGTGGGATGCTGAACATCATATTTTATTCGAGTTGTCTCGTCTTGACCAATAACTTCTAGAGGACTATATCCCCTACTGTTCCACCAAGGAGATTGAATCCTACTGAGAGCATCCAGGTATTGATCAATCTGTCTCTGAATGGGATCCTCACCTAGATTTTTATATGTTGTCGGATCCCATTCACCAATATCTCTTCCATCAGCATCATACCGCCTACCAAATCCAATAGCATCACTACCCTCCTCCTCTACAATATCATAATCTTCGAATTGATCTTTCTCTCTATATGTTATTTCAGTCTCTTGTACACCACAGAGATCCGTTTCCAACACCCCTTGAGTAGAAAATCCGCTATCATCAACAAACTTTGCAAAAGGTGGGTACTGAAATCCAAATCCACCCTCAACAAGATCAACGGAAAGTAATTGTCTTCCATCCTCACTCATGACAGGATTAGCTTGAACCCCAACTCCGCCACCACCAAAAAATTCTAATCTGGGATTCTTTTTAGAGTAATCTTTATTTTTTTCCTTTAGACCCTCTACAGGATTACAATCTTTTGATTTTGCAGATTTATTGGGCAATACGTCTTCAAATTTAAGATCAATTACCTCATTTATATTTAAATATCTTACACCATCTCGATTCTCAAGAATAAAAGTTTTACCAGGATCATCCTTGGCAACTCTTTTTGCTTCCTTTATTGATACGTTCTTTACATACCCCAACTTTTTGTCAATATATCCAACACGGATATTTGACTTCTGGGTTTCAGAATCAATTTCATTAGACTTCTGAAAGATATTAAATTTTGCTTTATTTTTTTTATCTTTCATGTTGTCGGAAAATTATCATCCCATCTATGTGTTTATATTTATCAAGACATTTCAAAGGAAGTTCCATCAACTGTATCGCCGTCAAGCAGTTTTCTTGCTTTCTCCCTCTCTTCTGCTTCTCTTAATCTCTTCTCATGATATTTTTGTCTCTTCCCTGCAAGATACCGCGTTGACGAATCAACGTTAGGATCATTAGCTAGTTGACGCGAGCTTTCTATTTGATCTTTTGCATCTTGAATAGTCCGTTGATTTGACATCTGATTTCCATCTATCTTATTACTCTGATCAACGATGCGACCATTTACAGTCGTTATAGATGATTCTGTAGTCGTTGTAAAAGTAGTGCTATCAGAACTTGGAACAGGTGCAGAAGTTGATTCGATCGCTGCAGCAGATTCATTCTTAAGTGCTTCCTGCAGACCGGCTTCTTCTCTAGCTAGAGTTGCTTCAATGGATCTGTCGTCAGCAGCATAAGAAACGTCTGGTTGCGTTGGTCCTGGTTCCAGATAACCAATATCTTCACCCTCCTCATTCTCCTCGGGAGGTTCATCAACAGCATCAGCAACCGATTCAATACTCTCTATATCAGATTTAAACTGACCAACGCTTCCCGAAGCAAATTGATAACAATCAGATAGTGAAGGTTGTGGTTTAGAACTACACCCAAGAATATCGAGTTCGAAATTTCCAAATTGCAATGCAGAGGTTAGATTGCCACCGATTCCACCAATTCCTGAGATAAGATCATCTATAGCATCATCAACACCAGCAAGTTCATTTTGCATGTCACTCAAGAAATTATTAATATCATCCAAAATACCATCATTCACTCTTCCAATTTCTTCTTTGTTTTTCTTGATAACCTCAGCAACTACAAACTCTGCGTGACATGGAGGAACCTTTGGACTTGTTCTTTCTTCAGGGGGTAGAGAAGCAGCAGCGGCTTCAAGGTCATCAAGGTTAAAAGTATCAGCCAGAATATCTCCCAGCATATCACAAAGATTGTCGGATAGTTTGGAATACACACAAGATACCGCAGATAAAGACTGCTCCTTTACATCTGCAAACTGAAATCTCAAATGAGAAGGCATAGCAGATACAACATCTGTCATGGCTTCATTCATTACTTTATTGGTATATTCCATCATCTTGTCGGTTACGACTTTCATATACTTTGCCATCTGACAACCAAGTTTTTTCATATATTCTTCCATATCACCAGAATTATTAATAGAACCAGAGGCGTCATCAACAAAACTTCTAGCAGTGCTTAGATATCCATCTAGTTTGCCAACCAGAGTATCAAGAAGAGTTTGAATCGCCTTCATAGCAGATGAAATAGTTTCATCAGGATCGTCTGGTTTCATCAAAGGAATACACTCTCGATACTTATTTGATCTTCTTACATCTGCAATAGTTTGTACATGAACAGAATCTCCTGCACTTTCATTTGTAAAATTTTTGGGCGGATCTGGATTATCCGGTCTATATTCTTCAGGTCCACCAGATCCAGAGTTTGGACTTGTTAAGAGTCCAGAGTTTGGAGGTCCATCCTCTGCATTTTCTTCTGCTTTTGATGTATCATTCTTAGGTTTTGAGTGACCACTTGTTCCAAGAGGTCCTGGTTTTTCATTCGTAACCCTATCATTTTTACTTTCCTTTGATAATGGGGTAGAAAGATTGTTGCCCAAGACTCCCATGATAACAGGAATCTGCTGGTCTTGACCATCCATGAAAAAACCAAACACCATCATCCCCTGACGAAGATTTGATGTTTGGCTTGATCTTGCTTGACCACCTCCAGCAGTAACTGGATACATTATCTGGGCCCAAGGAAGTTCTTCAGATGGAATTTCAGATTCTCCCTGATCGTGAAGTCCAATAATCCGTACTTTATATCTTTCCCCCCATCCAGGAATAGATGCAGCACCAGAAAATTTTCCAGGACTTTTGTTACTTCTCCAGGTAGAATCATCAGCAATTTGACCTACCCACCAGAGAAAACTGCCACCCAGAAAACCAGGATTAAATAAACTTCCACCTTCCATTAACTATTAATCCTCATATAACTTGCACTCAACTGCCCAAGGTTCTTCATCACAAAACATTTCAAAATCTGTTGGATCATGATGGTCGCCTGCTTCAATATCTTTCTCATGTTCCTTAGCGTATCTCTCAAGGTGAGAGAGTTCGTCTTCAATATGACGACGACGCTGAGGTGAAATATTTGGATCTTCTAAAATTTTATGATCTTCACTAATGTGTTGCTCGATTGTTCGTTTTTCTGCCATTGTAGTTTACCGTTAGATAGAGGTAGTGTGATTTCCCTTTCTTCCAAAAGAATCTCTGACCAAAGTCAATTCAGTACGGAACTCTTTTGGTGTAATATAGTGACATAAATCTGATATAATATATAGTCCTCCAGATTGTCGATCTACTTCATCAGATTTTTCAATATTCAACTGAGGAGCATCAACGAAGATGAGTTCGCCAGCATGAAGTTCAAAGTCACCAGGTATAGTAATAGAAATTTGAGAACTAAAGAACTGATTATACCTCATAAATGCTTGATTAACTATTTCACCATACTCGAAGTTTTCATCCCCTGACTTTTCTAACTGCTGTTTCAGATTGCCTTCAGGAAAAGATCCAGTATCTAAAACAAAATAAGATGTTCTGGTATGATCCATGTCAAATTCTGGATTAAACTCTGGTAACTTTTTGCCAGATATTTTTATATTCTCGTCATTGGCCTTATTCGTTTTTACCTGATAAAAAGTGGTGAAGGGATCGAAAGTCACAATACGGTTAGAATATGTTCCCATCTTTGCTTTCTTCTGAACATTTATCAGATTGGACTCAGAAAAATTTATGATATTAGCATCATATCCAGAGGGAGCTTTCGTGTCCGGAGTGTTATTATAGATGTAAGATTTCTTCTGTTTCTGATCATCTTGGCCAAATAAACCATCAATAGACTTGTACTTATATCCCTCAGAAGTTTCATATAAAAAATATCCTGCACTCTCTCCCTTCTTCTGATTTTCTGAAGATACCGATTGTTTAGATAACCAATTTAAAAGATAGAAAGGTTTTTTATGATATGCTGTGAAATTTCTAGTATTAATTGTCGGTTCAATATCTAATTCTTTTTCAGTTTTTAAATCATCCTTTAATACCTTTTCAACATTATCAGAAATCAACCCATAAAAGGTTCCGCTAACGGACATATGTTGACCCCGTATATACTCCTTTGACCTCAAGTCCAGATTTATTAAACTTTTACGAGTATCTTCAACTATAGGAGAGAAATCGTTGACATAGAGAATCATTTCTTTATCTCCACCAAGAGACACTTCTTTATCTCCAATTTTCTGAGATAGTTTTAGATTAACAGATTCTGTTCCGGTGAGAGGAAAAGCCTCCTTTATAGTTTTTCCATCAAGATCTTTCGATGATCCAGTATCAACAAACTTAACATCCACAGAAACAGAATCCATCATTATACTTTCGTAATAACACAACTCTGTTATTGAACTTACAAGATCAATACTATACTTACCATCATTGGATTTTATTACCACAGATTTAAGTGCGGATTCTGCAGAACTTCTTGCGCTTATTTGTGCCATGTATGAGTACCTCTTATTACTATTTAACCCTGTGAGGCAAGGAATTCTGTGAAATCATCATCAGAACTTCCACCAAAGATCATCATTTTGCTTTGTGGTTGTTTTTGTGATGGAGTAGGAATTTGATTGGAAGGAGACTCCATAACAAATATCTGTGCTTGCGGGTCATCATAAGATGCGTAGTTTTCTAAAACTTTGAGAGCAGCTGAACCATCTGCTTTATTTAATGCGCTCAATAATCCAGGAACTTTACCCTCAATAGCAGCAGTAGTGTCTGCATCAAAGACAAACTCTCTTCCCTCCTCTCCAAGAATTGCTTTATGAGCCATGCCTTTAGTGAATCCACCAAGTTTATATGCGATATGAACATGATCATTGTGTCCATAGGGTTCATTACCTTCATGCAAAAACTCAACAGGTTTCACTCCTTCCTTCTTATTAAATTCTCTTATTCCCTGAATGATCTTTGTCTGATCATCCACGCCAGTCATTCCTTCTCTAGCATATCTATTCGGACCCCAACCACCAATATCAATAGCACGACCAACATAATGATAAGAATTGGTAGCATGTGGAGAGGTAACTCCACCATGTTCGGGGTGTTCTGTAACACCAGAACCCCAACGCAACCCCCTTTCATTCAGAAATCTTCCTAGTCTTCCTGCAATTTTTGATCCTTCACTTTGATTTCCAGTGTCCTGTGCAGTCTCCATATTTACAGCAGGAACATCAACTGTTTTTTGTCCGGAGGATTGTCCAGATCCAGATGGTTGTCCAGATCCACCCCATGCAGTACCATTTGATCCAAATATTTTATTAACAACTCCACCCTGACCAAAAATATCCGGTAAAAAAGAAGCTCCAATATGAGGTATCAAGAATGGTAGTCCCACAGGAGAAAGTAGTGCGAGATTTGGCAGTTTATTAACCTTTCCATCTTCTAGGTATGGACTATTTTCTTTAATTCCAAGCAAACCAGCAGCAGCTCCCAAAGCCCTAGGAAGTCCCCAAATCTTAGAAATATCGATTGTTGGGAAGTTGTCAACAAATCTCTTAAATCCTTCTTTAATAAATTGGCCAGCAAGACCACCAAGATCAAATAATAATTTGAAAGCATCGGTGATACCTTTCATAAATTTTTGACCAGCAGCTTTGGGATCCTTCTGAAGAATCAGGGTGTATAATACATCACCCATAAATGTACCGATAGAAGATCCAATTACGGTTCCAATAACAGGAATGGGTATAAAACTTCCAACGAGTCCGCCAATAGCAGCTCCAAGACCTTTAAATACTGCTTGACCTAAAGGTTCTCCTGCAAGTAAAGATGAGACCGCAACAATTAAAGAACCTACAATAGGTATTCTGCCAAATGTTTTTGAGACTAATTGTACTCCTTTCTTTCCAATCAGTTTTAATCCAAGTCTAGTGGTTGTTTTACCAAGACCCCCTTTTATTATTTGACTTTTACCAACTCCAAGACGATTAGCTGCGGCTTGACCTGCTCGCCCAAATTTGTTCTTAGCAGCATCTCCTCCAAATCTTCTTGTATATCTTTCTATTGCTTTTTTACTTGTGTTACGCTTTAAGTTGTCTTTAACTTTATCTAAGGGTTTTGGTTTTGGTTGTTTGGCAGCAACCATTAAACTTCCAACAATAATTGCTGCATTGAATAAATTTGTAAGTTGCTTCGTCAACTCATGAAATCTTTCAACGCCCTCTTCTCCAGATCTTTCTCTTAAAAAACCTTCTGCCCAACGATATGCTTTGAGACCAACCGCAAGAAAAGATCCCAACCCATCAATGATTCCAACGATTAGATTTGCAGCAAACTCTATAGTTCCACCAATAAATCCCACAATTCCCTGAAGTCTTGGTGCCTCACCTACAAGTCTAGTTAAAATAAATCCTAAACCAATATTAAGGAAGAAATTTTTTATTGGATCTAAAAAACCTGCTCCAGGTAATTTAAATTTCCCCTTATCCTTATTATCTTTTTTATCAGGACTTTTTTCTAACTCATCTTCCTGTTTCTTTTGATCCTCTATTTCCTTTTGTTTGTTTTCTTCATCTATTTCAATTTTCTCTGCAGCAAGAGTTCCCTTCAAAAGTTTATCAACCTCAACTATTTTAGTATTAATAACAATTAACTTGTCATCAATTTCCATTCCATCAGTTTCTGGAGTTGATTCTATGTTTTTATATGGAACCATTGACTGCTTTGGTCTTAAAGCTAAGGCACTACTACTATTTGATTCATATGAACTATTGGTTTCAGATTTTTTTGGTTCTCTCTTTACAATACTGCTAGCCAACTGACCGCCAGATCCTGGTTTCCTTGACGATCCTGCAATTTTTGATGCTCCTGCTAAAAGTCCTGCTATCGGTATTGGCATTTTTTATTCTCTCTAAATTAAAACACCAAGTGTTTTGGCTTTATCCCGACCCCTAGGAACAGTGTGAGATGGTTTACTATTATCAATACCAGAAGATTCCGATTCACCTCCACCAGAACTATTATTAAATCCCATAGAAGGAATAGAAGTCACTGATGGTCTAGATCTTTGTGGTGGAGGTGGAGCCGTTTTCTTTGCATTTCCACCAAGTTTCATTGAAGATGTGTTCTTCTTGACTGGAGAATAAGCTTTGTACAGTTTCTCCTTCAAGTCATGAGAGTATGCGCCCTCTCCATGCTGTTTATCATAAGCAGCAATTTTCTCGGGGTTAGTTGACTTCATCAACTCAGCATGTCTCTTGTTTGCTTTTGTTTCAGCCTGTCGCCTTGCTCGTTGCTGAGAATCGCCTATCATCATACTATATCCTTGTCCAGGTTCTATACCTCTGATTGCTTCATCAAGTCTTCTTGCTCTCGTCTGTTTCAGATTAGTTGCTTTTTGAGCATCACTAGTCGCTAGAATCCTCAACAGTTGGTCTGATGTGACACCTGGGATATCACCACTCATTACATCTTGAATAGTCGTACCCTCTGGCAACTGATCAAGTATCTGATCTTTATGTTTGATCAAATCAGGTTTACCAATAGTAGCGAGGCCTTCTTTAATCTTTACGTCAGACTTAAAGCGATAATCATCTCCCATTTCTTCTGTCACCACTCTATCCTCCCAAACATTCCCCCTATCAGTTCTTCTATCAAAATCAAATAAGTCTCCAGTTAATAAATCACCAAGTCCAGCAAGACCGCGCATGATACCTTCGGGTGCTCCATATTCTCTCTTATTTCTAAACCTATTAAACGACTCTATTAGATGTCCATTTTCATAAACTCTGGTTCCTAAATTACCTCTCGATGTAGTGCTACCTAATACTTTACCGCCTTGTCCTCTTGGTTGTCGTACTCCTTGTACCGAAGATAAATTATCGGTCATCTCCTCTTTAGACATCACGAATGTCTCAGGATTTATCTGACCCAATCTATAACCCATTAAAGAATCATGCTCTGGTGGCATTTTTTCTTTTTTCTCCTTGTCTCCACCACCAATCATTCCACCACCAGAAGCATATGTTACGCCATTCATTCTTTCAGGAAGATTTGTTCCTCCACCCATAGCATTCATAGACTCCAAAGTGTCCATACCATACTTCTGTACAGCACCTTTACTCATAACAAATTCACCAGGAGTCAACATTGCAGGTACAGTATCTTTATCTCCAGTTCCCGGAACTCCACCACCACCAGAGAACAATCCACCCATTGGATCTCCAGAAATCCCACCAAATTCTTGCGTATCGTCTAATTGAGTTTTTCCTTCTTTTGCTCTTTCTTCGTCATTTGATTTTGAAGTTGCCTGTTGAGCGAGACCTGCGACAGTAGCTACACCTCCGGCTATAGCTAGGGCTGCCAGTGGATTTGATATTGCAAACTTTACAGCAGATTTAGCTAACTTAGCTACCATCTTAACTATTTTTGGTATAAATTTTGTTGTCAATCCAACTATTCCTTTTATAAATCCACCCAATCCTGTACCAAAAACCAAGAATGCAGCAAGAATAGCAGGCCAAGTATTCTTTAGAAATACTCCAATCGCTTCTAATGATTTCTTATTTTCATCTTTACTAAACCACTCGAATAATTTGACAACAGTTCTACCCAAGAAAATGTTCCAAATAAAATTCCAAATCTTTTCCCACAGACTCTTGACAGGTTTTAATACCGCACCTACAATTCCACCAAGTTTCTCGAAAGGTTTTTCTAGATTAGTTTCCTGAGCCTTTCTTTTCCTCTCCTCCTCTTTTAATCTATCTGCATCAGATTTATCCTTAGCGAGAGCATTTTCTTCTCTCAATGATTCCAAGATTGAATCAATACCCCTCTGAATATCATCAAAATTTTCTTGTGTTTGTTCAGTTGGTTTAAACTTTTCAATATTTACAGAATCTCTTTTTACTATTGCACTTCCTTTAGATTCCGGCAAGGATGGCGAACTTGAATCGGTAGTGTCTTGTCCTTGTCCCTGTTCCTTTATTTCATCACGAGTCTTTAAAACCTTATTTACAAAAGCCTCAAAGTCAATCTTATTATTTCTTACTTTATATCCTTCTTTCTTCTCTTCGTTTGTCAGATACTCACCCCCAATAGTGGTGTCTTTCAAGAACTCATCAAGATACTTTGAGTGTCGATCCTCACCAAAAAACTTAGCAGGAACTATAGCACCTCCTTTATTGTCTTCTCTTATTGATTTCAGGAGTGAATCAAGATCCATTAGCTTGCTCTTGTTTTAATTTCTCTTCTTCAAGATGATTTTGTAATAATGCAACATAAACATCACGTTCCCAAGGAATTAAATTCTCAATCTCAGTTAGTGAGTATTTATGGTACTGCATCAACGCAAAATTAAGTTTATAATAACTCTCCAAATCCATATGGATCATGCCTAGGCGAAAAAAGACGCCAAACCCTCAAGTACGACCTCACTCTCAACCTTTGTCTTTGGGTTTTTTACACTAACTTTATGTGAAAGTTTTGGCATAGTCTCAAAGAACTTCTCAATACCTTTAAACTGAGAGGAATTCATCGACTCTAAAAACTCAGTAACTTCCTTCTTACTACAATCTGCGGTTGACCAAGCTTCTTCTTCAGTAAAAATTGTACCGATGCAGGATGCAATCAGTTCAAATGATTGATCCATTGCATTTCTCTTATTAAAATCAAAGTTATTCTTAATAAACTGATCCAAAGAAGGATACTTCATTTCGATCATGATAGAATCATCGATCTTAATTTTTTTCTCATGTTCATCGTTCTTTTGAACTTCAATATCTTCCAAATTAATCAATACAGAAACTTCAGTCTTTCCATCATCAGGACAAATAATATTGACATCTAACTCTTCACCGACTGACTTACCACGAATATTTAAAAACAAATATTCGATGTCAAATGTTGGGAGAGTTTCGATTTTAATTCCCTTCGTCAAAATACAATTCTTGATCACAGATTTAAGAGCATTGGTGATCTGTTTAGTATCTTCACTCTCCATTGCAATCACAAGAAGTTTCTCTTCCTTAACTAAAAAGGGTCTGAATTGAATTAACTCTCCAGTTGATGGCAACTCAAGTTCATATGTTGGCGCAGCAATCTTTGGTAATGGCATTTTATTAACATAAAAAAATCAGATATACTTATTTATAGGTCAAATCGGATCGAATCGCCCATCAAAATTAGCTCGAGCACGAATGTCTCTATCCCGAATATCAAACGGTTTTGGAGGTGGTGGTGGAGGTGGTAGTGGTGGTAATGGTGGCGGTGGGGGTGGTGGGAGATTATCAAGTGAAGAATTTACATCAGGATTAGCTGTAGGTTGTTCTTGTGGTTCTTCAACTTTTGGTTTTTCAATGTAATATCGAAGATAAGTAAATCCTACAGTGCATTTCAATAAACTAGATCCCTCATATGAAACTGGCATAGATCCAATATTGATTGGATAAGCATCAACAAAATTGTATATTAATTGTGAACTATAATCTCTCTCAAATTTTACAATCGATAGTGATCTCCTATATTCTGTTGGATATTTTGCTGTGTAATAATGATTTGAGTTTTTTAGTAAATCTTCATCACCATTTCCATTCATGATACCACCAATCCAATCTTCAAATAATCTAATAGTCAAGTAATTTTCTGCCTCAACATAGAATGTTAAATCTATACGATCATCAAACATACGACGATATGCACGTCTTTCTGTCACACCATGAAAATCGTTATTAATATCAAACGTAGTAAGACTTGATCCTGGTAGAGATGCCTCACTACACTCAAGATAAATTCGATCCTGCGCTACTGCATTTGGTTTTGAAACAAAATCAGGGAGAGCAAAATGAACCAGAAAATGAGATGTGAGTGCTGGTCTTAGAAGAGTAGAAGTGATATCAGAAACTTTTCTTTTTTGGGGTTGAGGCGCAGCCATCTATAAATAGTTTTTATCTTATATACTATGTATGGCAGAAAGTCGTAAAAGTAGATATCATCCATCTTTTCCCAACAAATATAAGGGAAATGCGAATAATATTATTTGTCGTAGTAATTGGGAAAGAAAATTCTGCAAATGGTGTGACTCTAATCCAAATATTTTAGAGTGGGGATCTGAAGAATTCTTCATTCCATATCTATCTCCAACAGACAATCGAGTTCATCGATACTTTCCAGACTTTATCATCAAAGTAAAAGAAAGTAACGGTCAGATTAAGAGATATGTAATTGAAGTTAAACCAAAGAAACAAACAAGACCTCCCATCCGAAAAACAAAACCAACAAAATCCTACATCTATGAGTGTACAACATATGCAGTCAATCAAGCGAAGTGGAAAGCTGCAAAGGACTGGTGTGATGATCGTAAAATAGAATTTAAAATTATCACAGAAGACGAACTGGGTATCAAATGAACAGACTCGAAGGAAATGATATCAATCTAAGAACAAATGATCAGGAAGAAATGATGCTGGAGATTATGGAGTTACTTAGTGATACTGTAACTCCAATTCCTGATGTTGGTATGTTGTGTACATTTGTTTATAATGCAAAGACTCCTGGAATATCATATGATCAGCACCCACTAGTAGCCGTAACAGAAGTATTGCAATGGGGATTCAAAGGCATCAACTTTCATCTAAGAAAATCTCGACAGTACACTTGGAATGAACTTGCTGGTCAAGTATACATTATACAAAATGAAGAACTTGATGATCTACTTGCCATTCCATATGCAAAAATGGTTGCTAAATAAATAAAAAACCATAACTAATGGCATCCGCAACTAGTAAAGTAGCTCCAGTAACTACATATACAGGAAATAAACAGCAACGTAGGAAAGGTACTGGTTCAAGGGAAAAGGGATTTTATAAAACGCAAACTACTACTCTAGTTGGTGGTGGAACAAAAAGAGAAACATATAGAACTGATGCTCAAGGAAATAATGCTGTAAAAATTTCAGAGTCAGAAGTGGATGCAAATGGCAAGGTAACAAAACAAGAAACTTTGAGCACTGCTTCTGCAGCGGAAAAGCGTGCTTTATCAGATCCTGATTCTAGATTGAGTAAATCAGTAAAAAATCAAGTTGAAGATACAAAAAAGCAATTAAAAGATGCAAACGTAAGCAACTTAGATAAAGCAGCTGGTGGTTCTGGTAATGATGCTACTGGTAATGGTGAAGAAGGATCTCAGCCTGCAGCAGCACAAAATAACGAAGCTGTAGAAGGAACAAATGTAGGAGTGGTTGGAGGGACATATCCAGAAGATATTGCAACAACAAAGCAAGATATAATCAAGTTTGACATGATCCAATATAGGCCAAGTAAACTTGAGGCAAACGGAAGACCAGACGTTAGTGGTGGAGATATTATAGGTGGATCAGTAATATTGCCAATTCCCGGAGGACTTCAAGATCAAAGCAGTGCTGGATGGGATTCAGCCAAAATGAATCCTCTTGAGAGAGCAGCTGCGGAGGTAGCATTACAAGCTATCAGCAAGGGCGGTAAAGGTTTTACAGATTCTGTTGAGAAACAAATTAAAAAGACACTAAGTGATGGAGGAAAAGACGCGAAAGACGCTCTGGCAGGATATTTTGCTGGTCAAGCTGCTGGAGTTGGCGAGCAGGTTCTACAGAGAGGCATGGGAGTCGTAGTAAATCCCAATATGGAACTTCTGTTTATGGGTCCATCCATTCGTCAATTTTCATTCAGTTTTCTTCTTGCACCAAGAAGCGAAAAAGAAACAACTGAAGTAGCAAATATAATAAGATTTTTTAAACAAGGAATGTCTCCGATTAGAAGTCAAAGTGCTCTGTTTTTAAGAACACCAAATACATTTAGACTTAGATACATTTACAGAGGAGATGGAAAAGACTCTGATCATAAGTATCTGTCCAAATTTAAAGAGTGTGCGTTATTAAATACAACAGTAAACTATACTCCAAATTCAAATTATGCAACATTCCCGGATGGTGGCATGGTTGCATATCAACTTACACTCAGTTTTCAAGAACTTGAGCCAATATTTAATGATGATTATTCAAAGCACGAAGGATCAATAGGTTACTAAGATGTCAAACTATTTCTCTAAACTTCCAGATCTCAACTACGTCAGTCGTCTACCAGATGCAAAGATTTCCGATTATATCACTGTAAAGAATTTATTTAAAAGAGGATTCTTGAGAGAAGATATCTTTCAAGATCTTATGTATTTCACAAAGTATCAAATCCTAGGTGATGATAGACCGGATAATGTAGCTCATAAAATCTACGGTGACAAAAATCTTGACTGGATAGTTCTAGCATCAAATAATATTGTCAATATACACTCAGAATGGCCATTAACACAAAGGCAATTTGATGAATATCTAATGAATAAGTACGATAATCTAGATAGAATTTATGGAGAAATTCATCATTATGAAACAACAGAGGTTGTTAATAGTGATGGAGTTGTGATTGTCCCAGAAGGTATGCATGTCGAATCAGACTATTCTATTCAATTTTATGATTCTCCTGCTGAAAGATATACAATTAAGTATCCAGTCAAGTCTGTTTCAAACTATGATTATGAAGCAAAGATTGAAGACGAAAAGAGAAATATATATCTTCTCAAACCAAGGTATGTCAATATAGCGAAAGATGATCTAGAAGAAATGATGACATACAAAAAGGGTTCCACTCAGTATGTAAGTGAAACCCTGAAGTCCGCAGACAATATTCGATTATTTCAATAAATCACTCTTCAGCGAGTTTCTGAAAGTAACTCAGAGCATCATCTTCATCAGAGTCTTTGGACTCAATTGGACTCGTATTCGCAACACTTTCAACAGATTCTTTGTTGAAATTTGGTTTGAATGATCCACGAGAATCATCCTCATCCTCATAACTTTCATCATAAGAGGGGGCAGACTTCTTCTGTCCAAGCACCAACTTCAGACGAGCCTCAAGTTGATCATAGGTCTTAAACTGATCTGCAGCAACAATCTGTTCCAGAGAGTGCTGCTTCTTCCATACTCCCTCCATTGCATCATCATCCTCAAAGAGTTGTGATGTATTATCAAACTCAGAAGAATCGTAGTTCCAATAACCAGCAACCTTCTTGATCTTCAGTTTAAAGTTTGCACCTTGCCAGAAGTCAAAAGGATTGATGGGTGTCTCATCCTCAAACTCGGGTTGCATGGCTTCCATGATCTTGTCAAAGATCTTCTTACCATACTTGTAAAGGAATACTCTTCCCTCATTCTCAGGATTTGCTTTGTCCTGAACAACGTAGATATTGCTGTAATAAGAGAGTTTACGCTTCTGCTTACGAACAGTATCTTTATCAGATTCATTACCACTATTCCACAGTTCTCGGTTGTACTCACCGAGGGGATCTTTCTGACCGAGAGTGGTCAGAGAGTTTTCAATATACCATCCACCAGGACCTTGGAATGCATGTGAATACATTTTTGCCCAGGGAAGTTCTTCACCGTCTGGTGCAGGGAGGAAACGGATAACCGCATAACCATTACCTGCTTTATCAACTTCTGGTTTCCAAAGACGGTCATCAGAACCACCAGAAGAATTATTCATTTTTTCAACTTCCTTAACCAGTTTGGAGGTCAAGGAACCAAGACTAGACTGTTTTTTGAGATTAGAAAAAGACATTGGATTAGTTAGATTTGTTTGGATTTGGCTTGTGTTGACAAAGATATTTTACAGGTCAGAACCTGTTTCGTCAATTTTATCTTTCATTTTCTGAAGCATGTTGGTCATGTTGGTGAAGACTACGTTCATATCCATATCAGTGGGCATACCCATCATTGTTGCAGACTCAACAATCTTTTCCTTCATGCGTTTTGCTTCAATATCGCTCGATAAACTCAATCGAGTATAGAGAATTTTTTGTTTATCGAGAAGTCGTTCGAGCATTTCAACATGATTCAGTTTATCCTCCCGTGACATAGAAGGGAATTGGAAGATACTTTCGTAAACTTCTTCTTGTAGTTGACTTATTTCGTGCATCTCTGCTCGAACGACTTCTGAATCAAAGAAACTCATTCTGCTGCTACTTCTTCAGGTGCTTCTTCGGTGACTTCCTCAGTTGCTTCATCAGAAGCTTCAACCTTGCTATCCTCAATCTGAGTCAGAACTTCAAGAGCACCGACGATCTTGGAATACATTGCTTGAAGACGCTTGATTTCATTATCAAGCAGTTCACGTTGCTGGGCGAATTGACCAACCTTTGCTTCGATGTCTTCTTTTTGCTTAGCGAGGTTGCTCAGAACTTCAGTATTTTCAAGTGCCATGGATTACGATCTCCTTTAAAATTGTTTTGTAATGAAATACGTTGATATTTAGGAAAGAAGAATACTTCTTCATTTTAAGACTTACGGATTCCCACACCGGGTCTTGGAGTTTGGTATCGAAGTCAGTCCGATACCCTAATATTCTATCACAAATAATCAAAGTTTCAAGTGATATGTCTCCGCTTAAATATTTTTTAAGAATGGTAGGATGGCCACCAGACCTAGAAAACAGAGAATCAATATCAGAGTCAGATAAGAGACTCTGCATCTCTTCCTTAAAAATATAAGAAAGAGATTGATTTCTTTTCTTCCAACTTGTGTATCTCCCCTCTCCTTCTTTGATCATTTCACCGATCCAAAGTTTTCCGGGATCAACACAGGTAATAAAGTTTGCGATAAAAAATTCTTCAACTTCTTTGTCAGATTTATTTCGTGCTAACTTTTCAAACCAAAAACGATCTTTACGCTTATAGAATGATTGAACGGTAGCACGACTTTTCCCACAATACTTGTGGTAGTCGTACTTGTCTTTGGTGAAGTGATTCTTCATCGACAAGTAACAACGATATACATCAAAAGGCATCATTCATTATAGAGGTAGTTTTGCTCTGGAAGTCTTCTTTAAGAAGTTGAGCTCCATTGCTTCACATTTGAGTTTTTCTTTTAATGGTTTTGAAATCAACTTAGGAACAGATTCAAGTTCTACACTGTTTTGTTCACAGAAATGAATGATCGCATCAATATATTTCATGTCAGCATTGTGCTGAACAAGATGCTCAATTTCCTGTACAAATTTTGCGGAGCAGAAAAACTTTTTTTCTAATTCCTTTTCGAGTTCGTTACTCATTCGGGGTTGTAAGAGTGTTGTGATGTACAAATTCCTTGATATATCTCACTAGAAGTTTAATATAGTCGTCTTTGTTTCTTTTGTCAAATACTTTCACATCTCCACCAGGAGTTACCATTAATGTAATTAATTTTTTAACCGGAATACCAGTTAACTCATAGTATGCGGAAGCGTAGAACATCTCTTGTACGAAGTAATTTTCCAACCACTTCTCAGGTTTGATCTTATCAGAGGTCTTAAAGTCGATCACTGCAAGTTCACCTTCATATTCACCAATACAATCAACACGACCCGCTAATCCAAGATACTCGGAGTAGAGTGTGCGTTCGATTGCATGAATATTATTGATTTTATCGAGATAAGGTTTTGCATGAGCAAACATTATCTTTGTCAGAGGTCTGAATTCATTCCAATCCATTTGAAGATTCATGAGATATGCTTGTGCAGCTTCATGAAAATCCGTACCTCTGGTTGTAGCACGTTTTGTAATACGGTTTGCTTCTTCAATACCAACTCTCTTTCTCCAATCAACAAAGATCTGTCGATTGTAGAAAGATGTGACAGAAGTAATTGACGGTACCCAGTCACCGTTAGGTAAATTATATAGTCGGATACCGTTTGTCTCTTTTTTGTTTAGTTCAAGATCACCGAGATAATTACAATGAGTAAAATTCATAAATTCAAATCTGCTTTTGCGAGTAGATATTCCTTACATAGACCTGAACGGACAATATCATCCAGACCAAATTCGATAACATCAATTGACGGCATGTTTCGAAGAATAGACATAAAATCAATAATACCATTCTTTTCATTTGTTTTTAACAAATCAGTTTGAGTGGCATCACCGCAGAACATGATCTTCGAATCTTCACCTACACGAGTGATTATACTATCTAATTCGTGAAAGTTCAAGTTCTGGAATTCATCGACAATAATAATTGCGCGATCGAGTGTAGTACCGCGAATAAAGGATGTACTCCAAAAACTAATCGTTTCTTGTGCCTTGAGATTTCCATATAACATTTCAAAGTCAGCTGCTGTTGGCAACTCAAACATGAACTTCACCATGTTCTTATATGGAATCTGATATAAGGAACTCTTGTCCTCATGATCTCCTGGCAAGAAACCAATCTCTCTGGTCGCTACAAGAGACCTAACAATGTAAATCTTGTCATATGGTGTATTCACGTTTAAGACATCTCTCAGCGCGTTGTAGAGCGTGATGAAGGTCTTTCCTGTACCTGCTGCACCATAAGCAACAATGTTCTGACCGTTATCATAACAACGAAAAAGTTCCTGTTGATTCTCTGTGAGGGGTTCAACAGTTTTCATTAAGTCAGAATTTATAGGCTTCTTTCTTTTCATTTGCCTTGCACTCATTCCAAATAATTGTGACTTTGAATTCCTCTTTGGCATAGTTTCTATCAGATAGGTTTTACGTTGGATCCTGGTTGTTTTGATACCTGGTGTAGGACATCATTCCAACCGGGATGAGATTTGGCAAGTTTGTCTTGAAACTCACCAACCTCTCCAACACCTGCTATACCTGCTTGCCAATCTTTATCCCATTCTGGATTTTCATTTCTCCACTCACCATACTCAGTCATTGTCATCTTGAGTTCTCTCTTTTCTCCAGTTTCTTTATTAAATACGGGATATGTTGGCATATGTTAATTCTCCTGTCGTACTATTATTTATTCGATGGTAATTGCAGATTGATCAAAGCATTCTGGACATTCTGGTGTAACTTCCCAACCCATTGCTTCCGAAACTGCAGGAAACTGACAAACAAAAATACATTTACATGCGTTTGCAATATCCATATGCTCCTTCTGTGTGCCGTTTGCAGACCTCAAATCAATGTAATGGATCCAAGAGCGAACTGAACCTGTCATGTAGAGTCTAGTCGGTGTGGCTAGTGGTAGAACGAACCTTGCACATTCTTTTGCAATACCTTCATCTAACATTTCTCGATAAAGATCCATTGCTTCATGAAAATGTTTCTGAATTAAGATCTCATATCGTTGTCGAGTGAATGGATCAATATCATCAATACTATTCTGACGATTCTTTGTATCTTGCCTTCTTAATTCTGGAAGAGGGATGTCATCTGCAAGCAATGAACTGTCAGCATATCTTTGTGAAAATTCCTGATATGTAAAACTTCTATGACGCAATATTTGGGCTGCAATTCCTCTAGTAGTATTGATCTCCAGAGTCATTGTTGCTTGTTCAAAAATACTCCAGTGTTGATGGTTAATACAATACTTTAACAATCCACTAAACTTATCATTCTCTTGATTGTTTGGATTACTTACTCTCGCACAATATGCCATGTGCTTCTCTGCATCTGGTGTTACACTTACCAGTTTTACTTGATCAGTCTGGGTACCCATCATCATCTCCTTCATAAAACACTTCATCGTAATCGGTCAGGCGATTATCTTGATTGTAATCTGGTCTGTACATATCCACATCAGAATAGACTTCTGATTTTAAAACCTCCACGAGAGATTCTATATTCTGGATGATTAGCTTGAGCTTTTCTTTATCCATTTTTATTAACCTCGACAAAGGTAATTATACATAAAAAAAAGAGGACCTGTCAAGGCCCTCATTTAAATACTTTCCAGTTTGATACGCCTAGTGATTTTAAGTTAATCCACTTAGCGTAAGTTACTCCACGATATGTTAGAAGTCTAAAGATCTTATCAGGATCGTGGACTTCTGGATTATATTCTGGAAGATCATAATATATTTTGATCTTCAGCATGTGTCTTTCCCTCAGTGTTTATGAAGAAGGACGAGTTCACCATAGAATACCGACATAGCAACAAAACAACCCAAGGTCAAAATTCCCGTTAATTGTAGTGCTTCCATGATTGCCTCACTTAGTGTAGGTACGACCACGATAGCAGAAGGTGCCGTGTGACTCCTTTGCTGCTTTACGAACGTCACACTTTACACCACGATATGCAGTGTGAGTGATCTGTGCGTCATGCAGAGCTGCTGCCTTGTTGATTTGCTTTTTGATGATTGTAAGTGTGTTCATTTGTTTTTCTCCTGAAGTAGTTGGATTTTTAGGTCCGTTCCTTCAGTCGTTTGCGTCCTCATCTACATAGAAACATTCTGGATCTGTTGACTCTGCAAAGAAATGAATTAATTCTAATTTCTCTCCAGTGGAAATGTTGTCAATTTTTTTGACTCCATTAACCAACCAGTCATAATCCGAACATGTAAGTAGTGATGCTAATAAAGCAACCATGAGGATGAACGCTCCGTTCCGCGACTTACTTGCGTCTTATACTAAGCCATCACACTCGCCATGAACTTTACTCCTAAGATATCTAATTAGAAAAACTTTGGAGTTATAGTCCAGGTTATCATCTTGTTGTATTTCAAGAGATCTAATTTGCCACCTTTCACATGACATATGCCAGTTATAAGGTTTAGTCAAATGATCTGCATGAGATGCAAAGATAATTAGTCCGAGTAGTATGCTTGGCATAAGATGAACGTATGTGGTTATTATAACCCTTACACACTATATAGTCAAATAGTTTTGTATCGGCAGATACATATCTTACATAACTTTATTATGGTATCATCATATACTATAAATTTTGTAATATTAATCTCTTTGCCTCCAATCGTCAGGTTTATCTCTCTGAAACCAGTCCTTTATATCATCTGCACCATCAAACCCCTTTTTATAGTTAGATGGGTCTGGGTCTCCTAATCCCATCTTATTCAAAAAATCGTCAGTGCTTCCCTCCTGAATATCTTGGGAGGCCTGACGACGTGCTTTATTTAACCAGTCTCTTGCGGTAGTATGTGCTTTAGCAAGTTTCTCTGCCCATATCATATCCTCTAGAGGAACTTGTTGTTTGTTTGCAATACATTGACAAATAGATTCTAGTCTGAGGCGATATTGAGTTGAAAGCATTTTATTCTCGCAGTTTTTTCTGTAGATCTGTAACTCTAGTGTACTCATCCAAAGCAGTCTCAGATCTAGCACTGAGAATGGTATCAATATCTTCTAAAATAGTCTCAGTAGGAGCATAGTCGTCAAAGTATCGATCGATTGCTTCTTTGAGATACCTTAGTCGATGCCACTCTGATGAGTAGGGTTTGTAGTCCATAATGAAGATGTTATATGGTTGTTATCATAATACTATTTACCCATTTTGTCAACGGGATATGGATCAGAAAAATTCATGGCAGACTCTGGATGGCACCACTCCGGAGTCTGTTTCTTTAACATTAATTTTAACTCACGTATCTCTTCATGTAAAATTTTAATTTCTTTTCGCATTTGCATAATTTGGAATTGTGAGGTCAATTTATCCATACTATTTTTTCTTTTTCTCCGAGTCTTTTGATTTGTATCCCCAAAGTTTAGGATTAACGGAACCATATCCAAAATCAATTTTTTGGACTGCTCCTTTGCCGTACTTATCGTAATACATATCAAATAATTCTACTGTCTTACGACAACGAGTTAAATCAACATATTCGGTACCATTAACTTTGTACCATATCAGCCTTGCATCAGTTGGAAATGATTTATCGTTTGCTTGTTGTATTGTGGTTTTTTCTAAAAGAATTTGACAACTATACTTTTTTTCATCTATTTGTTTCTCTGGATAGAAATTTTCTTCCATAAGCTCTTCCTTTTCTAGTTGGACTGTCATGAACGACCTCCCCAAGTGATGTCAGGATAAGCTTGCTTCACGGTTTCATGAGTAATTTTGTATTTGCTTGTAAGGTCTTTGTCTTTTACTAAAATTAGTAATTCGGCTTCTTTAGGATGAAGTCCTCTTAGAAGATTAATAAACATCATTTCTCTACGGACTGGAGTTAATCCACCATTACCACCCTTTACATAGTGATAAAGATTTTGATATTCGCGGCGGAGAGAAGTTTTTCCCCTACCGTCTAGATCTTGTCCGGTTGCAGACTCTCCACCCTTTGCTTCCCTTGCCAGATTCTCAGAAAGAGTTCCGGAGTAAACAGACTGGTCATTACCATCTGCATAAGGAACTTCACCTTCAGGAAGTACTGAAATCACTGTATCATCAAAGTTCCAGATGAAAATTGTTTTCAGTGCATCATGTTCATATGTCTGCAACACTTCAATTTTTTTTGATTTACTTCTTTGTTTAGAAGCAAGTTCTAAAATTTCAAAAATAAATGGGTTGTGTGGAAGACTTTCAATTGTCGTGGTCTTCTTCTTCTGTGAGGTCGTCATAACTATTTTCAAATCGTACTGCTAAAATTTCATCTGGGAGAACATTTCCGTTCTCATCAAACATCTCTGGGTGTGTATATACTGGTTGGGTTGCATAGATGTGTTCCTTGGCCAACCATCCTACTACTCCTCCAACAAAAAAGAACATAATAGAAACTAAGGTTCCGATCGTGAGAGTGACTGCTAACATTTTTCTTTCTCCAGAGAGTTACTTTTTTCTTACATCTAGATAAAAGTTTAGATGGATGACAAACTCTCTGCGGAGGAGAGAAATCATTTTACCAAACTTTATCTGAAAAGTTTTGGGCGGGTCTGATTTCTTCCTCCTATTTCGTAGTAGTAGTTCAACACCCCGATTTGTGTGGGGTTCATGATTATTTAGATTGTTTCTTTCGTCGTCCTGGTTTTCGGTCATTACTATACCTCAAAGCGTCTTCAAGAATACCAGAAAGATAGTTTTTTATTTTTCTGGCTTGGGGTTTTGGTATGTGACCATACGCTTCCCTAAGTTGTTTATCCCCACCCTTTAAGTAATCCTCTAACTGCAAAATAAGATCTTGTATGTTTTTTGCTGTTTGACTTTTAATAAACTCTTGCACATCGCATCTTTTTGTTTTGCTGGATTTAAGATACTCATAAAATCCGAGGACAAATTTACCTTGAAAAGCATAATCAATTGCAGACTCTACAATTTGATATGTTTCTTCCATTAAATTACATTTTTTTCTTGTAAATACTTAACAGTTTCTGTACATCCACCAAGAGTTTGATCATCATCTAGAACGACTTGTGGGAAGGTTGATCCTTGGCCAAACCTGTCATAAAACTCTTCGCGAGTAAAGTCTCTGTTAAGTTTATATATGACGTGTTGCAATTCGACCAACTGCATTACTTGTTGAATCTTGGTGCAGAATGGGCACCCATCCTTCGAGTAAATTGTAAATTTCATTTTTGTACTGACTCCCAATCCTTTTCAAAAATTTCCATTCCTTTATCAGTAAGCACATGATCATACATCTGCTCAAGAATCTTAGGGGGCATGGTGACGATGTGAGCACCGTTATACCAAGAACGAACAACCCTCTGAACACTACGAATAGATGCAGAAAGGACTTGAGTCTTGATACCATGAATTTGATAAAGTCCAGCAATAGAACGTACAACCTCAAGACCTGCTACTGACTGGTCATCTAAGCGTCCTACAAAAGGAGAAACATATGTTGCTCCAGACTTTGCTGCAAGGACTGCCTGAGCGGCGGAGAAGACGAGTGTGACGTTAGTACGGATTCGTTCTTTCGTGAGTTCCCTACATGCAGCAAGACCATCGCGTGTGCATGGAATTTTGATTGTAGAGACAGAACCAAACTTGTCAGACAGTCTTACACCCTCATCAAGCATCTCCTGAGCATTTCCCATGACTTCCATGCTGATATCATTGATTCCCATATCAGAGAGTTCTTGATATACATCATCTGGATTGCGACCAGACTTCATAATCAAAGTTGGGTTTGTGGTGATTCCGTCTACCAATCCAGTTTCAAAATACTTTCTTATAATTTCTGTATCTGCGGTATCAAGAAAAATTTTCATTTGAGGTTTTTTAAGTATTCTCGTTCAGTATTATATAAAAAGTTCATATCTTTGTCAAGATAATATTGTATGCCAACCATAACTTCTGGTAACAGCCACTCGTGAACTGGCATACAATATTGCCAATTTGCAGGATGAATACAATTCATTACTACAACAGACCAGAATGCTGTCAAGTAGTTTATAATAGTCAGCATAAAAAAAAAAGACCCGTAGGTCCTTAGTATATCATTCATTCTCTTTGTTGTAAAGGAATGGATTCATTTAGTAGAGCTCTTCTTCTTTCTCTGCTTCAATAGTTACATCACTAGTTGGATATGCAACGCATGTAAGCACGAATCCTTCTTCGATCTGATCATCATCAAGAAAAGATTGATCACTCTGGTCTACTGTGCCAGATACAACCTTACCAGCGCAGGTGCTACAAGCACCTGCACGACAAGAATAAGGACCATCTACACCTGCTTCATCAGCAGCATCAAGGACATATTGATCACTTTCACAGGGAAAGGTGAACTCACCTTCTGAAGTTTTAAAAGTTACAGTGAATGACATGATTTGTTAAAAAACATTGTATCTTATATATTATATCACAAATTATTTCCTCTTGATAAGGTCTTCTAGTTTTTCTCTTGATAGATCAACATACATGACCTCTTCTCCTTGTTCTGGAGCTTCTGGATGTTTTGTTTTTGGTTTAGGTTTATTCATCTCCACGTTAATAGATTGAATATTTCCCCACATCATTGCAAATGAAGCACCTGCAATAACACCGAAACAAAGAAAGTAGAAGAAAATTTCAAAGTTATTCATTGACTTTTACCTTTGTCTCCGGAACTGTTGCCGAACTAAGAATACTATTCAAAATCAAATAGTCAAAAGAAAGTTTTCCTGGTCCACATAACATGATAGCAACTGCTCCACCCCAGTAAAGACCCAACAATTCTAACAAGTAGATATTGAATCCATTGAACGCAACAGCATGATATATTGCAAATGATGCTGTCATAACAATTGAGAGTGCTCCTAGTCGAGTCAGAAATCCAGTTATTAATAACCAACTTCCAAAAATTTCCGATAGTGCTGCACAGTAAGAAAAGAAGATTGGAAAAGGAAGATGCAGTGGCCTAACAAAGGCATCTGCGAAATTTTCAATACTATCTAATTTTTCATATCCATGATGTATTAAAAATATTCCGACGCATAATCGGAGTATTAACATGCCCAAATGTTTCATACGGATTCTCTTGCAGTATTATTAATTGTTTCCAGAGTATTACTCAGTTGTGCTACATCACTGAGGCCGTGAGCATCAAACCAAGGAGCAGTTTCCCAATTAAAACCAACTCCCATTGTGCTGTCGGGAGCAACAATGTACCAATGACATGCTGGGTCGGGTACATCTACTGCACACTTAGACCAGTCATCACTCCATTGTGGGACTTGTACCCACATGAGTGCAGCAAAAATAAAACTGAAAAGTGATTTAATCATAGAGCATTTCCTCTTGGTAAGACTTCTTCAGGAAATACGAAATTTTCATGAGGTTGATCGACGGGTGCTAACCATGCGCGAAGTCCTTCATTCAATAGGATGTTTTTGGTATAGAAAGTTTCAAACTCTGGATCTTCTGATGCTCGGAGCTCCTGACTCACAAAATCATAAGCCCTAAGATTAAGAGCAAGACCAATAATACCGATGCTGCTTGTCCAAAGACCCATAACAGGAACAAACAACATAAAGAAATGAAGCCACCTCTTATTAGAAAAGGCAATACCGAAGATCTGAGACCAGAAACGGTTTGCTGTAACCATTGAATAAGTTTCTTCTTCTTGAGTTGAATCGAATGCTTTGAAAGTGTTTGCCTGTTCTCCATCTTCATAAAGTGTATTTTCTACAGTGACTCCATGGATTGCTGATAGGAGTGCTCCTCCCAGTATACCAGCAACTCCCATCATATGGAAGGGATTGAGCGTCCAATTATGAAAGCCCTGGAGGAAGAGAAGGAAGCGGAATATCGCCGCGACACCGAAACTCGGCGCAAAGAACCAAGAGGATTGTCCGAGAGGGTAGATGAGAAATACAGAGACGAATACAGCAATAGGACCAGAAAAAGCAATCGCATTGTA